>Ga0307506_10000125_pt1 | contig 28567 bp, 31 predicted proteins | sample 25_S_MG_FD_202175 | JGI IMG/M metagenome (GOLD analysis project Ga0307506, IMG submission 202175) | Soil microbial communities from Populus trichocarpa stands in riparian zone in the Pacific Northwest, United States - 25_S | ecosystem: Environmental > Terrestrial > Soil > Riparian zone > Trees... | reverse complement strand
CATGGGCTTTTTGGGGGGAGGGTGGGGGCAGGGCTTCTGGGGGGCGGCTTTTGCCTCCTTTCGGTGAAGTGGTCTTCGTGCCCGCGATCTTTTCCTTGGCCGCCTGGGCTCGATAGCTCTCGATGTTCAACTCGAGGATGATCGAATGGTGGACGATTCGATCCACTGCGGCGGCCGTCGTCATCGGGTCTTTGAAGATCTGATCCCAACGGCTGAACACCAGATTGCTGGTGATCAGCACCGAGCGGCGCTCGTACCGCTCGGCAATCAGGGTAAATAAAACCTCCATCTCCTCCCGGCTTTGTTCGACATAGCCCAGATCATCAAGGATCAAAGCGTCAAAGCGGTCCAGACGCTTGAGCTCCGCGGCCAGGCGCAGATCCCGCTTGGCCGCCAGAAGCCGCTGCACGAGCTGATACATCGGAGAAAACAGCACGGTTCGTCCCCCGCGCACCAGCTCTTGGCCCAGACCGCAGACGAGATGCGACTTGCCCGTCCCCGGATTGCCAAACACGATCAGATTCGTCGCGCGATCGAGAAACGAGCCATCCTGAAGCCCAGCGACGGCCGCCCTGACCTTGGGAGGAAGTCGACCGACGTCGAAGCCGGCAAGGCTTTTTTCCCGTGGCAGCTTGGACTCCAGAAGCAGTCTCTCGACCCGGCGCTCGGAGCGCTCGCCGGCCTCTTGCTCGGCCAAAGCCAGCAGATAGCCCTCCGGTGAGAGCCCTTCGCGCACCGCCCGCACGGCCACCGTCGCGTACTCCCGGGCGAAGGTCGGAAGGCACAACGACTTCAGCAGCAGCGGCAATCCCGCTTCGCTCGCCGGCTTTCACAGGGCACCTCCCGCCGCGGTGAGCAAGTCATAAACGCGCAGGTCGGGAGGATCGATCTGGCACACCGGAGCCTCCAGGCGCGCCGGCCGGATCGCCCCATTCTCTGCTCCATGCCTCGATACGTCGCGGATGAACCGGAAGATCTCCAGAAAGCTCGATTTCCCGGCCGCGTTGGCACCAATCACGATGTTCAGAGGGCGGAGGTCCACCTCCAGCTCGTCGAAGCTCTTGAAATTGGAGACCTTGATCTTCGTGATGGCCATTCTCCGCAACTCTATATCAGCCGGTCCCGCTACAATCCTCGCCGATGGAGATCCTCACCACCCACATCAACGCCGACTTCGACGGTCTGGCGGCCATGGTGGCGGCTCTGCGTCTCCATCCGGAGGCACGGCTGTTTTTCCCGGGTTCGCGCGAGGAGTCGGTGCGCCGGATGCTGGAGAGCGGCCTGGTCGAGGTGCCTGATGTCAATCGAGAGCTCAAGCGCAGGGAGGTCGATCCGGCGGCGGTCACGCGGGTGATCCTGTGCGATGTGCGCCAGCGCGACCGGATCGGGGTGGTGGCCGAGTGGCTGGAGGAGAACCCCGGGATCGAGGTCTGGGCGTACGACCATCATCCGCCCGCGGAGAGCGACATCGCGGTCTCGGGGGGGATCGTGGATGCGGAGGCCGGCTCGGCATCGACGGTGCTCAGCGAGGAGATGGAGCGCCGGGGGATCCAGGTCTCTCCCACCGAGGCGAGCCTGCTGCTCCTCGGGATCTATGAGGATACGGGCTCGCTGACCCGTGCGACGACAGGGCCGCGCGATCTCCAGGCGGTCCTCCGGCTCCTCGGGCAGGGCGGCGATCTGGCGCTGGTCCGCCGCTTCGTGACGGTTCCCGGCAGCCTGCCGCCCTCGGCGCGGGCGCGGAATCTCATGATCACGCCGTTCTTCGAGCTTTCCGCCGCGACGACGGTGGACGAGGCGAAGGCGCGCCTCAACGGCTGGCGGGTCAATGCGGCACCGGTGATCAACGACTCGAAGGTGATCGGCGTCGTCACCCGCACGCTCCTCGATGCCGCCATCCAGCATGGCCTCGGCGGGCGTCCGCTCGAGCGCGTGACGGCTCCCGAGCTGGTGTGGGCCGATCCGGAGGCGCCGGCGGAGGAGGTGGAGGAGAAGATTCTCGCCGGCCGCTCCCGTTTCGTGCTGGTCGGCGATCCGCGGGCCGGCCGGCCCCTCGGCCTCATCACCCGCATGCAGGTCCTGCGGCACCTGCACGGCCGCCTCGCCGATTTCGAGGAGCGCTTCGACCGCCGCGCCGAGCAGCAGAAGGAGAAGCGGCAGAAGATCACCCAGCTCCTCGACCGCCACTTGCCGGCCGCTCTCAAGGAGCGCGTCGAGACCATCGCCCGCGTCTCCCGCGAAGCCGGCGTGCCGGTCTATATCGTGGGCGGCTTCGTGCGCGATCTGCTCCTCGAACGGGATCTCCTCCGGGAGCAACAGGATCTCGATCTGATGGTGGAGGGAGACGGGCTCGACTTCGCCGCCCGCCTGGCGGAGGCGCTGGGAGGACGGATGCGCGAGCACCGCGCCTTCCTCACCGCGGTGGTGGTGGACCGCGACGGCTTCCACATCGACGTGGCGACGGCGCGGAGCGAATTCTACCGCGCCCCCGCCGCCCTGCCCGAGGTGCAGATGTCGGCCCTGCGGCAGGATCTTTTCCGGCGCGACTTCACGATCAACACCCTGGCGGTCCGGCTGGGACCGGAGCCGGTCCCCGAGCTGATCGACTACTTCGGCGGGCGCAAGGATCTCAACGACAAGGCGTTGCGCGTGCTGCACAGCCTCTCGTTCATCGACGATCCCACCCGCGTCCTGCGCGCCGTGCGCCTGGAGCTGCGCCTGGGGTTCCGCATCTCCCCGGAGACGCTGCGCCTGGCGGAGGTCGCCCTCGCCGAGGGAATCTTCGAGCACCTCTCGGGCGCCCGTCTGCGCGAGGAGCTGGTGATGCTCCTCGACGATCCCGGCTTGGCGCTGCGCGGGATCGACCGGCTGGCCGAGCTGGGCATCCTGCGCGTCCTCCACCCACGTCTGGAGCTGACGGTCGCGGCCCGCGAGCGCCTGCGCGCCGCCCGTGCCGCCGCCGACTGGTATCTCCTCGAAGGGCTGGCCGATCCGCCCGTGCGCGCCTGGCGCCTGATGCTCCTCGCCCTCACCCAGGATCTGAGCGCGGCGGAGCGCGGCCAGCTCGGCGACCGCCTGCTCCTCGCCGGCGAGGACAGCCGACTGCTCGCCGAGTTCCCCGCGCACCTCGCGGCGGCCCGCCGGGCCCTGGGCGCTCAACCGCCGCCGCACCGCGCCGCCGAAGCCCTGGAGCCGCTCACCGGCGAGGAGCTCCTCCTGCTCCTCGCTGAAGGAGACGACGACGTCCGCGCCTGGGTGCGCCGCGATCTCTCCGAGCTGCGCCGCCTGCGCCTGGAGATCCGCGGCGCCGACCTGCTCGCCGCGGGCGTCCCGCCGGGGCCGGACATCGGCCGCGCCCTGCAAGCGGCGCGGCGCGCCCGGCTCGACGGTCTGCTGCAAGAGGGCGAGCCACGGCAGGCGGAGCTGGACTATGCTCTCTCCTTCTTGAGATCGACGAGACCGACCTAGATGCGAATTCTTTTCATCCTTCTCCTGCTCGCGGCCCGGCCCGAAGACGATCCGCGGGGCTTCGAGGTCCTGCGCTACGAGTGCGCCAACGACCTGGGCCGGCGCGAGGTGACGCTGTTCCTGAACGGCACCATCCGTCTGCGCGACGGCGAGCCGGGCAAGGAGCTGATGGGGCTCGGCGAGCTGAATCCGGACGATTTGCAGGGCGCCCTCAACCGCCTCACCGGGGAGGACCTCTCCGAGGCGCAGCACCTGCCCAGCGGGGTCGACGGGGAGTGGGTGGAGAAGTGCATGCTGGCCCTCCATCTGCCGGAGAAGGCGATCCAGGTCTATCACTTCGGCCGCTACGACACCCTGCCGCTCAACCTGTCCCGCATCGTCCGCGTCGCCGAGGACATGGCGGCGAAGGTGCCGGATCTGAAAGGGGACGAGCAGCTCCCGGTCGACTACAAGCCGCGGGTGGGCGACATCCTCAAGCGCGTCGACGGCAATCTTTTCCGGGTCCACAACATCAGCGACGACAAGCAGGGGCTGGAGATGCAGGGGACGGTGCAGCCGCTGACCGTCTACATCCGCGTCGACCAGCTCCGCATGGAGTTCATCACCTTGATCTCCCGGGACCGTGTCGAGGGCCGCGTGCCTTGAAGCAGGCCGGGGTGCGCGCCTCGATGCGGATAACCGGCGGCGAGTTTCGCGGGCGGAATCTCGCCGTGCCGCCGGGGGCGCGGCCGACCGAAGGCCGGGTGCGCGAGGCGCTCTTCTCGATCTGGAGCGGCCGTCTCGACGGCGCCCGCGTGCTCGACCTCTTCGCCGGCAGCGGCGCCGTGGGGCTGGAGGCGGCCGGCCGCGGCGCTCTCACGGTGCTCTGTGTGGACGAGAGCGTGCCGGCGGTGAAGACTTTGGAGGCGAACGCCGCCCGCCTGGGCGAAGGGCTGGTGGAGATCCGCCGCCTCCATCTGCCGCCCGGGCTGGCGCGCCTGGTCTCCGAAGGGATCGGGCCGTTCGATCTCGTCTACGCCGATCCACCGTACAATTTCGCTCCCTATGACGAGCTGCTGGCCGGCGTCGCCCCCCTCCTCGCCGCCGACGCCGAGGTGGCGGTCGAGCACGCTTCGCGGCGGTCGCTGCCGGTGGAGGTGGGCGGGCTGGTGAGGGTGGACAGCCGGCGTTACGGCGAGGGCACGGTGAGCTTTTACCGGCGGGGGCCAAACTGACATGCGCGCCTTCCTACTGCGATCTGTGCTTCTTGCCCTTCTCTGTGCCGGGGCCCTCCGCGCGCAGGAGCCCGGCCTCTCTTGCTGCACGGCCCGGCCGGTCACCGTGCAGAAAGGTGACACCATCGATTCCCTGCTCCAGTCGTCCCGGATCAAGCTCGATGGCAGCTCTCTCGCCGCGGTCTTCGCGCTGAATCCGGAGCTCGATCAGCTCGGCGCTCTGCGGCCCGGCTCGACGATCGTGCTGCCGGTTCCGAAAGATCCAGGAGGCGTGGTCACCTTGGGGCTGGTCCCCGAGGTGAAGCGGGATCTTCTGGTGGTCTCGGAGTCGCTCAACGATCTCGTCGAGCCGCTCGGGGCGCTGCCCGCCGCGCGGTTCGGCACGCCGGACGAGAAAGAAGAGATCATCGGCGCCCTCGACGAGATCCGCGGCTACCTCGACGAGATCAACCTGGTCACCAAGGAGAATCGGCTGCCGCTCGGCGCGGAGCTCCTGCGCCAGTCGCTCGCCGAGACGCGCGCCGTGCAGCAGCTCCTGGAGGACGTGACCCGGCGCAAGAAGGTGTGGGACCGCCAGAGCCGCGCCCTGATCGTGGGAGTTTCCGAAGACCTCAACCTCAAGGCGCGGAGCTTCGACGAGATCCGCGGTGGGGAAGGACGGGTGCGCTGGCGCGACGTCGACGTCGTGGTCGACGTCCGGCGCTCCGGCCTGCGGGTCTTCTACGTCAACCAGCGCTTCAAGGACAGGCCGGACTGGGTCCGCCCGTTCCCCGGCGTCGGCTCGCAACTGCGGGAGAAGCTCCTCGAAGGCGACTATCTCTTCTGGGCGGCGGAGAACGGAAAAGCAACGCCGGTCACGGAGAAAATGGCGGTCGAGGTCCGGAAGCAGGGCGGGAAGGCGATCGAGATCGACTTGCCGGTCAAGCCTTGAGGCGTACAATCCCCCGAACGCAATGGCTGCTCTGCCCATCTCCTCGCAAAGCCGGGCGACCGGGAGCCCCATCGGGTGCCTGGTGGCGTTCTTCGCGCTCTTCGCCCTGGCCGGCGCCGCGGCCCTGTATGCGATGCTGCGCTCTCTGACGGGGCCTTTCGACACCGGGCATCTGTCGGCCCTCGTCCCCTTGATCTTTCTGATCGTCGGAGTCGGCGGGATGATCTGGGCGCTGAGACTGGGCCGGCAGGCGTCGCGCATGGCTGGGACGATGGCGCTCGGCCCGTCCGCCGTCTCGCCTTTCGGCATCCCCCTGCCCGCTCCCGGCGTGGGCGACCCGGCCTCGATCGAGCTGCGGCCGGCCGCGACCCCGTTGGGCAAATTCATCGGCATCACCCTCGTCGCTCTCTTCTGGGACGGCATCGTGTCGGTCGCCGCCGTCCATGCTTTCAAGGGATGGCGGACGGGGAGCGGCGACGGCTGCCTCACTCTGTTCCTGATCCCCTTCGTGCTCGTCGGCGCCGGCCTTCTCTTCGGCGTCGTGCAGCAGCTCCTGATCCTGTTCAATCCCCGGGTCCGCCTGACTCTCGCTCCGGGTGTCCTGATGACGGGCGGCATGGCTTATCTCCAGTGGCGTCTCACCGGACGGGGCGCCGGGGTGCGCCGGCTGCGCATCGTCCTCGAAGGGCGCGAGGAGGCGCGCTACCGCCGCGGCACCAACACCGCCACGGACCGCCAGGTCTTCGCCGCGATCACGGTGGCCGACACGGCGCAGCCGTTCGAGATCCCGGCGGGCAGCGCGCGGATCGACGTGCCGGCGGCGACGTTGCCTTCGTTCACGGCGATCCACAACAAGATCGTCTGGTCGCTCAAGGTCAGTTGCGAGATCCCGCGCTGGCCCGATTCGGCGGATGAATACGAGGTCACGATCCGGCCGGGCCCGGGCCTCGGAGGGCTGGCGTGAGCTGGATCCGTATCGAGACCCGCGACGGCGTGACCGCGTTCCGTCCCGGCGACGAGGTCGCGGGCACCGTCCGCTGGCGCCTCGACCAGCGACCCCGGAGCCTGGAGCTGCGGCTCTTCTGGTACACGAAGGGGAAGGGAGATCAGGACGTCGGGGTCGTCGACAGCCTGCCGCTCGTGGAGCCGGATCTCGAAAGCCCGTCGGAAGGAAGCCGTTCCTTTGCATTCCGGCTGCCGGCGGGGCCTTACAGCTTTTCGGGGCATCTGATCTCCCTGCTCTGGGCGCTCGAAGCCGTCGCGGAGACGGCGGGCCGCACCCAGGCCGAGCGCCGCGAGATCGTCGTGTCGCCGACGGGCCGGGAGATCCTCATCCAGCCGCTGGAGCCGCCGGTGGCGTCATGACCGCCCTCGACCCCGGACGACTGCCAGGACGCCTGCCGCGCAACCTGCGGACCGTGGGGCTGCTCCTCCTCGGCCTCGGCATGATCGCCATCTGGGTCTTCTACCTGGAGCCCGCCCGCGGCGCCCAGGCCGCCCGCAACTGGACGGCGACGCCCTGCCGCATCGTCAGCATCGAGCGCATCCTGCGCAAGGGCAAGCGGTCGCACACCAAGGTCAGCCTGGAGGTCCTCTACGAATACATCGCGGCGGGCCGGGCTCACCAATCCTCCCTCTACCGCTTCGGAGGCCACGCGGTGGAGCCCGAGATCTCGGACGCGCTCAGCCGCTTCCGCTCGGGTGGGCAGGCTTTCTGCTGGGTGGACCCGGCCGATCCGGACCACGCCGTGCTCCTCCAGGGGTTCAGCCCGAAGCCGGCGGACGTCGCCTTCGCGGTGAGCTGCCTGGTCGTCGGCGCCGGGCTCCTGGTCACCTCGTTGCTGCTCGGCCGGCGCATCGCGGTCCCCCCTCCACCGCCGGGTCTCTGAGCGGGGCGCGGCTGCGGCGAAGCATGCGCGCCCGCGACAACCCCTTCGGCGCGCAGCGCCTGCTCACCCTGCGCTACCGCCTCTCCGGCCTGAGCTGGGACGAGCTCCTCGCCCGCCTCGCCGCCCTCGGCCATCGCGCCGCGCTGGTCGGTCCACACGGCCACGGCAAGACCACGCTCCTGGAGGACCTGGGCGTCCGCCTGGAAGAGCGCGGCTTTCGCCTCCGCGCCGCGACTCTCCATGCCGGCGACCGGCGGCTGAGCGCCGATCAGGAGAGCTTTCTCTTCACCGCGCTCACCGCGCGGGACTGCCTCCTCCTCGACGGCGCCGAGCAGCTCAACGCGCTCTCCTGGCGGCGCCTCGTCCGGCGCAGCCGGCCCGCCGGCGGGCTCGTCGTCACCTCGCACCGCGCCGGGCTGCTGCCGACGCTGTTCGAGTGCCGCACCACGCCGGAGCTGCTGCGCGATCTCGTCCGCGAGCTGCTCGGAGCGGAAGCCGAGGAGCTCCAGCCACACCTCGACGAGCTCTACGCCCAGCTTTTCACTCGCCACGGCGGCAATCTGCGAGAGGTGCTGCGCGAGCTTTACGATTTGCACCTTTCATTGAAAAGTTCCATCATCAGTCCGGGCGATTGAGAGGAGGAAGAGGAGGATGCGCTATCGCACCTTCGGACTGACGGGCGCTCAGGTTTCCATCATCGGACAGGGCACGTGGCAGATGGAGAAGGGCGACCGCGCGAGCTGCGTCGCGGCCCTGCGGCGCGGCCTGGACGCCGGCATGAACCACATCGACACCGCGGAGATGTACGGCAACGGCGCGGTCGAGGAGCTGGTGGGGGAGGCGATCACCGGGCGGCGCGACGAGGTCTTCCTGGTCAGCAAGGTGCTGCCCGACAACGCCTCCCGCCGCGGCACGGTGGCGGCCTGCGTGCGCAGCCTGAAGCGGCTGCGCACCGACCGCCTCGACGTCTACCTCTTGCACTGGCCCAGCACCTATCCGCTCGACGGCACCCTCGCCGCCTTCGAGGAGCTGCGCGGGGCGGGGAAGATCCGCGCCTGGGGTCTCAGCAACTTCGACGCGGACGAGCTCTCCGAGGCCCTCGAGATCGCGGGGGTCGCGGCGCAGAAGATCCCCGCCTGCGACCAGGTCTACTACGAGCTCCAGGAGCGCGCCGCCGAGCACGCCGTGCTCCCGTTCTGCGCCGAGCACGGCATCGCGCTCGTCGCCTACAGCCCGCTCGGCTCCGGCAGCTTTCCCTCGCCGCGGAGCAAGGGCGGACGCGTCCTCGCCCAGATCGCCGCCGCCCACGCGGCCACGCCGCACCAGGTGGCCCTCGCCTTCCTGACCCGCGAGCCGTCGACGTTCGCCGTCCCCAAGGCCGCGAGCCCGGACCACGCCGCCGCCAACGCCGCGGCCGGCGATCTCATCCTCGCCGCGGACGAGATCCGCCGCCTCGACGAAGCCTTCCCGCGCGGACCGCGGCGGCCGTTGCCGGTGCTGTAGGTCCAAGACCGGGACGCCGCCGCTTACTCCCAATCTTCGAGCGCCAAGCCCTCGACTCGGCTGAATTCTCCAAGGTTGTGCGTGACCAGAGTCTGCTGCCGAGAGAGGGCGATCGAGGCGATCAGGAGATCATTGGGACCGATCGGCTTCCCCTTTCTCGCCAACTGAGCGCGAACTCTCCCGCAGACTTCGGCCGCGGCATCGTCGAGCGGATAGGAGACGAAGCGCGTGAAGAAGACGTGGAGCTTCTCCATGTTGGCCTGAGGCCGCGCGCTCTTCATCGCACCGTAGAAGAGCTCGGCCTTGACGATCGAGCACAGAGTCAGATCGGAAAAGGGCAGCGTCTCGAATCGTTGCCGGACCGATTCGGATTGGCCATTGAGGAACTTGATGCAGGTATTCGCGTCGAGCAGGTAGGTCATTCGAGAGCGAGCCGTTCTTCGGAGACTCCCTCCGGCCAGCGCTCGAGAGGGGCGTCGGCGGTGGAGCCATACATCTCGGAGATGAATTGGCTCCAGCCGGTGACTCCTCCCACCTCCGAAGGGGGGAGGCCCTTCATGGGCTCTTCGAGAGCCAGGATGATCCGGTACAGGACTCCCAGATACTCATCGCCGACCTTGTCGATCTCGTGCTTGATCTGCTCTTTGGTGATCCTCGCCGCTCTGCTCATCGATACAGAGTATAGCGCGTCGGATTAGGGATTTAGATCGATTCAGCTCCGCACCACCCCCAGATAAGCCGGCGGCGTGAAGGCGGGGAAGACGTCGCCGAGCCGGCGGTTGCCGAGCCGGCGGTCGACGATCTCGGCGAGGACGGTGCGGTAGTCGGTGGTCACCGCGAGATCGCCGGGACCGTAGAGCTGGCCGGCGGCGAGCCCGGGCCAGTCGGCGTACACCCGGCCGCCGTTGACGCCGCCGCCGAGGACGAACATGCAGTTGCCGTGGCCGTGGTCGGTGCCGCCGGAGGCGTTCTCGTGCAGCCGGCGGCCGAACTCGCTCATCGTCACCACGGTGATGCGGCCCAGGCGGTCCGCCATGTCCGCGGCGAAGGCGGCGAGGCCGGAGGACAGCTCGGTCAGCAGATCGCCGAGCCGGCCGGTCGCCGCTCCCTGGGCGGCATGGGTGTCCCAGCCGCCGAGGTCGACGCAGGCCACTTCGAGCCCCAGGTCCGCCTTGATGAGCTGCGCCACCTGGAGGAGGGCGCTGCCGAAGTCGCCTTCCGGATAGTGGGCGCCGTTCTGCGCCGGGTACTGGCCGGGGTTCGCCGCCGCCAGCTTGGCGACCGCGCCGAGCGTCTGCTGCGCCTGCCCGTCCAGCCAGGCGCCATCGGCATAGAGAGAGGAGAGGCTGGCCTGGAAGCGGGCGGCCTCCGCGCTCTGGGTCCCCTGGCTCCGACTACCGCCGAGGTGGAAATCGGCGATCGACTTGAGCGCCGTCGCCGCCACCGGACCGCGCAGGGAGGCCTGGAGGATGGTGCCGAGGCCGACGGCGCGGAAGGGCGAGCTGTTGCCCGTGTCCAGGGTGGAGAGATGGCGCCCGATCCAGCCGGTGGCGACCGATTTGCTCCCCGGCGTGCCGCGCTCCATGAAGTCCATGGCCTCGAAATGGGAGTGCGAGTCGGCCGGCGAGCCCGCCGCGTGCACCGCGGCCAGCAGGCCGTCGTCATACAGCTCCTTGAATGGCGCGAGCGCCGGATGGAGGCCGAAGAAGCCGTCGAGGTCGATCGCCGAGCCGGCGGCACCCGAGGGCTCGGGGATCTTCAGCGTCGGCCGGTTCTGGGCGTAGCCGTCGTCGCCGAGCGGCACCACGATGCTCAGGCCGTCCGCGGCGCCGCGCAGGAAGATGCAGACGAGGGTATCGCGCTGGGCCGACGGCGCGGCGGAGAAGGCGATGCGGGGAAACCAGGCCGGCAGGGCCAGCCCGAGGGCGGCCGTGCGGAGGAAGCTGCGGCGGTCAAAGGGGTTCATACACGCTCCTGTTCGTCCATTCTGATCAGCGCCATTGCAGGTAAGGGGAATCGAGGAGGAGGGAGACCGTCCCCGCCGTGGTGGCTTTCACTTTCGCCACCGGGATCGGCGCATCGACGGGCCGGCCCGCGGCGGTGTGCTGCACGATGCGGTCGCGGTCCGCCGCCGCGAGCGGTCTCCGGAGCAGCCGCGCGGAGAGGGCGGCGACGAGGGTTGCGGGGGTCGGCCGGCGGAGGCCGCCGGTGAGCGCGTCGAGGTCGGTGAGGACGCCCGGCATGCGGTTCGCGCCGAGCGTCAGCCCGAGGTTCCACCGGTTGAGCAGCCCGTTGGTGTTGCCCCAGGCGCCGTTGGCGTCCGGGTAGCCGTTGGGCGCCGGCCAGTCGAAGGGGAGCTGGCCCATCGAGCGCAGGGTATTCAACAGCGGCTTGATCGCCTCCGGCCCGATTTGAGCGTCGAGGGTGCGCAGGGTCGCGGCCACGGACTCGAACGGCCGCCGCAGCTTCTGGTCCACGGCAGCGCGGAATTGAGAGGAGAGGAGGAGGGTGCGCAGGGTGGCGCGAACGTCTCCGCTAAGACCTCCGCCGCTGGACGAGAAGGCCGCCGCGACGGCGTCGACGAGAGCCGCCGGCGGGGTGTCGGAGACGAAGCGGACGCAGAGCTTGGCGGCGAGGTGGCGGGCGGTCGCCGGATGGCCGGCAAGGATGTCGAGCACCCGCTCGCCGTGTCCCTGGCCGAGGCCGGCGGGAAGCGACCGGCCGAGGACCGTGCGCGCGCCGTCGTCATGGTCCTTGGCCGCATAGACGAAGGTGCCCTTTTGCGCGCCGCGGCCCACGGTCCACCCGGTGAAGGCGCGCGCCACCTCCTGGACGTCCTGCTGCGTATAGCCGCCGTCGACGCCCAGGGTGTGCAGCTCCATCAGCTCGCGGGCGTAGTTCTCGTTGGGCCCCGCCTTGGTGTTGGAAGCGTTGTCGAGGAAGAGGAGCATCGCCGGGCTCTTCGCCGACGCGCCGAGCAGATCGCGGAACCGTCCGAAAGCGTGGGGCCGGACGACCTCGCGGTCGTCGACGGTCTTGAGATAGGCGATCTGGCCGTCCAGGTGGTAGACGTTGAAATGGTTGGACCAGAAGTCGACCATCATCTCGAAGAGCTGGCGGCGGCTGCGCACGGCGCGATAGAGGGCCGCGCCCTTGAGATCGCGGACGACCTCGGATTTCTCGCGCAGGAAGAGGGCGGCCGGGCTCAGGGGGAGAGTGGGAAACATCCCCGCCACTGCGCTCTCGGTCTCCGCGTCGTCGATGGAATCCGGCTGGAGCTGCTCCTCGACGAAGCCCGTGAAGCCGAGAGAGCGGGCGCGTTCGAGGTCCGCCGGCAGCAGGCCGAAGGTGATCCGGTTGACCAGATGGACGATGGCGTCGGGAGCCGGGAGGTCGGCGGTGGTGTTGGGACTGATCCAGGAGAGGTGCGGCCAGTCCTGGGAGCTCGCGGCGGCCGGAGCGGCGCTCGGCAACGCCGCGACCAGAGCTCCTGCGCCTGCCGTCCGGAAGAGGGTTCTTCGTGTCAGAGTTTCGCCGGGCACGCGGTTCATCCTTTCAAGCGATGCGTTGACGGCTATGTAACACAGGCACGGAGGATTTCCTACGGCCTGCCCGGTTTTTTCAACTATCCTCTTGCCATGAATCCGCTCCCCCCCGAGATCTGGAAGCTCGCCGCCGCCTATCCCGACTATCGCGCGGGGGTCACCCGCCATGAGGAGGACTTCGACGAGGCCTACGCTCATCCGGGCCTCCATCCCGAGGACTTCGAGATCCTGCGCAAGCTGCCGCCCCTGCGCATCCTGGCCATCGGCGAGGACTGGTGCCCGGACGTCTTCAACACGCTGCCGGTCTGGGCGCGGATCACGGAGATGCTGCCGCGCTGGGACCTCCGCGTCCTGGCGCGGGATGCGAATCCGGACGTGATGGCCCACTTCCTGTGGAAGGACGACGCGAAGAGGATCCCCGTCTACGCCTTCTACAACGAGGCCGGCCGCCTCCAGGTCTGGTGGTCCGGCCGTGGCGCCACCGCCGAAGAAGGGCTGGCGGAGCTCCTCGCCGGGCGCGGCTACGGCGAGCTCGATCACGAGGAGCAGAAACGGATCGGCGGCCTGTTCGAGGAGAGCTACCGGCTCGTCTACCGGCGCACCAACTTCGAGGAGATCCTCCATCTCCTCGGCGCCTTCTTCCATCTGCCTTGAAACTGCTCGGAGGCGGCGCCGAAAGGCACCTCACCCCCGGCCCCTCTCCCATCTCCCACCCAGGCCCCCGCCGGGAGAGGGGAGACAAGAAGAAGCAACAGCAGCTTTCTTTTGTCTTTGCGTCGTTGCTTTTCTCCCCTCTCCCGGGGCTGGGCGGGTGGGAGATGGGAGAGGGGCCGGGGGTGAGGTGCTTCTTTTCGGCTCTCCTGATTTGACCCGCCGCCCCGGGCGGGGTAACGTGTCTCCATTGGACCGGGCTTCACCCCAACCCCAGGCACCGCCCGCGCGAGGCGGTGCCGCGCATTGATCGCGCAGGGTGCGGATTCCAGCCCGTCCCTTCTCAGGAGATCCAGACAGCCATGCCTGACTCGTTTTCGGTGACCAGCAATCAGTCGTGGTTTTCCCGCCTGTTCGACTCGATCAAGAGCGTGCTGTTCGGCCTCATCCTCTTCATCATCGCCTTCCCCGTCCTGTTCCTCAACGAAGGCAGGGCCGTGCGCACCGCAAGCAGCCTCACGGAGGGCGCCGGCGCCGTGGTCAGCGTGCCCGCCGACGCGGTCAACAGCGCCAATGAAGGCAAGCTGGTGCACGTCTCCGGCGCGGTGAAGACGGTCGATCAAGTGGTCGACGACGAGCTCGGCGTCCACGCGCAGGCGGTCAAGCTGATCCGCAACGTCGAGATGTACCAGTGGAAGGAGCACGAGAAGTCTGAAACCCGGAAGAAGCTGGGCGGCGGCACCGAGACCACCAAGACCTACACCTATGAAAAGGAATGGGCCGACGCGCCCATCAATTCGGCTGATTTCCAGAAGCTGGAAGGACACGAGAACCCGCCGGGAGCGTTCCCCTACGAAGGCAAGACCGTCGTGGCGGACCCGGTGAACGTCGGCGCCTTCACTCTCTCCGCCGAGCAGCTCGACAAGCTGAACGACGCCGCGGACCTCAAGCTCGGGGCTGACGCGGCGGAGCAGCTCCCGGACGACGCGAAAGAGACCCTCAAAGTCGCCGACGGCCGCTTCTACAAGGGAGAGAACCCGAGCTCGCCGGCGATCGGCGACGTGCGGATTTCCTACCAGACCGTCAACCCCGCGCAGGTGAGCCTGGTCGCCGTGCAGACCGGCGAGACGTTCTCGGCCTACCAGGCCAAGGCCGGCGACACCGTCCTGCTGGTGGAGGAGGGGACCCACAACGCGGCCCAGATGTTCAAGGCCGCCCAGGATGCCAACGCAATGTTGACCTGGATCTTGCGCGCCGTCGGCTTCTTCGCGATGTTCCTCGGCCTGTTCATGGTCTTCCGGCCGATCGCGGTCTTCGGCGACGTCGTCCCTCTGTTCGGCTCCATGCTGGGCGCCGGCATCGGGTTCTTCGCCTTCGTCCTCGCGGCCGTGCTGTCCTTCGTCACCATCGCCGTCGCCTGGATCTTCGTCCGGCCGCTGCTCGGCATCACGCTGCTGGTGCTCGCCGTCGGCGGACTGGTCTGGCTGATCCGCCGCGGACGCGCGAAGACGGCGCAGAAGGCCGCCATCCCGCCGCCGCCGATGACAGCTCCCGTCTAGCCTGCGGCGGACTGAGGGCGCCTCCTGCTTTGAGGCGCCCAATTTTTTCGCTAAAGCTCTCCTGCCGGGACCCAGCGTTAGAAGAACGAGATCGCCTGAGCGATGCCAAACTTCTTCATCTCGTACAGGAGGAGGGACCAGGACGGTAAGGTATTGGCGCACATGATCTTCCGCGAGCTCCGCAGGCGCTACGGCGAACAAAGCGCCTTCCTGGATGTCGACTCGCGAAGCCCCGGACTATCCTTTACGACGAAAGTCGATCAGGCCTTGAAGGTCACCGATGTCGTGCTTGTCATCATCGGCCCGGCGTGGTTGCAGCTTCTGACCGAGCGCTTGGAGGACTCCAGGGACTTGGTCCGCTACGAGGTCGCCGAGAGTCTCAAACGGATTGGGCTACCGGTGGTGCCGGTCTGCCTGTCAGGCGTGGAGATGCCTCGGCTGCATCAACTGCCCGATGAGTTGAAAGATCTCGTCCGGCGCGACGGAGTCACCTTCGATCCCTTCCAGGACTTTGACGCCCATCTGGCTCGCCTGTTGAGCGACGTGGAGCGCGAGCTGGCCACGGCTCGGGATGCGGCTGCCAAGCTGGCAGCGGAAAGGGCGGCCAAGGAAAGGGTGGCGGCCGAAGAGCGCGCGGCCAAAACGGCTGCGGCTGTGGAGACCGCGGAGAGGGCGGCGCAAGAGACTGCAGCGTCAGTCGTTGTGCTATCCCGCTCCCCAAGCACTCTCACCTCGGGCGGGGCAAGCGTGAAACGCCCGAGCTCGACCTTGCCCGACTCCTTTTCCGCGACCAGCAATCAGTCGTGGTTTTCCCGCCTGTTCGAGTCGATCAAGAGTGTGCTGTTCGGTTTCATCATCTTCCTCATCGCCTTCCCGGTCCTCTTCCTCAACGAAGGCCGGGCCGTGCGCACCGCGCGGAGCCTCACGGAGGGCGCCGGCGCCGTGGTCAGCGTACCCGCCGACGCGGTCAACGCCGCCAATGAAGGCAAGCTGGTGCACGTCTCCAGTGCGGTGGCGACCAGCAATCCGTTGGTGGACGATGAGCTCGGCGTTCAGGCCCAGGCGGTCAAGCTGATCCGCACCGTCGAGATGTACCAGTGGAAGGAGCACGAGAAGTCTGAAACGCGGAAGAAGCTGGGCGGCGGTACCGAAACTATCAAGACGTACACCTATGAGAAAGAATGGGCCGACGCGCCGATCGATTCGGCGCAGTTCCAGAAGCCGGAAGGGCACGAAAACCCGGGCCAGTTCCCGTACGAGGCCAAGACCATCGTGGCGGACCCGGTGACGGTCGGAGCCTTCACCCTCTCTGCAGAGCAGCTCGACAAGCTCAACGACGCCACGAACCTCAAGCTCGACGCCAATGCGGCGGATCAGCTCCCGAACCTCAAAGTGGCCGACGGCCGCTTCTACAAGGGGGCCAACCCGGGCACGCCCGCGATCGGCGACGTGCGGATCTCCTACCAGATCGTCAATCCCGTACAGGTGAGCTTGGTCGCCGTGCAGACCGGCGCGACGTTCGCGCCCTACCAGGCCAAGGCCGGTGATACCGTCCTCCTGGTGGAGGAGGGGACCCACAACACCACCGAGATGTTCAAGGCCGCCCAGGACGCCAATACTGTGATGACCTGGATCCTGCGCGCCGTCGGCTTCTTCCTAATGTTCCTGGGCTTGTTCCTGGCTTTTCGGCCGATCGCGGTCTCGGGCACCGTGGTCCCTCTGTTCGGCTCGATGTTGGGAGTCGGCATCGGGGTCTTCGCCTCCGTGATCGCCGTCGTGCTGTCGTTCATCACGATCGCCATCGCCTGGATCTTCGTCCGGCCGTTGCTGGGGATCACACTGCTGGCGCTGGCCATCGCCTGCCTGGTCTGGCTGATCCGCCGTGGCCGCGCCAAGACGGTGCAGAGGCCAAGCCCGTCAGGCGGGCGAAGTCATCGACGGCGAGGCTGAACGAACGGACTAGTGTAGTGCGTCCCAAGTACGCTACCTTTCCGGATGACGTAAGTCCGATGATTTCGCCTTCGAGCGCTGCGAGGGCGCTCTCCATGCGGGCGCTGCCCTGCGGCACTACCGACTTGCGCCGCCGCAACGCCGATCTTCTGTGCGACATCGTCGATTTGTTGTGCGACAAATCCGATTTGCCACGTGGCAACCCCGATCTGCCACGTGGCAACCCCGATCTGCCAGGTGGCAAGCTCGATTTGCCACGTGGCAGAGCCAATTTGCTGTGCGGCAACGCCGATTTGTTGTGCGGCAAATCCAATTTGCCACGTGGCAAGGCCGGTCTGCCAGGTGGCAATGTCAATCTGCTGTGCGGCAACTTCGATTTGTTGTGCGGCAATGCTGATCTGCCCTGTGTCGAATCGAGCCGTACAGAGTCAGGCGCGCTGCTGCGGGCGGCCTGCTGAATGGAAGCGAATCTCAGACCCGCTACACTAGCTATAAAGCTAGGGCGTTGCTCTACAGCTTGCCGGCCGGCGCCCAGCGGTGGAAGAAGGAGGCGATCTCCGCGACGGACAGCAGAGAGCTGGCGTTGCGGAACTCCCCCTGCCGCTGCGCCGCCACCAGCGTCCCGTCCGCCTCCAGGATCGCCACCGCGGGGATGCCGTTCTCCACCGCCATGCCGTACTCGGTCATGCGTTCGAGGTTGCGGTTGCGGTTGCCGATCGAGATCTTCACGAACGCGTAGCTGGGCTCGACGATGGGCTGCACCAGCCGGTGCTTGAGCGCCGACTCGAACGCAAAGCAGTCCGGGCACCAATCCGCGCCGAACACCACCGCCACCCGTTTACCCTCCCGGGCCGCCTGCGCCTTCGCCTTTTCGATTCCTGCCTCGACCTCGCCGGGATCCTCGTAGGTGGGGATTTCCATCATGCGCCTATTGTGTCACCGGGAGGCGCGGGCGGGACAGGGGTGGATCACCTCGATTGACCTTGACGGCCTTGACGGTGCGGTGTATCGTCGAGGCATGGCACCCGTTCGCGCAGCGGCTTTGATCGACCAGATCACAGAGGGCTTGAAGAGAGGTCTCGAAGAGAGATTCTCCAATTTGGCCCGGCACGGGCGGTCTCTCGAAGAGATCGGGCCGGCTGAAAGGCTCATCGATCAAATGCTGGCGACCGTTCCCACGGCTTCTCGGTGGGATGATCTCCTCGGTCCCTTCTACAGCACCGCCAAGCTTGAGAAGCTCTGGGGTGGCATCTCCCGGCAGGCGATCGCCGACCGCCGGAAACGCGGTACGGTCCTCGGGCTGAAGACCGCTGACGGCGTCGTGGTCTATCCTGTTTTCCAGTTCGATGAGAAGAACCGGATTCTGCCAGGCCTTCCGGAGGTGCTCCAGTGCTTCCGCGGTGTCCCTGTCGATGACTGGACTCTCGCCGGTTGGCTGGTCTCGCCGCTGCGCCTCCTGGAGGGGCGTTCGGTGGTCGACTGGCTGCGCCGCGGCGGAGAGCTGGAGCCCGTTCTGACCCTCGCCCGCGACGCGGCCCGGCGCTTTTCCAATTGACTCTCGATCGAGAGGCGGTGAGCCTTCGGTTGCCTCCGGAGGACGCATCGGAGCTGCGCGAGTTTCCCACGCGCATGCTGTCCCCGGATCGCGATCTCTTCCGTGTCATCCGCGTCGGCAACGGTCCGTGGTGGTTTGGCAGCTCGATGCAAGGACGCTTCGATCTGCCGGAACCGGACGGCACCTGTTATCTGGCATCCGACGAGCTGGCCGCCCTGGCCGAGCTGATCGGCCCCGAGGCGGTGAGCGGCCTGATCTCCGCGGAGCTCCTCCGCGAGAGGCGCCTCGTCCGGCTCCGTGTTCCCCGCGAGACCGTCGTCTCAGACTCGACTTCGCGGAAAGCGATCAGGTTTGGGTTGACCGGCGAGATCGGTTCTGTGGTTCCTTACGCTGGCCCGCAAGCCTGGGCGGCAAAGCTGCGCGCCGGAGGCTCCGAGGGAATTCTCTATTGGCTGCGGCATGATCCTTCCCGGGTCGAAGGATTCGCCCTTTTCGGTCCCCATGGGGAGCGGACCGAATGGCCCTGGGGAGATGCGGAGCCGAAGGGAATTGAGCCGAGACTGATCGAGCTCCTCCGCGAGGAGCTCGGAATCGAGGTCCATGACAGACCTTACGCGGCGGAGCTCCACATCATCGGCGACTGATCGTGCAACAATCGGTCCTGTATGACCGACCTCGCGACCCCCACCCCGCCGCCCGCCCATCACACCCCCGCCCTCTCGTCACAGCGGCCGTCTCTCGCCGCCCGCATCCCGGCCGGCGGGACCGCCGATCCGGATGAGATCCTGTCGCTCTTCCTCGAATGGGTGACCGACCTCGGCCTGGAGCTCTATCCGGCGCAGGAAGAGGCGCTCCTGGAGATCATGGCGGGGAAGCACGTGATCCTCAACACGCCCACCGGCTCGGGCAAGTCGCTGGTCGCCCTCGGTCTCCACTTCAAGGCGCTCTGCGAGGGGAAGATCTCCTTCTACACCAGCCCCATCAAGGCGCTGGCGAGTGAAAAGTTCTTTTCGCTCTGCGAGGACTTCGGCCCCGAGAACGTCGGCATGATGACCGGCGACGCCAGCATCAACCCGGACGCCCGGGTGATCTGCTGCACCGCCGAGGTGCTCGCCAACCGCGCCCTCCGCGAAGGCGCCAGCCTCAATGCGCCCTACGTCGTCATGGACGAGTTCCACTACTACTCGGACCGCGAGCGCGGCTGGGCCTGGCAGGTGCCGCTGATCACCCTGCCGCACACCCGCTTCCTGCTGATGTCCGCCACCTTGGGTGACGTCAGCACGATCGCCGAGCATATTCAGACCCGCACGAGCGTCGAGGTCTCGACGGTCAGCAGCACGGAGCGCCCCGTCCCTCTCGACTACGAGTACAAGGAGACGCCGCTCCACGAGACCGTGCAGACGCTCCTCGATGGCGGCAAGGCGCCGATCTACATCGTCAGCTTCACTCAGCGCGAATGCGCCGAGCTCGCCCAGGCGCTCACCAGCATGCAGGTGGCCACCCGCGAGGAGCGCGACAAGATCAAGGACGCCGTCGCCGGCTTTCGCCTCGATACACCGTACGGCAAGGAGTTCCGCCGCTTCCTCTCCTTCGGTATCGGCGTCCACCACGCCGGCCTCCTGCCCAAATACCGGCTCCTCGTCGAGCAGCTCTCGCAGCAGGGCCTGCTGCGCATCATCTGCGGCACGGACACCCTCGGCGTCGGCGTCAACATCCCCATCCGCACCGTTCTTTTCACCCGTCTGGCCAAGTTCGACGGCACCAAGACCGCCATCCTCTCCGTCCGCGACTTCAAGCAGATCGCCGGCCGCGCCGGGCGCAAGGGGTTCGACGTCAAGGGGAGCGTGGTCGCCCAGGCGCCGGAGCACATCATCGACAAGCGCAAGAGCGAGATGAGCGGCAAGAAGACCAAGGTGTTCAAAGGCCCGGCCAAGGGAGAGGTCTCGTGGACCTCGGAAACGCTGGAGAAGCTCATCACCCGGCCGCCCGAGACGCTCAAGTCGCGCTTCAAGGTCACCCACGGCATGGTCCTGAGCCTCCTCCAGCACGACGCCGAGCTGGACGATGCCAACGCGCGCAACTTCGACTCGCTCCGCGACCTCATTCGGCGCTCCCATGAAGAGGAGGGGAGCAAGGCGCGCCACCTCAGTCACGCCGCCCTCATGGTCCGCTCGCTCTACCGCGCCGGCATCATCCGCATGAAGCGGGACACCGTCACCGACTACCTCTGGGCCGTCGTCGCCGAAGATCTCCAGTGGGACTTCTCGCTCCTGCACGCCCTCTCGCTCTACCTCGTGCAGACCGTCACCGAGATCGATCCGGCCTCGCCCGACTACGCCTTCGACCTGCTGACGCTCACCGAGTCGATCCTCGAAGATCCGGACGTCATCCTGCGCAAGCAGGTGGACAAGCTCAAGCAGGAGCTGATCGCGCAGCTCAAATCCGAGGGGATGGAGTACGAGCAGCGGATGGAGAAGCTGGACGAGGTCACCCATCCCAAGCCGCTCTCCGACTTCATCTACGGCACCTTCAACCGCTTCCGCGGCGAGCACCCGTGGGTCGGTGGAGAAGACATCCGGCCGAAATCGATCGGCCGCGAAATGCTCGAGGGCTACATGAGCTTCGCGGACTACGTGAAGCGCTACGGCCTCCAGCGCAGCGAAGGCGTCGTCCTGCGCTACCTCTCGCAGCTCTACCGCACGCTGAACCAGAGCATCCCCGAGAACTCGAAGAACGAGCCCGTCCTCGACGCCCTCGGCTTCTTCCGCGCCATCCTGGAGCACACGGACACCAGCCTCCTCGAAGAGTGGGAGAGCCTCGTCCATCCCGAGCTCGTCCTCCAGAGAGGCGCCGAGCGCAAGATCGCCACCGAGAGGCTGTGGATCGAAGCCCTCGTCCACGACCCCAAAGGCTTCGCCGCGAGAGTGCGAGCCGAGATGCACCTCCTCGTCCGCGCCCTTGCCAACAAGGACTGGGAAGAAGCCGTCTCCACCGTTCTCCAGAACCCGAACGATCCCGCAAGCCTCTGGGATCCCGAGCGCTTCGAGAAGTCGCTGGCGCCCTTCTTCGCCGAATACCCCGAGCTCATCTTCACCCCCGAAGCCCGCCGCCACCAATGGACCCAGATCCGTCCCACCGGCGACCGCACCTGGGAAGTCGCCCACACGCTACTCGACCCGCAAAGCGACAATCTCTGGGCCGTGCTGGGCTCGATCGATCTGCGCGATCCGGATCTGATCGACGGGCCGCTGTTGCGGTTGGAGCGGATCGGGGCGTAGGCGGGCCCCTCCTCAAATCACGGCTTCCAGCCCCTTGCGATCCAGCAGGTTGAGCAGTTTGAGCGAAGGTCCACTCGGATGTTTTTCGCCGATCTCCCACTGCCGAACCGTCGACAGACTGGTGTTCAGAATCGAGGCCAGGACAGCCTGGCTGATCTTGTACCGCTCGCGCAGGGCGCGGATCGTCTCGCTGGAGTAGTCCGGAGAAACGAAGCCGGCGGCATGGAGATCACGCGCGGTCTCGTGAACCGCGTCCAGGATTCGGCTGGTCTCTTTGGTCTTGGTCGTCATGGCAAATCTCCTGTAAGGCTTCCCTGTCGACTTGGCTGTCCAGCTCTGCGGAAGAGAGCTTCAGGAGGTCGGCGGCGAGCGCCTTCAATGCTTCGAGCTCGTTCTTTTCGAAACCGAACACGAAGAACCAGAGGCTGTCCTTGTTCGTCGCCAGCAAGGTACGTGCCCCGCCGCTTTTGCCACGGCCGGGCAAAGGCACACGCTTCTTGACGACGCCGCCTCCGAGGTCGGCGTCGATGAGGCCGTTCTCCATCTCTGAGACGGCAAGACAGAGCGCCTCCTGCGTCAGCTCGGACTTGCGCAGCCAGCGGCTGAAGTGCCGAGTCTTGAAGGCTCTCCTCACTGGCAAAGTATATCACTGAGTGTGCGGGTCTTCGCTGAGAACCGGCAATCCCAACTTGGGTCGCGAGCTCCCGAGTCCGGGCTTTTCTCATAGGTTGGTGCCGGGGCTGGATCGGCTCGGGCCGTGAGGGCGAGCCGTCGCGGAGCCCAATCGACACTCCCTGTTTCCGGGAGGCTCTGGTGACAAAAGGCACACAACGGGGTAGCATCGCTTGGTGGCAAGGCGACGAAGGATTACTTGAGCAAGAGGCAGCCAATGCCAAAGATTGACGACTACGAGCTCGAGATCCTGAGCGCCTTCGAGAAGGGAGAGCTCAAGTCTGTCGCAACGCAGGATGAGCTCGCCGAGCTCAAGGCGGCGGCTTCCAAGCAGGCCCGAGGTGCCGCAACGAAGCGGCGCACCTCGTTAGCAAGTTGAGAGCCACCGGCGACCGCACCTGGGAAGTGGCCCATACGCTGCTCGATCCGCAGGGCGACAATCTCTGGGCGGTGCTGGGCTCGATCGATCTCCGCATCCGGATCTGATCGACGGGCCGCTGCTGCGGTTGGAGCGGATCGGGGCTTAGCTTCAAGAAAAACGACGGAAAGACCTGAGCGGGCGCTTTGAGTGGCCCGCGAAGCTGCCGATCCTCCACCGGAGCCGTTTGTCTCCGACAAAAAGCCCTCGCGCTCCGCCCGAGCGGCTTTTGGACGAGAAAAATCGCTCACACTCAACTCGGAGCGATTTTTCTGCGAGAAAAATGGCGCGCGCTCGGCTCTGAGCGATTTTTCTGCGAGAAAAATCCTTCACGCTCGACTCCGAGCGGTTTTTCTGCGAGAAAAAAGGCGCGCGCTCAGCTTCGAGCATTTTTTCTGCGAGAAAAATCGCCCACGCTTCAGTTCCAGCCGTTTTTGCGCGAGAAAAATCCACCGGGATCAAGACGAGCCGCGATCCGTCCCAGAAGCGCGCGGTCGACCTGCTCCGTCTCGGCGGCCGTCTGGAAGAGCGCCAAAGCGGCCAGCGCTTCGGGCTGGACATCCCGCGATGCGAAGATCGGAACCATCTCCGCAGCCAGCCGCTTGAGCTCGGCGGTGTCACCCTGCTGGGCGTAGACCGTCGAGAGATCGAGCAGGACCATCGGCGTCGAAGCCGATTTCGCGCTGGATAAAGAAGCTCCGGGCCTCCTTCAGAGCCGCCTCGGCATCGTCCAGCCGGCCCAGATCGCGGGTGATCCGTCCTTCCAGCCAACTCAGCCGCGCCGAGATCCTATTGCTCCCGGCTCGGGGAGCGTTGACGAGTCCTTTGAAGTGGGCTACGCTTTCAAGTAATCAAGTCGAAGGAGGCGGAACCTTCCGCCTGCCAATGGGCGCTGCTTCCGGGCAGTGCCCGATTCGACCTTTGAGGGAGAGAGGTCGGTTCGAGTGTGCGCGTGCAAAAAGGAAGCATGGAATGGTTCCCACGTGGGCATCCAGTCGTGCATAAATTCTCGCGACCCAATCGATGGAGGCGCAGTCTGATGAATATTCATAGCCCGCTCCAGACACCTTCCTCCTCCGGCGAGGCAAGCGGAGAGGAATCTCTGTCGATACCGTCGCCCTCGCACCTGCCCCGTTCCGAGGCAGGGAACATCTGCTTCGTCGTTCACCCTTTCAAACCACCATTTGGCAGCTACTACGAATCTGTGTATAGGCCGGCCATTAAAAAGGCTGGTTTGAGTGCTGTTCGTGCTGACGCCGATTTCTTCGGCGCTGGAGATATCATCGAGCAAATATGGCGCGGCATTCAAGAGGCGCGAGTAGTCGTCTCTGAGTTGACGGGGCGCAACCCCAATGTTTTCTATGAACTCGGAATTGCACATGCCATGTGCAAGCCTATCGTACTCGTCTCCTCTAGCGAAGACGACATTCCGTTCGATCTGCGGCATATGCGTGTGCTTTATTATGACTTGCGCGATCCTTACTGGGGGCCCAATCTGGTTGATTCCGTGGCGGCGAGTATTGCCCATGCACTACGAAATCCGGAACAAGCGATGGCTCATCCGACCGGCAGGCGCGCACTTTCTGTTGGCACCAGTGCCGCCGACCCTGAGGCACACCTCACAGTCAGCGAACGCTACGATCGATTAATGGAAGACTACCATCGTTCATTAGACCCGTACCTCCAAGGTGTCTTCAACAACTTCTTGCGAGAAAGAATAGAGCGTCTGCGACGTTCGGTCGCCCACGAGGAGATCATCCTTGACGATAAGGAAGATTTTATTCATTTTTATGTCAAGACGCTTCAGCATTATCATGGCCGGAACGCTCGTTTCACCGCAACGAGCCTGCCTAGTAGAAGCTATTTTTGGGATGACTTCACGCTTAGTGCCATCGGAGAGTTTATCAAGCTTGGTGGCGAGATGACGCGAATTTTTGTTGTCGACGACGAGAGCGGGCGATCTCTGTCGACTCGAGAAGTCATGGCGGAGCAGTCGGCGCGCGGTGTCAACGTCTTCACGACGCATTCACGGGGTTTGTCGCGAAGACTAAGGTCTACGTTCATTATGGTCGAGCACGATAAGCGCATCGCATGGGAAGTTCGGGTTCAAGAAGGGACAGCAGATATCTTAGACATAACAATCACGACCAAGCCATCGAGAATAGCCGAACTTGAAATCGAGCTCAGCCAGATTCACAAAATTCCTTACTCTACAGCTGGTTTCGTGCCATGAAGTTGCTTGAGTATCTTGTCTGCCGCATGAAGTCTGCGGGTGTAACGCATGTCTTCGCTGTTGGAGGAGGCGCCGTACTTCCACTACACATGACACTGGCAACGCACTTTACTGTGATCAATGCAGCTAACGAAGCCGGCGCCGTATTTATGGCAGACGGATACGCCAGGGCTACACGGAGGATTGGCGTTGCCTTAGTAACTACTGGTCCCGGAACGACCAACGCATGCACAGCCATCGCTAGTGCGCACTCTGACTTCATTCCTGTCGTCCTGCTATCTGGTCAAACCTCTACTACGACATTTGGCCTAGGTGGATTTCAGGAGTCGTCTCATCACGGGATTGACACCGTTGCAATATACTCGCACCTTACGAAGCTATCGACTATGCTCGACTCTGCTCACGCCATTCAGCAGATAGACGATGCATTTGCAATGGCAATGGAGATACCACAGGGGCCGGTTCACATAAGCATACCGAGCAATCTGCAAATCGCCACCATCGACGAGAGTCTACCTCGCAATTTGCCTGACGCCGGAACTCTGACGAGGAATGTAGGTGAATCATCTTTGGCGAAGGCTATAGAAATTATTTCGATGGCAGACCGCATTGCCATCCTAGCAGGTTATGGCGTACGGCGATCTCAAGCGGAAGACCAGCTAGTTATGCTTGCTGGAAAACTTGATTCGTCAGTGTACGTAACCCCTAAATCAGTAAGCGCAATGCGCAGTGACCACCCTTTGTACGGCGGAATGTACGGGTTTCCTGGAAACAGTACGGCGCTTGCAAGTTTGAACGACAATTCTGTTAGTACAGTCCTCATCGTTGGAAGTAGGCTGGGGGAGTGGTCATCATGCTTTTGGGATGACCGACTCTGGCGTGGCAGAAAATGCATAGCAATAGACGTGCGAGAGCCTTCTCTTCCAGGTCTTTTCGTGCCCGACGTGTGGCTGCGCGGAGATATTCGCCAAATACTCACGACGCTCGCCCAGAGACTAGCCTCTAGAACTGCGCCAACGCATGAGCAGCGTTCCCGGGTAGGCGGGGTCCTCAGTTCGCGTGACAAGGACAGGTACGACGATATGGGGGTCAATCCCGCACACGTGGTGGATGTGCTTAATTCCGATTTACCAGAGAGCGCGCAATTTTTTGTCGATATCGGAAATTCAATGCTTTGGGCCTTGCCCCATCTAGTCGTGCGGCAGATCAACTCTGTACATGTGGCACTTGGCTTTGGGGCGATGGGCAGCGCGGTAGCGGGCTCTTTAGGCTTGGCCGTTGCAAAGCCGGAGTTGACAACAATAGCACTGGTTGGAGATGGGGCCTTTCTCATGCTCGGTGGCGAAGTTCGGACAGCTGTTGAGCACAACATTCCTGTTGTATGGATTGTCATGAATGACGGAGGATTCCGCATGCTTGAGCAGGTTGAGGTTCTTATCTACGGTCGTTCGGTAACTTCATCTACGTTCAAGAGGCTTGTAGATGTCGCAGCCTTGGCCGTTGCATATGGCGCTGATGCGCAGATTGTAACTCACGATTACGAGTTCGCTGATGCTCTTAGGGCAGCGATTGCGGCGCGGGGTCCGTTCGTCATAGATGTTCGGATCGACGGAACAATCACGCCCGAGTCGCTCTTTCAAAGAGCGAAGCATCTTGAGCAAGATGTCGCAAGCAGAAGCCTATAGAAATTCGTTTTGGGGATAGTGCAACGCAGTTCGTTCGCAAGCCACTCGTAGTCAATAAGCCTTCGCAATTCGCCTCGGAATCTCCTTCCGCTGCACAACGAGACTAAGAGGAACGCTCTGACAACTGGACACAGGGCTTCGGCTGGCACACTTTCTCTAGGCTGATCTGACCGGAATATTCAAGGCGAATCAGTCTTGGTAGACGATTCGGCACGCACTGCGTGCGGAATCGAGCTGATCATCCACTCTGTGGCGAGGTGGTCGGCATTACGCGCCGGAAGGAGCCAGCACGGTGCAATCTAGCGAGGCGATCATTTTGAAGTCCCCGTCGAAGGTAAGGAGATGCCCGCCGCAGTCCAGCGTGGTGGCTGCGATCCAGATGTCGTTAATCGGAATCGGGGTACCCGCCCTCCGCAGATCGGCGAACAGCCGGCCGTAGCGGCGGGCGACCATCGGCGTCACGGGCAGGGTCGCGACGAAGGGCTCTTCGAGGAATTCGGCCAGGAGCATACGGTTCTCCCGCTCGCGCTTGCCGAGGGTGAACCCCGCTTCCAACTCTCCGAGGACGATGGTCGGGAGAACGACAGTCTCCGCTGCGGCGATCCAGTCGAGGACGCGGTCGTCTCCTGCCCGGAAGTGAGAGTACGCGGAGGTGTCGAGGATGAGACGCTGGACTGGCTCAGCGCCAGAGTGGATCATCGATCGTCCGCTGCGCTGTCAGCGCTTCGTTGAATTCTGCCAGATCTTCCGGCGTCCAGGTTACATACCGAGCCAGCCGGCGCCGCCGCTCATCCACTCCGACGGCAGCTCCAAGGATCTCCAGAACAGTCGTATTGATGCTCTGGCCCCGAGCCCGGCTCAGGCCTTCCAGCCTTTGCCCGATCTCTTCCGGGACTCCGCGGATCGTCAACTGCTTGGCCATGACAGCATGGTAGCACGAAGTTGCAGGCATGGAGGCAGCCCCGCTATGCCGCTGAGAGACCTGAGTGGTGTAGTGGAAGGAGACGAATGCTGGCACGGGTCGAACCAGCCATGGTCACCACGAGCTGGGGCCATCCTCTTGAGGCTGGGCCATCGGGAGGTTACGACAAATCGTCGTCGATTCTGACAGGCTATGGTGTCGTTCAAGGCTCCGGCGGGCAAGGACGCTCTCACTTTTGCTCCAGAGACTCTCTACAGCGACATCCGTGCGGTCCTGGAGGCGGCGCGGTCCTCGGCCTTTCGCGCGGTAAACACCGCCATGGTGCAGGCTTACTGGCAGATCGGGGGGCTGATCGTCGAGCATGAGCAAGGAGGCCGGAAGCGCGCAGCGTATGGTGAGGCAGTTCTGGGCGACCTGTCGCAGCGGCTTACCGACGATTACGGGCGGGGATTCGACGTTACCAACCTGCGAAGGATGCGGCAGTTCTATCGGATGTTCTCGATTCGAGACGCAGTGCGGCTCGAATTGGGAGCGCCGAAACGAGACGCGGTGCGGCTCGTTTCAGCCGGGGAGGAGGATCGCCACGCGGCGACTGATGCACTGAGCTGGAGCCACTATCGCCTGTTGATGCAGGTAGAGGACCCGGTGGCCCGTGGGTGGTATATGAACGAAGCTGCGGAGCAGCACTGGTCGACCCGCCAACTGGAGCGGCAGATCTCGGTGCTGTTGGTCGATCTCAAGGTCGGCAAGCTGACCCACCAGGACATCGGCCAGATGGAATCCTACGTGCGGATGTTCGACGCCCATGCGCGACCCGAGGGTGACAATCCGACCATCGGTCTGATCCTCTGTTCCAAGAAGAATGAGGTGATCGCGAGGTACTTGGTGCTGAGCGAGGCTCGCCAGATCTTCGCCGCGAAGTATGTCAAGGTTCTGCCGACCGAACGGGAGCTCACGCAGGAAATTGAGCGTGAGCGGCGGTTGGTCGATGCGCGTCAGATCGATGAGGAGAAACGCTGATGCCGCTGATCGGACCAGGCTCCTGATTCGTCACGCGCTGCGTGACAAATCCGAGGCTGGGGGAGTGAGCCAGC
>Ga0307506_10000124_pt1 | contig 28654 bp, 26 predicted proteins | sample 25_S_MG_FD_202175 | JGI IMG/M metagenome (GOLD analysis project Ga0307506, IMG submission 202175) | Soil microbial communities from Populus trichocarpa stands in riparian zone in the Pacific Northwest, United States - 25_S | ecosystem: Environmental > Terrestrial > Soil > Riparian zone > Trees... | reverse complement strand
CGCCGGCCCACCACCCACCACCCGCCGACGGGGATGATGCTGCCGGGGATCTCGTCACCAGCACCGATGGCTATAAACCGCGCTATCCGCCGCAAGAGGGCGCTTTCTCACAGCCGCCAACACTCCGGCGATGCCGTTCGTCAGTGGGTGATCCGCTACTGCCCAGTCGACTCGATGATCACCGCGATGCAACCTCGCGCTCAGGGATGCCTGAGAAGGGCGAAGCCTTGCCGACTCCGCCGCCGAGAGGTGGGATTCTTCGGAAAATCTGGTGGCGATGGCTCCCTCACGGTCGCCGAGAGCAGCCCGAATCGCAAAATCGGCGCGCAGCCTCAAGAAATTGGTGTCCAACTTCGCCTAAAACCGACCGGACGAGAGGAGTCGGGGGTCTCCTCCGCGCGAATCACCGCGCGAATCACCGCGCGAATCACCCGCGCGAATCACCAGGCACCCTATTCCCGGAGAACAGCGGGCTGGTGATCCCGACCTCGTTCAGGTAGGCGTCGGCCGAGAAGGAGAGCAGGCTGGAGTGCTGGTCCTTCCAGCCGAAGCGGCCGATGCGGGTGACGGGATTGGAATTGGGGCTGATGGCCTCCAGGACCGGCACCTGGATGATCGAACCTTTCATGCCGCCTGGCTGCGCGTTCTGGATGCGGATGAACTCGCTGTCGGGAAGCGCCTCGACGAAGCCGTCTCCCGAGAGGGTGAGCGAGACGCGGAAGGTCCGGGTGTTGTCGGCATCGAGGACTTTCTCCTGGAATTCGCGGCGGATCGCGCGGTCGTTGACCAGCGATCCGCCGGAGTGGTCGGTGAAGACGCCGCCCTGAGTCTGGCCGGCGCGCAGCTCGTTGATCTGACTGCTCGATCCCGAGACCGGGTTCTGGTGGCACTCCGAGCAGGCCTGTGCGTTGTAGACTGGGCCCAAGCCGTCCTCGAGCTGCTCGAGGGACTCGAACTGCGCACGATCCACGTCGAAAGGGGTCTGGTTCTCGAACCCGTTGGTCAGATTGTCGAACCCGGTCGGCGCGTCCACCGCAGCATAGACCAGCGGTACGGCCACGAGCAGGGTCAGGAACACTCCGGTGACTGGCAACCGCTTCGACAGCTTTCTCCTCAGACTCGCCATTTTTTTCTTCCTCCTTTGTACGAAAGGGAACCGTCGCCTCGCCCAGGACCCCAGTGCCTGGACGCAGCTCCGGCTCCGGCTGCACGGTGCTGGCGTTGCTGCTCGACGGTTGAAAGCTGAAAGAGGAAGCTCTTCTCGGGCCCCGGAGGGTCACTAGTGCTAATCCTTAACAACGAATATGCAAGTGATGCGCCAAGCTCGGGAGCAGGACTCAGGCTCAGGCTCCGACGCCGGTCACCGTCGGCTCGTTCTCCTGGCTCTCCAGGCCCTCTTCGTCCAGGTGGGCGGCCATCTCCAGGATGGCGCACGGGAGATTCGAGAGATGATCACTGCGCGACAGTGGAGTTGAGGGGAAGGCTGTTGCAGCGCTCCAACGGTCTACCGGAAACTACGACGGCTCGCCGTAACTCCGGACGGCCCGTTTTAGTACTGGAACGGCCCGTCGTAACTCTGGATGGCTCGTCATTCTTGACCTGGAGGGTTGCCATCGGATGATTGTGGCAACCCAGGGACGCCGAAGCTCAGGATGACGCTGTTGAATCGACCTACCCCGGCGCCTTCCCGACCGCCGCGATCTTCTCCAGCGTCGCCGTCATCTCCTCCACCTGCTTCCGGGTCAACGGCTCCTTGCCCTCGGCCTGGCCGGCCAGCTCCAGCATCGCGGTCTGCAGCTTTTGGGCGGCGGCGGGGTTGCCGCGGATGGCGACGGCGGCGTTCTGGGCGCCGGTGAAGGCGGCGTCGAGGTGTTGGCGGGCTTCGGCCGGGAGGTCCGGGGGCAGCCGTGGGACGACGCTGTCGCGGATCCGCGCCAGAGACCAGGCGAAGAGCTGATCGTAGTGCTGGCCGACGTAGTACAGGCCGCCGATCAGGCCGGCGCCGACGAGGACCAGGAGGATCAGGCAGCCGATGACCAGCGGCTTGCCGGAGCCGCCGGTGCGGACCGCCGTGGGCGGCGGCGGGTTGAACGGCGAGCGGGGAGTGGGGGGGGTGCCTGTCGGCTCGGCCATGACTGGATCTTCTATCACAGCGTGCCCCTATAATGAGACCGTGCGATACGATCCGCTGCCTGACTCCAAGCCCACCTCTGAATCCACTCCCCCGGACAAAGGCTCGCGCGGCCCGCGCCGCGTCCTGCGCTGGATCCTCCCTCTGGCCGTCGCCCTGGTCGTCGGCGCCATCGCCGGGGTGGCCGTGGCCGCCGCGATTCACGTCCCCCGGGTCGACACCCTGGAGGGCTTCACGCCCAGCCTGGTGACCCAGCTCATCGCGCGCGACAGCAGCGTCTACGCGACCTTCGCCCGCGAGCGGCGGGTGATGCTCAAGCAGGGGGAGATGCCGCTGGTGATGCAGCAGGCGGTGCTCGCCTCCGAGGACGGCAACTTCTTCAACCATGGCGGCATCGATGCCATGGGCGTGCTGCGCGCCGCGATCACCGACGTGAAGGCGGGACGGGTGGTGGAAGGAGCGTCGACGATCACCATGCAGCTCGCGCGCAGCCTCTTCCTCTCCCGCGAGCGCACCTGGCGGCGCAAGATCGAAGAGGCGTTCGTCGCCGTCGAGCTGGAAAAGAACTACAGCAAGCCGCAGATCCTCACCCTCTATCTCAACCTGGTGAACCTGGGGCATGGCAACTACGGCGTCGAAGCGGCCTCGCGCTACTACTTCGCCAAGCCGGCGGCCAAGCTCACCCTGCCCGAGGCGGCGATGCTCGCCGGCATCATCCCGGCGCCCAGCCGCTACAGCCCGTACCGCACCCCCGAGCTGGTGCAGCGCAACCGCGACCGCGTGCTGCGCCGGATGCTGGAAGAGAAAGCCATCAACCAGCAGCAATACCAGCAGGCCGTGGCGCAGCCGCTCCTGGTGGCGACGCAGCAGCCGGAGGAGATGTTCGCTCCCTACTTCTCCGAGGACGTCCGCAAGTACCTGGAGGCCAAGTATGGCGCGACGACGCTCTACGAGGGCGGCCTCCAGGTGCAGACGACGCTCGATCCGCAGATCCAGAAGGCCGCGGAGAGGGCGGTCCGCGAGCATCTCCAGTGGTTCGACCACCGGCGCGGCTTCCGCGGCCCCATCGCCCAGCTCGACGCCAAGGACGTCGCGGCGCAGCAGCTCCCGACGTGGAGCCACGGCAGCAAGCTGATCCCCGAGCGCTGGTACCAGGGGATCGTCCTCGAATCCGGACCGGCCACGGCGCGGATCAAGATCAGCGACCAGGTGCTGACGCTCGACGCCCGCGGCATCGCGTGGACGCGCAGCAAGGCGCCCTCCCAGATCCTCAAGCCGGGGATGGTCGCCTGGTTCAGCCTGCACGTGCCGCCGCCGCCGAAAGCGAAGGAGCAGAAGGACAAGGATAAGGACAAGAAGGCGGGGGCGGATCAATCGCCGCCGGCGGCGCCGGCCGAGCCGGTGCTCACCCTGGAGCAGGAGCCGAAAGTCGAGGCCGCGGCCGTGGTCCTCGAAAACCAGACCGGCGCCGTGCGCGCCATGGTGGGCGGCTGGGATTTCGACCGCAACAAGTTCAACCGCATCACCCAGGCGCGCCGCCAGGTGGGCTCGGCGTTCAAGGTCTTCGTCTACGGCGCCGCCCTGGAGCAGGGCTGGACGCCGTCCGACACGCTGCTCGACGCGCCGACCTCCTTCGTGGGCGCCGACGGGCGCCTGAGCTACCACCCGGAAAATTACTACCACAAGCACTACGGGATCGTGACCCTGCGCCGCGCTCTGGAGCAGTCGATCAACGTCCCGGCGGTCAAGATGTGGGACCTGGTGACCGGCAAGCGGGTGATCGACTTCGCGCAGCGCTGCGGCATCCGCTCGCCGCTGCCCAACTACCCCAGCATCGCCCTCGGCGCCGCCGATCTGGTTCCCATGGAGCTCGCCGCGGCGTTCGCCACCATCGCCAACCAGGGGACCCACATCGAGCCGTACTTCATCGAGAAGATCACCGGCCCGGACGGCCATGTCCTGGAGCCGCAGCACTTCCCCGCCGCCTACAGCTCGACCAATCCGGCGGTGGCCTACGTGCTGACCCACATGATGGAGGGCGTCATCGACCACGGCACCGCATTTGCCATCCACGACCTGCCGATCGACATCGCGGGCAAGACGGGCACCACGGACGACTTCTCCGACGCCTGGTTCGTCGGCTTCACACCGCGCTACACCATCCTCACCTGGATCGGCTACGACCAGAAGCGCTCCCTGGGCGGCGGGATGAGCGGCGCCACCGCGGCGCTGCCGATGTGGCGGAAGATCGCCGAGGACGGCCTGGCGAACGGCTGGCTGCAGAAAGACGAGACCTTCCTCGTGCCGCCGGGCGTGATCGTCAAGGACATCGAGTACTACAGCGGCCTGCTCTCGGGCGGCGGCGGCCGGACGCTCAAGGAAGCCTTCGTCGCCGGCACCGAGCCCAACCGCCAGGTGACCTCGCAATGGTCGACCATCACGACCCTCCCCTGGTATCAGCAGAAGGCCTTCTATATCCCGAAGGAAGGCGAGAAGATGCCGGGCCAGGCCGGCGCGCAGCCCGTGGCGCCCGGAGAGGGGCAGACGGGACCGCAGGAGGCACCCCAGGAAGCGCCGGCTGAAGGGGAGGCGCCGGCCGAAGGCGAGGCGCCGGGGCCGCCGCCGTAGGCCCCCTTACTTCCGCCCCACCATCCCGAAATCCTGATATCCGAACAGCAGCTCGTCGATCCGGTCGCGCAGGCGGTTGACGCGGTCGGCGAGCTGGCGCTGCTCTTCCGGGAGCTTGGCGAGGTCGATCTCGGGCAGCCGCTCCGGCGCCGGGAAGGGGCGGAGATCGAGGCGCTCGACGGGATCGAAGCCGGCGAGCTCGTACATCAGCTTGAGGCTGTCCGGGTGGACGGGGCGGATGTGCGTGGGGTCGAGCCAGAAGTTGCGCGCGGCGACGATCATGGAGAGCGGGTTCGGGGTCTCCAGGATCAGCACGCCGCCGGGCTTCAGGGCGCGCCAGGCGAGGCGGACGAGACGGTCCAGCGCCGCTCCGGGGAGGTGCTCGATGACGTGGAAGGAGACCACGGCGCCCAGGCTCGCCTCGGCCAGACCTTCCAGGGTGGCGAAGAGATCGCCCTCGACGGCTTCGAGCTCGCGCTCGCGGCAGAGGCCGACCATGCGGGCGCTGCTGTCCACGCCGTGGGCGGCGATGCCATGATCGCGCAGCAGGGCGAGGGTCTCGCCGCGCCCGCAGCCGAGATCGAGCACCGGCGCTCCCTCGGGCAGACTGGTCAGCCAGGGCAGATAGGCCGTGATGCGCTCGCGGATCTCCTCTTCGGTGCCGCGGTGGCGCCGCTCCAGCTCCAGGTAGCCGTGCTCCTCATGGGCGCGGGCCACGGTTTCGACCGCAGCCGGCTGATCGGCGCTCTTGACGACCGACAGCGCGGCGCCGAGGCTGCCGAGGAGGTCGCGCACCTCGCGGCGGTAGCGGTCGACTTTCTGGTCGGCGCGGGCGAAGAGGGCGTCGTTGTGCCGCATGATCTCGTGGATGCCCTCGGAGTGCAGGGCTTCGAGATATTCGAGGCGGCGGCGGTGGTCGCCGCGGTGCTCCTCGTTGCGGACCAGGTGCTCGAGAAGGATGATGTTGAACGTCCTCTGGCGTTCCCAGAGCTCGTTCTGCGGCGTCTTGACCAGCGGGCGGAAGAGGCGCTTCCAGAGGACGATGAGACGCCCCAGGAAGCCGCGATGGCTGCGGACGGGGAATTCGTGGTCCCCCCTCCACAGCCATTGCCAGTCGTGCAGATCGCGGGTGGGCTCGACGAGGAAATCGTCGAGGGAAGGTGTGCGCCGCTGCGGCTCCGGCTCTTGTTCCGTCATACGCAGCGGCGGATGGGAAGGGATCGACTCCGGGCTACTCTTCGCGCACCACCGAGACGGTCACGTTCGCGACCACATCGGAGTGCAGCTCGACTTTGACCGTGTGATCGCCGAGGGTCTTGATGCCCCCCTCGAGATCGATGCGGCGGCGGTCGACGGTGTAGCCCTTCTTCTCCAGGATCTCGGCGACGTCACCGGCGGTGACGGAGCCGTAGAGGGTGTCGGTCTCGCCGACGCGCTTCGGGATCTCGAGGCGGAGGCCTGACATCTTGTCGGCGATTTCCTGAGCGGCGCTCCGCTCTTTGGCGTGCTGGGCGTCGATCTTGACGCGCTGCTGCTCGAAGAGCTTCACATTGCCCTGGGTCGCCGTCAGGGCCAGCCCCTGCGGCAGCAGGTAGTTCCTGCCGTACCCCGGCTTCACGTCGACGATCTCGCCACGCTTTCCGAGGTGACGCTGGTCGTTGAGCAGAATGACTTTCACGCGTCCGTCTCCTAATCCGTGGTGAAGGGGATCAGCGCCAGATGGCGCGCCCGCTTGATCGCCTGCTGCAGGAAGCGCTGGTGACGGGCGCACGTTCCGGAAATCCGGCGCGGCAGGATCTTGGAGCGCTCCGGGATGAACTGCTGCAACAGCTTCACGTCTTTGTAATCGATGTAGTCGATCTTGTCCGCGCAAAACTTGCAGACTTTCCGACGACGGAAAAAGACCTTTCTCGGGCGTGCCATGGTCTAGATCTCCTCTCCGGCGTCGATGTCATCGTCTCCGAGCGGCTCCGCAGAGCTGGACGAGGAGCCCGACGACGGGCTCGGGGTCCGCCGGGCCGCCCGCTTGAGGTCCTCGTCCGTGCGCACGGTGAGGTAGCGCAGGATTTTGTCGTTCTGCCGCATCCGGTGCTCGACGGCGGGCAGCGACGTCTTGCCGCCCTCGCTCCGGATGTTGAACAGGACGTACTTGCCCTCGGTCAGCTTCTCGATGGGATAGGCGAGCTTGCGCCGGCCCCAGTTCTCTTCCGAGGTGATCTCGGAGCCACCGGAGGTGATCATCTGCCGGTACTCCTGCATCATGGTGGTGACGTCCTCGTCGGCGGCACGGGGGTCGACGACGAAGATCAGCTCATACGTACGCATGGGTGGTAACTGACCTCCCTTTGGCCTGAACAGTCCCGCTTCATACGGGACAGAGAGGAACGGATGGGCGGAATCCAGGGACGACGGCCCGGTCCGCGGTGAAAGAACGCCGCATTATACACACTATCTGCCAAAGCTACCCGTTGAACCGGTTCATCGCCGTCTCGATCCCGTCGCGCAGCCAGGCCTCGCAGGCGTCGGCGGCGCGCAGGATCATGGCGTCCAGCGCTTCGCGCTCTCCGGCGGCGAAGGGGCCGAGGACGAACCCGGCCCAGTCCTCTCCCGCCGGCGGGCCGCCTTCGGGGGCGACGCCGAGGCGCAGGCGCGGCACCTCGTCGGTGCGCAGGCTCTCGATCACCGACTCGATGCCGCGGTGCCCGGCCGGGCTCCCCGCCTTGCGCAGGCGCAGCTTGCCGAAGGGGAGGTTGATCTCGTCGTAGACCACGAGGATCGCGGCGGGCTCGAGCTGGTGGCGTTCGAGCAGGCAGCGCGCGGCGAAGCCGCTGCGGTTCATGTAGGTCTGCGGCTGTGCGAGCAGGAGCTCCGGAGAAGCGTCTTCGCCGGCCGAAGCAGCGAGCAGGGCGTTGCACTCCGAATGGCCGAGGGACAGCCCGCGGCGGCGGACCAGCTCTGCGACCACCCGGAAGCCGACGTTGTGACGGGTGTCTGCATACTCCGGGCCGGGATTGCCCAGCCCCAGGACCAGATGTGCCATGTCGGACGGCAGACGGACCTAGACCTCGCCCTTGCCCTTCTTGATGACCTCGGGCTCGGCCTGGTCGCCCTCGCCCGCCTCTTCCGTCCGCGCGTGGACCACGGAGAGGATGACGCGCTCCGGATCGTCGAGCAGCGTGACGCCCGCGGGCAGCTTGAGGTCCTTGGCCGCGGCGTGATGGCCGGCGTGCAGCTCGGTGACCTCCATTTCGAGATGGTTCGGGATGTCGCCCGGCAGGCACTCGACGTGGACCTCGCGGACGACGAAGTCGATGAGGCCGCCCTCGACCTTGACGCCGTAGGCGGTGCCCACCAGCTCGACGGGGATGGTGACGCGCACCTTGTGGGTCATGTCGATGCGCTGGAAGTCGATGTGGATGACCTGGCGGCTCAGCGGGTTCTTCTGCATGTCGCGGATCATCGCGTGGCGCTCCTGACCGGTGTCGGAGAGCTTGAGCAGGAAGATGGGGTTCTCGCTGCCGGCCTTCTTCATCAGGTCGAGGAAGGTCTTGCGGTTGACCTGGACGGGCACCGAATCCTTGCCGCTGCCATAGACCACGGCGGGGATCAGGCCGCGCATCCGCGCCTGCCGGCTGCCGCCCTTGCCGGTCTTCTCACGCTTTTCGACTTGAATGCTCATTTCACTCATGGGGTTTTCCTCACTTCGATCGATCGGACCGATCGGACTAGTGGCTAGACGAATAGAGAGCTCACGGAGCTGTTCTCATGGATCCGGCGGATGGCGTCTCCCAGCAGCGACGCGACCGAGAGCGGGCGCAGCTTACTGGAACGGGAGACCTTTTCGTCCAGCGGTGTGGTGTTGGTGATCAGGACGGATTCGAGCGGCGACGCATCGATCCGTTGCAGGGCAGGGCCGGAGAGGACGCCGTGCACGCCGGCGGCGAGCACCCGGCGGGCGCCTTTCGCCTTCAGGGCGTCGACGGTCTTGGTCAGGGTGCCGGCGGTGTCGATGATGTCGTCGACGATCAGGGCGTTGCAGCCGTCGACGTCGCCGATGACGTGCATGATCTCGGCCTCGTTGGGGGCCGTGCGCCGCTTGTCGACGATGGCGAGCCCCACCTCCAGGCGCTTGGCGATCGCCCGCGACCGCTCGACGCCGCCGGCGTCGGGGGAGACGATGACCAGATCGGGGACGGCCATCTCGCGGATGGCGTCGAGGAGCACGGGAGCGGCGAACAGGTGGTCCACCGGCACGTCGAAGAAGCCCTGGATCTGGTCGGCATGCAGGTCCATGGTGAGGACGCGGTCGGCGCCCGCCCGGGAGATGAGGTCGGCGACCAGCTTGGCGGTGATCGGCACGCGCGGCTTGTCCTTCTTGTCCTGCCGGCCGTAGCCGTAGTACGGGAGGACCGCCGTCACCCGCGACGCCGAGGAGCGCTTGAAGCTGTCGAGCAGGATGAGCAGCTCCATCAGGTTCTCGTTCACCGGATCACAGGTCGGCTGGACGATGAAGACGTCCGAGCCGCGCACGTTCTCCTGGATCTGGCAGAAAATCTCCCCGTCCGAAAAGTTGTAGGCGGACACCTTGCCGGCGGCCAGGTTCAGGGAGTCACAGATCTCCTGCACCAGGGCCGGGTGCGCACGTCCACCGAAGATCTTCAATTCACCGGGCATACAACCTCTCGAAAGATTTTTTGAAGGCTGGTTGGGGCGGGAGGATTCGAACCTCCGGATGCCAGATCCAAAGTCTGGTGCCTTACCACTTGGCGACGCCCCAGTCTCGGGTGCTCCCTGCGCCCTCCCTCCCGGCACGGCACTCTCGTCGCGGGGCCGGGCCGGGCTCAGGTCACGGTCCAGAAGGAGTCGCGGAGATGCATCTCCTCGATCTCCTCCAGGGTCTTCTCGGCGGCCACGGGCGGTGGCGGTGCGATCACGGTGATCCCGGCGGTGCTCGCAGGAGCCGCAACACCGTCACCATCATTCCCCACCGCCATCGTCGAAGCCGCTTGCGGCATCCGCTCTCCCCGCTCGCCGAGGATCCGCTCGTATTCGCCCAGTACCTTGTCTTCGATCATCCGGCGGGTCTCGTTGTTCAGCGGGTGAGCCACGTCCTTGAACTCGCCGTTCTTCTTCTTCCGGCTCGGCATGCTGATGAACAGGCCGTCCCGCCCCTGGATGATCTTGATGTCGTTGACCATGAAACACTGATCAAAGACGATCGATACGAACGCTTTGAGCTTCTCCTCTTGAATCGGAAAGACCTTGACCTCAGTGATCTCCATTTGCGTCCTCTCCATCGTCCCCGGGTCCCGCTCGACGCGTGGCGAGGCGAATCACCTTCGCCTTCGCAATGGCATCTACGAATAGACGAAGGCCGGCGAACAAGGCCGAGCTCGTTTTCGCAGAGCCACTCTATTCACGCGCCAGCTTCAGTCCAGCCATTATATACTGAGCACAGCTCCGGAAACGCGGCAAGACGACTTCTTGAAGATCTGGTCTGAAATCAGACACTCGCTTGCGCGAGCCCGGGCGGAGTCCTGCCGCACCGGGCTCTCTATGCTAGAGGCCAAGGCGAAGCCTGTCAAATCGCACCGGGCAAAGAGGGCGAAGAGGGCGAAGAACCGGAGCCGGTGGGGTCGGCGGTCTCGCGGCAGGGCTCCTCGCGGTATCCCGCCGGCGCATCCGGCGCGGCGAGCTCCTTCTCCAGAGGCTCGGAGAGCACCTCCCGCCAGCGGAGCTGCACGCCCCGGGCGCGGTCGGAAAGGATGGCCGAGCTGTCCCGGCGGAGCCACCAGACGGCAGGAGCTCCGTCCTCGAGCAGGGTCCAGCTCTCCACGGCGCCTCCGGGCGCCAGGGTCACCGCCCACGAGCGGCCTCCGGCATCCTCGAAAGTGGTCTCCTGGCCTTTTGTCTGCGGTCCACTCGCGGCGGCCGGAACCGCCGGCACGCGGCCGAGGAGCAGCGCGGGCAGGGTGAGGAGCGGGAACGGGCCGAGGGGAATCCCCGACAGGTCGAAGCTGCCGGTGAACACGCACGAGGTGCGCGCCCGGTGGTTGAGAAAGAGGCCGCTCCCGCCGCTCACGTCCAGGCTCCACAGCGCACGCCCCACCGGATCGACGGCCTGCACCTGGTAGCGCTCCAGGGTGGCCAGGCGGAGAGTCATGCGGAAGGAGCCGTCGCCTTCGGGGCCGTGGTAGCTCACGCGATAGAGCCGCTGGCGGCCCAGGTCCTCCGGCGGAATCTGCCAGGGAGGGACAGTATGCTCCGGCGCGGTGGCCGGCTTCGGGCCGCCGGCGCAGGCGGCGAGGAGAAGGAGGGCGAGCAGGCCGCAGGCCCGGGCCGCGCTAGGGCCGCGGCGCGGCGGTGAGACTGTCCAGCTTGCGGCGCAGCTTTTCCGCGTTGTCCGCCTTGCTCGTGTCGTCATCCCCGAGCTCGAGGGCCCGGCCGTAGGCCGCGCGCGCCTGATCGTTCTGCCCCAGCGCCACATACACATCCCCCAGGTGCTCTTGCAACGTCGCGTCGGTCGGCTCGAGACGGGCGGCGCGCTCGAGATATCCCCGCGCCTGCTCGTGCCGGCCGAGCTGATAACAGGTCCAGCCCAGAGAGTCGACGTAGGCGCCGTTGTCCGGCTCGAGAGCCACGGCTCTCTCGACCAGTGACAGTGCTTCGTCCAGGTTCTCCTTGGCCTCCGCCAGAGCATAGCCCAGATAATTCAGCGCGGCATGAAAGTCCGGATCGATCTGGAGGACGCGGCGCAGCTCCGGCAGCGCCCGGCTCCGCTTCCCGGTACGGTCGTAGGCGGCGCCGAGGAGGAAGTGGGCGACGGCCGAATCCGGCTGCCGGGCGACCAGGCGCTCCAGCAGCGGGATCGAATCGGCGTAGCGCTCGACGCGCTGGAAGGCTTGAGCGGCGGCGAGGGTCGGCGCCGTCTCGCCCTGGGCGGCCATCTCTTCGAGCGCCTTGCGCCCTTCGGCCGCGTGGCCGGAACGGATGAGGATCTCGGCGCGGCGCGTCTGCATGAAGAGCGCGGTCCCTTCCCCGCTCCCCTGCGCCGCGAGGAGGGCGAGAGCGTCGTCCCACCGCTTCGCCTCCGTCAGGGCGTCCACCTGCAATTGGAGAGCCTGGGCGCGGAGGGCCGCGGCCTCCGGGGTCTTCTCCTCTCCCGCCGGAGCGCCGGCCAGCAGGGGCGCGACGGCCTGCGCGGCGCGGTCCCAGTCCTTGGCCGCCAGCCAGATCTGGCCGAGCTCGAGGCGGACCTGCCGCTCCTCTTTGCTCTTGCCCTGGCGCGCCAGATCATCGGCGAGCTTGGTGAGGATGCCGGCGGCCTCGTCGTTCTTGGCCGCGCGCTGGAAGAGGTGGGCGACGGTGACGGCGAGCGGGACGTTGTCCGGATCGCTCTCGCGGATCTTGTCGAGGAGCGCGAGGGATTCGCCGGTCCTCCCCTCGGCGGAGAGGACCAGCCCCTTGAGCATGCGCGCCGAGTCGCCGTCCGGGCCGGCCGCCGCCTCGGAGGCGAGGACGGCGTCGGCGCCGGCGAGCGCCGCGTCGAGATCGCCGCTCAAGTAGAGCTCCCAGGCGATCTTCCGGCGCAGGCGGGGCTCGTCGCGCAGCTCTTCGGGGGCGCCGCGGAGAGCCGCGAGGGCCGCCTTGTGGTCGCCGCGCTGGCTGCTCAGGTCGGCGAGGGTCAGACGGGCTTCGAGAGAGCCGGGATCGATCTCCAGAATGTCCTGGAGCGCGGCTTCCGCCTCTTGCTGCTTGTCGGAGCGCAGCAGCGCCTCGACGAGGAGGGCGTAGGCCATGCGCTGCTGCGGCACGCGGGCCACCAGGTCGCGCAGCACCTCGGCGGCCTTCTCGGGCTGCCGCTGGTCGAGGTAGAGCTGGCCCAGGGTGACGGCGGACGCGGCGTCGTCCGGATCCTGCCGGCGCACCTCCTCGAGCGCTTGCCGGGCGGTGGCGGCGGCGGACGGCTCCTGCGCCGCGAGGTCGAGATAGATGGCGCCCACCGCGCGGAGCACGTCGGGATTCTCGGGCGCCAGCTTCTGCGCCGCGGAGATCGTCGCCGCGGCGCGTTGCAGCAGCTCGTCGCGCGCCTTGTCCGAGCGGGTGAATTGGGCCACCCGGGCGAGGAGCTGCGCGTGCTCGAGCCGCACGTAGGCGGACGCGGGCGCCTGGCGCTCGGCCTCTTCATAGGCGGCGAGCGACTCGGGCAGCGAGCCCTCGACGGCCAGCAGCTTGGCGAGAGTGAATTCGTAGAGCGCCGCGGGAGACGCCGGAGCCGGCAGGGAAGCAGCGGGAGCGGGAGGCGGCGGCGCGGTCTGGGCGAAAAGCGGCGGGCTGCCCGAGGCAAGAACGAAGATTAAAGCCGAAAAGCCCTTCACAACCCGCAGGATAGCAGCGCACCGCGCCGCTTTACAAGGCCATAGAGCCGCTTCTATAATGACGCCCTTGCTGTTAAGTGGCGAAAAGACAAGCATTTAGAGACCCCGTCCGGGATCGTATCGGAGAAGACGCTTCAAGCATGAGCAAGCTCGGTCAGCTCTTGGTGGCACGCGGCTGGATCACGGTCCAGCAACTCACCCGTGCCCTCCAGAATCAAGGCATCGTCGGCGGACGCCTCGGCACCTGCCTCCTCGAGATGGACGCCGTCGGCGAGGACAACCTCCTGCGGGCTCTCGCCGAGCAGCTCGGCGTGCCGGCGGCGAGCCTCGACGACCTGCGCGGCATCCCCGAGGAGGTCCTCGCCCTCGTCCCCGACAAGCTGGCCCGGCGCTGCCGCGCGGTCCCCTTCCGCCTGGAGGGGAGCCGCCTGGACCTGGCGATGATGGACGCCCGCAATCTCGCCTGCCAGGACGAGATCGCCTTCGCCACCGGCAAGCGGGTCAAGGTCCACGTGGCGCACGAGCTGCGCATCCTCGAAGCGCTGGAGAAGTACTACAAGGAAGACAGCCCCTCCCGCTACGGCCTCCTGGTGGAGCGCCTGAACCGGGCGCGCTACTTCTGGGAACGCCCGGAATCGCGGGCCGAGAGCGCGACGACGCTGGCCGCCTCCTACGAAGAGCTGCTGGGCGCCGGCCGTTCGCGGCCGGCGGCGATGGCGCCGCCGCCGCCGGCCGCCGAGCCCGCGGCCAAGCCGGAAGCCCAGCCGGCCCCCGCCGCGCCGCGGCCTTCGCGCGCGGCCAGCGTTCCGCTCACCGCCGCGGAGCGCGCCCTCCTGGGGGTCAAAGATGCCCCGCCGCCCGCGCCGGAGCCCGTCCCGGCGTCCCTCGAGCAGGTCGACAAGGCGCTCGCGGCGCTGCAGGATCCCGAGGCGGTGGGACGCCTCGTTCTCTCCTATCTGATCCGCGATCACCGCCACGCCGCGCTGTTTCAGATCGGCCGTGACAAGATCACCGCGTGGCAGGCGCAAGGCGAGGGGATCGATCCCAAAATTTTCAAGGACTATTCCGTCGGCTTCGACCAGCCGTCCCTGTTCCTCAATCTGCGCCAGGGGAACAACGTCTATCTCGGTCCGCTGCCGCCGATGCCGGCGCACCGGGAGCTCGCCCGTGCCTGGGGAGGGGAGCTGCCGCGCGACTGCGTCATGCTGCCGGTCCGCTTGAAGGACCGCTTGGTGGCGGTCATCTACGCCGACGGATCGAAAAAAGTGGACCTCGTGCAGCTACAACGCCTGGCCGCCTCCATGGCGGCGGCCCTGGGACGTTGTATCCTTCTCAAAAAACAGGGCGAAGCCAAGTCTTGACCGTGTGTTAGACTCGGTGTCGCTTCGGAGCTGAAATGATCAAGTCGGACATCGTAGACCAGGTCGCGGAGATCACCGACGTCCCCCGGGTCAAGGCGGCGCAGGCCGTCGACACCATCATCGAGGCGATGAAGGATGCCCTCTGCGACGGCAAGCGCATCGAGCTGCGGGGATTCGGGGTCTTCCAGGTGCGCGACCGCAAGAAGGGCGTCGGCCGCAATCCGAAGACCGGCGTCGAGGTCGCCATCTCTCCCGGCAAGACGGTCCGTTTCAAGCCCGGAAAAGACCTGAAGAACCTTTGAGCGAGCCCCCGCGCCCCTGGCCCGAGGGGCCGCACCTCCCTCTGCGCCGCCCCCTGATCGAGCTGCTGCCCGCCGCCGGTGAGCCGCCGGCGCGGCAGGCTCCGCAGCGGCCCCGCTACGCCCTGGCCCTGGTGCTCTTCGGCCTCACCGTGCTGTCCACCATCACGCTCAGCCCGGTGATGTGGATGTACAGCCGCACCGACGTCACCACGCTCCTCCCCCTCTGGCTGACGCCCGGGCTGGTGGCGGCGGTGTGGGCCAACCCGGCCCTGCTGCGCGCCGGCATCAGCTTCTCCTTCGCGGCGATGACGATCCTCTTCTGCCACGAGATGGGGCATTACCTGGCGTGCCGCCGCTACGGAATCGCCTGCACTCCGCCCTATTTCCTCCCCGTGCCGCTCAACTTCGGCACCTTCGGGGCGTTCATCAAGATCAAGGAACCGATCCGCACCAAGCGCGAGCTGTTCGACGTCGGCGTCGCCGGCCCGCTCGCCGGATTCGCCGCCCTGATCCCCTTCCTGCTCTACGGCGTGGCACACTCGCAGGTCGTGCCACTGCCGCCGCCGCCTCCCGGAGCGGAAGCGGGGCTCGTGCTGGCTCCGGGGCACTCGCTCGCCATGCTCCTCGCCATCCGCCTCTTCCACGGCCCGCTACGCCAGGGCATGTACCTCAACCTGCATCCGATGGCTCTCGGCGCCTGGCTCGGCCTGCTCGCCACCTCGCTCAATCTCCTCCCCCTCGGGCAGCTCGACGGCGGGCACATCCTCTACGCCGCCACCGGCCGGTTGCAGCGCCGGCTCGCCCTGCCTCTCTGGCTCTGCCTCGGGCTCCTCGGCTGGTTCTGGCAGGGCTGGATCCTCTGGACGCTGATCGTCCTCGCGATCGGCCTCTACCATCCGCCGGTCTGGGACGAGCGCGAGCCCCTCGATCCCCGGCGCCGCTGGATCGCCGTGCTGGCGCTGGTGATCTTCCTCCTCTCGTTCATGCCGATCCCCATCGCCGACATCCCGGTTGGTTAGAAATCCGCCACCAGCGTCACCGGCCCGTCGTTGACCAGCGCCACCTCCATCTGGGCGCGGAAGCGGCCGGTCTCGACGCGGAAGCCGCGCCCGCGGAGGTCGGCGACCAAAGCTTCGACCAGCGGCGCCGCCTCGTCCGGAGGCGCGGCGCGGTCGAAGGAGGGGCGCCGGCCGCGCTCGACCGAGCCCGCCAGGGTGAACTGGGAGACGATGAGGAAGGCGCCGCCCACGGCCGCGGTGTCGAGATTCATCTTGCCCGCGTCGTCCTCGAACACGCGCAGGCCGGCGAGCTTCTCCGCCGCCGCCCGCACCGCCTCCGGGCGGTCGCCGCGCTCGATGCCCACCAGCACCAGGAGACCGCTGCCGATCTCCCCCACCGTCTCCCCCGCCACCCGCACCGCCGCCGCGCTGACCCTCTGAATCACAAGCCGCACGCTCGAGCTCCTTTCTCTCGTCGAGAGAGCTTTTTCCGTTGTGATACCGTAACCGATCTACACGCGGAGGGTGAATCGATGGTCAATAAAGTCATTCTGCTCGGCAATCTCGGCCGGGACCCCGAGGTCCGGTCGACCCCGTCGGGGCAGTCGGTCGCGAGCTTCTCCCTGGCCACCAGCCGGAAGTGGCGGGACAAGAACGGCAACAAGCAGGAAGAGACGGAGTGGCACAACATCGTCGTCTGGGGCAAGCAGGCCGAGATCGCCGGCCAGTACCTGAAGAAGGGCAAGCAGATCTTCCTCGAAGGGCGCCTCCAGACCCGCTCCTGGGAGGACCGCCAGAGCGGCGAGAAAAAGTACCGCACCGAGGTCGTCTGCGACAACTTCCAGATGCTCGGCCAACGCGGCGACGACATGGGCGGCGGCGGCGGCGGCTCGTACGGCGGCGGCGGTGGCGGCTCCTACGATGAGGGCGGCGGCGGCGGTGGTGGCAACGCGGGCGGCGGCGGAGGCTACGGCGGCGAGCCCGAGGACGACGACATTCCGTTCTAGGCCCTCACCCCCTGGCCCCCTCTCCCGTGCGTCCCCCCGCCCACCCACCCCGAACGGGAGAGGGGGGACGCATGCGGAGGATCTTCCGGAAAGCGTTTTTCTTCTCCTGGTCCGTGCTCGTCCGTGCTCGTCCGTGCCAGTCCGTGTTCTTGGGTGGTGGCGCCCCTCTCCCGCTCGGGGCGGGTGGGCTGGGGGCACGCGCGGGGGAGGGGGCGGGAGGCGGGGCCTCCCGCGGAAATGCTAGACTCCGCCTACCGCCCTTCCCGGACGACAGTGCATGGAACAGCGCGAGCAGCAGCCACCCCCGCCTCCCCGGCTCTGGCATCGCCTCTGGCGGCCGCCGGAGGCCGAGATCTCCGCCGCCGGCTTCGGCGGCGAGGTCCTGGTGGCCTGGCTCCGGCTCCTGCTGATCAGCATCCTGATCTACTTCCAGGCCACGGAGTACGTCCGCTCCTCCTTCGCGGAAAATCCGCGCGTCCTGCTCGCCACCGCGTGCGGCGGCCTCCTCGGGGCGCTGATGATCTACTCGGCGACCCGCCGCCACTGGGGCAAATCGTGGATCGGCTTCGCCAGCAGCCTGCTCGACGTCAGTCTGGTGAGCGGCGCCCTGTGTACGTTCCTGGTCCTCGGCCGCCCGCACGAGGCGACCAACAATCCGGTCCTCTTCCCCGTCTACTTCCTGGCCATCGGCGCCACCAGCCTGCGCTATGACGCGCGGATCTGCCTGATGACCGGCGCCCTCGCCCTGGCGCAGTACGGCGCCATCGCCGGCTACGCGGCCTGGCACTGGGACTTGAGCTCGCCCGCCTACGCTCCCTTCGTCTTCGGCATCTTCCGCTGGAGCGACCAGATCTGGCGCCTGGCCCAGATCGCGGGCACGACGATCCTCTCGGCCACCCTCGTGGTGCGCACGCGCGAGCTGCGCCTGCTCTCCACCCGCGACCGCTTCACCGGCCTGCTCAACCGCGCCGTGTTCAACGAGCAGCTCGACCGCGAGGTCGCCTTCGCCCGCCGCGAAGGGACGCGCTTCGCCGTCGCGATGCTCGACATCGACCACTTCAAGCGCTTCAACGACACCTATGGCCACGCCGGAGGCGATCAGGCGTTGCGCCTGGTGGCGCAGACGCTGCACCGCGCCTGCCGCGAGACGGACGTCGTGGCGCGCTACGGCGGCGAGGAGTTCGCCCTCATCCTCCCGGGAGTGCGCAGCAGCCGCGCCCACGACCTCCTGGAGCGCTTCCGCCGCGAGGTGGCGGCGACCGCCATCAAGCTGTCCGGCCGCGCGCGCCCGGTTTCAGTGACCATCAGCATCGGCGTCGCGAGCTGGCCCGAGGACGGCGGCACCGCCGCCGAGATCCTCGGCTGCGCCGACCGCCGGCTCTACGAGGCCAAGGAGAAAGGCCGCGATCAGGTGGTGGGACCGCCGCTGCGCATCGCCGCGCAACCCACCGGCAATATCTCAGGCACAGCCGGCGAGCGCGACCTCGACGGGGACGACATCCTGACCTCGGTCGGCCCGCTGATCCCCCCCGACCGCTAGATCCAGGGGGCCGCCGTCCGTCGATAGCCCTGCGGTCAGTAGAGCCGGGCTCTGACATCCTCCGCGCCGGCAGCCGGCTTCTCCCGGATTTCGTACAGATCGCAGATCTCTTCCGCCGAGTCGGCCATGCAGCTCAGAGTATGCGCCATGCTGATTCCAAGGGTGGAAAGATGAGCGTCTGTCAGCGGCAGCCGGTCGAGCAGGCGCTCCACCTCCGGGCCATGCTTCAGATCGATGGCGGCGTGCCGCAACAGGGTGCGGAACGCGGTCCGCGGCAGGCCCGTCCGGAAAATCAGGTCTTCGATGTCAGGGACGCTGGGAGGGGAGCTTTCCGTGACGAAGCAGAATCCCAGGACGGCTACGGGATGATGGTGGGCGATCCAATAATACTGGGCCCCGACCAGGGCGGCGAGGGTCGGCGGCGGTGTCCGGGCCAGAACCTCCTGCCGTGAAATGCCGAGGGCCTCCAGATCCTCGAGGGCCCATTCGTCGTGGCCGGTCTCCTCGCCGATGAAATCCTTCAGGAATTCGAGCATCCCCGCCGCGAGAGAGCCCTCTCCTCGCCGGGTTTCGAAAGCGGCGGCCGCGGCTTCGAGAACGGACACGGCCGCCCGGGACATGCAATGCGAGCGAAAGAGGAGGCTGGGATAGAGCCGGTCGACCTTCGGATGGAACCAGAGCCGCCGGTTCGCCGCCCACAACCGCGCCCCGAGGAAGCGGCGCTTCTGGTGCAGGTGCTCGCTGACGCTATCCAATCCAAGCCCCCCTTCGGAGACGCGCCGAGCCTCAGAAAAACAGCATGGTGAATTTGTTGAGCTCGCCCAGCGCCGGCTGGCTGCCGTCGCTGACGATTTTCGCCCGGAAGGTCAGGTAACAGTTGAATTCTTCGTCTGACGCCGAGTTGATCGACTGCTTTGCATCGTTCGAAAAATCGGATGTACGTTGACCGACGCCGGCATCGATGAGCTGCTGGATCCGGTTTCCGCTCGCCATCTTGACCTCCTCTCAAAAAGCAAGTACACAGATCTCGATTAGAGTATTCGAGGTGTACCTGCGAAGTGACGAAAGGCTCGACGATTACCAGACAATTCTGCCATGGATGAAAATCCTGCGCAAGAGCAGTCAAGCGCTCGGCAGCGCTCGGCGCCTGGATCAGGGAACGACCCCGGGAAACTGAGAGGTCGCACGGTATCCCATTTCCTGATAGAGCCGGAGCCCTTCCTGGCTCGCCTGCAGGATCGTCTTTTCGAAACCGGTCGCCGCGGAGGCCAGGGTCAAGGAGTGACGCATCGCGACTTCCGCATATCCCTTCTTCTGATGCTCCGGAAGGGTGGCCACCAGAGCCACGTAGAGAATTCCATCCAGCGCGATCGTCTCGGAGGTCGTCACCGGCTTTCCGTCGAGATAACCCACGACTCCGAAAGCTTCGCTTCCCCAGAGGGCCTCGACGTCGAGCGCCTCATGACCCCATTCGACCGGCATGCCGTAGGCGGCCGCGTTGATTTCGCCGAAGGCCCGGCGGGTGTCCCTGTCTCCCACGCGGCGGAGGTCGAGATCCGGCAACGGCCGCCGCGGTGGGAGGAGCCGGTCCGCGGCCATGCCCGTGAGCTCCACTGCTTGATTGAGCCCGCAGCGGGATAGGATTTCCAGGGAAGAGGGGCGCAAATCCTCCGGCAGGAGCTCCGTGCAGACGAAGAAGACCCACCCACGGTCACGGCCGCTCGCATGCTCCAGGGCGGCGCGCGCCCGGGATTCGAGATCGGCTTCGTCCCGGACGGGCTCGGAGAGGAACGTGAGATTACAGGCGGGCCAGGTGACATTCATCCAGGCGGCCGTGAGGCCGGAGAAGCGCGAGACCTCTCCGGATCTGGACCTGCGGGACCAAAACTCCCAGGCCTGGGTAAAGCTGCGGTTCGCTTCGAGGGCCGCGGAATCGCTCATCTCGCCTCCTTGCTGGCCAGGCAGGCCAGAAAGTCTCGGGCCTGCCGTAGATCAGGGGTTTCGAAACCTTCGGTGAAGCCGCCGTAGACGCCGGCGACAAGGTCGTGGCCTTCCTTTTCTTTCCCCGTAGCCCGCCACGACATTCCGAGGCTCAGAGCGGCGCGGAGCTCGAGCGCTCTGGAGCCGCAGCTCCGGGCCAGCTCGAGAGCGCTCTGGAAAGCCCGTTCCGGCGCGGCGAGCCCGCCGCCGTCCTCCCCTTTCCGGCCGGTCCGCAGGATCTCCCCCTGCAGCCGGCAGAGCTCGCCGCTCCATGCCATCCTCCCCTTGGCCTGGACCAGAGGCAGGCATTCCTCCAAGGCGCGCAGCGCCTCTTCGGCGCGGCCTTGCAAGAGCAGGGTCTCCGCGTGCAGGCAGAAGAAGTAGTCCGCGGCCCCTCCGGCGATCTGTTGGATGCTCTCGATACTTTCGTAGGCTCCCGGCTCGGCCTGGGGAGGAGCGTCCGCGGGCGCGTACGCCCGCACCCAGGCGAGCAGCAGAGTCGCCTGCCAGATGCAGACCGGGAAGCCGAGCTCGACCGCGAGGTCGTAGCTGCCTTGCGCCTCGCGGCGAACGGCCTCCGCATCGCGCAGATAGTGAGCCAGCACGGCGCCGCTCAGGCCGCGGGCGAAAGCCAGGGTGAAAGGGTGGCCGAGCTCCCCGGCGAGGGCGATGGCCTGCTCTCCGCGGCGCCAGGCGCGCTCCGGATAGCCCAGATGCCAGAGACTCAGGGATGCGAACGACAGGGCCAGGACCCGCAGGTCCAGCCCGGTCCTCATCCGGTACGAGGCGTCGTCGGGAGGAGCGATCTCGAAAGCCTTTTCCAGCCCGGGAAGCGCGGTCGCGAAATCCGCCTGGAAATAATGATAGGAGCCGAGACAGAAAAAGCCGATCGAGAGCAGCGTAGGGCTGCCGCTGGTCTCGGCGATGTGCGTCAGGCGCTCCGCCAGGAGCAGCGCCTGGGCGAGCCTGCCGAACGTCAGATAATGGATATGGAGCCCGAGCACGGCCCAGAAGCGCTCTTCGGTCTGCTCCAGGCGCTCCGCCAGACTTTCCGCCCGGGCATAGGCCTGCTCCACGGCCGGGTCCAGATGGCCGCGGCCGGTGATCGTGGCCGCGGCCAGGGCGATCTGGATTTCCAGCTCCCGGCGGTCGCGCTCCGGCCCCGCCTCGAGGTCCTCGAGCTGCCGCAGGGCCTGGGTGAAATGGCTGATGGCCTCGACGTTGGCGGACCGGCTGGCGGCCAGCACGCCGGCGCGCTGCCAGGCCACGATGGCGGGCTCGGTCAGCCCGGCCTCCGTATAGTGATGCGCGAGCAGCTCCGGCCGGGTCTCGCCAGACTCCGGGAACCGCGCCACGAGCGCCTCCGCGATCCGCCGGTGAATCTGCTGCCGCTCTCTTTTGAGCAGCGAGTCGTAGGCCGCGTCCTGCACCAGGGCGTGCTTGAACAGATACCTCGTCTGCGCTCCGAAACCCTTGCGATAGATGAGCTCCGCCTGGATGAGCTGCTTGAGCTCCCGGTGCAGCGTCGCTTCATCCTGGCCGGAGACGGCGGCGAGGAGCTCGAACGAGAACCCGCGGCCGATGGCCGACGCGAGCTGGGCGATCTCTTTCGCGGCGCCCAGGCGGTCCAGTCTTGCGGTGAGCGAATCGCGCAGCGTGGCCGGCAGCTCCTGCTGCTCGCCCGAGCCGCTCGATTCGAGCATGGCTTTCGTCAATTCCTCGATGAAGAGAGGGACGCCGTCCGTCCTCGCGGCGATCTGCTGCCGGACCGTCGCGGGCAGGGAGCTCCTTCCCACCACGTGATCGATCAGGCTTTTGGCCTCGGAGTCGCTCAGCGGATTGAGCGTGACCTGGGTCAGGTTGGCGCGCGGCCCCCAGAGGACCGCCGCGACATGGAGACGGAGGGTCAGGACGAGGAAAAGCGGCGCGGACGAGGCCTGATCGATCAGGCGGCCGAGCCAGTCGAGGGTCGTGGGATCCAGCCAGTGGAGATCCTCGACCAGGAGGACGAGCGGTTGCCGTTCCGCCATGTCCAGCAACCACGCCGACAACGCCTCCAGAGTCCTTTCCCTCTGCCGTTCCGGAGGCAGATTCAAAGGGGGATGGCGTTCGTCGAGCTTCAGGTCGAGAAGGGCGGCGAAAAAGGGCAAGGCCTCCGTCAGCGCAGGGTCGCGCAGAAGATTCTCGAGCCGGTCGAGCGGCGACGCTCCCGTCTGCGCCGCGACCGCCTGCCGCAGCAGGTCGACGACCGGCCGGAGCGGGGAGCCCTGGTTGTAGGGAGAGCCACTGCAGGACAGCCATTTCACGTCTCCGCCAAGACGGTCCCGCAACGCGAGCACCAGGCGCGATTTTCCAATGCCCGCCTCGCCGCTGATCAGGGCTCCCTGCCCCATGCCTTCGCAGACCCGGCTCCAGAGGCCGAGGAGCAGCTCCAGCTCCCGGCCGCGGCCCACGAAAGGGAGAAAGTCCGCCGCGCCGTCCTCCGGCGACAGCAGGAGACCGAGCACCCGGAGAGGCCTCCAGGGGGTGGCGAGCCCGGGGGAAACGACCGGAGGCAGCGGCGCCAGCGAAAAACTTTTCTGGATCAGCGCGCCGGTCGCCGGGCTCACCACCACGCTGCCCGGCTCGGCCAGCGCCTGCAGCTCGATCGTCACATCGAGGGCCGCGCCCAGAATGACCGGCTCCGGGCTCTCCGGGCTGGTGGTGACCACCGCCGGGCCGGTGTGGACCCCCACCCGGAAAGCGTACCGAAGAGCCCTGCCCCGCCTGGAGCCGGCCTTCATCCGCGCCACCTCGTCGATCAGATCGAGGGCGGTCAGGACAGCTCTCCGCGCGTTGTCCTCATAGGTCTGGGGATAGCCGAAATAGATCAGCGTGCGATGCCCCAGAGTGCTCCCGAGATGCCCGCCGTGGCGGCTCACGACCCCGCCGATGAGCGCCCGGATCCGGAGCATCAGCTCGTAGAGGCTTTCAGGATCGAGCACCCCCAGGGACGACCAGGAAGCTCCCTCCGCCGCCACGGCCAGCTCGCAGCACACGACCGTCACCTGCCGGCGTTCGCTGGCCGGGCGGGACGGATCGGGCAATGGAGGGGGCGGCTCCGGCCGGGATACCGGAAGCCAATTCTGCCCGGCGAGGCCCTCGACCAGCGTGCTCTCACCCCGGGCCACCGGCCAGGGGTCTTCCCCGCCGCCTGTCGCCTGCGCGGCCTCGTAGAGAGACCCGACGACCTCGCCGGCGCTCTGGAAACGATGGTCCGGATCCTTCATCAAGAGCCGGTCGAGCAGAGCCGAGAGAGCGTGCGGAATCTCCGGCCGGATCCGGCAGGCCGGAAGATGCTGGATGCTGCAGATCCGGCGCATGGTCTCCGGCACCGTCGCGGCGCGGAACGGCGAGATCCCGGTGAGCATCTCGTACAGCAGCGAGCCCAGCGAGAACAGATCCGAACGATGATCGAGCGCCAGCCCCTGGACCTGCTCGGGCGACATCGCGTGATAGGTGCCGAAGACGATCCCGGTCTGCGAGAGGTCCGAAGTGCTCTCGTGCTGGAACTTGGCGAGCCCGAAATCGAGGATCTTCGCGTGCCCCGAGACCGTGACCATGACGTTGCTCCCCTTGAGGTCACGGTGAACGACGCCGTGCGCATGGGCCTCGGCAAGGCCTCCGGCGATCTCCCGGCCGAGCCGGACAGCCTCCTGAAGGTCGAGCCCCACCTCATGAATCATGGAGGAGAGGGTCTGCCCGTCGACCAGCTCCATGACGATCCAGTCGCCGTCCTCCGTCTCGACGATGTCGTAGATATGAACGATCGCCGGATGGTTGAGCCGGGCCGCCGTCTGCGCCTCGCGCCGGAAGCGGAGCGCGGCGAGGGAATTGGTCTGCGGAGAGAGGAGATGCTTGATCGCGAGCGGGCGCTGGAGCGCCTCGTCGAACGCACGATAGACGACTCCCATGCCGCCCGATCCGAGCCGCTCTTCGATCCGGTAGTTTCCGATCTTCCTGGGAAGCTCGGTCTCCCCCCCAGACTGCATGGAGCTCACGAGCGCATCTTAGCTCAGGCAGGAGGGGGATGCCAGACCGGATCTCCCGCACTCTCATACACTTATTGCACTAGGTGCGCCTCGAGGAGAGGCAGAAAAAGCTTCCGCACGTCTTCGCCAGCCACCAAGGCGGACCCGACGTTCATCTGAGGCCATAGGCACGAGTCGGTCTCTCGCGTTACTATTCCTGAGAGGCGCCGGGACCGCCGGCCGGTCTCCGGCCTCTGTGTCGTGGTATCGTCCAGAAGGTATTCAGAATGGCAATCGCGGCGATCGAAGCTCACCATTGGACGCGTGAAGAGTATGAGCGGCTGGCGTCTTCCGGGGGATTCCCCCCGGAGGCCCGCATGGAGCTCATCGAGGGCGTCATCTACGACATGGCGGCACAGAACAGCCTGCACGCGACCGGATACCGGCTCGTTCATGAAGCCCTGCGGTCCGTCTTTCCCGTCGAATCCGGCTACGACATCCGGGGTCAGCTCCCGCTCGCACTGGGCGAGGATTCCGAGCCCGAGCCGGATGTCGCCGTCGTCCGCGGCAGCATTCGAGACTTTCGGGACAGCCATCCCACGGCGGCGGTCCTGGTCGTGGAGGTCGCCGACAGCTCTCTCCTGCACGACCGCAAGAGGAAGATCCCGCTCTACGCCCGCGCCGGCATTCCGGAGTACTGGATTCTCAACCTGCTCCGCAGAACCCTCGAGGTCTACCGGGAGCCGCTCGATGCCGCCTACCTCTCGCGGACCATCCTGCGCGCCGGTGACACCGTCTCTCCCCTCGCCCGACCCGAGATCAGGATGATGGTCGGCGATCTGCTGCCGTAAGCCGCCGGGGGCCGGAGGCATTTCCGCCTGCCAACAGCTCGTTGCCGCTCTCCAAGATGGAGGGGGGACGATCCCCCCGCCATCTTCCGTTGGGAACCGACCCGCCTGAACCGCGCCGGCGCGAGAGCCTTGACGATAGGGATACCGAGTACCATCCCCTCCGAGAAGGTCTGTCGCGAAGCTCGGTCCCCGCTCCGGTGATCCGAATCGCTTGGCCTCCCCGGCAAGGCGTGCCACGGAATCCAGCCCCGAAGGGGCGACAGCATAAAGCCTGGGGCGTGAGCCCCAGGCTGACTCCCAACCATCAGAAAGCCCCGCAGGGGCGACAGCAGACCGCTGGGACACCCGCACCAGGCCGACTAAAACCTTCGCGTTTCCCGTCGGCTCCTCGCAGACCGTCTGCCGTCCCTTCGGGGCTGGGGATGATGGTTGCCTCCAACCTGGGGCTCACGCCCCAGGCTTTATCCTGTCGCCCCTTCGGGGCTGGGTTTGTGGCGGGCACAGCAGCCAGCCCTCGCGGTAGAATCTCCTGTACGGCTTGGCAACCTCGGTCATCATGAGTGCCGCGGAGAGGCTCGCCGGATCTTCTCGACGTATTCCGCGCCACTTTGCATCTCATCCCCGGCCCAGGCGCCCATCTCCGACGACGCGGCGATCTCCTCCCCGGTGAGCCCGGCCCCTCTCAGATCCTCTTCGTCCAGCTCGAGATCGTCGTGAGGCAGCAGCTCGTGCATGTGCTCAGTTTGGTCATGCCGAACCGGGTGGTCTTTGAGGTCAGCCATCGCGCTCCTCCTCCTCAGCCCACTCTCCCATATCTCCGCCTGTCCCAGATGGTACCCTCTTCCTGCGAGGTCAGTACCATCCCCTCCGAAGAGGTCTGTCGCGAAGCTCGGTCCCGGCTCCGGTGATCCGAATCGCTTGGCCTCCCGGGCAAGGCGTGCCACGGAATCCAGCCCCGGAGGGGCGACAGCATAGAGCCTGGGGCGTGAGCCCCAGGCTTACTCCCAACCACCAGAAAGCCCCGCAGGGGCGGCAGCAGACCGCTGGGACTCACGCACCAGGCCGACTACAACCTTCGCGTTTCCCGCCGGCTCCTCGCCGTCTGCCGCCCCTTCGGGGCTGGGGATGATGGTTGCCTCCAACCTGGGGCTCACGCCCCAGGCTTTATCCTGCCGCCCCTTCGGGGCTGGGTTTGTGGCAGGCACAGCAGCCAGCCTCGCGGTAGAATCTCCTGTGACTCGATCTTGTCTTGGAGGCACCGTATGGCTGAAACGTTGGAGCGACTCAAGGTGCAGGCGGAAGAGGTTCTCGCCGAGGTGAGGCGACAGCCGGAGTGAGCACCGCCACCGCCCGCCCGTCGGTCTTCGTCAGCTACAGCCGCAAGGACGGCAAGTGGCTCGATGAGCTGACCACCATGCTGGCGCCCGTGGTCCGGGCCGGGATCGCGTCCGTCTGGTGGGACAAGAAGATCAAGCCGAGCCAGATCTGGCGGCAGGAGATCGACGCGGCACTGGCCTCGGCCCGGCTGTCCATCCTGCTCGTCAGTCCTCACTTCCTGGCTTCGGACTTCATCCAGAACGAGGAGCTCCCGTTCCTGATCGATGCGGCGCAGTGCCGGGGCGTGAAGCTCCTGTGGGTTTTGGTGAGCCCATGCCTTTATGAGCATTCGCCCATACGAGATCTTCAGGCCGCCCACGATCTCACGAAGCCCTTGAGCAAGCTCCGAGGAGCTGACCGCCAGGAGGCGCTGGCCAGCATCGGCAGAGAGGTCGTCGCAGCCCTCGAACCAGAAGAGACCGATCCCGCGTCCCCCCTCTCCCGGCGGATGAGTGGGGATGGGAGAGGGGCCGGGGGTGAGGGGCCCGCCCTTCACAATCTCCCCTACCCCCGCCTCGGCGACCTCTTCACCGGCCGCCAGGAGGAGCTCGACGCCCTGGCCGGCGGCGGCACCGCCGCCATCACCCAGAGCGCCGCCATCTCCGGCCTCGGCGGCATCGGCAAGACCCGCCTCGCCGTCGAATACGCCTGGCGCTCCGGCAACCGCTACACCGCCGCCTGGTTCGTCCGCGCCGACTCCCCCGAGAACCTCCGCCGCAACCTCGCCGCGTTGGCCGGGCCGGAGCTGCTGAACCTGCCGGAATGGGGAAAGCAGAACGAGGACAAGGCCGTCGCGGCCGTGAAGCGGTGGCTTCGCGAGCATCCTGGCTGGCTGATGATCCTCGACAACGTCGATACCCCCGAAGCGGCGGGCGCCGTGCTGGAGATCCTCCCTTCCTTATCTGAAGGGCGCGCCCTCATCACCTCACGACTGGCTTCCTGGCCGCCCGAGGTGCGGAAGCAGCCGCTGGAGAAGCTGTCTCAGGAGGAAGCGGTCCGCTTCCTGCTCCATCGCACCGAGGGAGGACGGGAACCGGCGGTGGACGATTCAGAGACAGCGGGCGACCTGGCACAACGGGTCGACGGCCTGCCGCTGGCGCTGGAGCAGGCCGCGGCGTTCATCGGGCGGCATCGCATGCGGCTCGCCGACTACCTTCAGTCCTGGGAGGATGAGCGCCCGCGGGTGCTCCAGTGGTTCGATCCGCAGGTGATGCAGTATCCCGCCTCCGTCGCCGTCACTTGGCAGCACACCTTCCAACAGCTCACCCCCACCGCCGCCGCGCTTCTCCGCCTGACCGCCTTCCTGGCTCCCGACCCGATCCCGGTTGAGATCTTCGAGCAGGGTGCCAAGCACGTAGAGGCTGCGGCGGGGCTGTTCTGCGAAGAGAGCGGCAAGGCGTCGGATGGAAAATCGATCCGGGAGGCCGTGGCGGATCTGGCCGGATTCTCCATGGTCTCGCAGGAGGATGGACGGACGTTCTCCGTCCACCGGATGGTGCAGGAGGCTCTGCGCCAGCAGATTCCCGAGGATCGCCGGAAGAGCTGGATCGAAGGGGCGCTGCGGATCGTGAACGACTCGGCGGTCGAAGACGCCGACGATGTCCGCACGTGGCCGGTCTGGGATCGGTTGAGACCTCATGTAACCAAAATCGTGAGCCTGGCCGATGAGGTGGGAATCGGCGATCCGACCAGCCGGTTGCTGGAGGGCCTGGGGCGGTTTCTGCACGCGAAAGCTCTCCTACCCGAGGCCGAGCCGTTAATACGCCATGCCTTGGCCATCGACGAGGCCTCCTTTGGCTCAGAACACCCACGAGTCGCCAATGACCTTACCAGCCTTGGCTTATTGCTCAAGGAAGAGAAGCGGCAGAAGGAAGCAGAGCCTTTGCTGCGCCGTGCTTTAGCTATCAATCAGGCGGCTTTTGGCTTAGAACATCCAGAAGTCGCCACCTCCCTCAATAACCTAGTGTAGACGCCCGCGTTGTTTCGTGACCGCCGCCTGCAGTTTTTCCAGAATGGAGCGTGGTCGGGTAGATTCGCCGTCGCAATAGCGCGGGACGCTTTTTCTTTGGGTGGGACAAAAGAAGCCCGTCG
>Ga0307506_10000123_pt1 | contig 28974 bp, 26 predicted proteins | sample 25_S_MG_FD_202175 | JGI IMG/M metagenome (GOLD analysis project Ga0307506, IMG submission 202175) | Soil microbial communities from Populus trichocarpa stands in riparian zone in the Pacific Northwest, United States - 25_S | ecosystem: Environmental > Terrestrial > Soil > Riparian zone > Trees... | reverse complement strand
GGCCACCGAGGCCTCGGTGTAGCTGTAGTTCATCTCGAACTGCGAGGGCGCCACCTCCGGGTGGTCCTTCTCGTTGGCAAAGCCCATCGCCCGCTGCACCTCGGCGGCGGTGTCGATGAACTGCCGCAGGGCGTCGCCCGGCAGGGAGTGGTAATAGCCGCCCGTGGAGATGAACTCGAAGCGGCCGGTCTCGTGGTAGGCGCGCTCGGCGTCGCGCCCGCGGAAGAGGAAGCCCTCGATCTCGTTGGCGGCGTGGGCGACCGTGCCGTCCTGGGTGTACAGCTTGTCGGCGTACCCCTTGAGCAGGGCCCGCATGTCGGCGCTGTACGGGCTGCCGTCGCGCTCGCGGACTTCGCCGAAGACCAGCACCTTGCCGGAGCCGAAGACGTCCGACGGCAGCCAGTAGAAGGCCGGCCAGTCGACCGCCAGGCGCAGGTCCGACTCCTGCTGCCGGGAGAAGCCGCGGATCGACGAGCCGTCGAAGGTCAGATTGTCCGCCGCCTTGAGCAGGAACTTCTTGTCATAGTCCAGCATGTGCAGCCGGCCTTCGAGGTCGGTGAAACACACGGTGACCGCCTTGATGCGCTTCTCGCCGCTGAGATAGCGCATCCGCTCCTCGCGGACCACGTCGGCGGGCCGCCGGGCCAGCCGCTCCTCCTTGGCCGCGAGGTTCATCTCCTCCAACTGGTCGTAGGGAATCTCCAGAAAGTCGCGCAGCTCCGGTTTCGAGGAACGGGGCGCCTCGGCTTGGCTCGGCTCTGTTGGGTGCATGGTTACCCTCCTTGGATTGACACGCTGTCATTTAGGCTATATTGTACACGAACTAGCCTAACCGTCAATAGATTTAGGTTAGATTCTTTGTGATATAGGATAATTTGTACTACGCTCAAATGGCCGAAGCACCGCATAGACATGAAAGTCTCGCGGAACCCCTCGGGCGACTCGATAGCCGCGGAGAGTGCCCTCCCGCGTGAAGCCCACCGCCTCAAGAAGACGAATGGATGGCACGTTGGTGGTCATGACGAAGGCGTGAACGCGGTTGAAGCCGGCCTCATTGAGAGCCCAAGCCAGAACCTGATAGACCGCCACACGCATGAGGCCTCGACCCCAGAAGGCCGGGGCGAGGTCATAAACCAGCTCGGCGTGCGAGTGAGGTAAGGACCAGTTCGAGAACCCGCATGTACCGATGAGCTGATCGTTGGCGTCGGTCACTGCCCAGCGACAGGAGGTTCCGGCGACATAGCCATCCAGCTCGCGCGCGACCATGGCTTCGACCAAGGTAAGAGTGAGCTCCGGAAAGCTGGTGTGCTCGACCACGCGCGGATCAGCGAGATACGCGTACCACGCGGCCGAGTCGGAGTGCCGCATCGGTCGAAGGCCGCAAGCGCCAAGCCGCCACGAGGGTGGCGCTTGCTCCAATGCAACGAACGGTACGCTCGTCATGATTGTTGATCCCGCCCCAATAGGTGCACATGCCCAACTTAGCCGAGCTGCTCGGCCAGCCCGACGATGATGCCCTCAGGCCCGCGGATGTAGGCCAGCCGGTGCGCGTCCTCGTACCGCATTTCGCCAATGATTTCGGCCCCATGAGCGCGCATGCGCGCCACGAAAGCGTCGATGTCTTCGACGGCGAACATGATGCGACGGATGCCCAGCGTGTTCACCGGCGCGTCCACCGGCCCAAACCTGACCGCGTCGGGCGTGTGGAACTTGTCCAGCTCAATGCCCTGCCCATCGGGAGTCCGCATCATCGCGAGGGTGGCCCGGACATCCTTGAGCCCGATCAGGCTCCCGACCGAAGGCCCTTCGACTGTCGTCTCGCCCTCGAGCTTGAGGCCCAGCTCGATGAAGAAGGCCTTGACGGCTTCGAGATCGTCGACGACGATGAGGACGTTGTCCATCCGTTTAAGCGTCATATCCTTCCTTCCCTCGCTCCAACGGGCCGAGCCCGGCTCTCCTGGAAGGCGCGCCCGCAGTCGCCGCGGCCCTTGGTGTCGCCGACATGGATGGTGAAGACCGGCGATACCCCATTGATGGCGGCGATCAGCTTCTCGTACAGCGGGTAGTCGGCGGACGGCGAGTAGGTGGTGTCCCCCACCACCACGAAGGAGAAGGGCTCGGCCGCGAGAGGTACGGCGGCCGCAGCCAGGTCGACGACACTGTCGCTCGCCTGCGCGCCAACGGTGCCGAGCTCGTCGGCGAAGTGGCCCAGTACGAGGACAAGTACAGACTCTGCTACATGCGAGGCCCTGCGGGCATCATCGTCGCGCTGGCCGAGGAGCTCTTTGTCCGGGCCCAGAGCTAGGGGGCGGATGAGGGAGGTGGTGCGTATGGGTGTAACGCCTGGCGGCAACCCCATCCGGCGAATCAGGTCCTTGAAGCGCGGATCCGAGCGCAGGCGATCGTAGTGCTGCTCAGTCGGCAGAAACATGAGCTGCAGGTCATGCTCCCGATAGGCCTGCTCCAAGGAAAGAATGGCTCCCTCGTTGTCTCCCAACCCGACTTGCAAAATTGCCAGCTCGGCCTTTGACACATAGTCCGTCGTGTCGTTGAGCTCTTGCAGAATGGCCAGGGCCTCCCGGCGGTTCCCCGACATGGCATAGGCATAACCCATGTAAGCTCGAAGGCTGGTCGACCATGGAAGGATAAAAATCTTTCTATATTGGGCGATTGCTTCCGAGTACAAGCCCTGGTTCGAATAGGCGTATCCCAGATACAGCAGCGCCATTCTGTTGTCCGGCTCAAGCTTGAGAACATCCCGCAACACTCGAATCGCCTCGGTGTCCCGGCGAGCATTCTCGAGAATGCTCGCTTCACGGCATCTAGAGCTGGTGCTCAACGGGTCCAGGCGCTGGGCCAGCTTGATCTCGATCATCGCTTCCTTTTGTCGCCCCAGGTGAGACAAGTACCATGCATAGTGCTCGTGTGCAGTGGCTAGGTTCGGACTCAGCTCGATTGCCTTTCTGTGGCTCGCCTCAGCGCCGCTCCAATCCCAAAGACTCTCCTTGATGTGAGCCTTTACAATGTGAGGCTCTGCGAGAGAATCATCCAACTCCAGAGCTTTTTCCGCTGCGGCGCCGGCTCTTGCAAGGGCCTCTCTTGGCTCGCTCCAGCTGTTCTGAGCAAAGATGTAATGGACTTGCGCCAAGCCGCTATACGCCAGAGCGAAATCGGGGTCGATCGCTCTGGCTTTCTCATAAAGCTCGAGTGCTTTCCTTATATTCTCGCCTCCTCCCTTCCGTTGACAGGAAAGCCCCTGCAGGTAAAGCCGATAGGCTTCCGAGGCCTCCGTGGCGATCCCCTCGCTTCCATGGTCGACGGTGGCCAGGCGAAGCTTTGCAGAGAGATCGCGCACGACGTCACTTTCGATGCTCTGGATGCTTCCGATTGGGCGTTGGTACCGTTTCCCCCAGAGTTGCGTGCTATCCCGCCCATCGATCAACTCGGCTCTGAGCACCAGGTTCTGTCCCCTTTTCAGGACACTGCCGCTCATCACGGCACGCACGCCGAGTGTGCGGGAGACCTCCTTCGGATCGATCTCCTTGCCTTTGTAGGAAAAAGCGGAATACTGTGCGATAACCCGGATTTGGGGGTGTTCCGACAGACTGTTGATCAGGTGCTCGGTGATTCCGTCCGCGATGTATTCCCCGTCCGGATCGCCGTCTACATTGACCAGGGGCAGCACCGCGATGGAATCGATCGCCATGCGATCCCCGCCGGACCACTGCGAGTGCCATAGGTAGGAAAGGCTTCCGCCCGCAACAAGAAGCGCCGCGAGAGGCATGAAGAATTTCCTGGACCGGGAGGCGCGCCAGCCAGTCTCCGATTTCCGCGTTGCGGCGAGAGCACTGCCAGTGTTCGCGGCCAGCCCCTCGCCAGCTCCGCTGGAAGGAAGCGCTATCGAGGAGCGAGCGATCTCCCGGCTCGGCCCTGGAGCCTCCCCGCGAATGCCACAAGCCAGGAGACGTAGGGCCCGCACGTCGTCCACCCTTGAGCTGAAGTCGACCCATGTCAACCGGCGCAGGAAACGGGGCAGCTCTGAGCGCTCGGGCCTTTTGGAGCCTGGGAGCAAGACGGGGATGACCCGGAAGGAGCGATTCCTGACCCGCTCTTCCAGAGCCGTCGACATTTCCTCGTTCTGCCAAGGACTGAGACCACCCGGCCCAATGAACACGGCGCAGGTGGCGCTCTGGTCGAGAGCCTCTTCCAGCGCCTCCTGCCAGGGCTCGCCAGGTACGAGGTGCCATTTGTCCAAAAACGGTACGAACCCGGCCTCACGCAGCTTGTAGGCAATCCTCTCGATCTCCGGCTTGTCAAGGCTGCTGTGACTCAGGAAGACGTCGTAGTGCAGAGGCATTGCCGTGACTCCGGGCGTCAGTGTCGCCGTGAAGCAGATCCCCGAAAGAAGCGCCAGGGGGCGAAAGCCCATCACGCGCAACGCATTCTCTTGCAAGGGCTATAATGAAGCCTAGCACAAGAAGACCCTCTGGCTAGCGGGCGATATGCATGTGGCAGGATCTCCCTCCGAATCTCCAGAAGAAACGCGTCGAGGAGATCGCCCACGAGATCAAGGAGGAGACGAAGTAAGGCTAGAGGAGAAGGGCGTCCCTCCGCTGGGACCGGACGCCATCCGCCGCCAAAGCCCCGACACCATCCCTCCGCGCTCCAAGAAGTCTCCCGCCCCCCTCTTTCTCGCCGCCAGCAAGAGAGTCCGAGACGACCTCCGGAATGCCTACGACTCCTTCCTCGCCGCCTTCCGCGAGGCGGCGGACGAGCTCAAAGCGGGAAATCTCGATAATCACCACGACGCAGCCTCGCGCTCAGGGATGCCTGAGAAGGGCGAAGCCTTGCCGTCCTCCCCGCCGATAGGTGGAATTCTTGGAAAATGTGGTGATGACGGCTCCCTCGCGCCCGCCGAGAGCAGGCCGAATCGCCAGATCGGCGGGCAATCTCAAAAGTTGACGCTCAACTTCGCCCAGAGCGAAGCTTCACGGGAGAAATCGGGGCGCACTCTCAGCGGATCGCCAGGCACCCTAACCAACCGCCGACCGGGTTTTTCTCGGAGCGTTCCCAGGCCTCGACAGTGCCGTCCGCCGCCGCCGCCATAGTCGCGACCGACTTCCCGGGGCGGGCGAGAAGGTGCGGCCCTGGCGCGCAAAAGACAGATCCTCCGCGAGCACCGGCTTGCTCAGGGAGTCGTCCATCCTCTCCATCTTGACGAAGCCGTACAGCTCTGGCACGCTCAGTACGTACGGAGGATCGCGTGGACACGAAGCTCACCCTCAAGCTGGACCGCGCCGTCATCGAGCGCACGAAGCAGTATGCGGAGCAGAGGGGCGTCAGCCTCTCCGAGATGGTCGAGACCTACTTTGTGGGGCTTACCCGGTCCGAAAACACCGCGCGACGGGAACCGACAGGGATCGTCGCTGAGCTGGCAGGCATTGCCCGCGGCGTGCAGATCGATGGCTCGGCGGAGAGCTACGCCGACTACCTCGCCGCCAAAGTACTCATGATCCGCGCGGCGGTAAGCTTCCCAGCCAAAAAATAAGAATAAGCTTCCCTCGCGGCTCGGTAAGCTTCCTGGCCGCCGACTCACCATCTCCGTCGCCCGGCTCTCGCTATATTCTGGCACTGCGGCAAGGGAGGATGGAGGATGGCCTTCTTCATCCCAGCGCTCGTCGGGAAGGACGGCGGCCCAGGTGTCGAGCGCGGTCCACGCCTTGCCATCCCATCGCGCGAGCCCCTTGTCCGTCCCCGCCCAGAGCACCGTCCGCGCGCCGTCCCTCTCCTCGGCCAGGGCACAAGGTCCGGTCGGAAGGGAGGCCCGCATCCTTGCAGAACAGAGCCCACTGTGTCGCCATGCGCTACGATCCCTACCTCACAACCTGACTCAGGAGAACAACCATGCGAAATGCGATTGTGGCGATGATCCTGGCCTCGGCCCTCGTGGCCGGCGAGCTCCATGCAGAGACTCCCAAAGCTCCCCCGGCAGATGTTGGAGCCGGCCGTATCGCCTGGTTCGACATCACGACGACCAGCCTGGCGCGGTCCAAGGAATTCTACGGGAAGCTCTTCGATTGGCAATTTACCCCGATTCAGGGCACTGATCAGGCGGCGGAGATCGTCGCGGGTGGCACGGCCATCGGAACACTCCGCGGTGCGGAGGGCACGATCTCCGCGTACAACGGAGTGGTCTATGTCCAGGTGACCGATATCCTGGCCAGTTGCAAGAAAGCACAGGAGCTGGGAGGGACCATCCCGCCCGGGTTTCCCTTCAACCTGCCGGACGTCATCGGAGCCATCGCCCTCGTCGTCGATCCTGCCGGCCACCCGATCGGCCTCTACTCGAGGACCCCGATCCCGCCGGCGCCTTCCCCGGCCAAGTGACTCGAGTGAGCAGCGGCTGGAGTGCTCTCAATTCGGGATCGTGGCCTGGGTCCCAAGGGAATCGGTTCTAGCGATCCGGCCAGACCAACTGAAGGACAGGGTAGAGGTCAGGTAGAGATGAGTAGAACCAGTTTCCGTAGCCGAGGTGATCGCGGTAGTGCGGAAGCGCGAAGTCCACGAAGGAGACATCGAGGCCCTCAAGAAGCAGGTTTGAGCGATCGCCCGCTTCAAAGCGTTCACCCCTTGCCACTCGCCCGCAGATGTCGTTGATGATCAAGTGAGCAGTGCGCTCCTTGAGGCCGAAGATGATGACTTCGGGATGGCCAAAATTGACGTAGAGGCCAATCGAGAAGGCCCAGCCTGGACCGCTCTCGTCGGCAAAGATGTTCATGACGTGACAGCCATACGTCTTGACGTTAGAGATGAGTCGCTCGTCAAAGTCGTTCTCTGGTTCTGGCCAGTGGAAGTTGGAAATCAAAGTGTCCCTCCGGTCGCTTCGCCGTCCGCCCCATCTTCACTCCTTGGCGATGATCGCGCGAATCTCCTCGTCTTTTCCGGTGAGCTGCCAGCGAATCAGCGAAACCGGGATGATGCCGGCGGAGTAGACCTCTTCGAACCAGTGCTTCAGGGTGAAGGCGTCGCCGAGCTGATGGGATCGCTCGCGCATCAGATCTTCGAGCTGGACCTTGCCGGTGATGTAGCTCGATCCATAGCCCGGCTGGCGCAGGTAGAGCTGTTGCTCGAAACCGAGGAGGTCGAGGTCGGGGCGCATCCAGCCGCGCGGGGTCCATTCGACCTGGAAGGCTTTGGCTTGCGCGAGGTCGAATTGGTTGGCCTGGAGGTAGAGCGAGGCGAGCCCGCGGGCGGCGCGCTGGGCGAGCATGATCCAGACGATTTCGCGGGCCCGCGGCTCGTCGTCGAAGAGGCCGGCGTGGAGCATGAGCTCCTCCATGGCGGTGGCCATGCCCTCGGAGCGGGCGTCCCAGATGTTGTAAAGGAGCGGGCCGCGCCGGACGGCGCTCGGAGGCGGCTCGCCCTGCAGGCGCGCCAGGTCCCACCAGTGCGAGGAGTGCGTGTAGAGGGTGAGCGGCTCATAGTGCGTGGCGATGGCGAAGAAGTTTCGCTGTTCGATCGGCACGAACGAGCCTCGGTGCTCGCGCTGCTCGGCGTCCATCATGGGCCGCATCGGATAGAGATTGCGCTCGCCCAGGAAGGCGACGAACTTGCGGATCGCCCGGTCGGCACGGCGCTGGTACTCGGCGTCGTCCTGGGCCGCGGTCATCTCGGGCAAGCCGCGATTGCGCTCCTCCTCGAGCTTGAGCGATGCGTGCGCCCGCGCCAGCTCGCGGCGAAGGATCGCCACCTCGTCGTCCCAGGTCATGGGCAGCAGGTGTACATGCTGCTGCGACCAGGTGTAATTCTCCTTGCCGAGGCCCGAAGGGCCGGTTTTCGAAGGCGCCTTTTCCTCCAGCCAGGCGACGAAGGACGCGGTCGCCTGGCGGGCCTCCGTGATCGCCCCGCGCAGCTCCCCTGACGGATGACCGCCCGAGGCGACCTTCTGCTCGAGATCCGTCAGATCGGCGACCTGCCCGCGCATCGTGCCGATGCCGGTCATCCAGAGGTCGCGCGCGTTGCCGGTCAGATTCTCGCGCGCCTGGGCGAGGAAGGCCGGAATCGGACGCAGCTCGCCCGCCAGCCGCGCTTCGTCCCGCGGCGACAGCGGAAAGGAGTACGTCCAGAGCTCAATTAATCCCTGCGCGGTCGGTCCCTCGTGCGCCGGCGTGTCGCTCTGCTCCCTGCGGACGGTGGAGTAGAAGGCCGGATCGCGGGCCCAGGGCTGGAGGACGCGCAGATTGAAGTCGAACCCGTTCATCTCGGCGCGCAGGAGCGCCAGATCGACGCGCTCGCCGGTCGACACCGTGCTCGCCGCAAGCGTCGCCAGCCGGTCGCGAAACCGCGCCAGCTCCGGCCGCCGCCGTTCGAACGTCGAGGCCCGGTAGTCCGGAGCGCCCTGGTGAGAAGGCGGCGTCTCGAAAGCACGCCAGTCCGCGAACAGTGCCTCGACGGCCGGCTTTCCGCCGGCCGCCGCCGAGGGGGTCGCGGCGCCCGATGCGAAGGACGACGCGAGAGCCATCGCCATCAAGAGACCGACCCGCTGGAGCCAACTCCGCGTCCCAATCCCTGCGCTCATCTCGGACCTCACGTTCCTGGGGAAGCAGCGCTTCTCTCTTGGATTTTCCCCCTCAGGCTATCACGCACGGCGGGCTATAAAAACAAAAAGCACCCGGAAAACCGGGTGCAGGGATGGCGGTAGGGCCGGCCTGAGCTAAAGACGAGAGAAGCGCCCGTGGGGGCTCAACAGGCGCCGGGCCGGAAGGTTACTGCTGGCACGTCTCGCAGCAGGAGCGGCTGAGGGTGTGATACGCCGTGTTGGTCGTACCGGTGCAGCCGCTGTCACTCGAGCAACCGTCGTTCCAGCATTCTCCTGCGTATTGGGTCTTGGCCGCGTCGAAGTAGTAAACAGTGGTGGTGTACCAGCCGCAACAAGCTGCCTCAGCATCTTTGGGTACCAGGAGAGCCCCCGAGGCCAACAGGGCGACGAGGAGGAGCAGAAGCAGAGAGGTACGCTGGGTCAAACCGAAACGCGAGAGCTTTTCTACCATGACCGTGTCTCCTATCGAAGGTGTCCTTCCCTTCGAGTAAGGGATCCGATGACCCGGACCACAGCCGCCGTGTTGATTATACGCAGAAAAGATGGGAACCTGCAAAAGAGGCCCGGCGCTGCGTCCGACGGGCCATCGTCTGGAGACGACGGAAATGCGCTGCGTCCGACGGGCCATCGTCTGGAGACGACGGAAATGCGCTGCGTCCGACGAGCCATCGTAAGGAGGGATAATGACCATCCCTCCATCCAACGGACCGTCCTTCAGGGATGGCGGAGATGCTCTACCTGGTCAGAAAGGGTAGCGCGCCTTGGCGTCGCGGATCGCGGCGAAGGTTTCCGAGGGAACGCGGAGACGAACGCGGCCATCGAGCAGGAACGAGCCGGAGAGGCGCCTCCCGAGAAGGCCGTCGCCTTCGGCCTCCCGGATTTGTTCCCAAGGAACGCGAATCGGCGGATGGAAGAGGAAGATTCGCGCGACGCGCAACGTCAGGCCACCGCGGGTGGCGCGGAACGAGAGGATGCCGCCCCGGTAAGAGGCCCACCCGATCATGGCGAACGACGGGGTCGGCAGCTTCTCGCCTTCGTCCGCCTTCGCCCGGTCGATGCGGTGCTCCGCCAGGGAGCGATATCCGCTTGCCGCGGCGATGATCGCGCAGACGAAGCTCCAGATTCCCAGGAACGCGAGCGGGAACCCGAGCACGAACAGCGGGATGAACCAGACGGGCAGGTCGGATGTCGAGGCCATGGCGGCGATTCCAGCTTCGCGCTAACCCCAGGGATCGAAGCTCAGCCCGCCGGAGCGAGCTTGTTTCCTCTTTCTCTCCTTCCGCCTCGCCTCCTGGCGCGCCTCGGGCGTGACGACCTCGTCCAGCGAGGCGCAGCAGGCGGCGGCCAGGCGCGCGAGCTCTTCCACGGTGACGTCCTCGGCGGCATCCGGCACGCCCTCTTCGAAATCGGTCAGGACGTCGAGGGGCACGCCGGTTCGATCGGCGATCTCCTCGGTGGTCCAGCCCGACCTCTCGCGCAGGACCTTGAGCTTCGGTCCCGACTGCGTCAAGGGGTGCGGTTCGGGATTCGCCCAGCCGGCCTGGCGGCGCATCCTCACTGTTTCGCTGCGCCGCCGGCGCGGCTGCGGCTCGATCGGCTCCATCAGCTCAATGCTTTCGGCCAGCTCACGCAACAGATCGTCATCGCTCGGCATACCGGTATTGTCCTATGAAAAAGGGCCGTTATGAAGAGTGAAGGTCTCGTCGTGATGTGCAAGCATAGAGCAAGCGCCCGGAGATCGGCGTTAGGCCATCCAGGGAACATGGCAAAGAGGCGTGCCGCGCGGCACGCCCCCTGCTTCCACCCAGGACTCCAAAGCTACATTCACCAGACACAGAAAAGACCGCGACCTGCCCTCCAACCTCATCGACAACATGACCTTCAAAAGAAGCCAACCCTCCAGAGACCCACAGTGCTACAGAAGAGAACTACAAAACTACAAGAAACCTCGTCCTGCCCGGCACTCCCTCCAAACCCATAGACTTCAAGGCAGAAGACCGTCGACGAGAGGCTCATGTCCGTTGCCTTTCTCGCTCGTTCTTCGATGGACACATCGTACATGCACCAGACCATTACGTAAGTCATTGCTGTTGGCGACGCCGTGCCGCCGATCGGCTCCCTTGCTTGTAGAGATGGAGCGACAGAGGAAGTCGTGGTTTGGGGGCAGACGAACCCTCTGCCCGGCGGCGTCCCAGGGGCGCCGCCGGGCAGCTCATGCGGTTCTCAGTGCGGCTTGGCCTTGACCAGTTGGGCGGTCGCGGTGCGGGTGAGCGTCGGCGAGCCGCCGGTGCCCGTCACGGTGAAGGTAAAGGTGCCTTTGGGCGTCGAGGTGCCGACGGAGAGGGTGAGCGTGGAGCTCGTGCCGGTCGCCGGGTTGGGGCTGAACGCGCCGGTGGTGCCGGTGGGCAGGCCGCTCACCGACAGCGTCACGGCGGCGGAGAAGCCGTCGAGGCGGGTGACCGTGACCGTGTAGACGGCTGTCGTGCCGCCTTTCTGCACCGTCACGGACGATGGGCTGATGGAGAGCGAGAAGTCCGGCGTGCCGGTGGGTGTGGCCGAGGCCTCGTTGGAGCTCGCCGATTCGCAGACCGGGCTGTCAGCGGCGCGTACGACGTAGAAATAGGTCGTGCCGGCGACCACCGCGGTGTCGGTGAAGGAGGTGGTGGCGCTGGTGCCGATCGGGCTGTAGGGTCCACCCGACGTGGTCGAGCGCAGGACATGGTACTCGGAGGCGCCGGCGACCGCGCCCCAACTGAGCGAGACGTTGCCGGCGCCGGCTGTGGCCGTCAGGCCGGTGGGCGCCGCGGGCGGCGTGCAGGTGCCCGAGGAGGGCGTCGCCGACTGGCAGGCCGCCGGCACCGAGGCGCAGGACTCGTTGCCGCCCGGTTGGGCGACGGCCTGGTAGAAGTAGGTGGTGCCGTTGGCGACCGCGGTGTCGGTGAACGTGCCGCCGGCGAAGTCGTTGGCGACCTTGATGAAGCCGGCGTTGCAGCCGATTTCGTTCCGGAAGATGTCGAGCACGCCGGTGCCGGAGACGGCGACCGCCACCGAATTGTCGCCCGCGGTGAGCGCCAGCGACGGAGAGGCCGGCGCGGTGCAGCCGGCGAAGCAGGCGTTGGCGCCGGCGTCGGTGGTGCAGGCGATGCCGTGCCGGTTGAAGGCGGCGAACAGGCTGCAGGAGTGCGGCGTGCCGTTCGACAGGTTGCCGTCGTCGTCGTCGACGGCGCGCATGGTCTTCCACCACGAGCCCGTGTTGCAGCCGTTCGAGGTGAAGGTGCCGCCGGTGGTGCAGGCGAAGGAGCTGGTGGCGGTGTTGCGGGAGAGGTACCACAGGCGGTCGAGGATCGTCCAGGCGGTGCCCGAGCCCGGGTTCGGCAGGTCGCGGTTGGCGAAGTCCCAGACCGCTTCGGAGGGGACGTAGGACTCGCAGTGGACCTCGCGGCCGCACGGGCCGCTGCCGGTGCCGCAGCGCACCTGGGTGAAATTGGACACGGTGGCCGGAGTATTGGAGACGTGCTTGGCCCAGTCGATGTCGCGCACGCCGGTGCAGCCGGTGCAGGCGTCGCCATAGCCGCCGCAGTTGGTGGTGCGGAAGCCGGGGCCGATGCACGAGTCGTGGAGCTGGATGGCGGCCGTCAGGTCGCCGTACGACTCGCCGGTACCGCCCTCGGGAGCGGTGCCCGTGCCGTCGTTCCGGTCGAGCCCGTGGCCATATTCATGGAGGGAGACCGCGGCGATCTCGCCGGTGTTGCCGCAGCCTCCCCCCGACTTGAAGAAGTTGAGCGAGATGCCGTTCCAATAGGCGTTGCAGGTCTGGTTGAGGTTGACGTTGACCAGGAGCTGCTGGCCCAGCCAGGTGTTGGCGGGCAGCCAGCCACGGCCGACTTCCTTGATGCGGTTGACGTGGTAGAACTGTGTGCGGGACGAATGAGTGTTGCCGGCGCCGCCGTTGCCCGGCGTCGTGCAGTCGGTGCCCGCCGAGGTGCCGAAGAGAATGGCGCCGGAACCGTCGGCAGCCTGGGAGATCGCGCCGCAGGTGTCCGCGATGCGCACGTACTGGCCGGCCAGCGTGGAGGTCACCGAGCCGCCGGGGAAGTTGTAGAGGCCTCCCGAGTTGGCGAAGCCGCCGCTCGACACGTTGGCGAACGGCATGGCGCGCACCGCTTCGGGGCTGACGGTGGGGGAGAACGGGAAGACGCCGCCGTTGGCCTGCGCCGTGGCGTAGTCATTGACGTCGGCGAAGGAGAGAAGCTCGCCGGTGGTGGCGTCGACGCGCGCCTGCCAGGTCCCCATCGCACCGTCGCGATGGAACGTCACTTGCCACACCTTGGCGAGGTCGCGCCCCTTGCCGAAGGCGAAACCGTCGCCGAACCGCGAGTCCGCGGCGTTGGCCGGCAGCAGGTGAAGGCTTCCGGCGTCGAGGAGCTGATCGTCCGGCGTCAGGCCGCCGACGTAGCGCGCCACGGCGGCCAGCGCCTGGTCTTTGCTCAACACGGTGGTGGGGGCCGCCTTGCCGGGAGCGGGCAGTCTCTCGGTGCCGAACTGCACGACATTGCCGTTGTTGACGCGGAAGACGACGCGGGCGCCTTCGACGACAAGGCCGTCGCGCACGATGTCGAAGTCGATGAACCAGACATGCGCGCCCGGCTGGCCCGAGCGGCTCTGATTGAGCACCAGGGAAGCCGGATCGATGCCCAGCAGGCCCGCCACCCGGGGCAGGAAGCTCCGCGCGATGGTCTCCATCGCCGGCAGGTCCACCGTGGGCTTGCCGTGGAGGCTGGCCGCGACGTCGGCGGCGGACAGGTTGTTACCCCGCCCCGGAATCCAGGCGATGCCTCCCCCTTCCGCCATGGCGATCATGCCGGTCCGCTTGTCGACTCCGGCGCGCCATTCCACCGGCGTGTTGAGCCGGAAGGCCGCCCACCCGTTCTGCGTCGCGGTCGAGACCGAGGCCTGGAGGTCGTCCAGGCTCTCGATCGGCTCGGAGACCGCGAGCCGCTCGCTCTGAAAAGCGAGGGAGGAAAGCACGTCGTGGCCCTGTGGGGCCACCTGGGCTCGGGCTGCGCCGGCACCGAAGAGTGTCACGACGCAGCCGGCGAGAAGACACGAGAGCAAAAGAACGCGAGCTCTTCCTGTCACGAACATGGCGCAGGCTCCTTGAGGATTTGAGGGGTCGAGAATGTTTAAGCCCCTCTCAATGAATGGTGCCTGGGGCGGCGCGAGTGGGACAACCGGCGTCTTGGGGGCGCGTGGGGTAAGAATCTCCCCCCGCAGGCGTACCAGCCTCCGGACGTCGGACGTCCACCCTTGGGGGAGCCTTGATGCAGCGTTTCCTCGGCCTGTTCCACCACGAGCTCGGCATGGCCCTGCGCCGCAAGGGTCTGTGGATCGCCTATGGCCTGCTCTTCCTGTTCCACACCGTCCTGCTGTTCTCTCCTCCTCCTCTCGGGGAGATGATCAAGGGCGAGGTCATCTCCAGCCGGATGGCCTGGCCGGTGGCCGGCCGCTTCCTGGTCGCGGTCAACGTGTTCTTCCCGGTGGTCGCCGGCATCTTGTCAGCCGATCGCATGCGGCGCGACGTCCGCCTGGGGCTCCGGGAGCTGCAGGAGAGCAGCCTGCTGAGCCGTCCCGTCTACGTTCTCGCCAAGTATCTGGCGGCTCTCGCGGCGTGCCTGTTCCCCTTGTTCCTCTGGGTGATGGCCATCCCGGCCGTCATGGTCGCCCTGGGACGCGCGACCGCCGACATCCTCTTGGCTGTGCCGGTCGCCTTCCTCGCCATCACCGTGCCGGCGTTCGCCTTCGTCGTGGCGTTCTCGCTCGCCTGCCCGATGGTGATGCCGCCGAGCGTCTATCAAATTCTCTTCACCGGCTATTGGTTCTGGGCCAACTTCATTCCCCCCCAGCTCTTTCCCACCCTGAACGGGACGCTCCTGACGCCGAGCGGGATCTTCGCCCTGCAAGCGTTTTTCGATGGTCCTGGACGGTATACCCCGGCCGACGCCTTCCTGAATCTGCTCGTTCTGGGTCTGTGCATCGCGGCGGTCTTGCTGCTCCTCGAACGCCTCCTGCAACGACAGGCCCGGCACGTCTGAGAATCAGCATGAAGATGAAAAGCGCTGCGTGGAGGTACTCCTGGATCACCTATCGCCGCGACGCGCTGTGGTTTCCCCCGGCGCTCTGGGTGCTCTTTATCGTGATCGTTTCGATCATGCGCCACCCCGCGATCCGATTCAATCTCGCGCGCGGTTACCTCGGCTTCATCGTGCCATTGATCAGCGGCATCATGGCGGCCTACGCCGTGCTCGACGATCCGGCGCTCGAGCTCCGTTTCGCCACGCCGGCGCGGGCCGGGCAGACCCTGCTGGCGCCCCTGGGTCTGATCGTCGCCGTGCAGACCGCCTGCGCTCTCAGCTTCCAGCTCTTCCTCCTCGTGCTGAAAGTCGATCTCTCGCCGCTCGGCGGGCCGCTCGGCGTTCAACTGGCCTGGTTCCTGCCGGCGCTCTCCCTGATCGCCTTGGGAACCGCCGGGTCCCTGGCGGGCGCGCAGACCTCCCTGGGCGCCTTTCTGGTCGGCGCGGTCTGGCTGGTGCAAATCATGATGAAAAGTTGGCTCGAAGCGAACGCCAAGTACCTGCACCTCTTTCTGGGCGTGCTCGTCCCCCGCGATCCGGATCTCGCCTTGAATCAATGCCTCCTCCTGGCGGGCTCGATCGCGCTCCTGTCGTTCTCCTGGGCTCTTCTTCACCGTCAAGAACGTTTCCTCTAGGCGAGGGCTTTTCGTGATCGAAATCACCGGCCTCACCAAGACCTATGGCCGCGGCAGCAAGACCACCCATGCGCTGCGCGGCGTCGATCTCCGGATCGGCTCCGGAATGTTCGGCCTGCTCGGCCCGAACGGCGCGGGCAAGACCACGCTCATGCGGATCCTGGCGGGCATCGTGAATCCGAGCCGGGGAGCCCTCCGCGTCGAAGGGCACGACCTCACCACGGAAGCCGGCAAGCGAGCGGTCAAGTCCGTCCTGGGCTATCTGCCGCAGGAGCTCGGCATGTATCTCGAGCTCACCGCCGCCCAGTTCGTCGACTACATGGCGATCCTCAAAGGGCTGGACGAGCCGCGCGAACGGAAGCGCCGCGTCGCCGCCGTGCTGGACATGGTCGCCTTGCAAGATGCCGCCGATCGCAAGATCAAAGGTTTCTCCGGCGGCATGAAGCGGCGCGTTGGCATCGCGCAGGCCCTGGTGAACGATCCGAAGCTCCTGATTGTCGACGAGCCGACCGCTGGCCTCGATCCCGAAGAGCGCATCCGCTTCCGCAACCTCCTCGTCAACCTGGCCGTCGATCGAACCGTCATTCTGTCCACTCACATCGTGGAAGACATCGGGCAGACCTGCCGCGACATCGCCGTGCTCGCCCAGGGGCGCATCCTCTTCCGCGGCACCCCCGCCGAGCTCACCGAAGCTGCCGGCGGCCACGTCTGGAACGTCACCAGCTCGCGCCTGGAGCAGCCCGAGCCGGGCCTGACGATCGTCTCCATGCTCCACCTGACGGATGGCATTCAATACCGCCTCGTCGGTCCCCGCCCCGAGGCTTTTCCGCTCGCCGAGGCCGCGAGGCCCAGCCTGGAGGATGGGTACGTCTGGCTGATGAAGGGCGCGCCTCAACAGAGGTAGACTTCAAGGACTGGAAGGAGGTGGCCATGCGACGGGTTCGCTATCAGGTGGCGATGAGTCTGGATGGGTACATCGCGGGACCGCAGGACGAGGCGGACTGGATCCTCATGGATCCGGAGATCGACTTCGCCGCGCTCTTCGCGCAGTTCGACACGTTTCTCCTCGGTCGCCGGACCTTCGAGGCGATGAGCAGAAGGGGTCCCGGGGTTCCCTTGACGAGGACGTTCGTTTTCTCCAGGACGCTGCGGCAGAGCGATCACCCGGGGGTGACCATCGTGGCCGACAAGGTGGAGGAGACAGTGGCGGGCCTGCGGGCGGAGAAGTCGAAGAAGGACATCTGGCTCTTCGGCGGCGGCGGGCTCTTTCACAGCCTCCTCGCGGCGGGCCTCGTGGACACAGTCGAAGTCGCTGTCATCCCGGTGCTCCTCGGCGGCGGCGTTCCGCTGCTTGCGCCGCCGCCGAAACAGGTGAGCCTGAAGCTGACCGGTCACAAGGTCTACAAGACGGGGATTGTCTTGCTGGAGTACGCGGTCAATGAGAAATGAGGTGGCGGTGCGACCGGATTTGGTCACACATCCAAGGCTCTTGGATGTCCTGAAGGAGCTCGCAGAGCGGGAGCCAATTTTCCATCATCCGGAGCTTGGAACCACGCGCGCAGACTTCGAGAGCATGGTGGAGGCCACGTTCTGGGAAGTCGGCGCCTCGGGTCGGCGCTACAGCCGGGAATATGTGTTGGACGAGCTCGAGAGACGGCAAGCAAATCCGGATCAAGCTCACGACGCGTGGCAAACCCGTGACTTTCATTGCCTCGAGATTGCCGTCGACAACTACCTCCTCACCTATACCCTGATCCAGGGGCCTCGCGTTACGCGTCGGTCAACCATCTGGCGCCGAACCATTCATGGTTGGAAGATTGTGTATCACCAAGGGACCGTTGTGGAGGCGCCGGCAGGGGCTTGACGCAGAGAGCCTGGGTCCGGCGTTCGGGCATCCCCGGAGTCTCCGGAATCGAGTGGTTGACAGCAACTCACCGGGCTCATGAACCCAGAGGATTTGTTTCTCCACAATGAGGATGCCGCGTCACTTCTATCCTTTCTGGGATTGGGGGTTCCGCAGCCCGGTCTCCCACTGGGATCTGAATCATCAGGGCCGGATAGCCGCGCCGATCGAGGCGGCCGTGGTCCTCGTCTGCTGTGGTCTCCTCCTGATGCGGTACTGCGCTGCTCTGTGGGTGCGGCTGGCCGTGGGTGGCGTGATGGTGCTCTACGCGCTGCTTCTCGGTAAGAGGATCGAGTTCGCATGCTGCCTACGTCCGAGTTGGGCTACCACTTATTCCCGTGGTGTGAGCCACGTCAACGCCAAGGAGCTTGCTGAACACAGCATCGGATGTGAGTCCTGCGACGAATCCGACACCGACTGCGAATGGGATCGAGCGCTGTGCGTACTGCACGAGATCGGCGGTGGTGGTTAGGTTCGGGCTCGCTGTTAACTGTGCTGTTACGAACAGAACACCCGCGATGCCTCCCGCTACCAACCCCAGGACTAGCGTAGCCAACAGGGCTGGCGCCGTACCCTGCGACCCCCGCAGGCGGTCGATCATCGACCTAATCACCGCGCCGGAACCACCGGCAAGCAGTGCCGCCATGAACAGAAGGCCGCCGAGTATTGATGACATCAATCGCGGGCTCCCCTCGGTCAGCCGGCGTCGATCCTGCTGTGCGAGCAGGGAGTTCACTGATACGGCTGCCGAATCACTGGCCCAAGGCTGCGCCATCGCATTGATCTCATCCCGGTTCGGAAGTTCCTCGCCTGCTGAGAGGGTGTTCCACACTTGAGCGGCAGCACCGCCGAAACGAGCTGTCCCTCGTCGTTTACCGGTACCGCCTCCGATGGAAGCTGGGGCGCCGGCTTCAACGGCAACTGGGCCGCCTGTCAGGCGGAGTATTACCGTTCGTCCACCGGCAGATGGTGGAATCGGGCTACCACCTCCTATGACTCCACATCTCCCATCTACGTGAGCTGTTCCTGCAACGGCATGCCCGCGACCGACATCACTTGGTCTGGAACTCCTCGGTTCCCTACTGTTCGTTCTGACATGGGACAAAGAAGGTCCGCGGCCTCCCCGGCCGCGGACCTTTTGCCGAGCCCGTCGAGCACGGGGAAGTCCGTAAACTCCATGACCGAGGTCCGCGTCTCGTTGCAGCTCGACTGCCTCAGCAAGGCGGGCGACTATCTGGTCGGCAACGTCGAATTGCCGGAATGCTTATCATTTAATCGTACACCCCATCCGCGAACCAATCGCCCGTCTGCCGTTCGCGGAAAATGCGATAAATCCCACCGGCCGTGAGCTCGACGTCCCAGTAGTCGCGGCCGGTGGGATCTTCGGTCCACCAGCCTTCTTCGAGACCCCAGGGGCCGGAGGCGACTTTGATGCGGCCTTCGATGCGCAGGCGTTTTTTCTCTTCTTCGCTCACCAGGGCCTTGATCTCCAGGGGCTCCTGATGCTCATGGCCGTTTTTCTCCATCGTGATCACTTCCAGCGAAACCGCGGGGCGGAGGACGCGGACGGCGAGGAGGCCGCGGCCGGGGCGGGGCTCGCGGCGGAGCTCGGGCGGCGGCGGTGGGGCGAAGGGGACGAGCGAGAAGCGCTCGGGCCGGTGGCCGTCTTCCGGACGCGGCGAGCCGACGCGGTCGGGTCCCAGGAGGGCGAAGAGGCGGGCGAGGGTGGTCGCCAGCTTGTCCGGGGAGAGGGCGGCGGGGCCATAGAGGGAGAGCTGGGCTTCGCGCGGGCGGTCCGGCCAGGCGAGGAAGGAGAAGCCGGCGACCGGCGCGCCGGGCGGGTTTTCCTCCAGATCGAGACGGACCAGGGTGAGCAGCGTCTTGACGTCGACGGTGGGCGCCGGCATGGAGACCGAGCGCGTCTGGTGGCCGTCGGGCTCCAGGCGCAGGGTGAGCTCGAGGCGGGTGCAGGCGAAGCCGCAGGTCTCCATGCGCTCGCAGAGCCGTTCGAGCGCCGCGCGGCCGACGAAGAGGAAGGGCTCCAGGGAGACCAGCGGCCACTCCAGGTTCATCCCCTCATGGAAGGCCGGCGGCGGCTGGCGCGGGGTGAGCGGCTGCGGATCGATGCCGCGCGCGGTGGCGTGGAGGTCGCGACCGCGCTGCCCCAGCCGGCTGGAGATGCGCGCCTCCGGCAGCTTCGCGAAGTCGCCGACGGTGCGCACGCCCCAGCGCTCCAGGGTCGCCGCGAGGTCCGCGTCGGGTGCCAGGCGGGCAAGGGGGAGGGGAGCGAGGAAGGCGGCTTCTTCACCGGCGGGGACGATGACGGGCGACTCCGGCAAACCGGCGGCGAGGCGCGCCGCGAGCTTGCTCGACGCGATGCCCGCCCGCGCCGGCAGCGCCGCGGCTTCGGCGGCGGCGATGAGCGAGCGCCCGAGATCGAGCTCGGGCGGGCTGCCGTCTTTACCAAAATGCCGCTCGATCCCCTGCACGTCCAGATAGGCGATGCCGGACCCCGCGTCCTCGACGCGCGGCGAGAACTGCTCGGCCACTTCGAGGAGCGCCTCCTGGGCGGCGCGCTCGCACTCGTCGTCGCACGGCCGGGCGATCAGCTTGGGGCAGAGGGCGCGCGCCTGCGTCAGGGTCTGGCCCGGTTTCAGGCCGGCGCCGCGGGCGAGGCGGTTGGCGGCGACGACGCGGGCGGCGTTGCCGTTGCCTTCCACCACGGCCAGCGCCTCGCGGGAGAGCTCCGGCTCGCTGCGCAGCCGCGCGGCCAAGGGAAAGAGGGGAAGGATGAGGCAGGCGATGCGGACCGCAGACATGGCGCCGCGTCAATCCCGACGCTCAGCGCCGGCCGCCGGCGGCGCGCAGCGGCTCCTGCCAGCGCTCGTGCCCGGTCGCCGGGAGCGGCTTCGGCATCGGCTCCGGCCGGGCCTGCGGAAGGGAGGCTGTCCTGGAAGAAAGCGGGCTCTCCGCGACGCAGAGCTCCAGGCCCTCGCTCTTCTCGCCGGGATGACGGCCGCGGTGCTTCTCCAGGGAGAGATGACAGGAGGCGCCGCCGAGGATTTTGGGCGAGCCGGTGGAGAAGCTCTCGCCGCCCTGCCAGACGGCGCGCGCGCGCTCCGCCTTGATCACCACGGAGGCGGCGGTACCGCTCACCCGGTAGGGGCTTCCCACCAGCAGCGCCGCGCCATGCGCGCGGGCGGCGCGGGCGAGGCGCAGCCAGACCGCCTCGACGCCGCGCCCGCCGCGCACCGGCGGATTGCCGAGGTCGACGGCGACGAGGGGAAAGCCGGCGCCGAGGAGCATCTCGGCCGCCGCGACGGCCTCCTGGAGCGTCGTCGGACGCACCCAGAGCAGGCGCGCGAGATCGGCCCCCAGGGTCTCGGCCGCTCCCGGATCGAGACCGTCCCCGAGATCCACCAGCGCCGCCGCCTCGCCGACGCCGGTCGCCGCGGCGAGGGCGGCGAGGAGAGCGGAGAAGCGCCCGCTGGAGCGCCCGCCCACCATCTCCACCAGATGCCCGCGCGGCAGCCCGCCGTCGAGCAGGCGGTCGAGAGCCGGCACGGCGGTGGCGAGCGGCGGATGCTCCTCCTCCTCCTCACGCAGCGACCGGGAGAAATCGCGGGCGCTGCGCACGCGCGACCGGAGCGCCTCGGGAAGGGCGGACCGCACCAGCCGGAGCGCGGGAGAGATCTCGCCCTCCGGCATTCCGTGGATCGTCTCTGCGCTGAGCGGGCTGATCATTTGTCGTATTCTTCTCTTGCAGTCTTTCGCGGTCTCTTGCGTCTCTCGCAGCACAAATGTAAAGCGTAACGAGGGCGTAAGTCAAGGTTTTGTTTGACGTTATATCTCCACGTAAATAGCGATGGATACTAGTTTTTTCAGACGGTGTGATCGCGAGCCGCCGCGTTGTGATCGCGCTGTGATCGATAGCCGTGATCGTATCGGGAGGGTTTCTCTCCCGGCAGGTTTTCCGTGATCAAAAGAGCCGACTTCAATCGCCTGGCACGAACCGGAAGGAACGGGAAGAGACCGCCGGGACACCGCCACGTCGGATAGACTGGGCACGAGAGGAGAGAACTTGATGAGCCTGACACTGACATCCCCCGCCTTCGCGCGCGGCGGCGAGATCCCGATGCGCTTCACGTGCGAGGGGGAGGACATCTCGCCGGCCCTGGAGTGGAGCGGAGCTCCGGAGGGCACGGCGAGCCTGGCGCTGATCTTCGACGATCCGGACGACACGCCGACGACCTGGGCGCACTGGGTGCTCTACAACATCCCGGCCTCCGTGGCCGGGCTGGCCGAGGGCGTCGCTCCGGCCGCCCTGCCGCCGGGGACCTTGCAGGGGCTGAACGACTGGAAGGCCACCGGCTACCGCGGCTCCTGCCCGCCCACCGGCCGCCACGGCTATGTCTTCAAGCTCTACGCCCTCGACACCGTCCTGCCCGACCTCCACGAGCCGACCACGGCGCAGCTCGAGGCGGCGATGGAGGGTCACCTCCTGGCCAGGGCCGAGCTGATCGGCACCTATCAGAAGAGGCTCTGACGATGAATCTCTCCGACGTTCGCCGCGAGTACGCCCGCAAGGCGCTCGACGAGAGCGAGGCCGCCGCCGATCCGATCGAGCAATTCCAGCGCTGGCTGGCCGAGGCGGTGGCGGCCGATCCCGAGGACTTCACCGCGATGACCCTGGCCACCGCGGACCGCACCGGCCGGCCGTCGGCGCGCATCGTCCTGCTCAAGGGGGTCGACGCCCGGGGCTTCGTCTTCTATACCAACTACGGCAGCGACAAGGCCCGGGATCTGGAAGAGAACCCGCGCGCCGCGCTGGTCTTCTACTGGAGCGCCTTCGAGCGCCAGGTGCGCGTGGAGGGGACGGTGGAACGCACGACGCGCGAGGAGTCGGAGGCGTACTTCCACTCCCGCCCCCGCCCTTCGCAGGTCGGCGCCACGATCTCGCCGCAGAGCGCGGTGATCGGCGGCCGCGAGGAGCTCGAGCGGAAGGTGGCGGAGATGGAGGAGCGCCTCGCCGGCGCGGAAGTGCCGCTGCCGGATACCTGGGGCGGCTACCGCCTGCACCCCGAGACGATCGAATTCTGGCAGGGCCGCCGCGACCGCCTGCACGACCGCCTCGTCTATCGGAGGCAGCGCCGGCAGCCGGACGAAGACTGGACGATCGAGAGACTGGCGCCGTGACCGTGGCCGATCTCCAGTGCGACGTCGCCGTCGTGGGGGGAGGGCTGGTCGGCGCGGCCACCGCCCTGGCGTTGACCGATCGAGTCGGCCTGTCCGTCGCGGTCCTCGAAGCCGAAGACCGCCTCGCCGCCCACCAGAGTGGCCACAACAGCGGCGTCATCCATTCCGGCCTCTATTACAAGCCCGGCTCCCTCAAGGCCGCCCTCTGCGTCGAAGGCGCCCGCGCGCTCTATCGCTTCTGTGAGGAAGAAGGCATCGCCCACGAGCGCTGCGGCAAGCTGGTGGTGGTCACCGATCCGGCGGAGATGCCACGCCTGGAGGAGCTCGAACGGCGCGGCCAGGCCAACGGGCTCACCGGCCTGCGCCGCCTGCGCGCCGAGGAGATCCGCGAGATCGAGCCGCACGCGGCGGGCATCGCCGCCCTCCACGTCCCGGAGACCGGCATCGTCGACTACCCGGCCGTCGCCCGCGCCTACGGACGCAAAGTGGAGGAGCGCGGCGGCACCGTCCGGACCGGCGCCCGCGTCCACGGCGTGCGCCGCGACGGCTCCGGGCTCGTCGTCGAGACCGAACGCGGCACCGTCGCCTGCCGCCTCCTCGTCAACTGCGCCGGCCTCCAGGCCGACCGCGTCGCCCGCCTCTGCGGCGCGCCGCTCGACGTGCGCATCTTCCCCTTCCGCGGCGAGTACTACGAGCTGTCGCCCGAGCGGAGCGATCTGGTGCGCGGCCTGATCTATCCCGTGCCCGATCCGCGCTTCCCCTTCCTCGGCGTCCACCTCACCCGCATGATCAAGGGCGGCATCGAAGCCGGCCCCAACGCCGTCCTCGCCCTGCGCCGCGAAGGCTACCGCTGGAGCGACGTCTCGGCCCGCGACGTCGCCGAGACCGCCGCCTGGCCCGGCTTCTGGAAGCTCGCCGCCCGCTTCTGGAAAATCGGCGCCTACGAGGTCCGCCGCTCGCTGCTGAAATCGGTCTTCGTCCGCGACCTGCAACGCCTCGTCCCCGAGCTCCGCGACCAGGACGTCCACCGCGCCGGCGCCGGCGTCCGCGCCCAGGCTCTGGACCGCAACGGTGCCCTGCTGGACGACTTCTGCATCGTGGAATCCGAGCGCGCCGTGCATGTGCTCAACGCCCCGTCGCCGGCGGCGACGGCGTCGCTGGCGATCGGGAGGAAGATCGCGGAGATGGCCGTGAACAAAATGCCGTCCGTTTGACCCGCAATCCGGCCGTAGAGTAGTGTCAGCCCATTCATGCGCGCCTCGGAGGTGCTCACTGTGGTGGGGGCTGGGCCGGCCGGCTTGACGGCCGCCATTCTCGCTGCCAGGGCGGGACGCAAGGTGATCGTCCATGAGCGCCGTCCCGATGTGGGCGGCAAATATCGTGACGATTTTCAAGCTCTGGAGAACTGGTCTTCCGATGTTGACACGCTCGCGGAGATCAGGGCGCTCGGCATCGAGACTGCTTTCGAGGCCATTCCCTTTCACCGGCAGGTCTGCATCGGGCCGGACGGCCGGGAGCACGATTTCCGCTCCGGGCAGCCTTTTTTCTATGCTGTCCGGCGAGGTCCCGGTCCCGGCACGCTGGACTGCGCGCTGAAAGAGCAGGCGCTCGGCGCCGGAGTGGAGATCCGCTTCGGCTCGGCGGTCCGCCATCCACCGGGTGACAGCGTGGTCGCCTGGGGAGCGCGGCGGGCCGCCGCAGTGGGCGTGGGCTACGTTTTCGAAACCGATCTTCCCGACGGCTCTTTTGCGGTCCTGAACGACGACGTCGCGCCGCGCGGCTATGCCTACCTGGTGAGCCATGGCGGCCGAGCGACTCTGGCGACCTGTCTGTGGCGTGATTTCCGCAACGAGGCCCAATACCTGGCGCGCACCGTCGCTCTCTTGCAAGGCCGGCTGGGATTCACCATGCGCCGGCCGCTGCGCTTCGGCAGTGTGGTTAGTGTTCAGATTCGGCCGCCGTCCGCCGCGGGCCCTGTCTTCTGGGCGGGAGAGGCGGCGGGAGCGCAGGATGCGCTCTGGGGTTTCGGCATTCGCTATGCGATGTTGTCCGGACAGCTCGCCGCCACGTTCAATGCGGGTGTGGATTCCCGGCAGCTCCTCCGCCGCTGGGAAGAGAGGATCGGACGCCCCTTGCGGGCGAGCTTCGTGAATCGATTCGCCTATGAGCTCGCGGGCCGGAACGGTTACCGCTGGCTGCTGTGGCGTCTCTCGAGGAGCCGGGATCCGCGCCGGTACCTCGGCCGTGTCTACGCTTCCTCCTGGTGGAAGCAGGCGGTTTTTCCTTTCCTCCAATTGTGGCCGTCTCCCTCCCGGGGCAGCTCGGGAGAGCTGCCCCGGGAGGAGAGGGACTGAACGGTCACGCCGGCGGCAGCGGCACCGGTGGATATTTGCGGACCACCAGGCCGCCCCAGGTTTCGAGGACCTGGCGCTTGCCGGCGGAGAGGTCGCGGGTCACCGGCATGTAGAGCGTGCTGGCGGCTTCCATGTCGGTGGTGATCATCACCATCAGTTGATCGATCGCGCCTTCCACCCGCGGCAGGTCGCCCAGGGGCATGAACAGGTCCATGACGGGGAAAATCATGTCGTAGACGTAAAGGATTTTTCCGTAGACGAAGCGCCAGGCCTGGAGACGGTCAAACTTCGGCTGGCCCTCGTAGGGTCCCGTACCGTTCCAGCAGTCGACGAATTCGCCGGGCAGTGCGTCGTCGAACGGCAGCACGCGGACCACGGAATAGAAGGCGGTGCCGATCGAGGAGACACCTGGTGCGGAGAAACCGAAGCCGATCGAGGTCGGCGGATTCGGGATGGCCTGTCCGCTCAAGGCCGGATAGTACGTGAGGATTGGGAATCCCGGTGCCTGCGAGGAGATGTCGAGGGTGGCGTTGCCCTGCGCGTCGACCGGGAGGTAGGCGATGAAAGACTTGAGGTTGCGCTCGGCAGGCAAGGCGTTGCAGACCGGCCCCGGATCTTGCGACGACGGCGGTGGCGTGGCGCCGAAGAGCGACCAGCTACCGCTGCCCAGCTCGAGCAGCCAGGGGAAATACTGCGCCGCGTACACCTGAGTTCCAGCCGGTGGCAGGGCATTCTTGTAACGGACCTGGAGGTTGATCCGTTGCGTCTGCCCTTGATCGACATAGACCCCGCGGTCATCGGTCTGCACGGTCAGCGGCGCCTCCAGGGAGAGGATCTGCCCCTGGGCGCGGAGGGCGAGAAGGCCGTTGTTCTGGCGCAGCCACTGGTCGATCAGAGTTGCATCCACGCCGGCCTCGAAAGGCACGTCGACCAGCCCTCCCTTGGCGCTGTAGGCGGTCTTGTCATATTGATCGTAGGCGAACGATCCGATGAGATTGAAGGCGCCGCCCGGGAGCTGCACGCCGACGTCGATCGTGCCGTAGTCGTATCTCTCGGCTTGCAGGTCGGCTTGTAAGGTGAATTCCGGGATCGCGTTCAGCAGGTCGAGCGAGACGATCCGGGCGCCGCCATTGATCTCGGCCGGGATGACGCCGGGCGCGAGCGGCGGGAGAGAGCTGGTGGTCGCCGCCGTATCGGCCCCCGCCTCGAATTGAGCGGCGTGGCCGCTCATCCCGCTGGGCACCGCGGCGCGGACCGACGCCGATCGGGCCGCCGTGGCCGCAGTAGCCGCAGCGATGGGAGGGAGCGCCGCGTTCGGCATCAGCGTGTGGCCGCCGGGCACCGTGGCGAGCTCGCCCTGGTTCCAGACGCCGAGCACGCCGACGACGCGGCTGTAGGCGGGGTTGATGAAAACCTTGCCTTGCTTGTAGAGGGCGGTGAGATCGGCGCAGGTGCGCGGCTGCTCGGCGATGTCGTTGAAGATCCCGTTCTGGTAGTACACCGTGTTGTAGGTGGCGAAGCGCAGCATCAGGCCCGCGGCGCCGGTGGCCCGCGCGGCGTCGACGAGGGCGGTGACCAGCGGCGAGCTGCCCGCGGTTTGCAGCGCCGCGGCCGGAATCGTGGTCTGGAAAATGACCCCGATCGGTCCCGCGATCATCAGGTCCGAGCTGATGTTGCGCGGCACGAAGAAAGAGCGCGAATACATGCGCTGCGACACGGCGCCGCCGAGAGCGGTCTGGCTGTTGCCGACGTTGAACGATGACAGGTAGATCTGGCTGCAGAACGGCGACGCGGGGTTGATGTCGATCAGCCGCGCCGCCGAGACACGGCCGCCGATGGTGTTGCCGATGATCGACACCGGCTGTTTGAGGATCGGATCGGATTCGTCGGCCGGTTGGCCGTAGCCGAGATCGCCGCCGGTGGCGACCGACAGGGCGTTGTTTCCCGCATGCTGGATCAGGGAGCAGGCCTGGCTGCCGTAGAAGTTCCAGCGGCTCGGCATGTGGGTGGTGGGATTGCTGCCGCAGGAGTCCGAGCTCCCTTCCGTGCTGATCGGGCAGGAATCGGCGTAGGGCTGGATTGCCCAGGGGCGGAAGGTGTCGCGGAAATTGTCCGGAGTGATCGGCGGCTGGAGCAAGCCGAGGAACTGCCAGTCGAGAGCGGCGTTGGCCGCGTCGTAGACCGGGAGGTAGTCGTTGTTGTTCGAGGTGCAGACGTCCCACTCCATATAGCCCTGGAAATAGATGCGGGGAAACGACAGAACGCTCATCGTGAGCCCTCCTTTTCCTTGACGGCCTCTGAGAGCATGGCGCCGGTCCTCTGCCGGTGTGCGCGTTTCAACGACCAGACATAATCGAGGAAGTTGTAGCCTGCCAGGCTCGGCGGGTTCCCGACGTAGTAGTGGACATTCCCGTCCTGGGTATAGGCAAGGTTGAAGTACTCACCGTTCGCCTTGATCGATGCCAGATCGTGGCAGGTGATGCAGGATGACTGGGTCTGAAACGCGGATTCGATCGTCGAGTTGGCGAGCAGCGTCGGCTGGCCGTCGGGCGTCAAGAATTCCGTCTGCACGCCGTCGAGCTGATAATTGGCGAACACCGAGCCCTGAAGCCCGCTCTGGTAGGACTGATTGGCGGCCTGGACGTCCGCGGCGATCGGCAGCTCCAGGCGGGCCGCCGTGAATTGAGGATCGTGGATGTTCTCGAACGTGATCCAGACCCACTTCGGCAGGCTCTTGTTGATGATGTGCATGCCGGCGAGGGCCGCATAGCCCACCTGCCAGCCATTCGGCTGTCCGTCGCGGTCGAAGATCTGGTAATAGGCGTTGACGACATAGTACGTGTCCTTGACCTCATCGCATCGCGCCTGGTCGGTGCCGAGCCAGAGCCAGGACGTCTTCAGCTCATAGGACTCATCCGGAAAGTCGGCGGGTTTGTTTTCCTGCGCCGCGAGCTCCTGGCCGTTCACGTTGTAGAACTGCCGCGACATGATGTAGTCGAACGTCCATTTGTTCATCAGGAGCTGGTAGCGGACCGGCTGGCCCCACTTGTCGAGGAGATCGCGCCCGTCGACCTGGATGGTGGTGTCGAGATTGTGGCGCACTCCCGGGGGCACGCAGCCGTTCGCGGGAATCGGCGGCAGGTCGGGCGGATCGGTGGTCTGTCCCCACGGCTGCGGCTCGGAGCCGTCGGCCAGATAGACCGTGCTCGTCTGGCGGAAGGCGGTCTCCCAGAATTTCGTACCCGGTTGGTCCCAGGGATCGTTGAGGGCGAGAAAGAGGTCCCAGGCATACTGGGGAGGGTTGTCCGTCACGGCGCTCCGGGCGGCGGCGGCGTCGCTCAAGAGTCCCTTGTGCGTCCGGGAGGATGTGGGCTCCGCCCTGGAGACGGGCTTGGGGCCCAGGGGTGTGCAACTTGCAGCGAGAGCGGCGAGCAGCAAGGCTACGGACAGCGGATGCGATCGGTGCATGGGGCGGTGTCCTCCCTGGAGGAGTTTGACGGCCGGCAGTAAATCTTTGCAGAGAATATGGATGTGCTGAGGTGGGTGTCAAGGCCTAAAACCGTTGACCGCTGGGTCCCGGCCTCCCATCCCAGGATTGAAATCCTGGGCTGAACGCCCTTGTCCCTGCGGGACGGCTCCCTTCGATTGCAGCCCGATGATCCGCGCCGCCAACTTGGGAGCGCGCACCGCGGTGCCGGGCTCAGGGGAGAGGAAACGTCTGTCCGCTCTGAATCTTCCAGCCGCTGCGCCGGCTGGCCGGGTCGCCGCGCTCGCGAGCTCAGTGGCCGCGCTCGAGAGCTGAGTCACTGATCTCGCGGGCCGGATGACAGGTTTTACCAAGCTTGAGGATAAAAACTGGGGCGTGGTGTAGAGACGACGCCAACGATGTGGTAGACGCTCTCTCGGTGTCCGAGCCGGATGTAGCCTGTTGCCCCCCTGGGCTGGCTGCCTGCGCCTGCCGAGGCAACATGACAGCACATCAAGAAAGTGCGCTGGGAGAGGGCCGGAGGCATCGGCGTTGACTTGAGGGCATCCGGCCGTTTGGGACCCTCACCCCCTGACCCCCTCTCCCACCCGCACCATAGGCGCTAACTTTGGCGGTGCCGTGGACTTTCCTCCCCCCTGGGCGGGAGGCGGTTGGGAAAGGGGGGAGGTT
>Ga0307506_10000122_pt1 | contig 29024 bp, 30 predicted proteins | sample 25_S_MG_FD_202175 | JGI IMG/M metagenome (GOLD analysis project Ga0307506, IMG submission 202175) | Soil microbial communities from Populus trichocarpa stands in riparian zone in the Pacific Northwest, United States - 25_S | ecosystem: Environmental > Terrestrial > Soil > Riparian zone > Trees... | reverse complement strand
CCTCAGCCGAGTCCCGAGATCCACCAAGCCGTGCTCGACGAGATTCTGGAGGTCCGCGTCAGCTCCAGCCGTGGCCGCAACAATCCCAGGGCCATCAAGCGCAAGGGTCAGCAAGTGGCCCACTCGTAGCCGTGCCAAGAGAACCAGGCCCCGGCGGACTCAAATTCGCGCCGAGGTTGTCGTTAAGTGAACGGTATTGTCCCTAAGCCCCAGTCCGCAGTAAACGCAATCACGAGGCAAACCAGAGCGATCACCACGTTCATGCGGAGGCCCAAGCCAGTCTCAAACGCCCGGAGATTGGCCATGGCAGATCCCCACACACGACGGCGGTAGACGCTGGGACGTTTGAGAGGGGGACCCATTCCGTCGAGCCTATCCGCCCCCCGGCCGGCCGAGCAAGGCTATCGACCGTGACGCATGAGGAGGGCACCGGCTCAGCCCTCCACGCCGGTGCGTGAGCACGAGCTACAGCAAGGCCCCGAGGGCCGAAGTTCAAAGAGACCCAGTGCCGCTGACCGTGGTGAGCGAGCTACTGACTGTGGTGAGCGAGCCGCTGACTGTGGTTATTTGACGTCAGAAATGACGTACGTCAAGATTAACGTACGTCAAATGAAACGCGCGGTTCGCGGTTCGGCGAACGACTTGACCTCACAGCCACGCTCCTCCAAAATGGAGGCGCGGAGGAGGAACTATGGCTACGCTCAACATCAAGAACTTCCCGGACGAGCTCTATGGGCGGCTCCAGGAGCGCGCCGAGCGTGAGCATCGGTCGGTGACTCAGGAGGTCGTTCACCTCTTGGAGAAGGCGGCTGGCGAGCCCAAGCTCCATTCGATCCTCGAGCTCCGCGGGTTGGGCAAGGAGATCTGGAAGGGTGTAGACGCCGTTGAGTATGTGCGGGCGGAACGCGACTCTTGGGACTCCTGAGCGATCTCGGGGAAGGGCCCGTCGCCCTCGATACGGCAATCTTCATCTACTACCTCGAGGAGAATCCGGTCTATCTCCCCTTGGTGGACCTGGTCTTTACGGCCATTGATGCCGGTGACCTCGAAGCCGTCACCTCCAGCCTGACTCTTCTCGAGACACTTGTCGCTCCTCTCCGCCTGGCCAACGCGCCTCTGGCTGCGCGCTACGAGACTTTTCTGACGAGCAGCCGTGGCCTGACCATGATCGACGTCAACCTGGGCCTTCTCCGTGCGGCTGCTCACGTCAGAGCCGTGACGCGCGCCAAGACCCCGGACGCCATCCAGGCAGCCGCCGCCTTGGTAGGCGGCTGCACTGTCTACCTGACGAATGACAACCGGTTTCCTGTTCTGCCAGGCTTGCGAGTCCTCGTTCTGGACGACTATCTGCCGCCGAGCTCCTGAGCGCGCCCTACTCCACCGTCACACTCTTCGCCAGATTCCGCGGCCTGATCCACGTCCGCGCCGCGCCGGTCCTTCAGCCGCCCAGCAGAGGAGCCATCGCCGCAGCGAACTGCGCGAGATCGCCCAGGTCGTCGCGGATCGCGTCGTAGGTGCGTCCGTGATCGATCGCCAGGTAGAGATGGACGAGGACATTGCGGAAGCCCATCCAGCCCTTGAGCCGGTCGGCGAGGTCCCGGCCGATCAGGCCTTCGTCGCAGAGGACGTCCATGGAATCTTTGTAGCTCTGGGCCTGCCGGTATCCCTGATCGGCGATCACATGCTGGGCGATGTCCAGGGTGGACTCACAGGCGAGGTGAAGGAATCGCTCCGCCAGATGGTGGAGAGCGGGCTCGCGGACGAAGTCCTCCCGGCTGACGCTCTGGAACGAGCGCAGCTCAGTGAGATAGTTTTCCAATGCGTCCAAGCGACTCGAGAGCGCGTCCCGATCGACCACTCGGTTCCCCCTGTTCCAGGCGCCGCTTCTGGGCGGTTCGCATCAAGGTACGGACCCATTCCCGGTCGCCGTATTCGCGCATGGTCCGCACGCGCAGGTCGCGGAAAGCTCGGGTGTCACGGCAGATCAGCAGGCGCCCCGTCTCAAGGACTCGCTGGCGCAGCAGGTCGGGGGCTTCGTCCAGAAAGACGACATCGACCCGCCCCTCAGGAGCGAGGTCGGCCAGCGCGACGGCCAGGCGGGTCTGAAGCTTCCGGCGCGCTTGAGGATCCTCCCCGACGCCGGGGAGGACGGCGACGTCCAGATCGCTGTCCGGCCGCTCGGTGCCGCGCGCTCGCGAGCCGAAGACCAGAAGGGCCGAGATTCCCTCGATCGGCTCCGAACGGCGGGTGATCTCCTCCTTCAGAGCGTCCATGACGACATCGTAGCCTACTCCACCGTCACACTCTTCGCCAGATTTCGCGGCTGATCCACGTCCGCGCCCCGCCGCACCCCGGTGAAGTAGGCCAGGAGCTGCAACGGGATGACGTTGACGATCGGCTGCAGGAGCGGTGAGACGGTGGGCACCTGGATGATCTCGTCGCAGATGCCGCCGAGCTCCTCGGGGTCGCGGTCGGTCAGGGCGATGACGATGCCGTCGCGGGCTTTGACCTCCTGCATGTTGCTCTTGGCCTTCTCGAAGACGCCGTCGCCGGTGGCGATGGCGACGACGGGCATGTGCTCGTCGATGAGGGCGATCGGGCCGTGCTTCATCTCGCCGGCGGGGTAGCCTTCGGCGTGGATGTAGGAGATCTCCTTGAGCTTGAGGGCGCCTTCGAGGGCGATCGGATAGTTGATGCCGCGGCCCAGGTAGAGGAAGTTCTCGGCCCGGAAGTACTTCCGCGCCAGCTCCTCCATGTGCTTCTCCTGCTTCAGGATGACGTCGTTCACCGCCTGCGGCAGGTGGGCGAGGTCGTCGAGGTAGGAGCGCTCCAGGGTGCCGGTACGCACCTGGCGGAGGTAGAGGGCGAGGAGGTAGAGGGCGACGAGCTGGGTGGTGAAGGCCTTGGTGGAGGCGACGCCGATCTCGGGGCCGGCGTGGGTGTAGATGACGCCTTCGCTGATGCGGGTCGCCTGGCTGCCGAGGACGTTGCAGATGGTGAACAGGCGGGCGCCGCGCTCCCGCGCCGCTTCCATGGCGGACAGCGTGTCCGCCGTCTCGCCGGACTGCGAGATGCCGACCGCCAGCACGTGCTCGTCCACGATGGGGTCGCGGTAGCGGTACTCGGAGCCGTAGTCGACCTGCACCGGCACGCGGGCGATGTGCTCGATGAGGAACTTGCCGATCAGGCCGGCGTGCCAGGAGGTGCCACAGGCGACGATGTGGATGCGCGCGATGCCTTTCAGGTCCTCTTCGGAGATCTTCACGGTGTCGAAGAGGATCTGGGCGTCCTCGAAGTCGACGCGGCCGGCGAAGGTGTCCTGGACGGCCTGGGTCTGCTCGTGGATCTCCTTGAGCATGAAGTGCTTGTAGCCGCCCTTTTCGGCCTGAATGGGGTCCCAGGTCAGGCGGTTGACCACGCGCTCGACCTTCGCGCCGGTCTTGTCCCAGATCTCGACGCCCGCGGGAGTGAGCCGCGCCAAGTCGCCGTTTTCCATGAAGACGACGTTCTTGGTGTGGACGAGGAGGGCCGAGGGATCGGAGGCGAGAAACTGCTCCCCCTCGCAGAGGCCGATGACGAGCGGCGGACCCTGGCGGGCGGCGACGATCTGCTGGCCGTCGCCCTCGACGGTGACCACCGCGAAGGCGTACATGCCCTCCAGCTCCTGGACGGCGCGCGCCACGGCGGAGCGGAGATCCGCGCCGGAGCCGTTCGAGCCGCCGAGGTAGGACGAGATGAGATTGGCCACCACCTCGGTGTCGGTGTCCGACTTGAAGGTCCACCCTTCGGAAATCAACCGCTTCTTGAGCGGCAGGAAGTTCTCGATGATGCCGTTGTGGATGAGCGCCAGGCGGCCGCGCGAGTCGACCATGGGGTGGGCGTTGCGCTCGCTGGGCGGACCGTGGGTGGCCCAGCGGGTGTGGCCGAGGCCGTAGTGGCCGGCCAGCGGATGCTTCTCCAGCTTTTCCTTCAGCCGGTCGAGCTTGCCTTCGGCGCGCACGGTCTCCAGGGCGCCCTCGTGGATGGCGACGACGCCGGCCGAGTCATAGCCGCGGTATTCCAGCCGCCGCAGGCCGTCCATCAGAAGAGGAACGACCTCGCGCTCCCCGACATATCCGACGATTCCGCACATGGTCTCTAGCCTTCCTCGGGCGTTTCGTCCCGCTGCCGCCGCAAGCCGCCGGCGCGGCCGGCGAGGTTCTTCTGCCGCGCGCGCCCGACGGCCAACGCGCTGTCGGGGACGTTCTTGGTGATCACGGAGCCCGCCGCCGTGCTCGCATCGTCGCCGACGCGCACCGGCGCCACCAGCATGGTGTCGCTGCCGATGAACGCCCGGCGGCCGATCTCCGTGCGATTCTTGCGCACTCCGTCGTAGTTGCAGGTGACGACGCCGGCGCCGAGGTTGGCCCCCTCGCCGACGGTGGCGTCGCCGACGTACGCCAGGTGATTCACCTTGCTCCCCGCGCCCAGCTCCGCATTCTTCACCTCGACGAAGTTGCCGACCCGCGCTCCCACCGCCAGGCGGGCCGCCGGGCGCAGGCGGGCGAACGGTCCGACCTGGCAGCCGTCGCCGACCTCGGCACCGTCCAGAACACTGTACGGATGGATCGTGACTCCCGTCGCGACCCGCGTGTCGCGCAGCCAGGATCCCTGGTGGAGAACACACCCGGCGCCCACCTCGGTGCGTCCCAGCAGGGAGACACCGGGATGGATCACGGTGTCCACGCCGACGCGCACCCCCGGCTCGACGACGGTCCGCGCCGGCTCCAGGATGGTGACGCCGGCGTCCATGAGCGCCCGCAGGTGGCGGTCGATCAGGAGGCGGTGCACGGCCGCCAGCTCGGCGCGGTTGTTGATCCCCAGCGCCTCGGCCGGATCGGCGAGGGGGACCAGGCGCACCGGCCGGCCCTCCTTCGCCGCGTCGCTGACCGCGTCGGTGAGATAGAGCTCACCCTGGGCGTTGTTCGGCGTCACGCGCGCGAGGTAGCCGAAGACGTCCGGCGCCGGCAGGGCGTAGAGGCCGGAGTTGATCCGCCGCACCGCGAGCTGTTCCGGAGAGGCGTCGCGCGCCTCGACGATGCGGTCGAGGCCGCCGTCCGCCCGCGTGAGCACCCGGCCGAGCGAGCCCGGCGCGTCGAGATCGGCGACGGCCATCGCTCCCCAGCCCGCTTCGGCCGCCTTGGCGAGCTGCTCCAGAGTCGCGGCGGTCACCAGCGGCACGTCGCCGGAGAGGACGAGGACGGTCGCGGCGCCCAGGATCTCCGCCTCGGCCTGGGCCAGGGCATGGCCGGTGCCGCGCTGCTCGGCCTGCACGACCCAGCCGAGATCCTCTCCAGTCACCTCCTCGCGCACCCGCTCGGCGCCGTGGCCGACGACGATCAGGATCCGCGCGCAGCCGGCGGCGCGCGCGGCGTCGACCACCCAGGCGAGGAGCGGGCGGCCGGCGGCCTCGTGCAGCACCTTGGGCAGCTCCGAGCGCATGCGCGTCCCCTTGCCGGCGGCGAGGATGACGGCGACGCGCGGGAGAGCAGAGGTCTCAGACATGGCGGGCGGTCAGCTCCGCCGCCAGGTCCAGCACCGCGGCGGCGAGCTTGGCGGAGTCGTGCCGGATCAGATCGCCTTCGGACAGGAGGTCGGCTTCGACGACGCGCAGCCCCATTTCCTCCATCTTGGCACGTTCGACGGTGACGCACGCGGAGCCGGTCTCCGCGTAGTGCGCCAGGAGGTGCTCAGGGATCGGCCGCTGATTGGCCAGGATCATGTCGACGAGCCCCTTGCCGGCGTGCCGCTCGATCGCCTGCATGTGGTCCGCTCCCATCATGCCATCGGTCTCGCCCGGCTGGGTCATCAGATTGAGCAGGACGATGACCGGCGCCCGGGCTTTCGCCAGAGCCTGGCGGATTCCTGGAATCAGGAGATTGGGCAGGATCGAGGTGTAGAGCGAGCCCGGCCCGACGAGGATCACGTCGGCGTGCTCCAGCGCCGCGACGGCCTGCGGAAAGGCCGGCGGCGCCGCCGGATCGAGCTCGAGGGCGGCCAGCTTCTCGCCCGAGGTGCCCACCGCCGACTCGCCTTCATAGACGGCGCCGGAGACGCCGCGGGCGCGCAGGCGGATGTCCTGCACGGTGGCGGGGAAGATCTTGCCGCGCACCGAGAGGACCTTCTCGGCCTCCAGGATGGCTTGGTGGAAGTCGCCGGTGATGCCGGTGAGGGCGGTCAGGAAGAGATTGCCGAAGGAGTGGCCGAGAAGGCCGCCGCCGTTCGGGAAGCGGTACTGGAAGAGCCGGGTGAGCAGGTCCTCGTCATCGGCCAGCGCGGCGATGCAGTTGCGGATGTCTCCCGGCGGCAGCACGCCGAACTCGCGGCGCAGGGTGCCGGACGAGCCGCCGTCGTCGGTGACGGTGACGACGCCGGTGACCTGGCGCAAGCGCGGCGTGCCGACGTGGTGCTTGAGACCGCGGAGCAGGGCGGACAGCCCGGTGCCGCCGCCGATCGCGACGAGGGCGGGGCCGTCAGGAGAGGCCAAAGAGATGGCGGAAGCTCGGGTTGCCGCGGAGGCCGGCGAAGTCGGGGTCGTGGAAGGCATGAATGCGATTCCTGGAGCTCAGCTCGACCGCGCGGGAGAGGCCCTGCGCCGCCTCCTCGGTCCGCTCTTCGACGGCGTGGATGGACGCGGCCAGATAGGCGAAGCGCTCGTCCTGCTGATCTTTTCCGCCCTGGCGGCAGAGGGCGAGAGCGGCGGAGAGGTCTCCCCGGTTCTTCTCGTAGACAGCCCGTAGAAACGGATCCGTCTCCTCCGCCTCTTCCCCATTGGGCGGTCCGCTCTTCGCTTCTCGCAAGCGGCAAGCCGCGAGATACCGGCGGGCGCGCTCGCGGACCTCCGGCATGTCGCTGTTTTCGACCACGGTCGCGAAGAGCTCGGCCGCTTTCGACCAGCTCTTGCGATGCAGGGCCTCCAGGGCCTGGCCGTATGCCTGGAGGATCGAATCGGCGGCTAAAACCATGCCCGGCAGTCTCCCGTGAATGTTGGTCAGCGTTTCTTGAGCTCGATGAGGATCTGCTTCGCCACCGACTTCAACGTGTCGAAGATCCCGACACCCGTCGTGGCGACCGCCTCGAAGGTCGGCTCGCGCTTGTAGTTGAGCATCCGGTACATCTCGTCCGCCGGCACGACGTTGGCCAGGTCGCGCTTGTTGAACTGCAAGGCGTACGGGATGGTCGTCAGGTCGAAGCCATGCTCCTTGAGGTTGGCCTCCAGGTTGCGGATCGACTCGATGTTCGCCTCCATCCGCTCCTCCTGGCTGTCGGCGACGAAGATGACGCCGTCGACTCCCTTGAGGATCAGCTTGCGGCTGGCGTCATAAAACACCTGGCCGGGGACGGTGTAGAGATGGAACCGGGTGGTGAAACCGCGGATGCTCCCCAGGTCGAGGGGCAGGAAGTCGAAGAAAAGGGTCCGGTCGGCCTCGGTGGCCAGGGAGATCATCTTCCCCTTGGACTCGGGCGCCGTCTTGTTGTAGATGAACTGCAAATTGGTCGTCTTACCACACAGCCCGGGGCCGTAGTAGACGATCTTGCAGTTGATCTCCTTGCTGGCGTAATTGATGAAAGTCATCTTCTGTGCCTCGTTCCTCCGCAGGATCGCCACACGACCCGTGCGGGCGCGCCGTTGTCCGGCGGTACGTCTCTGCTCGGCGCCGCCTCCGGCTACTCACCGAACAGTGCGTCGATATCGTCGTCGGTGATCTCGGAAAAGGGGCTCGCGGGACCTCCGGGTCCAGCCCCCCGTTCGCCCTTCTGGGCCATGACCTCGAAGATTTTCTCCAGGTCGACACTGGCGCGCTTGACCCGCAGGCGCACGAGGCCCAGGGAGGACCGGTCGTCGAAAATCACGACCAGGATGGCCCGCTTGGCGACGATGGAGATGTGGATGTGATCCTGCAGGCCCTCGTGGAACAGCACCGAGAACTCGCGCTCGCCGATCAGCTTGGCGAGACCGTCCGTGGCGGCCACGTTACCGGCCGTCAAGGATGCGAGCGAAGTGGTATCGAACTGTTCGACCTCTCCCGCGGAGGCGATCTGCTGCCCGTTCTTGTCGATCAAGAACACGGCCTTGGCATTGGCCTCCTGGCGAAGACGCCGCAAGGCTTCCTCCAAGTGCTTGAACTCCTCTTCGTAGAGCACGAAGTCGGCTGAGGACATAGCTACCCTTTCCGGACCGCGCGAAGATACACCATCCCGGGCGGGGCCGTCAAAACGCTGATTTCACGTCAGTTGCTTTCCCCGCAGCGCCGGCGCCTAGCGGAACAGGCCCCAGCCCTTCAGGACATCGCTCTCGGCGATCAACAGTTTGTCGCCCTGCACGCGATGCCCCAGAGGGATCGGCTTGCAGCCTCCGCCCCCGGCATTCACCTCCGCGAGGCGGAAGGACTTGTCGCACTTGTTGCAGACGACCCACTCGCCCTCGTGCCGGAAGCCTCGCTTCAGCTTCGCGCAGTCGTCGCTGGCGTCGAAGGCCACCTGCACCGTGCCGGTGGCATCCCGCCCGACGAAGAACCGCACCTCCTGGTTGCCGGCATTGAGGAAGCGGTAGAATTTCACGTCCTGCGGCTTGAGGTTGGCCAGGTCGACCTGCACCTGTCCGTCCCTCTCCGGCCGGACGAGCTCGAAATGCGCTCCGCCGAAGCGTCCGTCCAGTGCCATGTCGGCCACCAGAACCGCCCCCACGAAGAGCAGGACCACGAAGATTCCGTGAATCGGTTTGAAGCGGCGCATGCGGCTATTCTGGACTATCGGTGGGAAGGCGGCAAGTCGGAGCCCGCCGCCGCCCCTTCCAGCCGCCCACAGACCCACCCCGCCATGGCCGCCGCCGCCGCCGCGTGGCCGCGGGCGTTCCAGTGGCCCTCGTTCTGTCCGGTATTGGGAAAACCGTGGAGGAAGACCTTCTCCCGCTCGGCGATCCGCTGGAGCGCCGGCGCCAGGGTGAGGACCGGAATCCCCGCCTGCCGCCCGAAGGCGGCGAGCCGCTCGTCGGGATAGAAGAGGCCGCCGATCCCAAGCTTGCGCATGAATTCTGCGCGGACCGCCGGGTCGGGATGGACCTGCATCCCCGTCGTCAGGCTCACCACGCCGAACGGCGTCCGGTGCGCCGCCGCCTCGTCGCGCGCCGCCGCCAGCATGGCCTCGGTCGCCGTCCAGGCACTCTGCCAGTCGGGGTGGGCCGCGTCGGGAGGCGCGTAGACCGCATTGTCGAGGCCCAGCTCATGCTCCGCCGTCCCCTTCTCCACCTTGCTCGCCTTCCAGGCGCCGATCCAGCCGTCCACCGCGCTCTTCGCCTGCTTGGCGAGCTGCAGGAGGCGCACATGGTTGAAGACCGCGTAGAGCAGCCGCGCCGGAGCCGTGCGCCGCGCGCGGTAGCCGCTCGTCTCGCGGAACGAATCGTCCAGCGCCGGCGAGCCGTCCGACCGCGGTATGAAATAAGGCCGGGAGTCGTCCTGCTCCAGGGGCCGCCAGTTGTTGCGCACGTCGTTGCCGGTGTAGAAGGCGAGGAGGACGAGATCCGGCTCGTACTTCCACACGTCGTCCTGGAGAGTCAAAAGCTCCTGCGCCGTCCCATAGCCCGAGACCCCGAAATTCAGCGTCTCCACCGTCCGCCCCGCCACCGCCGGGCACCGCGCCGCCAGCTCCGTCTCCAGCAGCTTGCCGAACGTCTCCTCGAGAGGCACCTGGAGCGACTCGGTACACGAGTCGCCGAGCAGCGCGATGCGCACCGCCCCCGCCGGCTTGGCCACCGGGCGCTCCACGTCCCGCAGCCCCTCGCGGTTGATCCGCACCCACGCCCGCCCCTCCTTCGTCCACCACCCCGAATCCCCCGGCCGCAACGCCCAGCCACGGCGCGCATCCGGCTCATAGAAGTTGGGATACGACACGCCCACGATCCGCAACGCCACCTCGGCCACGAGGAGAGCCAGAAGCGTGGAGATCAGGAAAGCCAGAATCCGGGCGCGGCGGGAGGAGGGAGGCACGGCGCGATTCTGGAGGAGCGGGGGACGGAAGGCAATGGCGGCGGCGAGATCATGCCAAGTCAAAACTCGTTTCGGAAAGTTGTCGACTTTCTTCCTTCGAGTGTGAAATCGTCCGCACGTCGCAACGTCACACGTTGCCCCTCGGCGCCATGAAGGCGCTGAGCTTGAGTCGAACAAGGAGAGAAGCACATGCCACACAAGAGCCGTAACAGCAAGAGTTTCGGAGAAGTCGTCAAGCACTGGGGTCTGTTGGGGGCGGGCCTGGCCGTCAACGCCACGGACCTCGCCCACCTGGAGGGCCACCGGACCGAGCTCCAGTCCATCGTGACGCAGGCCCTGAGCCTGCTGTCGGAGCAGAAGGTCCAGACGGCGTCGAAGCAGGACCTCTCCCGGAAAGTCGAGGAGCTGGTCGACCAGGGAAGCAAGATCGCGAGCTTCCTCCGCCTGGGGGTCAAGACGCGCTACGGCACCCGGAGCGAAAAGCTGGTGGAGTTCGACCTCCTCCCCTTCCGCGGCAAAGCGCGCGCGGTGAATCCGGCGGTCATCAAGCCGGTCCCGCCTCCGGCTCCGCAGGCCGCCCAGGAGAAGGAGGACGCCGCGGACAACGAGTGATCCCAGCCGCGGTATCCAGCCAGGGGGGGGCGGGCCGACATGGCCGCCCCCCTTTTTTTATCCCTGAGCGCATCGCCACCGAGCCGGAGCCCATCGGCCGCGGATCCGAGCCGGTCGCTGCCCCGCCGGAGCGCATGAGCTCTCGGCGGGAGACGATGAGCTCCAGCCAAAGCTCATGCTCTCCGCGCCGGAGACCATGAGATCCGCGCCAGAGCTCATCGTCTCCCAGCCAGAGATGATGAGCTCCCGTCAAAGCTCATCATCTCCAGCCCGGAGCTCATGGCCTCCTGGTTAGAGCCCATGAGCTTTGGCCAGAGTGCATGGTCTCTGCACCGGAGACCATGGTCTCCAGAGAGGAGAGCATGGTCTCCCGGCGGGAGATGATGCGCTCCAGCCAGAGAGCAACACCTCCAGGCCGGAGCCGATGAGCGCTCTCTGCTACGATGAAGATGCTGATCTACGGGTGGTGACCCATGGCACTGAACATCAGGGACTCAAAGACCGAGCGTGAGACCAAACCCGAAGCCGTGCCCCAGGTCCTGCGGGACGCATCGCCCGCTTGCGTAGTGAGCAAGCCGGCCCGGCGCCTCGCCGACGAGCTCGATGAGATCGCCCTGCACTGCGCCCGGCTGCCCGTGCTGGATGCGAGGACTCCTGACGAGATCCTCGGGTACGAGGAGCACGGGACGCCGCGCTGACGGTCGTCGATATCTCCACCCTCCTGGCCCTTGTCCTCGCCGAGCGCCTCACCTGTAACTTGCTGAGAATATTCGACTTCCCTCTGTGCCTGAACGGAGTCATCCAGGACCATGCTCAGATCTGTTCTCGAATGCCCCCTCATGTCCTCACATGTGCTAACATGTCCTCCTATGGCGCACCGTGCCGGCAAAAAAGATTACACGTCCAAGCCACAGCCAACTCTTAAGGGTTACTTCGCGTGGGCTTTCGACCAGTACGTCAACGCTGATGACCAAGAGGCGGGGCCTGTGGCAGCGAGGATGATTGACGATTGGCTACGGCAGAACACAAAGCTTCTCGAGGAGGAGTACGGAATCACCCGAGAGAGTTATAGACGCGCAACAGGCCAAAATGTCTCTGAGTTCTCCAAGAGAGAGGCTTAGAACATGCCTGTCATTGTGCCTGAAACACGAATCACGGCAAAGGATAGAACCCTTCTGTCGTGTTGACGTCACAACGGGATTGCCCGTGGCCGGAATCTGAGGTTGCTGTTTTGACGATTTATCGCAAGAACACACGAATCGATGGACGACACTCGATCCAGGTTCATCCGCGAGAAAGCCCGCGACCTAGCGGTCGAGGTGTTCCGCCTCCGCTATGAGATTTGGCCTAGCCAGCCGCCGCCTCCTCTGGAGATGATTGAGCCATCGATTATCGCCAAGGTGCTGAAAGTTCGCTATCACGAGCCTGCCGAAATCGTCGCCCTCTCCACAGAGATTCCTGGAGTAGCTCTGCCCATGCGATTCGCGGGCTACATGGACCCCCTTACAAATACCGTCGCAGTCGCCCGGAATCTTCCTTTCGAGATGGCCCGCTTCACGGGCGCCCACGAGCTTGGCCACTTCCTCCTTCATAAGGATAAGAAAATTCTGTACCGTGACCTTCCGCTGTCAGGTGACGAACGTGGTGATCGGCATCGCCCGCCCGTAGAACAGGAAGCCGACCTCTTCGCAGCAGAGCTTCTAATGCCTGAGAAGATTGTCCGGCAGACTTTCCTGCACTACTTTCATAAGGAGCGCTTTCACGGTAAACCGAACGAGGAGATGGCTCACTGGCTTTCCACATCCCATCACGAGGTGACTCCCTCCAAGCTCGAAGCTCGTGGCCGGAGGTATCTCGCTCTCCTCCTCGCAAACAGCGCCCCTTGGACCGCGGAACGAGGTGCTCCGAATCTGGCGCAACTCTTTCGAGTATCAAAAATGGCCATGGCCATTCAGCTCGAATCTCTTGAGCTTATTTAGGACATTCCGTGCCTTTCGCGCGAGACGAGAAGTGGGGCAGCATCATCTATGACTCTGAGGCGGACTGCTTCCGCGCCGAACCTCGCAATCCAGGCGAGGGGTTTCGCTCTGAGCGCCCCCTTTCACTGACCTGCTATCCCGGTGAAGCAGATCTAGGAAACGCAGAAGACGGACTCCTCCTCGGTGCGGAAAGAGACCCTAACTTCGAGGAATGGCTGTCGATCCTGCGGCGGCTGAGGTCATGGGGAGTACTCCGGCTGAACATTGGAAGTGCCGAAGTCCTTGAGCGTGCGGCGATGCAGTGGTTTCTGGACGAGGCGGGCAAGCTGGACTTGAAGATTGTCTTTTCTATAGAAAATGTTCCGCCCAATCTCGAGCTACAGGTACCCCCGGGAGCTGAGGTTCGGATCCCCATCGAGCCCGCTAATGGGCGCAAACACTTGGAACTTTTAGCCCGTTGTATCGCGTCTCGCATCGAGGTCCGCATCCTCACTGTCTTCGAACCTCTTCAGGCGGAGCTCTTGCGCGAGCTGGGCAGCGACCTGGCCCTTCTGGATATACGTGACTGGACGATCGCGCCCCCACCGAGCTCAGCGGAGCAGGTGTGGATCGAAGCAGCTCCAGGCGGCATTCCCCAGGAGGTTCTCTCGCTACGGGAGAGATTCTCATGGTTGAGAATCGACTACGCTGATATAGCGGCTCGCGAAAACAATCTCATTGTGCTTTCCGACGGCGCCGTTTTCACACAGGATCCCGTTACCCGAGAGCGACTCTGGCTTGGCTGGCTCAAGGAGCTAGAGCTCCAGGAGCTGATTGCACACTCCAAGTTCAGCTTAGAGCGGCACCTTAACCTGTGGGTAAATTGGGCCGCGTGCATAACCAGGGCAGGGGTGATTACCAGCCACTGGAGCCAAAGACTTTTTTGCATAGATTTAAGGAACAGAGGCTTCCCCTGATCCCCGTGATACTTAAGAGCGTTGAAGGAAAGCCCGAGCTGCCTGCATACCTACAGACTTTCAATTATCTCGATCTCCGGGGTGACTCTCCTGACCCTCTCGGCCGACTCGTTCGGCAGATCCAGCGCAAAAAACATAACAGACCCGCTGACTGAGACTCTCCAAAGATCCAAAGCAATCTCTCCTATCGGGGAACGTGGAGCTCAATCGGGAGATGCGGAGCGAACAAGGGAAAGTCTCCATCCGTGGTCAAGATCGCCATGCCGTAGCGGTCTGCGATGGCGCAGATCATGAAGTCCGTATTTGATCCCTGGACGCCATGCGAGCGGCAGAGGTTGAAGAACTCGGCGGCGCGCTCAAAGTCGATCGTTCGAACCGGCAGATCGGGAAACTCCCTCAGGTGATCTCGGAGGCGGGCAAACTGCGCCTTTTCGCGGATCCCGGAGAGCACCTCTTGCCGGATCGGGCCAATGATATGGGCTCGCCCCTCACGGATCAGCTCCCGAAGCTCCGGCAAGGCGGGATGCTGAGAGATTTGGCGGCGGCGCAGAGCCAACGACCAGACGCCGGTGTCGACCAGCACTCTCATTCCCGTCTCCGCTGCTCCTTATAGTCATAGTCCTGGTCGTAGTCGATCTGGCCGAACAAGTCCAGGATCTTGAGCTGCTTCCGGCGTTGAACGTACTCCTTCAAGGCTTCGTTGACCGTCGCCTTCTTCGTCCGGAGGCCTCCTAGATGAAGGGCCTCCTCCAGCAGCTTGTCGTCGATCGCGAGGTTACTTGGCATCCCGCACCTCCTCTTACACAATAACATGGGGCAAGCTGTGTGAGGCGATGAACGTACACTCCAGGATCACCCCTCCTCCACCTCCGCAATCGCCGCTTCGAGGTCCTGGATCGCCAGGTTGATGCGGTCGTGGATGATGCAGGCGACGCGGGAGCAGAGGATGGTCCGCGGGGCGTTCGGAGAGCCGGGCGGCAGCTCGCGGGCGAAGCGCTCGAGGAGGGCGCGGAGGCCGTAGACGCCGGTGTGCAGGGCTCTCAGCTCCTGCATCTTCTGGGCGGAAATGCCCTGGTTTGCCTTGGTCATGGTTTCCTCCCCGGCGCGGCGCCTTTCCCGGCGGCCTGGTAGCCGAGAAGGATGAGGTAGAGGATGCGGCTCAGGCCGGCGATCTCCTCCGCCGTGCCGAGGGCTTCGATCTCGCGGGCGATCTGGGTCATGCGGCTCCTGGCGCGGGTGTCGCCGTAGACCAACTCGTCGAGGCTGACCTCGAGCACCGCGGCGAGGCGGCAGAGCTCGTCGACGCGGGGGATTTCGGTCGCGTGCGAAATCCTGGAGAGACGCGCCGGACGGATGGAGGCGCGGCGGGCGACTTCGGCCTGACTCCAGCCGCGGCCTTTCATGAGCTTGGCGATCCTCTGCCCGATCTGAGGGAGCAGGTCTTCCGGCAGCCTTATGACGGGTGATTCCGAAGCTGTGGATAGTTGGTCCATGGCGGAGCGGATTGAACCATGGAGCGCGAAGCTGGTCAAGCCTGTTGAGCCACAATTGCGGAAATTGGATCGTCGCGCCGGGAATGCGGAGCAAACGAGGCCTTGGAGGGGCACGGACGATCTCCGGGGGCACCGGGGTTTGCGGTGGCGTCGTCCGGTGCCCTAGATTGCGGCTGGGCGGTACGGAGGAGGAGCGGAGACCCCCGACGACAGCGTGCCGTGTCGTTGCGCCTACGGCATGGAATGCCCCCGCCGGGCGCAAGAAGGGGCACACTACACACTCCGTACGGTCTGGTCCGAGGGCTCTTCCGCCACAACGGCCCGGAAGCCTGACCCTGGACAAAGGAGAGGGTATGTTCCGGAATCACAAAAATCTCTTCACGGCAGCCACGATCCTCGCGCTGGTCCTGCTGACTTCTCTGCCGGTGGCGGCCGCGGGGTCACGCCAGGCACGGAGCGGAGAGGGAGCCTGGGAAAGCCTCATCTCGCGGGCTCTGGCCTGGCTCGGAGACCCGGGCTCGGGTTTATCGGCGATCTGGGGCGAGTACAGCTCGATGATCGACCCGAATGGACAACCAGTTGCGAGCTCGGGTTCTTCGACGGGTTCAGACTACTCGTCGTACATCGATCCGAACGGCCAGCCTTAAGACGATCTCTCGCCCGGGATGGTCATCTTGGCCGTCCCGGGCACTCCAAGTCGATATTGTTTCCGGATTGTGAGAGAATGCGTGTGCTCACGGCACCCCTGGGGGGAATGCATGGACCACATCACGGATCGCGATCTGAAGGGCTTGATGGAGGGGCGGCTGACGCCAAAGGCACGTCTCCGCGCTGTGCGGCATCTTCTCGCGAGATGCGCAGAGTGCCCCGACCGGCTCCGCTCCCTGATTCCTCCCGGCAAGCTCTGGACCCTCAGTGCTCCGGAAACCGAGGACGTCTATGACGCCTGCATCGACCGCGCCGTAGCGACGGCGCGGCATGCCGCCGTGGCTCTGAGGACCGAGGAGGAGCGGCGGGAGAGCGGGCTGAGCCTCGTGCGGACGAAAGGCTGGGGCAACCTGACCTCCTCGGAGCGCCGTTCCTTCCGAGGCCGCCGGGCAGAGGTCGAGATGCTCCTGGAGCTGAGCTTCGAGCTCCGCTACCGGGATCGTCAAGGAATGCTCGCGCTCGCCTTGAGCGCTGAGAGGGCGGCGGACCGGCTTCAGGTTTCGGGGGCCTACAGCGAGCGCCTTCTTTTTGATCTGCGAGCCCTGGCTGCGGTCGAGGTCGCCAACGCCGAGCGGGTCAACGAGCGCTTCATCCGGGCGGAAAAAGCCCTCAAGAAAGCCCTCGGGGTCTTGGAGCAGGGCACCGGTGATCTCATGGTCCAAGCCCGCATTGATGAAGTAGAGGCCTCCCTCCGGAATGCGCAGGGTCGCTTGACTGAAGCCGAGGATCTCCTCGATCAAGCCTGCTCCTCCTATCTCAAGCTCGGTGAGCGTCATCTGGCTGGACGGGCTGTCATGACGAAGGGAATTTGCCGCTTTCTTGCCAACCAGCCTCTTCAGGCTGTGGCGATTCTGCGCAAAGCGATCAGCCTTTTGGACGCGGCTCGCGATCCGCAGCTTGTGGCTGCCGCCGAGCACGATCTGCTCAACGCACTCGTTGAAGCCGGCGAGATCCACGAAGCCAGAGAGCTCCTCATGAAGAGCGGGCTCCGGAAGAAGCTCGCGAACGATCCGCTCAACCTGCGCAGGATTCGCTGGGTGGATGGGAAGATCTTCGCTGCCGGCGAACGCTACGCGGACGCCGAGCGGGTCTTCATCGAGGTCCGGGACGGCTTTCGCAAGGAGGGGCTGGAGATCGTGGCCGCGGTGGCCGGCCTGGACGTCGCCAAGATCGTTCTGCGGCAGGGCCGGCTCGATCAGGCCTACGAAGTCGCCCGGGAGCTTCTCGCGCGTGCTGAACGGTGCCGGCTCCCTCCGGCGGCGCGGAGCGCGCTGCACACCTTCGAGATCATGTGCGAGATGAGGCTGGCGGAAACCAGGAACGCCGAGCGGGTGCAGCGCTTCCTGAAAGACCTCGAACGGCGCCCGAGCCTGCAGTGGGAGCCGGATCTAATCCTCTATGGGTGAGGGCTCTTTCTTGCTGAGGTAATCGGGAGAGAGCAGGCCGACGTCGATCAGGATCCGGATGAAACGCTCCCGCTCTTCGTCCTTCGCCGGCCCCTTCGCGTAGGCCATCGCGAAGAACTCGCCCCATTCGATGCCGAGGCCGTCGCACATCATGAAGATGTGGCGGAGCTGGGGCGTGACCTTGCCGCTCAGGACCTTGGCGAAGACCGAGTCGCCGATTCCGACTTCCCGTTCCAGGGCGCGGACCGACAAGCCGTTGCGCCGCGCGAGGGACAGAAGGAGATCCAGAAGGCGCCGGCTCTCCGCCTTGTAGCGGGCTTCGTCCGGCCCCGCGGCTTCATCGCTCATGCCGGGATTATACAGCGAGGCTCGTGTCGAGCAGGTGCCACCAAGACGCCCTCAATCTACTTCCCCAGGAGGGTCGCGAAGCGCAGGGCCTCCGGATTGGTGGCGTCGAGCTGGAGGGCGCGCTCGAGGTGGTGGCGGGCCTTGTCGGTGTCGCCGAGGGCGAGGTAGACCTCGACGAAGCCGATGTGGACCTCGGGGGCCTCGCTGTCGAGGCGGAAGGCCTTGACCATGTCGTCGAGGGCCTTCTGCTCGTCGCCGCGGCTGAGCGCCACCTCGCCCTGGTAGACGTAGAAGAAGGGGTTGGTGTTGTTGGTCTGCTCGACGTGGGCGAGGAGCACGTCGGCTTCCTTGCCCCGCCCGGTCTGCTGGAAGACCCGCGCCTTGTTGGTGAGGATCATCGGGTTCTCGGGATCGAGCGCCAAGCCGCGCTGGTAGGTGGCGAGGGCGCCTTCCCAGTCGCCGCTGCGCGCCTGGACGACGCCCAGGTTGTTGAGCGCCTTGTCGAGACCTGGCGCGATGCGGGTGGCGAGAGTCAGAATCTCGCGCGCCTTGGGGAGGTCGCCGTCGAGCAGCGCCTCGGCTCCGACGTTGTTGTAGAAGTGGGCCGCGGCGGTGACGTCGTCGATCGGCTTGAATTTCTTGTAGGCTTTCGGCCTGTAGGGGAGGAAGTCGTAGGTCTTGAGCTCCCCGTCCAGATACATGCCGGCGACGATGTGCCCCTGGCTGACCACCATGCCGGCGCGGTGGTTCCAGCTCTGGTAGTCGGTGACCTCGACGTAGAAGGGATTGAGCTGCTTGGAACGGGCGACGCCGACGAAGAGGTTGACGAACGAGAGGCAGTTCCCCTGGCGGGTGCGGAAGGTGTCGACCGCGGTGCGCGTGGGGGCCAGGGAGTAGTGCAGGTCGAGGTCGTCGAAGATGAACCCCATCACCTGGTTGATCTGGCGCAGCTCGGAGGGCACCGGGCGCATGTGGCGGTCCATCTCGGCGCGCACCTCGTCGTCGAGCGCGAAGGGGATGATGAGCTCCGCGGCGAGCTGGGGACCCACCTCCTTGGCGTACTGTCCCCGCAGATAGGCCACGGAGTCGAACGGCTTGTACTCGGAGCAGGCCGCCAGCGCCAGGGCCGCCAGGAGGGCCGGGAAGGAGGATTTGCGGACCATGGGATGAGGCCTCTCCTGCGACATTGTAGAGAGACAATAGCAGGAGTTGTGCCAGACGGCGGGACCCGGTTTCTCCTCTGGCGGCAGGTCTCCGGCTTCAAGTTTTTGGATGCGAACCGGTCCAAACCGCTGGATCGAAGCCTCCGGCAGAGGCTTGAGACGTCCGGGCTCCCCGGTTTAAGCGTAGCCCTTGCAACGGGTTAACTGATCCGCAAGTGGAGGCTGCTCCGTGGCACCCCGCTTGCTTGACCGTGATCATCTATGTTCGGTACTGTTCTCACTCCAGCGAAACTCGTGTCCATCAGAAAGGGGGGATGCCAGGCAGTCCGCGTGAGCCCAGGGCTGCACGAAGTTGTCCAGAGCCGTCGCATATCGACGGTGAACGGCTCAGAAACCACACCAAGGGAGGTTTTTTGATATGACGAATTCCAAATTTTGGGGACGGATCGTGGCGGTCGCCGCGCTGTTGCTCCTGGTCGCAGGCGGGGCCGCCTTCGCCCAGTTGCAGACTGGCAACCTCTACGGCACCGTCGTCGACGAGCAGGGCAGCCCCCTGCCGGGCGTCACCGTCACGGTGACCGGCAACGGTGCGCCGCTGGTCCAGGTCACGGATGCTCAGGGCAAGTTCCACTTCGTGGGCCTGAGCCCTTCCTCGTATCAGCTCAAGGCTGAGCTGGAAGGGTTCTCGACCATCGAGTACCCGAGCGTCGCGATCAACATCGGTCGCAACACCACGATCGAGGTCACGCTCTCGTCAGCCGTCGAGGACGTGATCACGGTTCTGGGCGAGACTCCGCTGCTCGACGAGCGCCGCATCTCCACGGGCGCCACCGTCACCAACTCGGAGCTCGAGAAGATCCCGACCGCCCGCGACCCCTGGGCCGTCCTCCAGACGACCCCGGGCGTTCTCACCGACCGTATCAACGTCGGTGGTAACGAGAGCGGCCAGCAGTCCGCGTATGTCGGCCCCGGCTCCACCGGCGACCAGGCCATCTGGGCCATCGACGGCGTCGTGATCACCGACATGGCGGCCCTGGGCTCTTCGCCCGCCTACTATGACTTCGACTCCTTCGAGGAGATGCAGGTCACGACGGGCGGCAGCGACTCGACGATCGCCACCGGCGGCGTCGTCCTCAACATGGTGACCAAGCGCGGCACGAACGAGTGGCGCGGCACCGGCCGTTACATCAAGTCCGACAAGGCTTGGCAGTCGGAGACCAACGTCGACCAGGGCAGCCTCGGCAAGGCCGGACTGTGGAACCGGAACGCGGCCAATCCGACCGGCTCCGCCCAGCCCGTCCTGCGGCAGGGCAACCAGATCCAGAGCGTCGAAGAGTACGGCGCCGAGCTGGGCGGTCCGATCGTCAAGGACCGTCTGTGGATCTGGGGCTCGTATGGCGATCAGAAGATCGACCTGCGGACCATCGCCAACGTCACGGACTTCACCGAGCTGGAGACGTACAACATCAAGCTCAACGGCCAGATCGCGGCCAACAACTCCGCGACCGGGTTCGTGCTCAACAGCGACAAGGTGAAGATCGGCCGTAACGCCGGCCCCTTCCGTCCTCAGGTGACCACGTGGGATCAGTCGAAGTTCGGCGACACCCCCACCGCCTACAAGGTCGAGGACACCCACATCTTCAACTCCAACTTCTACCTGACCGGCCTGTACTCGGTCGTCAACGGCGGCTTCCAGCTCGTCCCGGAGGGCGGTGACACCACCACCTTCCTCGACATCCAGGGCGTCTGGCACAACAGCTTCGTGCTGGCCCAGACCGAGCGTCCGCAGACCCAGTACAAGCTCGACGCCTCGTCCTTCTTCAACACCGGCAGCCTCAGCCACGAGCTGAAGTTCGGCGCCGGCTACCGCCAGGCCGAGGTCTCCTCGCTGTCCCGCTGGGGCGGCGCCGGTTACTACATCGACAAGGCCTACCTGGGCTCGACCTCTCCGTACGGCTATCTGTACGCTGCTCGCGACGCCTTCCCGGCGGCCAAGAACAAGTACAACAGCCTGTACGCTCAGGACACGATGTCGGTCGGCAACCTGACCGCCAACGTCGGCCTGCGCTACGACAAGCAGGAGGGCGAGAACCTGGCCCGCACGGTGCGTGCGAGCCCGGTCTTCCCGGACATCCTGCCGGCGGTCACCTACAACGGCGGCGACGCCGGCTTCACCTGGACCTCCATCACCCCCCGCCTCGGCATCACGTATGCCCTCGGCGCCGAGCGCAAGACCCTGCTGCGTGCCAGCTACTCCCGTTTCGCCGACCAGCTCGGCAACGGCGGCACGTACCAGCTCAACCCGCTGACCCTCAACAGCTACGCCTACTTCTACACCCAGGGCAAGAACGGCCCGGGCAACATCGGTCGTGGCGACGTCGTCGACCTCAACGGCGACGGCAAGATCGACATCAACGACGTCCTCAACTTCAGCGGCAACGTCAACCCGATCACGCTGGGCCTGTTGCAGTCCAACGGCGTCGATCCGAATCTCGATCCGCAGAAGACCGACGAGGTCCTCCTGAGTGTCGAGCACGCTCTGCTGCCGGAGTTCGTGGTCGGCGTCAACCTCACCTACCGCCGCATCTTCGACATCCTCGAGGCGGACGAGCTGGTCTTCGACGGCAACGCCTACAGCGCCGCCGCCCTGACCAACATCGGCCGTATCGCCCACCAGTCGGACTTCGTTCCGGTCTCCACGACCACGAACCGCCTGCTGCCGGACGGTACGCCCTACACCTACACCTTCTACAAGTTGAAGCCCGGCGTCACCAGCCGTGGCGGCAGCTTCCTGAGGAATGGCCCGGGCGAGCAGGAGTACAAGGGCGCGTCCCTGACCTTCAACAAGCGCCTGGCCAACCGCTGGATGTTGCGCGGCAACTTCACCTTCTCCGACTGGACCTGGACCACTCTGCCGGAAAGTGCGGTCTTCGATCCCACCTGCATCCTCGGCCAGCCCTGCAGCAAGGGCGACCAGGTCCTTCAGGGCTCGGGCACCGGCTCGGGCGCCAAGGGCGGCGTCTACATCAACAGCAAGTGGTCGTACAGCGTCAACGGCCTGTACCAGATCGCTCCTGACCGTGGTTGGGGCTTCAACGCGGCCCTCAACCTGACCGGCCGCCAGGGCTATCCGCTGCCGTACTTCGAGCGGAGCGCCTTCAACGCCCGCGGCGTCCCGGGCTACGCCCGTGTGCAGGTCGTCAACGATCCGGACTCGTTCCGGGTCGACGACATCCACATCGTCGACGCCCGCCTGGAGAAGGAGCTCACGTTCAGCGACTTCGGTATCACGCTGGGCGTCGACTGCTTCAACGTCTTCAACAAGGGCTACATCCAGCAGCGCAACCACCGTCTGCAGGTTGGCAGAAGCGCCACGAACCCGCTGGCTCCGGCTTCAGACTGGGTGACGGAAGTCACCAGCCCGCGGATCTTCCGTCTCGGCGCCCGGCTCAGCTTCCGCTGATCCGAGCCTGATTCGGACACCGAACGCCGGGGGGTGACCCCCGGCGTTTTTTTGTGGCGCGAACGGCTAGACTCCCTCCCGCAATAAATCCGGGCTCAGGCCGTGTTACACGAACCTGAACCGCCAAGGAGAACGTCATGCGCTACAAGCACTTGGTTCCAACACTCCTGATCGCCTTCCTGGTTGCCTCCCTGCCGGCCGCCGCCCAGTCCTGGGCCGGCCAGGGGCGGCTTCAAGGCGAGGTGCGGGATGAGCAGGGCAAGCCGATCGAAGGCGTGAAGATCACCCTCCGCCACGGCGCCGACCGGGTCGATCCCAAGACCGACGGTCCGAAGGACATCTTCACCGACAAGCACGGCAAGTGGTCGATCCTCGGCCTCACCGGCGGCCAGTGGGGCATCCTGTTGCTGAAGGAGGGCTACATGGTCTCCGAGGGGCTGATCAAGGTCAACGAGTACTCGATCGCCCAGCCGACGATCGTCACCCTCAAGGTGCCTCCGAAGGAAGTCCAGCAGAAGCTGCAGGAGCCGTCCAAGAACGCCCTCGCCAAGGCGGCGTTCGAGCAGGGCAATACCGAGCTGGAGGCCAAGAAGTACAGCGAGGCGCGCGCAAGCTTCGAGAAGGGCCTCAGCCTCCTCGAGAGCACGGATTCGACCCTCAAGCTGTCGATCCAGCGCACGATCGCCAAGACCTATTACGAGGACAAGCAGCCGGACAAGGCGATCGAATCGCTGAAGAAGTCTCTCGAAACCGCCCCCGGCGACGCGGAGACCCTGCAGCTCCTGGTCAACCTGCTGGTGGCCCAGAACAAGGAGGAGGAGGCCAAGGTCTACATGGCCCAGCTCCCCCAGGGCACCAAGATCGACCCCGCGGCGCGCCTCAACATCGGCATCAAGGCCTACAACGACAAGAAGCTCGACGAGGCGCTCAAGCAGTTCGATCAGGTCGTCCAGGAGAATCCGGATCTGGCCGAGGCCTATTACTACCGCGGCCTGGTCTACCTCAACATGAGCAAGATGGCGGAGGCCAGGACCGACTTCCAGAAGCTCCTCGAGATCGATCCGAAGAATCCGCACGCGGACGATGCTCGCGAGTTCCTGAAGTCGATGTAGCCCGATGCGGCGTCCGAGGCTCTCGGTTCCGCTGGCCCTCGGCGCCGCTCTGGCGGTGGCAGGGTTCCTGGGTTGCTCCCGGGACCCTGCGTCGTCCGTCTCTTCGGCAGGCTCGGCTCTCTCCTCTCCGGAGGGAGCGGCCAAGGGCGCCGACATCGTCCTGATCACCATCGACACCCTGCGCGCCGATGCGCCGGGCTTCGCCGGCAACACCAGGATCCGGACCCCGCTCCTCGACCGTCTGGCGAAGGCGGGGCGGGTCTATCCGGACACCCACGCCCACAACGTGGTCACCCTCCCCTCGCACACCAACATCCTGACCGGCCTCTATCCGTTCCAGCACGGCGTGCGCGACAACAGCGGCTTCGTGCTCGGCGCCGCGGTGCCCACCCTGGGCACCCGCCTGCGCGAGGCGGGCTACGCCACCGCGGCGTTCGTCGGCGCTTACCCCCTCGATTCCCGCTACGGCCTCAACCGCGGTTTCGACGTCTATGACGACCACTATCCCCTGGGCACGAATCCGGATGACTTCGTCATCGCCGAGCGCCGCGGCGACCAGGTGATCGCCGCCGCCCTGGCGTGGTGGCAACAGACACCGGCAAAGCCCCGCTTTCTCTGGGTGCATCTTTACGACCCGCACGCCGCCTACGATCCGCCCGAGCCGTTCGCGTCCCGCTACCGCGACGCTCCCTACCTGGGCGAGGTGGCGGCGGTGGACTCTTTCCTGGCGCCTCTCCTCGAGCCGCTCCTCAACGGCAAGGGGCGCCCGGCGCTGGTGGTGCTGACCGCCGACCATGGCGAATCGCTGGGCGAGCACGGCGAGCTGACCCATGGCCTGTTCGCCTACGAGCCGACGCTCAAGGTGCCGCTGGTCCTCTGGGGGGCCGGCGTGACGCCGGGCCGCGACGAGCGCGCGGCGCGGCACGTGGACATCGTCCCCACGGTGCTGCGCGCTCTCGGTCTCGCCGTGCCGCCCGAGCTGCCCGGGCGCTCGCTCCTGGCGCCGCCGGAAGCCGCCGGCCAGACGCTCTCCTACTTCGAGTCGCTGACCACCAGCCTGAACCGCGGCTGGGCGCCGCTACGCGGCGTGCTGCGCGATCACCGCAAGATGATCGACCTGCCGCTGCCCGAGCTCTACAACCTGGTGCAGGACCCGCAAGAGACGAAGAACCTGTTCGGCGAGGACCGGCGGACGGGGGCCGGCCTGCGGGCGGCGCTCCCCGCCCAGTCGGCCTGGCCGCCGGCCAAGGGGAAGGTCTCGGCCGAGGAGGAAGCGCGCCTGCACAGCCTCGGCTACTCCGCCGGGCAGGCGCCGGCGAAAAGCCGCTACACCCCGGAGGACGATCCCAAGAACCTGGTCAAGCTGGACGAGGCGATCCACCAGGTCATCGACGCCTACTCGCGGCACCAGTACGAGAGAGCCGCGGCGCTGGCGCGGCAGGTGGTGAGCGAGCGGCCGGCGATGGCCGACGGCTACGAGCACCTGGCGCTCGCGCTGCGCCAGCTCGAACGGCACGACGAAGCCGTGGCCGTGCTGCGCGAAGGCGTGCGCCGCGCCGGCGATCTCGAATCCCTGCGCCGCCAGCTCGGTCTCGCCCTGTCCGAAGCCGGCCACGCGCCGGAAGCGGTGGACGTGCTGACACGCCTGGCGCAGAGCCCGGCGGCCGACTCCACCACGCTGAACGCCTACGGCATCGCCCTCTCCGACGCCGGGCGCCAGGACGAGGCGGCGGCGGCGTTGCAGCGCGTGGTCTCCCACTATCCGGAAGACCCGAAGGGGTACGAGAACACGGGCATCGTGGCGCTGCGCCGCGGCCGGGTGGCGGAAGCGCGCGACGCCCTGCGCCGCGCCCTGGATCTCAATCCCAGCCTGCCGATCGCCTGGAACACTCTGGGCGTGGCCCTGTATCAACTGGAAGGCCCGCCGGCCGCGCTCGACGCCTGGCAGCGCTCGGTGGCTCTCGACGGGACACAATACGATGCCCTCTACAACCTCGGCCTGGTGGCCGCGGAGGCCGGGCGGCCGGAGCAGTCCCGGCAAGCCCTCCTCCGCTTCGTGCAGACCGCCCCGCCGCAACGCTGGGGCGCCGAGATCCGGAAGGCGCGGCAGCTCCTGGCGCGCCTGGGGAGCTGACATGCGCCGTCCCATCCTTGCCCTGATCGCTCTCGCCGCTCTCGCGCTCACCGCCTGCCACCGCGGCGGCGGCGACGGCAAATACCCGGGCGCGCCAATCATCCTCATCTCGATCGACACGCTGCGTTCCGACCATCTGCCGGCCTATGGCTACAAGGGGGTCGCGACGCCGGCTCTCGACGCGCTACGCAAGGACGCGATCCTCTTCGAGAAGGCCTACAGCAACTATCCGCTCACCCTGCCGTCGCACACCGCGCTGCTGAGCGGCCTGCTGCCGCCGCACAATGGCGTGCGGGACAACAGCGGCTACACCTTCGACGCGGCCCATCATCCCTACCTGCCGCAGCTCCTCAAGAACGCCGGGTATGACACCGGCGCCGCGGTCTCCGCGTTCGTCCTGCGCAAGCCGACGGGGCTGAGCAGCGGCTTCGACCTCTACGACGACGAGATCTCCGCCGGCCCTGATCCCGACCAGGCGGAGCGCGACGGCGCCGTCACCGCCCGCCGGGCGATGGACTGGGTGAAGGGGCGCGGCGGTTCCGGTTCCGATCAAAAGCCGTTCTTCCTCTTCCTCCATCTCTACGAGCCGCACACGCCGTACGCGCCTCCCGAGCCCTTCGCCTCGCGCTACCGTAGCGTCCCCTACGACGGCGAGATCGCCACCGCCGACGCCATCGTGGGCGGCGTGCTCGACGAGCTGAAGAAGGAAGGCCTCTACGACAAGGCTGTCATCGTGCTCCTCTCCGACCACGGCGAGGGGCTGGGTGAGCACGGCGAGGCGCAGCACGGCTTCTTCCTGTACCGCGAGACCTTGCAGGTCCCGCTCTTTCTCAAGCTGCCCGGCGGCGACCGTGGCGGCTCCTCGGTGGCGGCGCCGGCACAGCTCGTCGACGTGGTCCCCACGCTCCTCGCTCTCGCCGGCGTGACGCCGCCGCCCGGGCTCGACGGACAGAATCTCCTCACCCTGCCCGGTCCGGACAAGCCGGCGCGCCGCCTCTATGCCGAGACGTTCTTCCCCCGCCTGCACTATGGCTGGAGCGATCTCGCCTCGCTCATCGAGGGGCGCTTCCATTACATCCACGGGCCGGAGCCGGAACTGTTCGACATCGCCGCCGATCCGGGGGAGAAGCGCAACGTCCTCACCGCGGAGCGGCGCGCCTACGCCGGCCTGCGCCAGGCGCTCGACCAGTACGACCGCACGCTCGCGGCGCCGGAGCAGGTGGACGCCGAGACGGCGCGCAAGCTGGCGGCCCTCGGATACGCCGGACGGGCTCACCTGGCGGCCGGCGGGGCGCTGCCCGATCCCCGGTCGAAGCGGGGAGTCCTGCTGGCCCTCCAGAAGGCCAAGGTCGAGATGTCCGAAAGACGTTTTGGAGATTGCGCCGCGACGCTGCGCCAGGTGGTGGCGGAGAACACGGACATGATCGACGCCTGGGCCTTCCTCGCTTCGTGTCTGGATTTACAGGAGCCGAACGATCCGGTGGCCACCCTGGCGGCCTACCAGAAAGCCTTCGAGCTGTCGGGCGGCGCGTCCGAGCTGGCGCTGCCGGTGGCCCGCGAGCTGTACCGGATGGGGCGCTTCGACGAGGCGAAGGCGCACGCCGAGATGGCCCTCGCGGGCGATCCCGCCGGAGCCTGCGAGGTGCTCGCCAGCATCGCGCTGGTGCGCCAGGACGCCGACACCGCCCTCGCCATGACCCGCAAAGCCGGCCGCGCCAAGGAAGAGTTCCGGCGTGACCTCGCCCGCCTGCTGGCCGAGAAGGGACGGACGCAGGAGGCTCTGGAGATCCTGGCGCCCGTTTTTTCCGGCCAAGCGGGCCAGCCCGGCCAGTCCGCTTCGCCGGCAACCCTCGCCACGATGGCCCACGCTCTTTCCGACGCCGGGCGGCACGAGGAAGCCGCCGCCCTCCTTCAGCAGGTGCTCGCCGCCGAGCCGAAGAACGCCCAGGCCCACGCGCTCCTCGGCATCGTCGAGCTGCGCATGCGCCACCCGCAGGAAGCACGCGTCCAGCTCGAGCAGGCCCTGGCGCTCAACCGCCGCCTCCCCTCGGCCTGGAACACCCTCGGCGTCGCCCTCTACGAGCTGGAAGGCCCGCAGGCGGCCCTCGACGCCTGGCAGCAGGCGGTGGCCCTCGACCCCACGCAATTCGAGGCACTGCTCAATATCGGCCTCGTCTCCGCCCGCACCGGCCGCGCCACCCAGGCCCGCCAGGCCCTCAAGCGCTTCGTGGCCACCGCGCCGCCGCAGCAGTTCGCGCCGGACATCCAGAAGGCGCAGCAGCTCCTGCGGGAGATCGGGGGATGAGGAGCCGCGCGCTCCTCCTGATTCTCCTCACGGCCGCCGTCCTCGCCGGCTGCCACGAGCCCGGTACCGAGTCTGCCGGCACGTTCCCCGGCGCGCCGATCGTGGTGATCTCGATCGACACGCTGCGCTCGGACCATCTGCCGGCCTACGGTTACAAAGGCGTGGAGACGCCGGCTCTCGATGCCCTGCGCAAGGATGCGGTGCTCTTCGAGCGGGTCTACAGCCATACGCCGCTGACCCTGCCCTCCCACGTCTCCCTGCTCACCGGCGTGCTGCCGAGCCGCCACGGGGTGCGGGACAACATCGGCTACGCCTTCGAGGCGGAGAAATACCCGTTCCTGCCGCGCCTGCTGGGCCGCGCCGGTTATGCCACCGGCGCGGCGGTCTCCGCCTACGTGCTGCGTGGCGAGACCGGGCTCGCCAAGGGGTTCGACGTCTACGACGACGGCATCTCGCTACGCCCCACCGAGGCACTGGGCAACAGCCAGCGCTCGGGGCGGGAATCGTCCCGCGCGGCGCTCGATTGGCTGGGGACGGTCCAGGGCGATTCTCCAGAAAAACCGTTCTTCCTCTTCCTCCACCTCTACGAGCCGCACACGCCCTACGCGCCGCCGGAGCCGTTCGCTGCGCGCTACAGCGCCGTCCCCTACGACGGCGAGATCGCCACGGCCGATGCGATCGTCGGCGACTTTCTGGGGGAACTGAAGAAGCGCGGGCTGTACGACAGGGCGATCATCGCGCTCCTCTCCGACCACGGCGAGGGGCTGGGCGACCACGGCGAGCAGGAGCACGGCATTCTTCTCTATCGCGAGGCGCTGCAAGTGCCGCTGTTTCTCAAGCTGCCGGGTGCCAAGCTGGGCGGCGCCACGGTGGCGGCCCCGGCCCAGATCGTCGACCTGGCGCCGACGCTCCTCGCTCTCGCCGGCCAGCCGGTGCCGCAGGGACCGCAGAGAATGGACGGCGGCTCTCTCCTCGCGCTCGGCCGGAAGGGCGCGCCGGCCCGGCCGATCTATGCGGAGACCTGGTACCCGCGCCTGCAGCTCGTCGGCGGACGCAAACGGGGGACCGCTCCCCAACGACTCGCCGCTCGCCTACGCCGGGCGCTTTTGCGCTATGCGCAGGGCCGGCATCCGGAGAGCCGGGAGCTGCGGGGGTTGTAGGAGCCTCACCCCGCCTCGTCCACCCTTCTGCTCACTCAGGCGTCGAAGACGTCCTCAAGCCTTTCCGCGGTCACGGCACGATCGAACCATTCCGAGAGCACCTCCAGCTCGGCACCCGCGATCCGTCTCTGGGCGACCCGGGGAAGGGCGCCGAATTTCT
>Ga0307506_10000121_pt1 | contig 29128 bp, 33 predicted proteins | sample 25_S_MG_FD_202175 | JGI IMG/M metagenome (GOLD analysis project Ga0307506, IMG submission 202175) | Soil microbial communities from Populus trichocarpa stands in riparian zone in the Pacific Northwest, United States - 25_S | ecosystem: Environmental > Terrestrial > Soil > Riparian zone > Trees... | reverse complement strand
TCCACCGCCTCGCAGAGGCTGCCCCGCCGCTTGCGCCAGTACATGATGCACTTCTTCTTGACCGTGCCGATCAGCCAGCTCTCGGGACTGCGCACCTTGTCCCATTTGTAGAGCAGGGTGAGCTGCGCGTCCTGGAGGATGTCCTCCGCGTCTTCCGGAGGCACCTCAAAGTTCCTGAGGACCCTCTCCAGCCGAGGACGGGAGGTCTTCAGGAGATTGTTGAGCGATTCCCTGAGCTCAGGATGATCCAATGTTGCCATAGCCGAGATGTCATTCGATGACTGCCGCTAGGCTAACACCCCGGTCGCCCCCTGTCCAGATGAAATCCGGGCGGGCTCCCAAACACAGAGGTGAAGCCACCGCTTGCTTTTCCGCCCGCCGCGCGGCGGGCCTCCGGGCTGCTAAGATGCGTCCCCCATGGGCGTTTTCCTGCTGTTCCTGCTCGCCGTTGTCCTCGGCTCCCTCTCCACGCTGTACTGGATCCCCGAGGACGATCTGGGGCGCGGCTACTTCCAGATGAACGCGCTGGTCGTGCTCGGTCTCCTCGCCATCGCCGTCGCCGTCGTCTGGCTGCACCCGTTCCGGCCGTTTGGCGAACATCCCGCGGCCGGGAGGGCCTGTCTCGCGCTCGCCCTGGCCGGCAGCTTCCTCTACTACGGCGCGATCTGGCAGGAGCGCTGGGCGCTCTGCCGCTGGCCGCTCACCCTGGCGCTGGCCGGCTGCCTCGGCGCTCTTCTCCTCGCCGGGCCGCACCTGGTGCCGGCGCCGACTCCCCTCCCCTACCGCCAGGCTCTGCTGGCTCTCAGCCTGCTCTCCTCGGCGCTGCTGCTCGGCTGGTCGCTGATCACGATGCTCCTCGGCCATTGGTATCTGGTGGCGCCGAAGCTCACCTTCCGCCATCTGGTGATCTTCTGCCGCGTGCTGCTGGCCACCGTCTTCCTCCGCCTCCTCGCCGTCGGCGCCAGTCTCGCCGCCGCCGCCGCGGTGGACGAACGGGTCGAGCCCCACCCGCTGCGCCTCGTCGCCGGCTTCGAGGGGCAGGGGATCTTCTTCTGGTTCCGCCTGCTCTGGGGGCTCGCCATCGTCCTGCCGCTGGTCTGGATGTCTCTCCACTGCGCCAGGCAGCGCTCGAACCAGTCCGCCACCGGCATCCTCTACGTGGCGGTGGTGGGCACCTTCATCGGCGAGATCACCGCCTATTACCTCAGCGTGACGACCGGCGTTCCGGTCTGATCTCCGAAGCCGATGCGCATCCGCACCCAGTGCCGCGCCTGCGGGCTGCCCTTCAACGCGGTCCTCGTCCCGGGCGCCGGCGAGCTGCCGTGCCCGAGCTGCGGCGTCGTCCGCCCGGTGTCCGCGGAGAAATGGACGGACGGCCCGGAAGGAGCCGACGGGACCGTCGAAGCCTGCCCGCTCTGCGGCTGCCGCCACCTCTACCGCCAGCGCGACTTCAACCGCGCCCTCGGCTGCCTTTTCGTCGCGATCGGCGCCGCCCTCGTCCCCTGGACCCTGGGCCTGTCTCTTCCCGTTTTCGGTCTCGTCGATCTCTGGCTCTGGCGGCGCCTGCGCGACGCGCCGGTCTGCTATCGCTGTGACACGGTCTACCGCGACGCGAAGCCCGGTCCCCGGCAGGGAGATTTCGACCTGCTCAAGCACGACGTTCTCAAGTACGGGAAGAACTGGGCGGATCAAGGAGGAGGCGGAAAGCCAGGGCACCAGGGGACAGATGAAGACTGGACCGAAGAAGACGAAACGGCCGGCGGTGATCCCGCCGGCCGTCCGGAGTGAGCGTCTGGATCGAGGTCAGGCCATGGCGGGAACGGCCGCCGCACCCGCGAGACCGGCCGCGGTGCGCAGCTCCTCGGCCCGGTGGGTGTGCTCCCAGCGGAAGTCCTCGTCGTCCCGCCCGAAGTGCCCATAGGCCGCGGTCTTGCGGTAGATCGGCCGGCGCAGGTCGAGATACTCGATGATGCCGCGCGGCGACAGCGGGAAGTGCTCGCGGATCATCTTCTCGATCCGCCGGTCGGAGATGGCGCCGGTGTGGAAGGTGTCGACGTGCACCGAGACCGGCTCGGCGACACCGATGGCGTAGGCGAGCTGCACCTCGACGCGGTCGGCCAGGCCGGCCGCCACCAGGTTCTTGGCCACGTGGCGGGCCATGTAGCAGGCCGAGCGGTCGACCTTTGTCGGATCTTTGCCCGAGAACGCGCCGCCGCCGTGGCGGCCATAGCCGCCGTAGGTGTCGACGATGATCTTGCGCCCGGTCAGGCCGCAATCTCCCTGCGGGCCGCCGGTGACGAAGCGGCCGGTCGGGTTGATGTGGAAGATCGTGCGCTCGTCGAGCAGCTCGGCCGGGATCGTCGGGCGGATGACGGAATCGATGACGCCGCGCCGGATCTCCTCGTTGCTCACCTCCGGGGCGTGCTGGGTCGAGATCACCACGGTATGGACGCGCGTCGGGCGATGGCCGTCGTACTCCACCGTGACCTGGCTCTTGCCGTCCGGCCGCAGCCACTTCAGGTCACCGGAGCGCCGGGCTTCGGCGAGACGGCGGGTGAGCTGGTGCGCCCACATGATCGGCGCCGGCATCAGCTCCGGCGTCTCGTTGCAGGCGAAGCCGAACATCAGCCCCTGGTCGCCGGCACCGCCGGTGTCGACTCCTTGGGCGATGTCGGGCGACTGGGGATCGATCGCCGAGATGACCGCGCAGCTCGAGCCGTCGAAGCCGAAGGCGGCATCCGTGTATCCGATCTCCTTCACGACCTTGCGGGCCGTGCCCGCGAAGTCGACGTAGGCCTTGGTCGTGATCTCGCCGGCCAGCAGGACCAGGCCGGTGGTCACCAGCGTCTCGCAGGCCACGCGGCCGGTCGGATCCTGGCGCAAAACCTCGTCCAGGATCGCGTCGGAAATCTGGTCGGCCACCTTGTCCGGATGGCCTTCCGTCACGGACTCCGACGTGAACAGGTGGGCTTCGTTCTCACTCATTCGTCTACCTCAGCAGCCCTTCTCCAGGGCAAGGCGTGGCTTCGTTTAGGCAGGGGTGTCCCCACAGTCGACAGGCGGAGAATGCTACCAACAGACCCAAGGTGGGTCAAACGGTCCCAAAGGGGACAGGGACAGTGGGCTGTTGCTGAAATGAAGCTGGGCCGGAGGTGATGTCCGAAGCTTCGGGGGCGGCTCCCGAAGCTTCGGGAACGGCGTCCGAAGCTTTGGACATCGCATGCGAAGCTTCGGGCGTGACATCCGAAGCTTCGGGAATGGCGTCCGAAGCTTCGGGCGTCGCATCCGAAGGTTCGGACGCGGCTTCCGAAGGTTCGGACGCGGGCCTACTCGCACATGTCGGCGCGCCGACATCACTCGGCGCCAGCCATGGCACCTACCGGGGCTACTTCTCTCAGGTAGATTTCCCGCTCGAGCCCATAGCAGAGCATCTCCACCCCGACATGGTTGATGCGGTCTTGCAGCCGTTCGCCGATCCGTTCGGCGACCCGGATGGAGGCCCGGTTCTCCGGGTGGATGAGACTGATGACACGTTCCCTCTTCAAGATGGTAAAGGCATAGTCCAGAGCGGCCCGCGCGGCCTCCGTTGCGTAGCCGTGCCCCCAATAGCGCCGCACGAGAGACCAGGCGAGCTCAAAGCCAGGCCAGCCCTCCGGCTCGGAGAACCCGACCATCCCGATAAAGGCACCGGTCTCTCGGTGCTCTACCGCCCAAGTGCCGGAACCCCAGACTTTCCAGTGACCGACGAGGAAGGTCATGTGCCGAGAAGACCGGCCCCGATCCCACGGTTCCGGCCCGCATCCCAGGTAGCGCAAGACTTCGGGGTCCGCGTTCAGCGCGGCGTAGTCGTCGATGTCACTTTTCTTGAACGCCCGCAACCGCAGGCGTTCCGTTTCCAAAGTGGGGATTTCCAGTAAGTCGTCCACGGCTTCCTCCCTTTTTGTTCAGGCGAGGCAGTCGCTTGTCCTCCAGGGCAGGAGGGCGGAGACTCCGACCGTGGGGCACCCTCTTCACGGGCAATGGCGCCCGTGCGGCCAGTTGCCCTTGAAGGGAGAAGCTATGCTTCGCCTGGTTCTGCTCGTTCTCTATCTCATCGCGTCATTCTCCGCCTCCGGCTCCGGAGGGGGCTACGACCCGGACGGTGCGTGGCTCTCTCCTCCTCCCGCTGCCCCGGCCTCAGACGCGGGATCAGGCTACGACCCGGACGGAGCCAAGTAGCAGCCCGTCCTGGAAGGGGAGAGGCCGTCGGCGGGTGGCCTCTCCCCAGGGCTCTCACTGTACCGAGGCTCGTAGTTCGCGTTAGGCTAAAGTCGTTGTCGCACGATCCTTTGTTTAGGCAATCCAAGAATGCCGCATCTATCCAGGGAAGAGCTGCTTCGCGCGAGCGAAGCGGGACAGGCCGAGGTGGCGCGTGTGGCCGCGCACCTTGCCGGCTGTTCGGCCTGCCGCTCGCACGCGGCAAGCCTCTTCCGGGACCGGGCGCAACAGGCGGCCCGCGAAGTGCCGCTGAAGACTCTCCTTGAGCTCGCCACGTTCGAGAAGGAAACGGCCGTTGAGCAGCTCCTGGCGCGGGCGGAGCTGGCGGAGCTCCGGCGGCTTCCGCGCGGCGCCCAGAAGAAGCGGGTCATCCTCTCCCGTTCCTGCCACACGCCAGCCTTCCTCGACGTGTTGCTCGCCGCGGTGCGCACGCCCCACCCGAAAGACGAAGCGGAGTTTCTTTCGAGCCTCGCGGTCCTCGCCGTGCAGGGCATGGACCTCAAGCGGAGCTCGGCGGCCTTCAAGAACGATCTCCTGGCGACGATCTGGACCGAAACGGCCAACGTGCGGCGGATGCACGGCGAGTGGCATCACGCGGAGGCGGCGCTGCGCCGGGCTGGTGAGCATCTCGACCTTGGCACCGGCAACTCTTCCATCAAGGCGCGGTGGCTCTCGATCAGTGCTTCGCTCCGCGCCGACCAGGGCGCACGCGACGAAGCCATGGCGGACCTCGAAGAGTGCCGGAGGATCTACGAAGAGCAACGCGACTGGCCGCTCGTGGCCCGTACGCTGGTGAAAATGGCGCACTGCATCGTCGATCACGACCCGGAGCGCGGCCTTGCCTTCGTTGACCGGGCCAGGCTCTCCATCCCCTCCGAGAATCCGACCCTGGGGTGGCTCGCGGAGAGCAACCGCGCCGAGTGCCTCATCAGCCTCGGCCGCCTGGAGGAGGCTCTCGCCGCCTTCGGCAGGGCCGAAGCCTTGCGGCCGTTGCAGCAGCGGAAGAACGGCAAGCTGCGATCGACGTTTACCACTGCCCGCCTTCTCGAAGCGCTCGGCCGTGTGCCCGAGGCGGAGACCCTGTTTGCTGAGACGCTCTCCGGCGATCTTCACGAGGGGCTGCACAAACACACGCTGCTCGATCTCGTCTACGTCGTCGGCTTTCACGCTCGCTGCGGTGCACCGGAGCGGGCGGAGGAAGTCGCCCGCCGAACCCTCCGCGAGATCGAGCGCCAAGGCACGATGCTCCATGAGCAGCTCCGGGGCGTCTTTGCGGAGCTCATCGGGGCTGCGCGAGAGCGATCCTTGAACGAGCGGATGCTCCAGGAGGTGGACGGATATCTCCACGCGCATTGGAAATTCCCCGCGCCCGCCGGGCCGATCTTCACCGCCGGGGAAGGGGCGCCTGCCGCGAGGGCTCCTCTGCCGGTGATGGAAGGCGAGAAGCTCATCGGACCGCTCCTCGCGCGGGCGCAGTGGTCCTTCCTCCGGCGCGAGACGAGAAGGGAACAGCAAGAGCGGGTGGCCGCATCTCCCGAGTGCCACACGAGAGCCTTCGCGGATTTGCTTCTTGCCGAGCTCGGGGCCGCGGGCTCGCGCGACGAGGCGGAGCTCATCGCGCACCTGGCGCTCCGGGCCGCCGAGGGCATGACCGAGCCCGCCGCCCTCACCGAAGACTTCTTGGCACAGGTCTGGATCGAGGTCGCCAACGTCCGCCGCATCGCCGCCGAATGGAGCTCTGCGCAAGCCGCGCTCCGGCGAGCGGACGATCATCTCGCCCGCGGCTCCGGCGACATTCTCCTCAAGGGCCGGGCGCGATCGGTCGCGGCATCCCTCAGCGGCGACCAGGGGCACCGCGCACAAGCGGTTGGTCTCCTTGAAGAATGCCTGGAGCTCTATGAAGCCCAGAAGGCATGGCCGCTCGTCGGCCGAACCTTGGTCAAGACGGCCCACACCCTCGTAGAGAGCGACCCTGAGCGCTCGCTCGCGCTCACGGACCAAGCGCTGCCCCTCATCCCCGCAGACGATACCGTGCTGCGCTGGCTCGCCGAGAGCAACCGCACGGAGAGCCTCATCGAGATGGGCGAGATCGGCCAGGCGCTCCAGGCGTTCCATCTCGCGGAGTCCTTGCGCGGCGGCTCCGCGCGGGCGGACGCTGCCCGCAGGAGCAACTTTACCGCCGCCCGCCTTCTCGAAGCACTGGGGCACCTCGGAGAGGCGGAACAGCTCTTCGCCGGTGTGATCGCCGAGGCTTTCGAGCGCGAGGCGTACCGGGAAGCCTTCCTCGATCTCCTCTACCTCTTTGGACTCCACATTCGCACCGGCGCGACGGAGAAAGCGGTGACGCTTTGCCGCTTTGCCATCGCTCAGCTTGACCTATACGGTGTCGGGCATGAGCAGCTCCGCACCGTGTGGAGGGAGCTCATGGATGCGGCGAAGCGCCAAGCCATAAGCCGTGAAGCCCTGGCAGAAGCTCGGGAGCTCCTCAAAGTCCACTGGAAGAAACCCGCGGCCAAGGCGCCGCGCTTTTTCAGGCCGCGTGCTTCCTAAAGTTTAAGCAAGCTGGACGCGGCGTCCAACCCGGTTTCTCCTCTCCGCGATCCGCGATAGACTCCCCCGGTTCCACCTTCCCTGCGCGAGGGCCACACATGAAGATCCCGTCTCTCATTCTCAAGCAGATGTACACGCTGGGCAGCCTCGAGAACGTCGAGGACGGCGTGCGCTTCAGTCTCAAGAACCGGCTGAGCAACGCCACGGTGACCCGGATCGCCGATCTCCGCATTGACGGCAAGGCGGTGCCGGCCGAGCGGCTGACTCTGGAGATCAACGGCGAGAACCTCTCCGCCTCGGCGGTGACGGCGACCAGCGCCGTCGCCTTCCCGCTCGCCCGGGTGGTCCGCATTCATGCCCGCGGCGACCAGCTCGAGAAGGGAGCGCACGAGATCACCCTGTCCTTTGATACGGAGCCGTTCGGCGCTCTCACGTTCAAGGTCAAGGACACGATCGCCGAGAAGGTCAAGCACACCGGCGTCCCCTCGGACAAGGAGAACAACGCCACGCCGGCGATCATCCGCGCGCGCCAGAAGTTCATCGAGGAGTACAGCGGGGTCAAGCTGGAGCACATCGACAAGTACTCGTTCGATCCCGAGATCACGCGCGGCAACATCGAGAACTTCTCCGGCGTCGCCCAGGTCCCCATCGGCTTCGCCGGTCCGGTCAAGATCAACGGCGAGCACGCCCAGGGCGAGTTCATCGTCCCCCTGGCGACGACCGAGGGGACTCTGGTCGCCTCCTACAACCGCGGCATGAAGGTGCTCAACCAGTCCGGCGGAGTGATGTGTACGGTCGTCGGCGACAGCATGCAGCGTGCGCCGGTCTTCGTCTTCGAGAACGCCCGCGACGGCCGCGACTTCGTGACGTGGGTGGATGAGAACATCGACCGCATCCGCTCGGAGGCCGAGGCGACGTCGAGCGTCGCCAAGCTGACCTACATCGACCGCTACCTGTCGAACAAGCTGGTCTTCCTGCGCTTCAACTACACGACCGGCGACGCTGCCGGGCAGAACATGGTGGGCCGCGCGACGTTCGCCGCCTGCTCGTGGATCCTGGAGAACCATCCGAAGATCAGCCGCTTCTATCTCGAATCGAACTTCGCCACGGACAAGAAGTCGTCGCAGATCAACGTCATGCGCACCCGCGGCAAGCGGGTCACCGCCGAGGCGACGATCCCGCGCGACGTGCTGATCCAGAACATGCGGGTGGACCCGGAGACACTCCACTATCACGCCGGCATCTCGAACGTCGGCGCGTTCATCTCGGGCGCCAACAACAACGGCTGCCACTCCCCCAACGGCATCACGGCGATGTTCATCGCCACCGGCCAGGACGTCGCCAACGTCGCCGAGTCGTCGGCGGGTATCGTCTACACGGAGGTGACGGCGGAGGGCGACCTCTACATCTCGATCACCATCCCGTCGCTGATCGTCGCCACGCACGGCGGCGGCACGGCTCTCGCCACCCAGCGCGAGTGCCTGGCGCTCCTCGGCTGCGTCGGCAAGGGGAAGGTGCGGAAGCTCGCCGAGATCATCGCCGGCGTGGTGCTCGCCGGCGAGCTCTCACTCGCGGCGGCGATCTCGTCGCTCGACTGGGTGTCCAGCCACGAGCAGTACGGCCGGAACCGGTAACCGGAACCAGTCAGGAGAGGTACACTCCGGACGTGATACGGGCCGAACCCAGCTCCGCGGCTCCGAGCCCTGAGCCCGCCGAGCCGCGCGAGCCCGCTCCGCCGCTGGCCGCCGAGCGCCTGGACGCCCTTCTGGCTCCGCTGTCGGCCCCCCTGATTCCCCCACTCCCGGAGCCCGGGGCCGCCATCCCGGGTTTCGAGATGATGCCGGACGAGGCGCCGCACGGCCTCGTCCGCCGCTTCTTCACCATCCAGCGCCATCTGGTCGCCCTCGCCTTCGGCTCCCTGGCGGCGCACGCCCGGCAGAACCAGGTGATGGGCAAGGGGCGGGGCTTCCGGCTCTTCCTCTTCCTGGAGAAGCTGGTCGCCTGGCTGGCGATGCCGTTCCTCGACCGCGCGATCGTCGAAAAGCCGTTCCCGGTCCAGCTCCGCCGCCGCCTGGAGATCCTCGGCCCGACCTACATCAAGCTCGGCCAGGTGCTCGCCTTGCGCCAGGATCTGCTGCCGAAGTCGGTCACCGACGAGCTCAAGAATCTCCTTGACCGCCTGCCGGTGGTCCCTTTCGACCGCTACCTCGGGCTGATCGAGAAGAACCTGGAGCGGCCGATCGCCTCCATGTACTCCTGGGTCGATCCGGTCCCCACCGGCTCGGCCTCGATCGCCCAGATCCATCGCGCCACGACGCTCGAAGGCGACTCGGTGATCCTCAAGGTGGTGAAGCCGGGAATCCCCGAGACGCTGACCCGTGACGCGCTCCTCCTGCGCGTCCTCGGCCTCTTCCTGCAGCTCATCCTCCCGCGCTACCGGCCGAAGCAGCTCATCCGCGAGTTCGTGGAGTACACCCGCCGCGAGGTGGACCTGCGGCGCGAGGCGGACAACGCCGAGTCGTTCGCCGCCAACTTCATCGACCTGCCGGACGTGGTCTTCCCGCGCATCTACCGGCAGTACAGCGGCAGCCGCGTGCTGACCATGCAGTTCCTCAAGGGGTACAAGCCGGGCTCCCCCGAGACGATGGACCTGACGGACGAAGCACGCGACCATCTTGTGGACCTCGGCGCCGCGAGCATCATCCGCATGCTCTTCAAGGACGGCTTTTTCCATGCCGACCTGCACCCCGGCAACCTGCTGATCCTCCCCGGCCCCCAGCTCGGCTTCATCGACCTCGGCATGGTCGGCCGTTTCGACAACGACCTGCGGCGCACCTTCCTCTATTACTACTACACGCTGGTGATGGGCGACGCCGAAGGCGCCGCGCGCTACCTCACCGCCATCGCGCAGCCCGGCCCGGGCGCCGACCCGCAGGGCTTCAAGCGCGAGGTCACCGAGATCCTCCAGCGCTGGAACCGCGCGTCGAGCTTCCGCGACTTCTCCCTCGCCCAGCTCATCATGCGCTCGGTCAATCTGGGGGCCACGCACCGTCTCTACTTCCCGGTCGAGATGGTCCTCATGGTGAAAGCCCTCGTCACCTTCGAAGGCGTCGGGCAGATCCTCAAACCCGGCCTCGACGTCGCCGCCGTCTCCCAGTCGCACGCCAACACCATCTTCCGCGCCCAGTTCAGCCCCCAGAACCTCTTTCAGTCCCTGCTCCGCGGCGCTCCCGAGGTGCTGGAAGCTCTCGCCAAGTCGCCCAGCCTGATCACGGAAGGCCTGCGCATGCTGGAGCAAGCCACCCGGCGCACCGAGAACCCCCTCGCCGGCCTCCGCGGCACGCTCTTCGGCGGCTTCTGCATGGTCGCCGGCGCGGTGCTGGCGGGCGCGCACGGGCCGTGGCCGGTGTGGCTGATCTTGTTTGTGGTGGGGATCGGGGCGGCGTTGCACCGGACGAATCGGTAAGGAGGGGGCCGATTGAGCGACGCCCCGCACCCGGCGATCTACCCGGTCCCAGAAGCCCACTGGTGGGAGTAAGATCTCCTTTGAGGGACGAGCTATGGCTATCCGAGATCCACAAAGACTTCCGGTCGGACCGCCCGACCTGCCGGACCCTGGCGCAATGTTCCTCGATCGACTCGCGAAAGAAGGGCGGCTGGTCCGTGCCCAGCTCGACCCGAGAGCTCTCGGGCCTCCACTCCCGCCCCTTTCCGGGATGACTCTGTCCGAAGCGCTGGCAGAAGACCGTGCAGAGGACTGACTTGGCGGGAGATCTCCTCTACCTGGACACGTCTGCGCTCGTCAAGCTGGTACGCCTGGAAGCGGAAACCGAGGCACTGCTGCAGTTCCTCGCCCCCGAAGAGGAACTGGTGACCAGCCTGCTCACCAACATCGAGGTTCACCGCGCCATGCGCCGTGCCTCGAGCGAGCCCGCAAAGGATGCCGAGCGGATTCGAGTCCTCCGGGCTACGGAATCACAGTCTACGCCCCAGCCTGAAGGGCGGCAACTCCCAGCGGCAGGCAGACCTCGAAGCAGAAAGACCCCGACATCCAGAGGACACTCATGACGCCACTGCTTGAACAGGCCTTCGAGAGAGCTCGGGGCCTCCCTGGTCCCGAACAGGACACGATCGCGGCGATCCCCAGCCTGATCACGGAAGGTCTGCGCATGCTCGAGCAGGCCACCCGGCGGACCGAGAATCCCCTCGCCGGCCTCCGCGGCACCCTCTTCGGCGGCTTCTGCATGGTCGCCGGCGCGGTGCTCGCGGGCTCGCATGGGCCGTGGCCGGTGTGGCTGATCTTGTTTGTCGTGGGGATCGGGGCGGCGTTGCACCGGACGAATCGGTAGCGTTGCGTGGCCCACCCCTTCGCGGACGAGGGTCGGATCTGACAAACTACCTTAAAGGCACAACGGCTCTCATAAAGGAGAGAAACTTTGAGGCGCCAGATCTTGCTCCAGAAACTCGCCAGAGGTGCATTCCAGAACGTAGCTTTCGCGGACGCGGTAAGTTTGGTGGAGAGCTTTGGCTTCAGCCTGGCCAGGATAAGCGGGAGCCACGAACGGTATAATCTCAAGTCGGAGGACAAATCGTGAGCGACTACCACATCAACATCTTCTACAGTGCCGAGGATGGCGGGTACATCGCTGACATACCTGACCTGGAGGCCTGCTCCGCATTCGGCGCGACACCTGAGGAGGCGCTTGCCAGCCTTGAGGTCGCCCGAGAAGCCTGGCTCGAGGTGGCCCGGCACGCCGGCAAACCGATTCCAGAGCCCCTATGAAACCCAAGCACAGATACCTGCTCGTGCTCCTCCTGCTCTCGGTAGTCTCCCTGCCGGCCTCCGCCACCAATGTCTTGGCCAAGATCGTCGATGGTCTCGGGCGGCCGGTGGACCATGTGGCCGTGGATATTTACTGGCTGAAGACGGTCACGGAAAACGACGTGCGCCAGATCGACGTTCTCAAGACGGTTTCCGATGACCATGGAGTCGTCAAGGCGACGTACGATGAAAAGGCCATTCCGGCAGATGAATTCATCTTCGTCGAGATTGCCAAGGAGGGGTACGCCGGTTACAGCACGACAGATTTCAAGCCCGAGTACGTGCTGGAGCGCGAGATCGGGCCGGCCGATGTTCGCCGCATCGCGGCGCTCGATGGGAATGCACAAGTCGAAGAGCTCCGGGAGCTGCTGGCCGCCGACTTCAGAGGTTCCGATGAGCCCGGTGAGGGGCTTGAAGATCTGGTCTTTGTCCAGGAGCACAGGTTCCGCCCCGCCTTGCGCTCCTTGATCACGGATGCGAAGGTGGGAAAGGCCGCCGGCCAGCTTCTCGCCTTCATCGGCGACCCGGAGGACGTGCGGCTCATCCTCGATCACGCGCCTCCGCCCAGCGAGGATTTCTTTGAGAACCGCTGGGCGTATGGAGTTGTCTCCGCCTTGCTGGAGCCCATGACGGCGAAGGAATGGTCCTTCCTGCGGAGCTGCGCGCTGAACGAGTACGACGACCGCTGGGTCGATGCCGGCGCGATCAACACGCTCAAGCTCATCGCCTCGCCGAAAAGCCTGCAGATCTTGCGCGATGCGGCGAAGGCCAATGCCCAACGCGCGGCCTCCATCGCCAAGGCAATCCAGTACATCGAATCCGGGCCTGCTCCTCTGGCCGACGAGGATCTCGCCGACGCGGGCAAAAAGGTCGCGCAGGCGATGACGATCGGAGACTGGAAGGGCAACAAGGAACCCCGGCTCAATGAGAAGGGAGACAAGGCCCTGGTGGACTGCCAGTACATCGACGGACGAGACTGGCTGGTCTACACCGCGACCTTCCACAAGGTGAACGGCCAATGGAAGCTCCGAGGGCTCTGCGAGACGATGCAAGCTCTCCTGGCGGAGGAGCCGGAGCCGGATGACCAGCCGGTTGAGTGATGCCCCGCACCCGGCGATGTGCTTTGGCGTGGGGATCGGGGTGGAATCGGGGTGGCGTTGCCAGGAGCAATCGCCGGCATTGCGCTATAGTGAGCCCCCAGGGGGACGCATGACGCCACTACTTGAACAAGCTCTTGAGAAAGTTCGGGACCTCCCTGGTCCCGAACAGGACACGATCGCGGCGATCATCCTGGAAGAGCTTGCCGACGAGGCCTGGTGGGACGAAGCGTTTGCCAAGTCCCAGGACAAGCTTGCAGAGCTCGCCAAGAAAGCACGAGCGGACGTTCTCGCCGGGCGGGCTCGGGAAGGTGGATTCGACGAGCTGTGAAGTCGATCCTGACGGACGACTTCCTCACTTGCTTCGGAAAGCTGCCGAACAAGGTCAAGGACCACGCCCGAAGAGCCTACCGGCTTTGGAAGGCGAATCCCCAGCATCCCGGGCTTCAATTCAAGCGTGTCAGTAATCTCGAGCCGCTGTACTCGGTTCGCATCGGCCGCAATTGGCGTGCCCTGGGCCTGCTTGAGCAGGGTTCCATAACCTGGATTTGGATCGGGTCCCACGCGGACTACGATCACCTGCTCGGAGGGTGAGCCGGTTGAAGAATGCTCCGCACCCGGCGGTCTACCGGGAAGAGCTCACCGTTCCCGAGAGCGCGATCGACGAGAACGGACACGTCAACAACGTCGCTTTCGTGCAGTGGATGCAGGACGTGGCCACCCGCCATTTCGATGCCGCCGGAGGCCGGGCCGCGATGCACGCGGTCGGGGGCACCTGGGTGGTGCGCTCGCACAACGTCGAGTACCTCCTTCCCGCCTTCGCCGGCGAGCGCGTGCAGGTTCTCACCTGGGTCGCGAGCTTCAACCGCGCGCTGTCGCTCCGCCGCTATCGCTTTCTGCGCGCCGCGGACGGCAAGCTCCTCGTCCGCGGCGAGACGCTCTGGGTGCTCGTGAGCACCGCGACCGGACGTCCGGTGCGGATCCCGGCGGAGCTCCAGCAGGCGTTTCCCCTCCTGGCGCCGGAGGAGGAGCCGCAGGGCTGAGGGCACAGTCAAGTTGAGCCTGGCCCTCCCCAGATTCAACATGTCCGTTCCCACGTTGAGCCTGACCCTCGCCAGGTTCAACATGTCCGTTCCCACGTTGAGCCTGACCCTCGCCAGGTTCAACATGTCCGTTCCCACGTTGAACCTGACCAGCCCCAGTTTCAACATGTCCATCCCCATGTTGAGCCTGACCATCCCCATGTTCAACATGTCCGTTCCCATGTTGAGCCTGACCACCGCCAAGCTCAACATGTCCCTCCCCATATTGAGCCTGACCATCTCCATGTTCAACATGTCCATCCCCATATAGAGCCTGACTCCGGTCAAGTGGAGCCCGTCAGCGGAAAGCCTTGGCCGCCGAGCCCTCTCCGTTCTCCGGTACACTTCCGCCATGAAGCCGGGGACAGACAAGCTTCGCTCCCCCCTCACCGCCGCGAGGGAGGAAGAGCCCTCGTCCCTGCCAACTTCGGTGAAAAAGCTCTTCTGGGATACGAAGGTCCGGACGCTACGCTGGGACCGTCATCGGGAAACCATCATCGGCCGCGTCCTCGCGGTTGGGACTTGGGTCGATGTGACCTGGTTGCGCAAGAGGATCGGTGACCCTGCCCTCCGCGAGTGGATCGTGCGGCATGAGGGACGCGGGCTCACTCCGCAGCAGCTCAGGTACTGGCAGCTCCTCCTCGACCTCCCCCGCCGCCAAGTTGACCAGTGGCTGCGCAGCGAGTCGCGTCAGGTCTGGGACCGCCGGGCGGCACCGTGAGCTTTCATCCCGAGATTCTCAGGCCCCGGCAACGAGAGGTTCTGCACAGCCTGGGGCCGGCGGCGACCAGGCACGGCTTCTATCTCGGCGGAGGCACCGCGATCGCCCTTCACCTCGGGCATCGCCGCTCCGTCGACTTCGACTGGTTCCGGCAGCCCCTTCTGGAAGGCTATCGGCTCCTGAGTCCCCTGGTCTCCTGGCCGGAGCCCGGCTGCGATCTCGCGGCGCTCGAAGATCTGGCTTGCATGAAGCTCTCGGCCATCAGCCAGCGTGGTTCGCGCAAGGACTTCGTCGATCTCTTCGCCCTCGGCCGCCATGGCTTTACGCTGCAGCAGATGCTCGGCTGGTATCGCGAAAAATTCGAGGTCGACGACATCGCGCATCTCCTCTATGCTCTCGTCTACTTCGACGATGCCGACGCTGAGCCAAGGCCCTCGATGATCTGGAAGGTGAGCTGGCGCGAGGTCAAGTCGACGCTTCGGGGGTGGGTCGGGGCGCTTGAAGAATAAGGGCTCGGCAAGAGGAGGCCCTTCCTCCCTCCGAACGGGTCGAGGTCGGCCACGGTGGGAATAAAAATGGTCTTTCTTCTTTCCTCATCCTGCTTTCTCCCCTCTCCCGACAGGGGCACCGGCGGGAGAGAGGAGAGAGGCGAGAGGCCGGGGCTAGGTTCTTTTCGGCGAGGTCAGGAGACGGTCCGCAGCTCGAGGAGCAGGGAGCGCACGACGGGTCGGACACGACGTCCCCCTTGGGGGCTGCAACGTCCGCCGAGGGGGACGGAGCGTAAGAGCCGTCCAACGCCGTGTCCCCCAAAGGGGCTGGAGCGTCCGAACCGTCTGACGCGACGTCAGCCGAGGGGGACGCAACGTCAATCTTGGGGGCTGGAGCATCCGCCGAAGGGGATAGAGCGTCAATTTTGGGGGCTGGAGCGCAGAATCGCCTCCACCCAGTGCCTCAGCCGCGGCCCGTCCTCGGTGATCTCAGCACAAGAGGGCATCTTTACGCGCTCCCCGCACACCCTTGCCTGACTCGCCCGTCATACTAGTCGGAGTCGGCCAGCATCTTCTCGACGACATCGATCCAACCCTGCTGAGTCGGCGCAAGCCCACCGCGAGCGTCGAGCGCCTTCAGAATCGCAAGAGCCCGGTTGAGCACCGCCCCTCTCTCTGAAACATCAAAATCAACCATGCGGACGAGGAAGACCGCCAGATCCGTCTGGAAGTCTGCTCGGCCCGGATCCTGCCGAGCGAGGTGCTCTCGGATGGCCAGAGACTTTTCGAAGAAGGCTTTGGCAGAATCGCTCTGGCCCAAGGGTAGAAGAAGATCCCCCATCCTCTGGTAGGAGACGGAGAGGTCGCGCTGGAAGTCAGCTCGGCCCGGCTCCTGCCGAGCGAGCCGCTCTCGGATGGCCAGAGACTTTTCGTAGAAGGTTTGGGCAGAATCGCCCTGGCCCAAGGATAGGAGATCCCCCATTCTCTCGTAGGAGACGGAGAGGTCGCGCTGGAAGTCGGCTCGGTCCGGCTCCTGCCGAGCGAGGCGCTCTCGGATGGCCAAAGACTTTTCAAAGAAGGGTTTGGCGGAATCGCCCTGGCCCAGGGACAGAAAAAGATCTCCCATTCTCTCGAAGGAGACGGAGAGGTCGCGCTGAAAGTCGGCTCGGCCCGGCTCCTGCCGAGCGAGGCGCTCGGCAATGGCCAGATCCTTTTTGAAGAAAGCCTTGGCGGAATCGTCCTGGCCCAGGGATAGAAGAAGATCCCCCATCCTCTCGTAGGAGACGGAGAGGTCACGCTGGAAGTCGGCTCGGTCCGGCTCCTGCTGAGCGAGGCGCTCTCGGCTGGCCAGAGACTTTTCGTAGAAGGCTTTGGCGGACTCGCCCTGCCCCAGGGACAGAAAAAGATCCCCTATCCTCTCGTAGGAGCCAGAGAGGTCGTGCTGGTAGTCGGCTCGGTCTGGTTCCTGCCGAGCGAGGCGCTTAGCAATAGCCAGATCCTTTTCGTAGAAGGCTTTGGCGGAATCGCTCTGGCCCGAGGACAGAAAAAGATCCCCCATTCTGGCATATGAGACGGAGAGATCGCGCAAGAAGTAGACTTGGCTTGGCTCTTTTAGATTCCTTCCCTCTAAAATTTCAACTGCTTGCCGGGTTCTCTCGAGAGCCGCGTCCGTGTCTCCAAGACTTGCCAGGGCATCCGCACCGATTACAAGAAAACTTGGAAAGTCCCTGTGGCCGACCGGCAGCTTCGCCACGATCTCTTCAGAGAAGGCGACGAGATCGGAGGCTTGACCGTACCGCTGCATGAACTGAAGGATTGACCCAGCCTCGGCCACGGCTCGATCGTAGGACTCCGCCTGCAATAGGAGCCTTACGGCTTCTATCCCCTCAATCAAGAAAGGCGTCTTCTGGTCGAACCGGCGGAGGAGCGCCTCTCCGGCGCGCCGGCAGGATTCCCGGTGCTCGGCTGCCTCCATTCGGTCTTTCAAAGTCTCCGCAGTCCAACGATGCACCCAGACCGAGCCATCCCCGAGGGCGGTCAGCAGGGATGTCCTGACCAACCTCTCCGTCACCTTCCGGACTTCCTCGCTCGACGGCTCCGAGTCTCCGGCGAGCGCGGAGGCCAGATCGTCCAGCTCGATCGGCAGAGGAAACACCGCCGCCTGCTCCAGGATGGCCCGATCCCCAGGCACGGTGCTCACGATGTCCAGGAGCTCTTCCAGAAGGATGTCCTTGGCACCGGATCGGATCGCCTCCCCCACCGCCTCGTCGATGTCCCGACCTAGATCCTCGATCCGCAGGCCTTGGGCTTCGATGATCCTCCTCAGCTTCTCTTCGACAATTGGCAACCGAGCTTCTCCACCGCGCAGGATGGCGTCCAGAAACTCCAGAAGCCGAGGATGCCCGCCGATCCCGCGCAGGACGCGGTTGAGAATTTGTGGTGACTGGTCCTTCAAGCCCGCGAGGCGATAGAACAGCTTCCGGGTCTGGGCCGAGGACAGCGGCCCCAGATCGACCCGCGCCAGCCAGGCATCGAAGCCGGGAATCGGATACCGGCACGTCAGGATCAGCTTGCCTCGCACGGCGGCCCGGCAGAGCGACTCCAGAACCGGACCTGTCGTCGGGTCGATGAAGCCGCTTTCTCCCAGTAAGAGGTTGTCCTCGAAGTTGTCGAGCACGAGGAGGACGCGTGAGCGCTCAGCAGGTTCGCGAGGAGCTGGAGGCGGGCTTCGTCCGGCAGCTCGGGCCGCAGGAGGGGGGCCGCCAGATCCGCGTGCTCCGCCAGGAGAGCGGCTCCGACTCCGAGCGTGAGCTCGCCGAGGGACCGGCGTCCGGAGACCGCGATCGAGGTCCAGCCCTCGTCTCTCAGACGGGTCATGGCCCGGCCGGCGAGAGCGCTCTTGCCGACGCCGCCGATCCCGAGGATCGCGACTCCCGCTTTCTTTCCCTGGAGCGCGCCGAGGATCTCGCGAAACTCCGACCGGCGACCGATGAGGTCACCGCGCGAAAGGATCGGCACCTGGCCGGCCGCCATCGTGGCCGCGGACCGTTTCAGAGGTTGAAGCAGCGGCAGGCCGCGATCCAGAAGCGGCATTTCAGCACCAGCGCAGAGGAGCGCCGGCGTGGCATGCTCGGGACCCCACGGATCGGCCGCACGCGCCGCGCGCTGCCTCTCGGCTTCGACCTCCTGACGGGCCAGAGCCAACGCATGGCTCGCGCGAGGGGCTTCGAGGCGGCCCAGGTGGCCATAGAAAGCTCCGGCGAGACGCGTGGCGTAGCGGTCCGAGACCGCTGCCTGCATGGCGACAACGGCGGGGATGCCCTGCTCCAGCAAACCCTGGGCGAAGCTCTGCGTGTCACTCTCCAAGACCGCCGTATGGCAGGCGGAAAGAAACACCAGCGGCAGCGACCGGCCGGAAGCGCGCACGGCGTCCACGAGCTCTTTTGGAGTGACCAGGAGAGGCGCGCCGTCCTCGGTCTCCATCTCGATCTTTCCGGCTTGGCCGTGGCCGGAAAGGTGAAGCACGTGGAAGCTCTGCGCCTCAAGCGCATCGCGGATCTGGTCAGGGTGGGCCACCTCCAGGATCTCCACTTCCGCGTTGCCATAGCTTCGAGCCTGGTCCAGCGCGTCGAGGATGGTCTGCAGCTCGGCCTCGCCGTCGAGGACGGCTCCCTTCGTCTTGCCTTCATCCGGAGCGGCGACGGCGACGAGGAGCCGGAGCGGGCCGGGGAGCGGATCGGCAGGATGTGCCGCGGCACCGAGATGGCGGCGCAGGAGGCGCACGGAAGGCTCCAAGGCAGGGACGGTTCCGTTCGCAAGCCGCGCGGCTTCGAAGGGGATGGACAGGAGGCGCGGCTCCGCGGTCTCGAACGAGAGGACGACGACGCCGGGCTCCTGGAGCAACGGACCGAAAGCCGCCGCGATCGGTTCCGGGAAGACGACGCGGCCGACCGCGTCGCCGAGGTGGGCGAGGGCGGCGGAGCGAAGCGCCGCGACGTCGGCGCCGGTGGCAGCGAGAGCGCGGCCACCGGGAAGAACGGCACGCAGAAAATCCTGGTAAGAGAAGTGGAAGTCGGCAGCCAGCCGGCTCTCCTGCTCGGCGGCGACAGCTTGGCCGTCCAGCTCCGCCTGGACACCCAGAAGATTCGGGCTGAGCGTGCGGAGGACGATCCGGAACGACCTCTCGCGGATCTGGGAACGAACCGGCCCGAGAGGTGGCTTGCTCACCCGGCCATAATAGATCGCGTCGATGAGCTGGTCGATCTGCTCGCTGCCGAGCCGCGCCCGCGGTCGAAGGAGAGGCGGGATCGGAGCGTCGGCCTCGATCATCACCGGGATGACCCGCCTCCTCTCCTCGATCATCCGGTAGATCAACGTGCTGATCTCGGCGTTGACCCAGCCCGAGGAGAGAGAAGCCTTCGAGAGGAAAAGGAGGCCGACGTCGTAGGTCGCCAGCCCTTCGTTGATCCTGGCGACGATGTCGTCCCCCGGCCCGATCTCCCAGGCGTCCACCCAGGCGTCGATCCCAGCCGCCCGCAGCTTCGCCGCGATCTCCTGCACCTTCGGCTTGTCGACGCCGCGATGGCTGCAGAAGACCTTCGGGTGGCGCTCGATCGGGTCGGGCATGGCTCAAAGGAGTGTCGCAAAAAGCGTAGCACAGGGGGCGGGGTGAGGCTGCGCCGAGCTCAGCGGAGAGCTGGTACCATTCCGTCATGCGGAAGCACGATTCCCCGTTCCATCAAAGAACGGCTGCAGCCTACCCCATCGACTGCTTCGAAGCAGGTGGACGAACACTCCCCCATGCCGGCGTGCCGCGATCTATCCCAACTTTCTGGTACCCTAATCCAGGAACACGCTCCCTATGAAGAGATCACGCATCTACCTCGACACCTCCGTGATTGGCGGCTGTTTTGACGCGCAGTTCGCTCAGTGGTCGAATAGCCTGATCAAGGACTTTGCGACAGGCACTTTCCTGCCGATCCTCTCCGACGTGCTGGCCGCCGAAATCCAGGACGCACCAGAAGCCGTTCGCCAAAAATACGACGAGCTCCTGCGCGGCGACCACGAGCTCGTCGTTGTCTCGGAAGAGGCGCTCGAGCTTGCGGAAGCCTATCAACGCCGCGAAATCCTGACGCCCAAATACTACGATGACGGCCTGCACATCGCCCTCGCCAGCATCGCCGAAGCAGACCTCCTGGTGAGCTGGAACTTCCGGCACATCGTGCACTTTGACAAGATCCGGCTGTTCAACTCCGTAAATCTGGGGCTGGGTTACAAACCGCTCCAGATATACTCTCCTCGGGAAGTGACGAAAGCCGAGGGGGACTAGCTCATGCCCGATCCAGAGCTCAAGGCTGTTGAAATGGTGCGCACCATCCGGGACGCGCACTACGAAAAGCTCAAGGACTTATCTTCCCAGGAGAAGATAGCCTTCTTCCGCGAAAAAGCCCGAGCCCTGCACGCCGCTCTGGGAAGACCTGAGAAGCACCTCCTCAATCGCTCCCCAACGGCGCACCGCTAACGCCTGAGACGCTGGCCAAGGCGCCGTTCCCGCCAGTCGTAGACAGCCTGCAACTTTCCCTCCCGCGCTGCGTACGGGTACGCAACGCTTGGAATTCAGGAAAGTGGCGGCCGGGGTGCTTCCTGGTATGCTGGGGCATCACGGCAGTCACAGGGGATTTTGGATGATCGAAGTCGTCGACCTCGGGGTGCGGTACGGCTCGGTCGAGGCTGTCGCCGGCATCAGCTTCCGGGTCGAGCCGGGGCAGATCTGCGGCTATCTGGGACCGAATGGTGCCGGCAAGTCCTCGACCGTGAAGGCTCTGGCGGGGCTGCTCCGGCCGGAGGCGGGGACGCTCCGCGTGGCCGGGTGCTATCTCGCGACCGCGCGGGTGGCGGCGCAGCGCAAGCTCGGCTATGTGCCCGAGAACGCGGCGATCTTTCCGGTGCTGACCGGCGCGGAAATGCTCGATCTCGTGGTCGAGCTGTACGAGCTGCCGCGGGGCGCGGCGGCGGCGAAGAGCGCTTTCCTGCTCGACCGTTTCGATCTCGCGGAGGTGGCGCACCGCCCGCTGGCCACCTATTCGAAGGGGCAGCGCCAGAAGCTCGTCCTCCTCTCGGCCCTGCTGCACGAGCCCGAGGTCCTCATCCTCGACGAGCCGTTGACCGGGCTCGACGCCAACGCCGTGCGCGCCGTGAAGGAGCTGCTCCAGGGGCTCGCGGCGGCCGGCTGCACGATCCTCTTCTGCTCCCACTACCTGGAGGTCGTCGAGCGCCTGTGCCAGCGCGTGATCATCCTGCACAAGGGGCGGATCGTGGCTGACGCGCCGACGGCGGAGCTGGTCTCGCTCTCCCGGGGGCGGACGCTCGAGACGGTGTTCGCCGAGCTCACCGAGGGAGCGCAGGGCTCTCTGGGTGACATGGCCGAGGTGGTCCGCGCGCTGCGGCCTCAGTCGGACGCCGAGAGGGGATGACGTGGCAGCGGCGATGAGCGCTCTCGCGGTGCGCCTGGGGATCCGGCCGCGGCCGTTCCGGGCTCTCGCGCGGGCGTTGCTGCTCATGAGCCTGCGCAGCCAGCATTTCGCGCGCGCCACCGGGGCCAAGCCGGGCGAGCTGTTGCCTCCCCTCTTCTGGGTCGTGGGGCAGTACGTGCTGGCGAGCGGTTTTCTCGCCACGGCGCTGTTCATGCGGGTGGACGTGTGGACGTTCGCCTTCTGCGGCCTGGCCACCTCCATGCTGCTCGCCGGCACGGCGGTGGTCGTCGAGCTCCAGGAGTCGGTCCTCGCGCCGGACGACCTGCTCGTGATCGGGCACCGCGGCGTACCGGCGCGGACCTATGCCGCGGCCCGCCTGCTCAACCTGGGCTTCTACGTCACCCTCCTGACCGCCGCCGCCAACATTTTTCCGGCCATCCTGGGAGCTGCCCTGCGCGATGCGGGTCCGTGGTATCTGCCCGCCTATCTGCTGGCCTGCGCCGCCGGCAGCAGCGCCGTGACCGCCGCCGTCATCCTGCTCGCCGCGCGGCGCGGCAAAGCGCCGGCCGCGGGGGTGCGGGACGTCCTCGCCTGGACGCAGATCGTGCTCCTGATGCTGATCTTCTACGGCGCCCAGTGGATGCTGCGCGACGAGCAGCACCGCCTCCTGCGCTTCTTCGCCCGCCCTCCGGCCTGGCTGCATTGGCTGCCGCCGGCCTGGCTCGCCGACGTCGTGGCCCACGCCGCCGCCGGCCGGACGGCGGCCTCCCTGCGCGGCGCGCTCGCCCTGCTCGTGGTCGGCGGCCTGGCGGTGGTGCTGGTGACGGCGCGGCTGGCGAGGGTGTATGCGTGGGGCACGGAGCTCGGAGGTCATCCTGACGCGAGGGACGAGCGGAAGGATCTGGGCGGGCGGACCTTTCCATCCCCCAGATCCTTCCGGCTCGGGACTCGCCCTCAGGATGACATGGCTGCAAAGTTAGCGGCCCGCCCTCAGCGCGCCCTCCTCGCTTTCTGCCTCACCCTGCTGCGCCGCGACAGCGAACTGCGGCTGCGCACGCTGCCGCCGTTGGCGACCGTGGTGGCGGTGGTGGCTTTCGGGCTGGCGACCGGACAGCTTGCCAGCCCGTTCACGGGTACGGCGGCGACCGCGGCTCTCTCGCTCGCCGCGGTGCAGCTCGTCGTCCTGGCGGTGCCGTTGATGCTCTCCAACCTGTTGTCGAGCCGCGATCACGCCGCTTCCTGGCTTCTCGCCGTGGCTCCCTCGGGGGCGTCCGGCCTGCCGGCCCGCGCCGCGCGCGCGGCGGTCTGCTATGGGGTCGCGCTGCCGGCGCTCGTGGTCCTCAGCGGCGTCTTCGCCTGGGCCTGGCAGGCGCCGCTCCAGGCCGCGCTGCATGGGCTCTTCGCCTGGATCGAGGTGCTGGCGGTGAGCTGGGGCACGCTGGCGGCGGTGCGTTTCGATCTGCCGTTCAGCCGCCCCGTCTCCCTCGGCGGAGCCGGCGGCGGCGAGACGGCGCCGTGGCTCGCCGCGGTGGCGGCGGCGGCGCTGCTCCTCGGCGCCGCCGAGATGCGGGCGGCGGCCTTACCCTGGAGGCTACCCTGGGGGCTCGCCGCCTATGCCGCGGTGCTCACCCTTCTCTGGCTGGGATTGCGATTGCGGGCCGGACGATTCGCGCCATGAGGATTCGCGACCGGCTCGAGCGCTTCCTGCGGACGCCGCGCGGCGTGCTCTGGCTGCTCGTCCTGACCCTGGCGTTCTCCGCGGCGGTGGCCGTAGGCATCGCCCTCCAGCGTGATTTTTTCGAGCGTCACATTCATTCTGAAAGGAGACTTCGATGAGCGGAACCATGTATGACCCGTCCCAGCAGCCCCGGCCCCCGGCTCCGGGGAGGAACAGCGGAGGCGGCGGCGGTGACGGGGGCGGCAGTGGGATGAAATGGATCTGGTACATCCTCATCTACGGGGTGGGGAACCTCATCCTGTACAAGACGACCGGGATCTTCCTGATCCCCATCCCGCGCCGATGATCACCGAACCGGCGGCGGTGGCGCGGAAGGAGCCCTCCGGCCCGTACTGGATCTGGCCGCTGCGCCTCCCCGCCGCCGACCGCCGCCGCATCGACCGGTGGTGCGTGAGCGCGGCGGCGTCGACCGCCGGCTCGCGCTGGATCGCCGCCGCCGCCGTCGCGGGCGTCCTGCCGCTCCTCCTCTGCTATGCCTGCGGCTGGGGCGGCCATCGCATGGTCAGCGCCGTGCTGCTCTTCCCAGCCTACGTGTCGCTGGTGCGCCAGGACCGCCAGCGCGCGGGGTTCGCCACGGTCCTCGTCTGCTTCGCCCTGCACTCCGCCACCGCCATCACCTTGACCCTGCTCGATCCCGCCGGCGCCGCGGACGTGTTGACGGGAGGCGCGGCATACTGGGAGAAGAACTTCCACTGGATCCGCACCGGCCTCGATCCGGAATACCAACTGGTCAACTGGCTTCCGGCCCACGCCCGGCAGTTGCTGGGGATGGCGGTCTATGGCTTCACCTCTCTCGGCCTGATCCCGCTCGACCAGGGGCTGTACGAGATCGACCTGATGAGCTTCTACGTCGGGCGCCTCCTCCGGGTCAGCCGCCACGCCTGGGTGGCCGTGCTCGCCGGCTGGCACTTCTGGGCGATCCTGCGCGGCGTCGCCTACACCCGCATCGTCTTCGAGGTCTCCTCGCTGTCCCTGTCGCGGCTGACCGGCGTCCCCCTCTCCTCCCCACCGCGGCGCCGCCGCCGCTGGCTCGTCGGCCTCACGCTCCTGGTCCTCGACGGGCTGGGCAAATACCTCGCGCTCGAACCCGTGCGCGCTCTGCTGTCCGCCAACCTTCTCGCCCCCTGGAGATGACCGCCATGCCCAAGCAAGCCATATGGCCCATCGGATTCATCGTGGGCGCCGTCGCCACCTCCCTGGTCCTGGGTTTTTTCGAGGTCGGAGGAATCGTGCGCTTCCTCCTCGTCATCGCCGGCGGCATCGGCACGGGGTTTCTTTCGGAGCAGGTCGCCAAGAGCGAGCCGTAGACGAGTTTGCCGCACGGCGTGAGACCTCGAAGCAGGTGAAGCCCGGGCGACCGAAATAGCGGATCTGGTACGATTCCGTCAGGTCACAGGCCAAGCCAGTGGCCAAGGAGGCTTCCGAATGTCCGTCACGCCCCATCTCGAGATCCCCCAGGACATCCTCGATTCAGCGCGGATGACGGTCGGTCAGGTACGCATCGAGCTGGCCACCCATCTTTATACCCAGGGTCGCCTCTCCTTGGGCAAAGCCCATGAGCTGGCGGGCCTGTCTCTCTGGGAATTCCGGCAGCTCCTCGGGCTCCGCCACATCGCCCCGCACTTCGAGACGGAAGACCTGCAGCAGGATCTCGAGTCGCTCCGCCACCTCAGCGGCTCATGATCGTCGTCAGCAATACCTCACCCCTGACCAATCTCGCCGCCATCGGCCACTTCGACCTCCTGCGGGAGCTTTTCGGGCAGATCCACATCGCCGAAGGTGTCTGGCGCGAGCTCAGCCATGAAGGACGGCGACATCCTGGAAGCCACGAGGTGGAGAACGCCTCATGGGTCGACCGCCACGAAGTGGAGAACCGGATGTTGGTCACGATCCTCCGACGTGACCTCGACCGTGGCGAAGCAGAAACCCTTGCCCTGGCGATCGAGATGAAGGCAGATCTCGTGTTGCTCGATGAACAGGAAGGCCGGCATGCTGCGAGTCGCCTCGGCCTGCACCCCCTGGGTGTTCTGGGCATTCTTCTCCAGGCCAAGCGGCTCCGAAAAATCGATGAGGTCCGCTCACGGCTCGATGCTCTTCGCCAGCAGGCCGGCTTCTTTCTCGGAGAGAGCCTTTACCGAGACGTTCTGAAGCAGGCCGGCGAAGAGGCCTGACACGGAAAGTCCCAGAAATCCACTGGTTGGAGTAAGAGATCTCTTTTGAGGGACGACCTAGGGCTATCCGAGACCAACAAAGACTTCCGGTCGATCCGTCCGACCCCGCGCCAGTCCGGATTGTTTTCGGGCGGTGGCGCCCTCTCCCGCTCGGGGCGGGCGTGCGGGGGCACGCGCGGGGGAGGGTCGGGGAGGGGGCGGCAGGGTGACCGGCCCCCCTACCGCCGCGTGTAATACCCGCTCAACGTCCGCGCCCTATACCCCGGCGTCTTCAGCTCCACGTCCACCTTCCGCCACGCTTCCAGCTCGTTCGCCCGCGGGTAATACGCGAGCAGGTATTGGCTGCGCAGCTCGCGCAGGATCTCGGCGTAGACCGGCTTCAGGTCCTGGCTGGGCGTCACGAAGTAGGCTTTGGCGCCGGTGGCGGCGGCGAGCTGTTCGAGCTTCTCGGCGTAGCGGTCCAGCGACTCGTGGGACTCCAGGGCGTGGGCGGCGTTGGCGTTGGTGACGATGAGGTAGACGGGGATGCCGCTCTCGCGGGCGGCGCGGAGGCAGTTGCCGTAGCCTCCCTCGCCTTCTCCGATGCCGTCCGAGTAGACGATGAGCGACTTGCGTCCTCCGGCGCTGTGGATCTGCTGGAGCGAGAACTCGATGGCGCGGAAGAGGTTCGAGCCGCCGTCGGCGGAGAGGGTGCCGAGGCCGGCGGAGACGGAGCGCAGGTTCTTGGTCGCGGGCACGAGGAGGCGCGGCTCGGTGGCGAAGCCGACGAGGAGGGCGCTGTCCTTGGGGGTGAGGCCGCCGGCGAGGAGCGAGCGCGCGGCGTCGACGACGCCGGGGAGCTTGATGAACATGCTGGCCGAGGAGTCCAGGGTGAGCCCGACGGTGAGGGGGAAATCGCCGGCATCGTCGAAGCTGGCGATGGTCTGGTCCTTGCCGTCCTGGAGGAGGCGGAAGGCGTCGCGGGCGAGGCCGCGCACCGGCCGGCCGGCCTTGTCGGTCACCACCACCAGGAGCTCCACGAGGCGCACGTCCAGGCGCTCGCCGGCGACGGAGCTGTTGAGGAGGACGGCGTCCTCGGCGACGGAGCCGTCGTCGAGGCGCGCCTGGGCGCGCAGGGTGCCGACGGAGCGGTCGCGCGGCACGAGGACGCGATGGACGTACGGCGGTCCGTAGAGCGTGGCTTGCAGCTCGTCGTTCCAGTAGAGCTCCAGGCGTTCGAGGTGGCGTTCGGCCGGCAGCTTCACCTCGACCTCGACGTTCACCGGCCCGGTGCCCCGCGCCGAGGCCGGCTTGACGATGCGGACGCCGTTGCCGGAAAGACCTCGGCCCGCTGCTGTCCGCGCGCCGGGCGAGAGAGGCTTCTCCGTCGACGCCGTCTCTTCCTCCGCGTTCTCCGCCGGACCGAGATCCAGCGCCTGGCCGCCCCAGAGGCCGCGCAGTGGATCGTCGACGAGCACGGCCAAGCGTTCGGTGCCGGCCATGGCGGCCGGGAGCGGGAGGCGGACGATGCCATTCGTCCCCATTTCCCCCGCCTCCTGCGCGATCAACATCTGCTGTGAGACGGTGACCGCTCCGGATTCCGGGTTCTCACTTGCCAGCGAGAGACGCAACGGCGCAGCGGCCGGATCGAGCTTGATCTCCAGCGTGTTGGCCTGGAGCGCGGCGGAGATCCCGAGATCGCCCGCGTCGGTTTCTTCTTCTTCCCCGGAAAGCAGTCGGCGGACCCGCCACGCCGACACCCCTTCCGGCGTCGCCGGTCCCTCCCATTGCCGGGCCTTGACGGCGAATCCGGCATCGGCGGAGCGCAGCTCCAGACGCCGCGCCTTGGCGGCCGTGGGCGCGTCCGCCTCGTAGCGGACCCAATACCGCGCGCGGAGCCGGGCCAGGGCTCCCGCCACATTGAGCGCGCCTTTCAACATCTCGCCGCCGGTGGCCGTTGCCATCTCCTCCAGCGGCTCGTCGGGATGCAGAAGGACCGGCGGCGGAGGTGGCGGCGGCTCTTCCTTCTTCATACCGGGCCGCACCGTCACCGCCGGCATCTTCGGATTGCCGCCGAGCTGGACACGATTGAGCTGCGGCAGCCGGTCATCCCCCACCGGCATGGGGAGCACCGTCCACCCCAGCTCCGCCACAGTGCGCGCCGTCTCCGCGGCGGAGGCCTCCAGCGCCGCGGCCGGCAGCGCCTTCTCCAGCGCCGCGCGGGCCGCCGGATCGGCGATCTTGGAGAGATAGAGCTCGCGCGGATCGCGGTCGAATCCGTCGCTGACCAGGAACAGCGCCCTCGGCCTCTTGTCCCCGCGCTCCCCCGCCAGCCAGCCGATCAGGGAGTCCTGCTGCCGCGCCACCAGCCGCGTCTCGGCATCGAACGACTCCTGCGCCCGCGCTCCGAGATCCGCCGGCGAGCTCCCCGATGCAGGCGATGTCGGCGCGCCGACCAGGTCGGCGAACCGTTGCCGCAGCACGCGCAGATCGTCGCGTCCGTCGCCGGTCAGCAGCAGTCGCGAGAGCGCCTCATCGACCGCCTGGGCATCCCGCGTCGGCGGCAGGAACACCGTCGGCACGGGCTCGGCGACGACCACCTCGACCGTCCCGAGCTCCACGAGACCCGGCGCCTGCGCCGCGAGCACCCCGGCGGCGCCGCGCACCGTCCGCGAGCCGCTCATCACCCGGTCGATCCAGATCACGATCCGCCAGGGCTTCTCCCCCACCAGCGGCCTGGCGTCGAGCACCCGCCGCGCGGCACCGTCTTCCAGGAGCGAGAGATCGACCGCCTTGCCGGGCCGCGGCGGGTTGCCCTGCTTGTCGAGGATCTCGACGGCGAGGCCGGCTTCCTGGGGAGGCGGCGAGGAGGGAACAGCGGCCGGAGCCGCGGGCTGGGAGGGGAGCTGGGGGGCGAGGAGGCTGAGCAGCAGAAGAATGCGAGAGAACATCACGGGGTGATTGTACAGTCCCTGATAGCATGGAGCCCGGATGACGCTCCGCATCGAAGGCCTCTGGCGCTACCCCGTCAAGACGCTGGCCGGCGAGCCGCTGCAAGCCGCCCGGCTCACGCCGGCCGGCATCCCGGGCGACCGCATCGTCCACGTGCGCGGCCCGGAAGGAGTGCGCACGTCGCGCCGGCAGTATCGTCTGCTGGGGCTCCACGGCACCCTCGGACCGGACGGCCAGCCGCTGGTGGACGGTCATCCCTGGCAGAGCGCCGAGGCGCTCGCTCTGGTCAAGGAGGCCGCGGGCGAGGACGCGTGGCTCGAAGCCTATGACGGGCTCGAGCGCTTCGACGTCCTCCCCCTGCTCGTCGCCACCGATGGCGCCGTCGCCGCCTTCGGACGGGACGTTCGCCGCCTGCGTCCCAACATTCTGATCGGCGGCGTCGCAGGGATGGGCGAGCTCGACTGGCCGCAGGCCGAGCTGCACATCGGCGACGGCGGGGCCGTCGTGTATCTGGACTCGCTGCGCGGACGCTGCCCGATGACCACGGTCGATCCGGACACGCTCGAACGGGATCCGGAAGTCCTGCGGGACATCGGCCGCCGCTTCAACGGCCGCCTCGCCCTCAACGCCGAAGTCCGCCGCTCCGGCACCCTCCACGTCGGCGACGAGGTCAAGCTCGTGCGGAGATGACAGACGAAAAATCGACGCCTTCTCAAGGCTCCTCGTCGAGCCCTCACCCCCCTTCCCCATAGGCGCTAACTTTGGCGGTGCCGTGGACTTTCCTCCCACCTGGGCGGG
>Ga0307506_10000120_pt1 | contig 29219 bp, 27 predicted proteins | sample 25_S_MG_FD_202175 | JGI IMG/M metagenome (GOLD analysis project Ga0307506, IMG submission 202175) | Soil microbial communities from Populus trichocarpa stands in riparian zone in the Pacific Northwest, United States - 25_S | ecosystem: Environmental > Terrestrial > Soil > Riparian zone > Trees... | reverse complement strand
GTACGTCACGACGGCGCCGTCCGGCCCGGTGGCTTCGACGGTGAAGTCGGCCGGGAGGTCGAGGGTCGGCGGCGGAACGCCGACGAAGACCGTGAACGAGGCGGTTCCGGTGTTGGCGTGTGCGTCCGTGGCGCGACAGTCGACGATCGTCTCCCCGGGGTCGAACGTCGATCCGGAGGGCGGATTGCAGACCACCGGCAGAGCGCCGTCGATATTGTCCGTGGCCGTCGCGGTGAACGTGACGGTCGGCGAGGGGGTGGAGATGTCCGCCGGAACCGTGACGACGGGCCGCGTCGTATCGGTGACGACGACGAGCAGGTCCCCCTCCGTGGTGCCGGCCGAGTCCGAGACCGAGCAGTGAACCGTCGTGGTGCCCATCGGGAAGAACGTGCCGGATGCCTGATCACACGCCGCGCCCAGGATGACGCCGTCCGAGGTCAATCCGCTCGCGTCGAAGGTGACGATCGCCCCCGCCGGGCTCGTCGCCTCGACGACGACGGCCTCCGGCAGCACGATCAGCGGCGGGTCGTTGGCCGTCGGCCGCTCGATGATGTCCAACGTGCCTGGACCGATCTGCCGGACAGTCCCGTCGGTGTCCGTGGCGAGCACGGTGACCGTGTACGTTCCGGCTGCGCCGAACACCGCGTCCGGTACCGAGACGTACAGCGACGTAGCGCTCGCGAAGGTCGGCACGACCGTGAAATCGCCCGCCTCGCCGGAGAAATCGACCACGGTCGATTCGGTTCCCGTCAATCCGGTTCCGCTGACCGTGACGAACTCTTCGACGTCGAATACGAAGTAGGTCCTGGGCGTGATCGAGCTGATCTCATCAGCACGCGCGGCCGTAGGGAGACAGAAAACGGCCAAGAAGAGCAACGCTATCTTGTTCATTCCGCATCCTCTCACTCAAGAAGTGATCAATATGTCGCACGGGATTCTTCGCGATCTACCGAGCAGGCTACCCCGATGGCACGACGATGGCAATACCCCCCGTTCGACCGTGCTCAGGATTGCGATGGCAAGGTACTCGGCGCGATCCTTCGAGTCCGCGGCCCAAGTACTGCGGTACTCGCGTCAAGTCCTCGAGGACTTGCCTCGAAGTCTCCAGTGCTCGGCCAGATCCTTCGGCTCCTCGCTCGAACGCAGAGTCCCAAGCTCCCTCAGCCGCGGGTCAGATGGGTGAAGTCCTCGACCCGCGCGCCGAGCCAGCCGACGATGGCCAGGACCTGATAGAGATCGACGCGGCCGCCTTCTTTCAGGCGCGTCAGGACCGCCCGGCTGACCGGACCGGTCCAAGGAATCTCCTGGCGGGCCTGTTCCAGGCTGACGCCGCGCCGGCGGCAGGCGGCTTCGACGGCGGCGTACAGGGCACGGCTGTCGAAGCGCAGGAAGCGGCCGGTGCTCAGCCGGTCGCCGGGCTCCGGGCCGGATCCAGGGTCGGCGCCGGGGCCGCAGAAGCTCTCGACGCGACGGCCCAGCCAACGGGTCATCTGCAAGACACCGTCCGCTTCGAGGACCGTCTTGGCCGGCATGCCCTTCATCGTCGAGACACTGACGTTGAGCTGGCGGGAAAGCTCGGCCCAGGTCAGCCCGCGCGCCTTGCGCTGGGCGTCGACCGCGGCGAGCAGAAGGCCCGGATCGAACAGCCGTGATGGGTTCGCCGCCATCGCAGGCTGGCCCGGCCCTATTGCGGTGTGACCGCGCCGGGCTGAACGCGGGCCTCTCCGTAATGCGCTTCCGTGATCGCCTCGATGAAGATTTGATCGGCGACCGGGTCGCGCTGTCCGCCGTTCCGCAGGTGCGCCGCATACCAGGCCGCCAGGAGGCCAGCAACGTTGGACTGCGGGCCGTGCAGGAAAATGTCGGCGTCGATCCCGGAGCATTCGCAAAGGGCTTCGATGGGCTCCGACTCAAACGAGATCTGCCGCGTCAGCGGGTCGCGCGAGAGCCGCAAGCTCGCAAAGTCGATATCTTCGGGCAGGCGAATCTTGAGCTGGGGCATAGGCCGTTCGTTACCTCCAGGAAGAGGATAGACCAGGACGACCTGCGGCGTACCGCCGAGTCGCGAGGGGCGAGAACGTTACGACGAGCGACAGTTTCTTCGCGCTTTGCGTAGAAATCTGGGAAACTAACCGAGGAGGTAGGATCAGCATGGATATTCGACGCGCGAAGATTTCAACGGTTCCACGCTCCGGTTTGATGACGGCGGCTCTTCTGCTCACGCTCGCCACGGCCAGCACGGCCGCGCCGAGCTGGCGACCTCTTCCTCCCTTCGGCGGCCCGGTCACGGCGCTGGCGGCGGCGGGCTCGCCCAGCCTGCTCTACGCCGGGACGGAGACGGCGGGGCCTCTGCGCAGCCGGGACGGCGGGGCCACCTGGATTCCCTCGGAGCAGGCTCCGGGCGGTGTCCGCATCCTGAAGCTGGAGGTCGACCTGCGCGATCCCGGGGTGGTGTTCGCCGCGGCAAGGTTCTTCAACGAGGAGAGCGCCGGGGTCTTGCGGAGCCTGGACGGCGGGGCGCACTGGCAGCCCGCCAATCATGGCCTGGGTGACGATCATCCCTTGTATGCGCTGGATCTGGAGACCGATCCGTTCGACGGGCAGAAGCTCTATGCGGCGACGGAAAACGGCCTCTTCCAGACGCGCGACCGCGGAGCGTCCTGGCAGCGGGTCGGCCTGGCCGGCAGCGGTATCTTCGCCGTGGCGGTCCACCCCTTCCGGCCGGGCACCCTGTTCGCGGTCGTCGATCAGGCGGGTCCCGACATCCTCATGAGCACCGACGGCGGCGCCACCTGGCGGCCCAGCGGCCAGGGCATCGAGGGCCGGCCGGTGTTCACGGACATCGTTTTCGACGCCGCCGCCCCGGACAGGCTGTTCGCCTTCGGCAACGGCTGGCCGACCTATGTCTCGCGCGACGGCGGCGCCACCTGGACGAACACCGGCCAGCCGCTCGCCAGCCTCGCCTTCGGCCCGATGGGCGCGCTGTTCGGCCCTCCCTACGACGGCAACGGCGTGCTGAAGAGCACCGACGGCGGGCTCCATTGGTCGCCGACCGGCGCGCTGGCCGACCATGTCACGCAGGTCCTGGCCGTGAACGGCCGTCTCTACGCGGCGGGCCGTCGCGGCGTCTGGGCTTCGAGCGACAACGGCGCGCATTGGCAGGGGTCGAGCCGGGGTCTGAGCGCACGCACGGTCGGTGACCTGACGCAGTCCGGCTCGGTGCTCTACGCCAGCTTCGCCGAAGGAGCCCTGGTGAGCGGCAGCGGCGGGACGAGCTGGCGGCAGCTCACCGATTCCGGCGATCCCCAGGCCCGCATCGTCCGTTTCCTGGCCGCCGGCCCCGGCGCGCTCTACGCCCAGGAAGCCAAAGGAGAATTCGGCGACATCTCCTTCCTCCGCAGCACGGACCGCGGCGCCACGTGGTCCGAGATCACGGATCCCGGGCTCGGCGGAACGTTCTCCTCCCTGGCCGTGGATCCGCGGCATCCCGAGAAGCTCTACGCCGGCTCGATCGAGAATTCCGGGAACGATAAACCGCCCTGCCACCTGAAGCGCTCCATCGACGGTGGGCTCACCTGGAGCTGCATCACGGTGGAAGCCAGCGTGGAAAAGATCGCGGTGGAGCCGGCGACGTCGACTCCCTATCTGATCGCGGTCGGAAACCTTTTCATCCTCACCGGCGCGACGCCGCGCCTCGAATTCCGCGGCACCGGACTGCCGCCGAGCCAAACCCATGCCTTCACCTTCGATCCGCAACGGCCCGGCACCCTCTACGCCGCGACAGCCTCGGGCATCTTCAAGACGGTGAACGGCGGCCGCACCTGGAACCGGTCGCGCCAGGGCCTTCCGGCCGGCGGAGAGGCCTTCTCGGTGGCCGTCGATCCGCACCGGAAAGACGCCGTCTACGCAGGCTTCACCGGACAGGTCTACCGCAGCCTCGACGCCGGCCGCACCTGGGCCCGCCTCGGCAACGGCCTGCCCGCGGCTGCGTCCGTCACCGCCCTCCTCGCCGACTCCGCCGACCCGCGCCGTCTGTACGCGGTGGCGGCCGGGCGCGGCCTCTTCGTGCAGGACCCGACGGTGCCATGAAGGCCTGAGGGGATGGCAGGCTCGGCTGCGTTAGAGACGCGGGGCGCATTGGGACGCCCCGCAAAGGAGAGCGCGATGGAGGCGGTCGCCCGCGGCACCGCGCCCGAAGCCGAGATGGCTCCCGCGGCCGTCAAGGGTCTGCTGGGAGACGGCCTCGCACCGGCCGAGCTCACCGCATCCGCACCAGCCGAGCGCTGGGAGGTCGCCCCCGTCAGCACCGAATACGCCAAATCGCGGGACGCGATGCTGGCGCACATCGAGAAGCTGCTGCTCGAGCTGGAAAGCCACTAAACCCATTCCCCGGCAGCCGTGTCTTCTCTGGAGGTGGTGAGCCCCTCTGGAGGAGACGAGCATGACCTTCTGACGTTCGGCCTCCGGACCTGGAAATGAGGATCCGGATCGCCGCCGAGCACGGCAAGACACGTCTGCGCTTCACTCTGAGCTCGCCGAACGGACGGGTCGCTCTCTTCCAGCGCGAGATCGACAGCCCTAGCTAGGACACCTCCGATGAGGCTCGACGGCTCGCTGGCCCCGCAGGGCGAGGCTTTGGACCCGCGGATCGGAACCCATGCCCCATGGGGCGAGCCGCATGCTCCATGGGTCGAGCCTCTTGCCCCGTGGGTCGGTGCTCCTGCCCGTGGGGCGAGAGGCTTGCCCTGCAGGGCAAGACCGTTGCCCCGCGGGGCGAGAAGCCTGCGCCAAAGGTCGAGGCCTCTGCCCCGTGGGGCAAGTGGCTCAACCCGTGGAGCATGCGTCTCGACCCACGGGGCAAGCGGCTCGCCTGGCGAAGCACGGGAGAGCAGACGGCAGTCGGGCGCCTCCTTCGGGAGCCTGCCTCGTCCGCAGAGTCAACACTCCCGATGGCCCGGCCCTTCTCATGGTGCGGCATGGCTCCGATAGCGATTCGGTCTGATTCTGGGGGCGGCTCGCCTCGGGATGGGAGTCATCCACGAGTCGAGGCGGAGAGCCCGCCTTTGTGGTAGGCGGAACGCTCGCCTCGCGGTGGGACTCCACGATCTTTTCTGCGCAAGGAGCCCAAGAACCACTGCACTGAGCTGTTAGACGAATCTCACCTTGCGAATTCCCAGACGGTATTCGTGTCCAAGCACCGCTAGCGAGCCGTTGTCGGCGAGCACGACACGTTGGAGACGATGTGGGAGGTCGGCGTTCGATTTTTCAATACTAAAGCTGACTTCTCTCCAGCCCTGATCCTTCAACTGGCTTACATCGGCCAAGTTCCGAAGTACCCTTTTCATGCCTTCTAGCTTGAGCGCCTCAATGCGCTCTTCTTTCCTGGGAGCATCAGGAACGTTGAGCTCGAAGACAACTCGAGTAAAGTTAGAAAAATCAAGAGGGGAGCCTCGCCTCTCGAATATCACTCCCGCAAAACCTTCTTTGCTGGCGATAGCATAGTTTAACCAGCATTCCCACTCGCCATCGTCTCCCTTGTTGAGGGAGTGGGCGCCTGTTCCGAACGCCCAGGCTTTGCAGGGAGCTAGTTGCGGAATGACGAAGGACGGCGCGATGGCAGGAACGAGATCACGCGCCAACTGATTCATGAAATTATCGAAGCCATCTGCGTGATATTCACTCTGAAGTACATTTTCGAACCACCCCCGCTCCATGGAGGCGCGCATCTTCTCGGGCTGATGAGTGACAAACAATATGGGAGATCGATAACTACCGAGCCTCTTCGTCAGATCATGGATCATGTCGAGGATGTGTCGGTCGTGCAAGGAGTAGCCAACATACACCACTGGCCCCAAGACGTGCAGCATCGCGATCCGTTCAAAAAGAAGGCGCCTCTTTAGCTTGGCCTCATAAATATCTTCGGAGCTAACCGAGATCTCATGCGGCCGTGAGATGCAGCCATGGGGTTTAATCAATGGCAAAGTATCGGGAGGCTCTCTGTCGATCAGATCGAACTCCTCGGCGATGACCTTCAGCTTCTGAACCGCATAGAACTCTTTCTTGTAGGCTTTCTCAACCAGTCGGTCATAGTTGGTGGTCACGATGGCGCGCCAGCGGAACCATGGAATTTTTTTGTGTGCTGGGGAAGGTTTTAAAGGTTCCAGGGCTTCTTGGAGCTCGCGCTCGATATCCTGTCGGCTCCCCTGCGAGGCGCCGATCAGCGAAGCGGCGGTCTCAAGCCCGAGGTCCCATTGAGGGTCTTCGAGGTATTTCTTTGTCAGCACTTGGGCCAATTGGTTTCCGGAAGGGGCTCCTGCCGATGCTGACGCCCCGGCCCCTAAGAAGAGGGTGCATCGACCCTGCCTGATGAAGTCGATAAATTTTGCTGAGATTTTGGCCACGGCCCCCCCATCGGCGAAGTCGTCCGAACTTTAATCGCTATTCTAACAGGGGCCATTGCCGGTAGCCAAAGAGCAATGTGACTCTATGGTGGGCCTCCACCCGTTGCCAACCCGGCTCAATCATGAAGGCTCGTAGGATCTGCATTCCATGGACGACCGCCAGCACGAAGACTTGCTGGCCTTCTGGATCGACCCGATAGATAACTCTGTAATTCCCGCTCAGGATCTCACGCCAGGATTCGTGCGGAAACTGATCTGGATCGCGCGCAGACCCGCGAGAGCTGTGCGTGTCCAGGTTACTCGGAGAACCATCGGGCGATCTCTGCTTCTACTTCATCCTCGGAGAGGACACGCCCTTCACGGATGTCCTCTTCCGCAGCCTCCAGCCGTTCTCGGAGAGCGAAGGCGAAGGTGTACCTCGGTTCAGCGGCCTCCCGATACCTCCTGTCCCCGGAAACAACCCGGCGAGCACCCCTCACTGTAGAAGTCCCCTACGTTGTGCTCAATCTCAAGGAGGAGAGAGATGAAGATTTTCAGTTGGAGAGGGATGCTGAAGGTGACTCTGGCCCTGGGGGTCGGAGCTCTGCTGCTCGCGCCTGGAGCGCGTGCCCAGCAGCAGGAGGCCGCGGCGGCGAAGATCCAGCCTTGGGTGATCGAAAACACCCGTGCCGGCGCTCAGGCGGAGTTTTTTGTCGTGCTCGCGAAACAGGCGGACCTCTCGGCTGCTGCGAAGCTCAAGAGCAAGCTCAGCAAGGGCGAGTTTGTCTATCAGACGCTGTTCAAGACCGCGCAGATGTCGCAGAAGGCGATCCGGGCCGAGCTCGACGCCCGCGGCGTGGAGTACCGCTCTTTCTATCTGGTCAACGCGATCCTGGTCAAAGGCGACCGCAGCCTCGCGCAGAAGCTCGCCGCGCGGACCGATGTGAAGCGGATCGACGGCAACCCCGAGATGCGCCAGGCGTTGCCCGCTCCGCAGGAGCCGGAGCCGCTGGAATTCAATCCGGACTGGCCTGAGCTGATCGGGAACAAGTCCATCCTGACCGTCGAGCCCGGGATCAGCTACGTGCGGGCGCCGCAGATCTGGAGCCTCGGCTACACCGGGCAGGGCATCGTCGTGGCCGGCGCCGACACGGGCTACCGCTGGACGCACGCCGCGCTCAAGAACGCCTACCGCGGCTGGAACGGCACCACGGCCAGCCATGACTACAACTGGCACGACGCAATCCACTCCGGCACCGGCTCCTGCGGCGCCAACAATCCCCAGCCGTGCGACGACCAGGGCCACGGCACGCACACCATGGGCACCATCGTCGGCCTCGACGGCGCCAACCAGGTCGGCATGGCGCCGGGCGCGAAGTGGATCGGCTGCCGCAACATGAACCTCGGCGCCGGCACTCCGGCCACCTATCTCGAGTGCATGGAGTTCTTCCTGGCGCCTTATCCGGTGGGCGGCACCACCAGCCAGGGCGATCCGAGCAAGGCTCCGCACGTGACCAACAACTCCTGGGGCTGCAACGCCGCCGAAGGCTGCACCACGCCCAACATCCTCTTGACCGGCGTCACCAACACGCGCGCGGCCGGCATCGTGATGGAAGTCTCGGCCGGCAACTCCGGATCGGCCTGCTCCACCGTGATCGATCCGCCGAGCTTCTACGATCCGTCGTTCACCACCGGAGCGCTCAACACCGGCGCCGACACCGTGGCTTCTTTCAGTAGCCGCGGACCGGTCACGGTCGACGGCAGCAACCGCATCAAGCCGGACATCATGGCTCCCGGCACCAGCACCCGATCCTCCTACAACACCAGCGACACGACCTACACCTCCCTCTCCGGCACCTCCATGGCGGGGCCGCACGTGGCCGGTGGCGTGGCGCTTCTGCTCTCCGCGTTCCCCTCGCTCGCCGGCAATCCTGATGCGATCGAGAGCCGCCTCACCTCGTCCGCCAAGCACATCACCCTGACCTCGACCACCTGCGGCAGCGCGGCCGGCGCGGTGCCCAACAACGTCTACGGCTACGGCCGTCTCGACGTGGGCTGCGCGATTCCGGCCAAGGTCTCCGGCTCGACCGCCGTCTGCTCCGGCAGCCCGGCGACCCTCACCGTCGACCTCGTCGGCACCGGACCGTGGACGCTCACCTGGTCGGACGGCTTCGTGCAGAGCGGCGTCAGCGCCACCCCGGCGACGCGCTCCGTCTCGCCCACCACCGCCACCACCTACTCACTCACCGGCGTCTCGAACGCCACTTGCAACCAGCCCGGCGCCGGCAGCGCCACCGTCAGCATCGCCCCGCCGCTCTCCAACGTCACCATCGCCGTCGCGGGCAGCACGACGATCGGCAGCCCCTGCCTGGGTGGCACAGCCACGGTGACGGACACCGGCGGCGGCACCGGCAGCCACCAGTGGGGCTACCGGACCACCTCCGGCGGCGCCATCACCAACATCTCGGGCCAGACCGGCACGAGCTACGTCCTCAACTGCGCGAGCTTCCCCGCCGTCGGCAGCTACTTCCTGGTCGAGCGCACCACGCCCGGCTGTGGCTCGACCCTGATCTCGAACGAGGTCCCGGTCACCGTCACCGCCGTCGCGCCACCGACCCCGGTCACCGTGGTCTTCAATTCAGTGGCGGCGGAGGACGGCCGCCTCTGGGAAGTCGGCGAGACCTCCAACGTCGGCGGCGGCGGCAATTCGACCGACAACACCACCGCGGCCCTGCGTGTCGGCGACACCAACGCCGATGAGCAGTACAAGAGCCTCGTCTCCTTCGACACCTCGTCGATTCCGGACACCGCCACCATCACCTCGGCGACCCTCCGCCTGGTGCGCGGCACCATCTCGGGCACCAACCCCTTCACCACCCACGGCTCCTGCACCGTGGACATCTCCAGCGGCGGCTTCGGAGGCGCGACCGCCTTCGCCTTCGCCGACTGGCAGGCCGCCGCGACCGCCGCCAACGTCGCGACCCTGTCGAACCCGACCGCCAACGGCTCGGCCTCGACCGGCAGCCTGAACGCCGCCGGCCTCGCCGCCATCAACAAGACCGGCACCACCCAGCTCCGGCTCACCTTCACCCTCGACGACAACGACGACCTCGCCTACGACTACATCGGCTTCTACGCGGGAGAGAACGCCACCGCGTCCAACAAGCCGCAGCTCACGGTCATCTACACGCCGTGAGCTGATCCAAAGGTATTGTTTCGAGGCCCCAGCCGGAACGGCTGGGGCCTGCCGTGCCTCGTCCCGCCTTGCCCGCCGTCAAAATTCACAGAGATCGAAGCGCACGCGTATACATGGGTGGGTGAGGGAAAGCGCCTCCTGCGTGCGTTACCACCTGTGGCCATGGATTTTCCGAAATGAATCCGTCCCTCCTGACACAGAAGAGAGGGCCGGCGCTTGCACCTGCGTCTGTAGTAAAATTGAAAGAGGTCGCCGGCGAGGGCGCGACGGTTGGAATCAACCCGGATCAACCTCAAGGCAAGCCCTGGCAGGAGGCGATCCGCCTCCTCCGGATTGCGTGATTCACAGGAGAGATGACAATGGAAAATCTTGGACAGCGTCTGTTCGATGGCGGCCTGACCACCACGACGTGGTTCGATTTCTCAGGCCAGACCAAAACGCAGGGCAAATTCAACCCCTCGGCGCGCCTCTTCAACGACCAGGGCACGGAAATTCCCGGCGCGGTCCAGCAGCGGATGGGGATGCCCGCCGGCCTGATCGACTTTCAGCCCGGATTTGGCCACGCCCAGCGGCAGGCTCTGTTTGCCGGCATGGTGCAGCGCGCCCTCGACGCCGGCTGGTTCAAGCAGTTTGGCATTCCCGCCGGACCCAAGGTCGATGGCGCCACGAAGGAGAGCGGCTGGAATCCCGAGTTTCTGCTCGACGCGGCGTTTCTTCTGACGGCCGACCGCGCCAATTCCGAGCTCGTCGTCCGCTTCGCCGACGTGCAGCCACCCTTCGACGGGTTGCCTCAGAAGCTCGCTTCCAGCCTCACGGAGCTGTTCGACAAAAAGAAGTTCAAGTTCCCGTCCCGCCACACGCCGCTCGCCTTCACCCCCGCCGAGCTCGCCGCCGCCGGCGTCGCTCCGACGGACGCGGGGCTGGATCTCTATTACACCTTCGCGGCGCAGTCGCTGCTCGACGAGATCAAGGCCGGAAAGACGGATCCGCAGGCCGGGCCGGCCGGCGCGAATTACTCGTTCGCCACGGTCGACGTGCCGACGTTCCTGCGCTGGTGGCACGGCCGGCAGGCGCCCTCTGCTCCGAAAGCGGTCGCCAAGGCGGCCGGAGCCGGAGGAGCCGCGGCCGGCCCGGTCCTCATGGCGAGCCAGGGGGCCGACGGCACCGCCGTCTGGAGCGTCCAGGCCGAGGGGCTCGACCGCGAAGGGCTGATCGCCCTGGCCCAGTCGATCCTCGGCAAGGCGCTCGGCCAGGACTAGGCGGCCGTCCCCGGCCTCACCAGATCCGGCAGACCTTCTCCGGCTCCTTGACCATCGGCTGGCCGGGTTTGCAGGAGAAGGCGGCGGCGAATTCGGGCACGTTCACGACGACGCCGTTGATCCGCGCTTCCTTGGGCGAATGCGGGTTGATCCGGGCGGAGAGCCGCAAGGCCTCCGGCCGGTCACCGCCGCAGTCCCACTGGGCGAAGCCGACGAAGAAGCGCTGGTCGGGCGTCAGGCCGTCCCGCGGCTCCAGTGTCTGGCCGTGCGTCGCGTCTTTCCAGGCCTCGTAGGCGATGATGAGGCCTCCGAGGTCGGCGACGTCCTCGCCCAGGGTGAGACGGCTGTTGATCTTGACGTCGTCGACGATGGTGTATTGAGCGTACTGATCGGCGACGCACTGGGCGCGCTTGCGAAACTCGGCGTCGTCCTGCGGCGTCCACCAATCCCGCAGGTTGCCCTGCGCATCAAACCGCCGCCCCTCGTCGTCGAAGCCATGGGTCAGCTCGTGGCCGATCGTCGCACCGGTGTCGCCATAGCTCGGAGCGAGATCGAGCTTGGGATCGTAGAGCGGAGGCAGCAGGACGCCGGCGGGGAAGCTCATGTCGTTCATCAGCGGGTTGTACCCGGCGTTGACGGTGGGCGGCGTCATATGCCATTCGCCGGGGTCCACCGGCCGGCCGATTTTGGCCAGCTCGCGGCGCATGGCGAAGGCATAGGACCGCGCCACGTTGCCGGCGAAATCTTCGCGCCGTATGTCGAGAGCCGAGTCGTCGCGCCAGCGGTCGGGATAGCCGATCTTGTCTTTCATGGCGTGGAGCTTGGCGAGAGCCTGCTGCCGGGTCGCCTCGCTCATCCAGGAGAGCTCACGGATGTGCCGCTCCATGGCGCCGCGGATGTGCTGCACCATGTCCTCGATGCCGGCTTTCGACTCCGGCGGAAAAACCTTGCTCACGAAGACCTGGCCGAGCGCCTCGCCGAGATCGCGGTCCACCCATTCGACACACTGCTTCCAGCGCGGCTTCATCTGCTGCGCGCCCGCGAGATAGGCCTCATAGAAATCGAAGGAGGCGCGGGCGAAAGCGGCAGACAGATAGGGCGCACGGACGCGCGCCAACTGAAAGCGCAGATACGTCCGGAGATTGTCGAGATCGCCGAGATCGCCGGTGGCGAGCTGTTTTTCGAGCGCGCGGAAGAAATCGGGCTCGGTCACATTGAAGGCGTCGAGGCCGGGCTGGCCGACGAGCTTCAGATAGTCGTTCCAGCGGAACGACGGGGTGAGCGCCTGGAGCTCGGAGCGCTGCATGCGATGGGCGATCTTGTAAGGATCGCGTTTCTCGACCCGGGAGAGGGAGGCCTGGGCGAAGGCGGTCTCGATCCGCAGGACCGTCTCGGCGCTCGCCTCCGGCGCCGGATCGCCGAGCAGCTCGAAGAGCCGGCGGACGAAGGCGTGGTAGCGCTCACGGGCCTCCTTCGATTTCGCGTCGTCGTTGAGGTAGTAGTCGCGCTCGGGCAGGCCGAGCCGCCCCGCGGTGGCGAAGCCGACGACCTCCGCCGCGTTCTTGGGGTCCTGGCCGGAGCTGAAGCCGAAGAGGAGGTCTCCCGGCCTGGTCCCGAGCTGCATCCGGCCGAGGAGCAGGGCGACCTCCGCCTTCGAGCGCATCCCGTTGATGGAAGCGAGATCGCCGGCGAGAGGAGAGGCCCCGGCCTTTTCGAGAGCGGCCTCGTCCATGCAGGCGGCGAAGTAGTCGCCGATCTGCCGGGTGCTCGTGTCGCGCCCGGGCCTGGGGAGAGCCGCTTCCTCCAGCATCCCCCAGAGGAAGCGCAGGTTTTCCTCGTGCAGCTTGCCATAGACGGCCCACCGCGTTTGATCGGGCGGGATCGGATTCTTCTCCAGCCATTTTCCACAGGAGTAGGTATAGAAGTCGACGCACGGATCCACCGCGCGGTCCATGAACGACGGGTCCAGGCTCGGGGTATAGGGCAGCGCCGTCAACGGCCGCTCCGGCGCCGCGGCCGGAGTCGTCTGGGCGGTCTGCTGGGCATGAATCGATCCGGCCGTGAGCCCGAGGAGGGCGAGGGTAGCGAGGCTGACGGGAATGGCGAGGATGGCGCGGCGTGACAGCATGGCGGGAATTGTCCCACGAAATCATCTGGAACCCTGCCCCTCCTTTTCCCGTAGTGGAGAGGGAAAGGAGATCTCCATGAGCGAGCCGCTCGCCCCGATCCCACCCACCACCCCGCCGCCGATGTCCCTCCAGGAGGCGAACAGCAAGAAGGTCGCCGCCGGGATCTGCGCCATCCTCCTCGGCAGCCTGGGGATCCACAAATTCATCCTCGGGATGACCACCGCCGGCCTGATCATGCTGCTGTCGACTCTCCTCACCTGCGGGCTGGCCGGGGCGGTGTTCCACGTCATCAGCGTGGTCGAAGGCATCCTCTACCTGACCAAGAGCGACGAGGAGTTCTACCGCGTCTACATCGTCGGCAAGAAAGAGTGGTTCTGACCGCCCGTCACGTCCCGAAGTGGTACGCCAGCGTGTCGTTGGGAGTCTTGGTGTCGAACTTGTCGACCTCTTCAAGCTCCAGCTTGTCGTTGAAGCGGTAGATCTTGCCGGCCTTGCCGGTGACCGGCTTCGGGGCGCCGGGCACCTCCGAATCGGTGCGGAACGCCAAGATTCTGCCGGGGACCCAGAGCTCCGGCTCCGCCTTGGGCACGGGGCCGAAGGTGACGAGCTCCGCCTTGCCGTCGTCGATCACGACGATCTGCCGGTGCCCCTTGCCGCAGGACACGGCGAGGATTCCCGAGAGCGCCACCGCCACGCACAGACCTGTGAAAGCCGTCTTGCTCCGCATGTGCTCCTCCTTTGGAGATCCTTCTGTCTGACTCTCCCATGCTAACGCAGTTGGGAGGGGAGAAGGAAGATTCGGGCGTATGCTGCGGGGAATGTTGTCGGCCAGGCCTGTAACAATCTCTCCGGAGGTGCGTTTCATGGATGAAGGAGAAAGGAGGGCAGGAGGCGTGCAAGCCGCAGCCTACGAAAAACAGACGTTCAGCCCCCCGGTGGCGCTCCAGTCCCTGGAGGCGATTTTCCGGGAGCATCACGGCGCCGTCTACCGCGCCGCGTACCGGATCACAGGCAACGCGGCCGACGCGGAAGACGTGCTCCAGACCGTGTTCACCCGGCTGTTGCGCCGGGAAGAGCAACCGGACCTGTCGAACAGTGCCGGGAGTTACTTGCATCGCGCGGCGGTCAACGCCGCACTGGACCTGATGAGGAGAAGGAAACGCGCACGCGCCGTCGATCTCGATGAGGTCAGCGAGCAGCTCGTGGATGAGAACGCGGGGCCGGAACGCCGCCGCGGCAGCCGCGAGATCGCCAGCCGTGTCCGTGAGGCCCTGGGCCGCCTCTCCCCACGCCAGGCCGAGATCTTCTCGCTCCGCTACCTCGAAGGGCTGGGCAATCTGGAGATCGCGACGATGCTCGGCAGCTCCCAGACGTCCATCGCCGTCATCCTGCACCGAGCGCGGCACCGGCTACAGAAAGAGCTGGCGCCGCTGGAAGGAGATTCAAAATGAGCTTCATGAACAGAAAGAACGATGACCTGGAGCGCGGGCTCGCCGAGATCAGCGGCGAGGACATCGACCCGCGCCAGGTCGAGGAGGCCGCGGCCCGCGTCTGGGCACGCCTCACTCTCGAGGCTTCCGGGAACGCTCCGGCGGCCCCGGCGACCCTGGCAGCCGCCGAGACGCACGCAGTCCATACCAGCCTGAAGAGCTGCGAGGATTTCCAGTCCCTCATCCCCGCCTCTCTCCGCGGCGAGCTGTCCCCGGCGCGCGCTCTGCTCGTCGAGGACCACACGCGGAGCTGCATCCCCTGCCGGCGCGCCCTCCGGGAAGCCCGCGACGGCCGCAAGGCTGCCGTCGTTCCCGCCGCCACGTCCAGCTCCCGGCGCAGCCCGGTGTGGATGAGCCTCGCCGCCCTCCTCCTCGTCGGCCTCGGCTTCGGCCTCTTCTTCGCCGTCCAGGCGATGTTCTACAGCGGGCAGAAGATGGCCCGGGTGGAGTCGGTCGAGGGCAGCCTCTACCGCATCCACGGCGAGAAGAGCATCGCGCTCGCCGCCGGCACGCCGGTGATCCAGGGCGAAGAGATCCGCACCGCCAAGGGCTCGACGGCCCTCGTCCGCATGAACGACGGCTCGCTGATCGAGATGAGCGAGCGCGCCGGCCTGTCGATGGAAGCCGCGGTCAAGGGCAACACCATCAACCTCGAGCGCGGGCGGATCATCGTCCAGGCCGCCAAGCAGCGCCCGCATCATCTGTATGTCGCCACCAACGACTGCCTGGTCTCCGTCACCGGCACCATCTTCGCGGTCAACAGTGGCACCAAGGGCTCCCGCGTGTCGGTGGTCGAGGGCGAGGTCCACGTGCGGCAGTCCGCGAAGGAGAGCATCCTCCATCCGGGCGGCCAGGTGACCACCCACGCCAGCGTCGCCGCCGTGCCGGTGCGCCAGGAGATCGCCTGGAGCCGGAACGCGGCGCAGTACGAGTCGCTCCTCGCCGAGCTCAAGGAAGCCGGCCAGGAGATCGACCGCCAGGTTTCCCGTCCCGGCGTGCGCACCTCCAGCCGTCTGCTCGACCTGGCCCCCGCCGGCACCAAGGCGTGGATCGGCCTGCCCAACCTCGGCACCAACCTGGACGAGACGCAGCGCGTCCTCGACCAGAAGATCGCCGAGAGCCCGTCCCTCCAGCAGTGGTGGAACGACGTCATCGGCTCCGAGGAGGGGAACGCCAAGTTTCACGAGATGATCGACAAGCTCGGTGCCATCGGCCGCAATCTCGGAGGCGAGGTCGGCATCGCGATGGTTGGCAATCTAGGAAGCGGTGCCGACAATGAGCACAACGGGGCGCCGGTCATCCTCGCCGAGGTGACCAACGAAGCGGCGTTCCGCGCCATCCTGGAGCAGGAGCTCGCCGCGATCGACCACGATCATCAGGGCAGTCACTCGGTGCAGATCGTCACCGACCTCGCCCAGGTGCCGGCCGGCCAGGGCGACAAGCTGTACCTGTGGATCGGCCACGGCCTGTTCGTGGCGACGCCGAACGGCGACCTGCTGCGCACGGTGGTGGGGAGCGCCGCCGGGACGGCCAACCCGTTTGTCACTGCTCACTTCCACGAGCGCGTGGCCCAGGAGTACCGCGACGGCGCCGGCTGGCTGTTCGCGGCCGACCTCGGCGAGCTGGTGGGCAAGGGGCAGACGCGGACTCCCGCGGAGCAGCAGACCGCCGAGAAGCTCGGCTTCCTCGACCTCGAGTACCTGATCATCAACCGCCGGGAGGCCGACAACAAGGCCGAGACCCGCGCGGCTCTCACCTTCGACCACCCGCGGCGCGGTGTCGCGTCGTGGCTCGCGGCGCCGGCTCCGATGGGAACGCTGGGCTTCTTCTCGCCCGACGCAAACCTGGTGACCGCTTTCGTCGTAAGGCAGCCTGTGAGCCTGATCGACGACCTCCTCAACGTCAGTCCCGACTTCGCCGCGGAGCTCGAAAAGCTGCGCACGGAGAAGGGCTTCGACCTGCGCAACGACCTCGCGGCGCCGATGGGCGGCGAGATCGCCCTCGGCATCGACGGTCCGCTGCTCCCCTCGCCGTCGTGGAAGCTGGTGGCCGAGGTCTACGACCCGGCGCGCCTGCAGCTCACCTTCGAGCGCGCCGTGCAGCAGATCAACGACGAGCTGCGGAAGGAAGGCAAGCCGACCCTGGAGATCCATCAGGAGCGCTCCGGCACGCGAACCTTCTACGCCATTGGCTCCAACGGGGCGCAGCATCCGATGATCGCCGTGCACTACCTCTACGAGGACGGCTACCTGGTGGCGGCGGGCTCCCGCGCTCTCCTGGACCGCGCTCTCCAGTACCGCGCCTCGGGCGTGACGCTGGCCACGGCGCCGAAGTTCCGCGACCTGCTGGGCGCGGACGGCCAGGTGAACGTCTCGGCCTTCTTCTACCAGAACCTCGGCCCGGTGCTCGAGCAGGCGGCCAAGGTGGCGCCGCAGGGGACGTTCGGTCCTGACGGCTCCACTCCGGGACGCCTGGCCAACCTGCTGATCGGCCAGGGTCCGACCCTGGTCTACGCCTACGCCGAAGAGGACCGCATCCTCTTCGCCAGCAAAAGCGAGAGCCCGCTGGGCCTCAACCTCCAGACGCTGGCCGGTTTCGGCGGTGTCCTGGGCATGATGCACGGCGACGACAGCCGCCACAGCGAGCTGTCCCGCTAGACCGTACGAGATAAGGAGCAGCGTGTGTCGAACCTCGCCATGCAGTCGCAGACAAAAGCCACGGCGCCACCAGTGCCACTGGCTCCGCTCGATCCGGTCATCGAGCTGGAAAACTTGCAGGTTTCGCTCGGCGGGCGGCCGATCCTCAAGGGTCTGACCGCCTCTCTCAAGGGCCGCTGTATCGGGCTCCTGGGACCGAACGGCGCGGGCAAGACCACGCTGCTCCATACCCTCCTCGGTTTCTACCCCACCTCGGGGGGCACGGCCCGCGTGCTCGGCCAGGACATCCGGTCGCACATGCGGGAGGTCCGTGCCCTCCTCGGCTACATGCCTGAAAGTGACGCCTTCATCGCCGGCATGTCCGGCGTGCGTTTCGTCCGTCTCATGGCCGAGCTGTCGGGCCTGCCGCCGGCGCAGGCCATCGAACGGGCGCACGAAGCTCTTTTTTACGTCGGCCTCGGCGAAGCGCGCTACCGTCTGGTGGACAGCTACTCGCTGGGCATGAAACAGCTCGCCAAGCTGGCCCAGGCGCTGGTGCACGGCCCCAAGGTCCTCTTCCTCGACGAGCCGACGAACGGGCTCGATCCACCAGCCCGCGAGCGCATGATCCGGCTGATCCGCGACATCCGCGACGCCGGCGACGTGCGCGTGATCCTCTCCTCGCATCTGCTGCGCGACGTCGAGGAGTGCTGCGAGGAAGTCCTGGTCCTCAAGCAGGGACAGATCGCGGTGTACTGCGATCTCGAAGCGGAGCGCCGGGGCAACCGGAAGTTCCTGGAGCTCGAGATCCGCGGCGAGGAAGGGGTCCACGCCTCCTTCGCCGCCGAGATGGAAAAGCTGGGCTGCGAGGTCGCGGAAGGCGCGCGGCAGCGGCTCAAGCTGGTGATGCCGGACAGCGTCGAGATCCGTGATCTCTACCGTCTCGCCGCCGAGCGGCAGGTGCAGATCCGCCGTCTGGACTACAAACGGGATTCTCTGGAAGACATCTTCCTGAAGGCCATGGAAGGGAGCGGCGATGGCCGTCTATGAGCGCAACTACGCCCGCTATTCCGGGCCCGTGACCCCGGAGCGGACCCGCTTTCTGATCCTGCCGCGCTACGCCTACGAGGCGGTGCTCAAGAGCCGGCTGTTCGTCGGCTTTCTCGCCCTCTGCTTCGGGCCGCCGTTCGTGGGCCTGCTGATCATTTATCTGTACCACAACGCCAGCGCCCTCGAGCTCCTCGGCCTGACGCCGCAGAAGCTCGCCGAGATGTTCCCGATCAGCAGCAGTTTTTTTTACAACGGCCTGTGGATCCAGGGAGCGCTCGGCTTCCTCCTGGCGCTGTTCGTCGGTCCTTCTCTGGTGGCGCCCGATCTGCGCAACAATGGCTTGCCGCTCTACCTGTCACGCCCGTTCACGCGCACCGAGTACGTGCTGGGCAAAATGTCCGTGCTGGTGATCCTGCTGTCTGCGATTACCTGGGTGCCCGGGATGTTCCTGATCTTCTTGCAAGGATATCTGGAGGGCGCCGGCTGGCTGGCGGCGAACTGGCGGCTCGGCTTCGCGATCTTCGTCGGGAGCTGGGTCTGGATTATCTATCTCTCCCTGTTCGCCCTGGCGATTTCGGCCTGGATGAAGTGGAAGCCGGTGGCCCGCATCACGATGGCTCTCCTCTTCTTCGTCCTCGGGGGTTTCGGGGCCGCGCTGCGCGGGATTCTGGGCACGCCGTGGGGCTTGCTGATCTCGACCTGGAGCGTAATGGATTCGGTGTGGAGCTCGCTGTTCGGCTTGAAGTCGGGTGACAACACGCCGCCGATCGTCGGGTCCTGGCTCGTCCTCGCCGCCGGCTGCGCCATCTTCCTCTGGCTCCTTTCGCGGCGCATCCGCGCCTACGAGGTGGTGCGATGAGAGCCGAAGCACAGGCCTCCGTGCAGGCCCCCACGAAGATCAACCCGCCGGCCGACCGCCGGGTCGTCTTCGAAAACGTTTCCAAGTTCTACGGCGAGGTGCTGGGGATCAACCGGGTCTCCTTGTCGATCCCACCCGGCATCACCGGCCTCGTCGGTCCGAACGGCTCGGGCAAGACGACGCTGATGAACCTGATGGTCGGACTGTTGCAGCCGACACGGGGGACGGTGCGCGTGCTCGGCATTCCCACCGATCATCCGGAAGAGCTGTTCCGGCACGTCGGCTACGCCACGCAATATGAAGGCTATCCGCCGGGCTTCACCGGCTACCAATTCGTCGAGTCCTACCTGCGCGTCCACGGCTTCTCCCGCGCCGAGTCCGAATCGCTGACGTGGAAAGCCATCGAAAGGGTGGGACTGACGGAGGCGGCGGGGCGCAAGGTGGCGGGCTACAGCAAAGGCATGCGGCAGCGCATCAAGCTCGCCCAGGCCATCGCGCACCAGCCGGCCGTCCTCATCCTCGACGAGCCGCTGAACGGCCTCGATCCGATGGCGCGCGCCGAAGTGATCAACCTCTTCCGCGAGCTCGCGGACGGCGGCCTGCACGTCATCGTCTCCAGCCACATCCTGCACGAGGTCGACCTTATCTCCGATCAGGTGGTGCTGCTCAACGGCGGCTACGTGGTGGCGGAGGGTGCGATCGAAGGAGTGCGCGACGAGATGGAAGAAGAGCATCCGGCGCAGGTTCTCATCCGCTGCCGGCGCCCCTCGCTCCTCGCTTCGCGCGTCTTCGAGCACGACCACGTGGTCGAAGCGCGCGTCGGGGACGACGGCAAGAGCCTGCTCGTGCGCACCCGCGACGCCGACCGCTTCTACCTGACGCTCAACCAGGTGATCCTGGACAACGACCTCGGGGTCGAGACCGTGATGCCGACCGATGCCGACGTGAACGCGGTCTATCAGTATCTGATCGGTGGAAATGGAGAGAAGTCGTGAGCGAGATCGTGACCCGTTCCGAATCCGTCCGCACCGCCGCCCGCAGCGAGAAGGGAGCCCTCCGCCGCCGGCAGCTCGGTGCCATCGTCCGCCTCGAGCTGCGCAAGAGCTTCTTCGGAGGCCGCGGCATCGGCCTCTTCCTGCTCGCCGCCTTGCCGCTCGTGATCCCGCTCGCGATCTGGATCCGTCAGCAATTCCGGCCCGGAGGAGCGGAGGATGTCGCCGAGACCGCCACGGCCTTCGCCTGGCTCTTCCAATACTTCATCCTCCATTTCCTGATCTTCCTCGGCTGCGTCCTGGTGTTCGGAAACGTGATGCGCCGGGAGGTGTCGGACCGCACGCTGCACTATTACTTCCTGACCCCCGTGCGCAGGGAGCTGCTGGTGCTCGCCAAGTACCTGACCGGGCTCATCGCCACCAGCACGGTCTTCGGTCTGTCGACAATCGTCACCTTTCTCTCGCTGTACATCATCCAGCCCAACGGAACCGCCTTTCTCCTGCGCGGCCCCGGCCTCGGCCATCTGGGAGCCTACCTCCTGATCACCGTCCTCGGCTGCCTCGGCTACGGCGCCATGTTTCTCGCCTTCGGCTTCTTCTTCCGCAGCCCCATCATCCCGGCGCTGGTCCTCTTCGGCTGGGAGTTCCTGCACTCCCTCCTGCCGCCGCTCCTCAAGCAGGTGAGCGTCATCCACTACCTCCTCTCGCTCTGCCCCGTACCGCTCAACGAAGGCCCGCTGGCGATCCTCTCGGATGCCCCGTCACCCTGGGTGGCGATCCCGGGATTGCTGATCCTCTCCGCGGTGCTCGTCGCGGTGTCGACGTTGCGGGTGCGGCGGATGGAGATCAGCTACGAGGAGGATTGAGGGCGGCCTGTGCTAGCTGGTGAAAAGAGCCGAGAGGCGCGAAGGCGGCGATTGCCGAGCTCGAAGTACCCGGATCAAGGATGCCCGTTGCGGAACGGATTGAGGATCGAGATCCCGCAATCCTCGAAGTGCGGTACGTTGCGGGTGACGACCGTCAGATGATGCTCGTGAGCCGTCGCGGCGATGACCATGTCCCAGGTGGTTCGAGTCTGGCCGCGAGCCTGGAACCATCCCCTCATCTCGCCTGCCCGCTTCGCGATTCCATCTGTCACCGGCAGGATCTCGCAGTTGGTCTCGAACAGCTCATCGAACCAGAGCTCTATCCGAGGATTCGGCTTCCAGGAGAGCCCAAAGTACACCTCCTCCACCGTGGCGGCGCTCACCCCCACTCTCCTGACCTCGCTCGCCCATTCGAGGACCCCTGGGTCGGGTCTTTTCCTCACGAGCTCGCTGAGGACGTTGGTGTCAACGAGAAAGCTCATCGAGAGCATCGGGGAAGGGATTGGGCCGCTCCTGCCGCGGCGGGATTTCCAGAGTGTAGTCTTCTTCCTCGGCGATGCGGCGGAGCTCCCCGAAGGCTTCGGCGAGAGTCCGATCCTTCTTCTGCTGATGGCGCCAACCCAAAAATTCCTTCAGGATCTCGGCAGGGATCATCGCCGCCACCAGCTTGTCCCGGTTATAGATGCACTGTGGCTCGTTCTCGGCCGCTTTGACGAGCTCGGAAAACTTTTGCTTGGCTTCGGCGATCTTCCAGTCCATGGCTCTCTCCTAACGTGGACATGTTACAGGGAGAAGATGTCCATGTCGAGTGCCTTCCCGAGGCACCCGAGGTCCCAGGCGCTCAGTCGGGGCGGAGATGTCCCGAGGAGACCGGGGGCCCGGTCTTCTCACAGGAGACCACAGGTGCGGGCGAGCACCGCGACCGAAAGAATCGAGACGACGACAGAGTATCTCTTCGACATGATCCTCTCCTTGAGCTCTAAATCGACTGGTCGGGCTGGGAGCGAGAGTCTCCCCGCCGAGAAGCTTCCAACGGTCCACAGAAGCTTGCGGCGGCGTAAAGAAGCTTCTGACGCCCCAAAGAAGCTTGTGGTGGCGAATCAGAAGCTTCTGACGGGGCCACAGAAGCTTGTGGCGGGGGAAATAGACCCGGATGAGCGGCGAATTAGCGATCCGCACCAGGGGCGAGCTTTCACTGGGAGAGGTCCACCACCGCGAGCCCTTCACGGCCGGCAGCCATGGCTTGACGGCGATCGGCGGAGACGAAGAAGATCCTCATCCCGTCTCGGCGCGATCAGCCAGGAGACGCGGGAGTGGCCCGGCGTCCACGCCATCCGTCCGCTGCTCGACGGCGAGGCCGTCCAAGGCCACTGGTTCGACCGGGCACCTGCCAGGCAATCCTCAAGGCGGCCGGCATTCGCACGAAGTGAAAGGAGCTCCCCATGCTCGATCTCGGCTACTCCCTGGTGATTGAGGCAACTGACGATCCCGGCTTCTTCGGATTCTATTCTCCGGACCTCGTGGGCTTCACGGGAGTCGGTCATTCTGGCCTACCCCTCCGCCCGCCGCAGCACGCGGAGGAAATTCTCGCCCAGGATCAGCCGCACGCCGGCTTTGTCGACGCCGCGCTCCAGGAGGGCGGCGGTGAGGTCGGGGAAGCGGGAGGGGTCTTCGAAGCCTTCGAGGGTGTCGGGGATGCCGTCGAAGTCGGTGCCGATGCCGGTGTGCTCTTCGCCTCCTTTTTCGACGAGGCGGATGATGTGGTCCACGAAGGTGGAGAGGGGGACGGGCGGCAGCGGATGGCCGGCGAAGAGGCGTTCCCGCTCCGCGGAGAGCTTGCGTGGCTCTTTCGCGTAAGCCTCCGCGAGCTCGGCGAGGTAGGGCCTGAGCTCCTCGCCCCGCTTGCGGTCCGCCTGGCTGGCTTCGTTGGAGAGGAAGGCGGGGTAGGAGTTCGCCATCACGACGCCGTCCTTGCGGGCGATCTCCTGGATCAGATCGTCGGGCAAGTTCCTCGGATGGTCGCAAAGCGCGCGGGCCGAGCTGTGGCTGGCGACGACGGGGATGGGCGAGACTTCGAGGACGTGGCGCACGGCGTCGTCGGAGACGTGGGAGACGTCGGGGACGATGCCGAGGGCGGCCATCTCGCGGACGATGCGCACGCCTTCGCCCGAGAGGCCCTTGTGGGCCGGCGCGTCGGTCGAGGCGTCGCACCACTCGTGGGTCTTCATGTGGGTGAGGGTGACGTAGCGCACGCCCATCTTCACGCACTTGTCGAGCGTGCCGGGGACGGTCAGCGGCCGGCCGTTTTCGAGGCCGAGGAGGACTCCGACCACGCCACGCCGCGCCGCGCGCTCGATCTCCTCGGCGGTGGCGACCTGATCCATCTTGCCGACCAGACCGGCGAGGGCCTCCTCGGTGGCGCGGTGGAGGGCGAGGACGTGCTCCCAGCCCTCTCCGGGATCGAGGGCGGCGGGCACGTAGAGGGCGAAGACGAGAGCGTCGACGCCGCCGGCGCGGAGGCGCGGCAGGTCCACGTGGCGATCCTTGCGGTCGGTGTGCGGTGCGGCGAGGTCGACCGGAGACTCCCAGAGGCGGCTGGGGACGTCGGTGTGGCCGTCGAGGACGAGGCAGTCTTCATGAAATCCCATGGCCGGCCTATCTTACCGTCTCGTGGAATTCATCCCCATGTCCGGCTGTTGAACGCTTTGCTGAAGACACCCCGGCCTTGTCAAGTCCCACCCAGATCGGCTAGGCTTCCGGGTTCTTGGAGTCCCGAAAGGATACGACCGTGAAGAAAGACATCCATCCGACGTTGAACATGGTGACCGTGACCTGCGCGTGCGGCAACACCTTCGAGACCCACTCCACCCAGGAGGAGGTCCGTCTGGAGATCTGCGGCGCCTGCCATCCGTTCTTCTCCGGCAAGCAGAAGCTCATCGACACCGCCGGCCGTGTCGAGCGGTTCAAGCGGCGTTACAACCAGCCGGCTACGGTTTAGGAGTGCTCCCGGCTCGGCTCCGTGCCGGCAAAGGACGACGCCAAGGAACATCGGAATGAGCGAGCTTCTGGTCGGCGGCCAGGCCCTGATCGAGGGAGTGCTGATGCGCTCCCCCGGCGCCTATGGCGTCGCCGTCCGCCGGCCGGACGGCTCTCTCGCGCTCCAGCGGGGCAAGGTGACTCCGCTGGGCAAGCGCTATCCGTTCCTCAAGCTGCCGATCCTGCGCGGGTGCGCGGTGCTCTTCCAGTCGCTCTTCCTGGGCATCAAGGCGCTCAACTTCTCGGCCGAGCAGGCCGCGGCGGCGCCGGATGTCCCCGAAGGCTCCAAGCCTGCCGAGAAGCACGATGGTAAGAAAGAATTGTCGAGCTGGGCGATCGCCGGCTCCATGGCCATGGGCCTGGGGCTGGGCGTCGCGCTCTTCCTGCTCCTCCCCCTCTGGCTGACCCAGATGGCCGAGAAGCACTGGCTCGGCTCTCTCTCCAGCCTCGGCTTCAACCTGCTCGACGGCGGCCTGCGGGCGGTCTTCTTCCTGGCCTACATCTTCCTGATCTCCCGCATGAAGGACATCCACCGTGTCTTCATGTACCACGGCGCGGAGCACAAGGTGGTCTTCGCCTGGGAGATGCAGGGACCCCAGGGACTACTGACTGTCGACGCCGCGCGCTCCCAGAGCCGGCTCCATCCGCGCTGCGGCACGAGCTTCCTCCTCTTCGTCCTGCTGGTCTCGATCGTGCTCTTCGCCCTGATCCCCAAGACCGCGCCGTTCGTCTTCAAGCTCGGCGGCCGGCTGCTGCTGGTGCCGATCGTGGCCGGCCTGTCCTACGAGGTCCTGCGCCTGACCGCGCGCAAGCGCGCCGCGCCGATCTTCGCGGCCCTGGTCGCCCCCGGTCTCGCCCTCCAGAGGATCACCACCCAGGAGCCGACGGACGACATGCTGCACGTCGCCATCGTCGCCCTGGAAGAGGCGCTGCGCGAGGACGGTCTCCTCGCCGAAGCAGCCGCCTGAAGGATTGAGGTCTGAAATCCAATGCTCGAAAAACTGTCCCAACTCGAAAAGACGCACGAAGAGCTGACCCAGCGTCTCGCCGATCCGGCGGTCCTCACCGACCGCAAGGTCTACGCCGAGACCAATAAAGCGCTGTCCGAGATCAGCCCCATCGTCCAGCTCTACCGCGAGTACAGCGGCGTCCAGAAGCAGCGCACCGAGACCGAGGAGATGCTCGCCGGGATGCCCAAGGGCGACGAGATGTACGACATGGCCCGCGAGGAGCGGGACGAGCTCGACGTCAAGCTCGCCGTTCTCGAGGAGAAGCTGCGCGTCGAGCTGATCCCCAAGGACCCCAACGACCTGCGCAACGTGGTCCTCGAGATCCGCGCCGGCACCGGCGGCGACGAGGCGACCCTCTTCGCGGCCGAGCTGTTCCGCATGTACAGCCGCTACGCCGAGACGCAGGGCTGGCGGATGGAGGTCATCGACATCTCCGAGTCGGACGCCGGCGGCATGAAAGAGGTCTCGGCCATCATCGAAGGGCGCGGCGCCTACAGCCGCCTCAAGTATGAGGGTGGCGTCCATCGCGTGCAGCGCGTCCCGGCCACCGAGGCCGCCGGCCGCATCCACACCTCGGCGGTCACCGTGGCGATCCTCCCCGAAGCCGAGGACGTCGAGATCGAGGTCGACGAGAAAGACCTGCGGATCGACCGCTACTGCTCCTCCGGCCCCGGCGGCCAGGGCGTCAACACCACCTACTCGGCGGTGCGCCTGACCCATCTCCCCAGCGGCCTCGTGGTGAGCTGCCAGGACGAGCGGAGCCAGATCAAGAACAAGGCGAAAGCCCTCCGCGTCCTCAAGGCCCGCCTCCTCGAAGCCGAGCAGGAGAGGGCCGACTCCGCCATGTCCGAAGAGCGCCGCAAGATGGTCGGCTCCGGCGACCGCTCCGAGAAGATCCGCACCTACAACTTCCCCCAGAGCCGCGTCACCGATCACCGCATCGGCCTCTCGATCCACCAGCTCCCCTCCATCATGCAAGGCACTCTCGATCCGCTGATCGATCCGCTGGTCTCGCACTTCCAGGCCCAGAAGATGGAAGAGGCGGCGCGGACGCACTGATCTCTCCAAGGAGGTTTTCAATGCGCAGGAACGCAGGCATCCTGGCAGGTCTCGCCGCCGCTCTTCTCCTCACCGGCTGTTTCGACGTCGAGCAGACCCTGGTCCTCAAGAAGGACCTCTCCGGCACCGCCGGGTTCCGCATGACGGTGAACATGGAGCCCATGGTGCTCATGATGACGCGCATGCAGCATCAGATGTCGGGCAAGGAGGGCGAGCCGACGGCGGCGGAGATCGAGCAGGCCAGGAAAGACTTCCTGGCGCAGAAGAAGACGGAGGGGGAGCCGAGCCCCGCGGAGCAGAAGGCGGAGGTGGAGAAGAGCCTGCCGCCGGGGGTCAAGCTGCTCGACGGCGGCGTCGAGGACAAGGATTTCAAGATCCTGGCCCACTTCAACTTCGGGTTCGACGACGTCAACAAGCTCAAGCAGATCAAGCTGGCGAAGAAGACGGCGAAAGAAGGGGAAACCGGGGAGACGCCGCCGCCGGAGCAGCCGGGCAGCAAGAACCCCTTCGACACTCCCTTCGGCGACCTCCGGATCGACCGCCAGGGCGACACGCTCCTGCTGACCACGAAGCCCACCAATCCGATGGAGAAGCAGGGCGAGGAGATGGGCGGCGGCGAGATGGACCCCGCGATGAAGAAGCAGATGGAAGAGGCCTTCCAGGGGCTGCGGGTCGCCTGGAAGATCGAGACTCCTTTTCAGGTCCTGGAGAGCAACGCCACCCGCCGCGAGGGAAAGACGCTGATCTGGGAGTACACCCTCGACACCTTCGAGAAGATGACCCCGGAGCAGCGCGCCGAGGGGATCCGGGCCAAATTCAAGATGTGAGGCGCCAGAGCGCCGTCACGGTCAGCTCCGCGATGCGGTGGAGCTCGTCGACGGTGAGGAATTCGTCCGGGCCGTGGCCGCGGTAATGCACCATGTCGAGCGCCGGGCCGAAGTCGACGCCGTCCTTGAAGAGACGCGCCTGGGTGCCGCCGCCGATGGCGACGGGGCGGCCGGGCGTGCCGGTCACCTCTTCCCAGACGGACAGCAGGGTCGCCACCAGCTTGCCCTCCAGCGGCGCGAGGTGCGCCTCGAGGAGAGGGGGGGGCCGATGATGTCGTCGTGAGTCTCGATCCCCAGCCCCTTGCCGTCCGTGGTCGTGCCGAGTGTCGTCCCAGGCAGCCGGCGAGGACCACGTTTTCGGCGGGCACGGGAGCCTTGGGGACCAGCGCATCGAGCTGGTCCCCCTCGTCTCCAGCTACGCCGAGGCGCTGCGGCAGCTCGCGGGCGAGACGGTCCCGCCCATCGCCTCCACCCGGCCGCGCCCCGACGGCAGCTTCGAGATGCGCGCGCCGGAGGGCGGGCTCTACCGCGTCCGCGCCCGGGCCGCGGGGCGCGTGCCGGTCGAGATCCTGCTGATTCCGGTCATCGAGGACCGGGAGATCCCGCCCGTCGCCCTCCCGCCGGCCGCGCCGGTCGAGATCACGGTGCTGGGGCCGGACGGCCTGCCCGCCCGCGGCCTGCGGCTGCGGGCGCTCGCCACCGAGGCTTTCCAGGCCGGCCCGCGGCCCGTCTGGCGGCCTTCCCAGAGCGACGGCGTCACCGATGCGGACGGCCGGCTCGCGCTTCCGCTGTCTGCGAACGGCGCTACGTTGCGTCTGGAGGACGCGGACGGCCCCGCCGCCGAGGTGGCGATTCCTGCCGCGGTACAAGGGCAGGTGTACAACAAGCTGACCGTTCAGCTCCCGACAGGACGCGCCGTCGCCGGCCGGGTCCTCGACGCCGCGGCTCCGGGTGTTCGGAGACGGCGCGGCGTCGATCGACGTGGTCGCACCGGATCACCTCGGCGCGACGATCGAGGCCGCGCTGCCCGGGGAAGACCGGCCGGTCCAGGTGGCCCTGCCGCCTACGACAGCTCTCGACGGGATTGTGGTGGACGGCGCCGGCCAGGCGATCCCCGAGGCGGAAATCCAGGCGACGGCGAGCCGGCAGGAGCAACGGGGGATCTCGGCACAGAGCGCGGCCGACGGCCGGATCCATCTCTCCGGCCTCGCTCTCGGCAAGACGTACGAGATCACGGCCAGGAAGACGGGCTTCGCGCCGTTCACGACCTCCTGGGACGCGGAGCCTGAGAAAACCGCTCCTCTGCGCATCGTCCTACGGAAAGGAGCGGCCGCCGCCGGCCGCGTGGTGGACGCGGAGGGGCAGCCGATCGGCGGAGCCGCGCACCGTCGACCTCGGTGAGGTCACCCTGGAGCGGGCGACCGTCCTCGAAGGGCGTGTCAAGAGGAGACCCTCGATCGCGACCGATGCCGAGGCGCCGGTGCCCTGGTCCTGCTGTCCGGTGAGGCTCCTTCCCAGAGCTTCGGCTTTCAGGATCCCACTGCACGCAGCGGCGAGCAGGGCGCCTTCGAGCTGCCGCGCATCGCCGCCGGCAACTACCGGATCGGGTCCAGAAAGAGGGTCTCGCTCCCGCCGAAAGCTCGGTCACCGTGACGCCGGGAGGCACGGTGCAGACGGTGATTGTGATGAAAGAGGTGAAAGAACCGTCCAGCTCGTAAAGGAGCGTGCGCAAAGCACCGTTCGACGCGCGACAAGCAAGATTGACTGACAGCGAAGTTTCTGAGATTTTATTGCGCACTTCCAAGAAGGACGCACTCCTCGGAAGTGCGATTCCTATTCACAAGCCCAAGGAGGCAACGATGAAGAGCATCTCTCGGTTCCGTCTGATCTTGTCCGCAACCGCCTTTGTCCTCGTGATCGCGGCCGCGATCCCGCAACCGGCGCGCTCTGCCGCCTGCTATCACTGCGCGCCCGATCCAGACATCCCGGGCCTCACCTACTGCCATCTGGGGCTTCATGGCATGACGCAGTGCCTCGATGATGCGGGCACCTGCGTTCTGGGCGGCTCTACCTGCTGACCCGAGAAGCCTGCAACCGTAGGAAGTAGCGCACCGCAGCGTGGCGCGGTGACCGCGCCACGCTCCGAGCAGACGAATCACCCCTTGTAGAAGCTCTCCCCCTTCCGCGCCATCGAGCGCAGGAGCTCGGCGGGCTCCAGGCGCGCGCCGTAGCGCGCGGCGTAGCCGTCCAGGCGCTCGACGACGGTGGCGAGGCCGACGCGGTCCGCCTCGCGGAGGAGGCCGCCGCGGAAGGGGGGAAAGCCGAAGCCGAAGATGACCCCGATGTCGATGTCGGCGGGGTTGGAGATGATGCCCTCTTCGATGCAGCGGGCGGTCTCGTTGAGCATCTGCATCCAGCAGCGCTCCACGA
>Ga0307506_10000119_pt1 | contig 29246 bp, 25 predicted proteins | sample 25_S_MG_FD_202175 | JGI IMG/M metagenome (GOLD analysis project Ga0307506, IMG submission 202175) | Soil microbial communities from Populus trichocarpa stands in riparian zone in the Pacific Northwest, United States - 25_S | ecosystem: Environmental > Terrestrial > Soil > Riparian zone > Trees... | reverse complement strand
CGCCGGCTTCACGTTGCGGCAAACGCTTTCGGGACATCAGAAGGTCATCAACAGGATCGCTTGGTCTCCTGATGGGGAGACTCTTGCCTCGGCCTCGGAGGATCACACGGTTCATCTCTGGGACGCGGAGACCGGGCAGGTGCGCCACAAGCTCGAGGGTCATTCGGACTGGGTCTACAGCGTCTCCTGGTCGCCCGATGGGAAGAGCCTGGCTTCCGGAGGCGCGGACAGCGACGTCCTGATCTGGGACGCAGAAACCGGACAGCAGAGGGCCAGACTGCAAGGACACGCCGGGAATGTCTTCACCGTCGCCTGGTCACCGGATGGCCGGCTGGTGGCTTCGGGCGCGCAAGACTGCTCGATCCGGATCTGGAATGTAGCCACCGGGGTGGCGCAGGAGCTCCAGCACCGCGAGTTCTGGGTGAACAGCCTCGCATGGTCTCCGGACGGCACCATCCTGGCTTCTGGAAAGGGAGATGGGCGAATCGATCTCTGGGCCGCGGAAGCCGGGAAGCTGCTACGCACACTGGGTCGGCACGCGCTCTATGTCGTCAGCGTTGCCTGGACGCCGGACGGTAAAAAGCTCGCCTCGGCGTCCTACGACGCAACCGTCGGAATCTGGGATCCCCACACCGGAAAGAAGGAGCGCCTCCTCGAGGGACATACCGACTATGTGAAGTGCGTCGCCTTCTCCGCGGACGGTAATTTCCTCGCCTCAAAAGCAAATGACAACACCGTCCTCTTCTGGCGCTGTGATACCTGGCAGTTGACGGCGTCGCTGAAGGAACCGTCTCCAGGTCTGAGATTCGATCGCATCTACTCTTCAGAATCAGATCTGTTCCGCGGTTGGCCCTCCGGCCTGGCTTTTCATCCTCGTTTATCCAGACTCGCCACACTCGGGAGCCAGGATCGTGTCATGCGCATCTGGCAGCTCTCGACGGCGGCTCTGCTCGGAGCTGCCGAGCCGCAGCATCACTACTGCAATGCCAAGATCGTTCTGGTCGGAGACAGCGGCGTCGGCAAGTCCTGCCTGGGCCTCGTCCTCTCCGGCAAGCCTTTCACTCCGATGGAATCCACTCACTCCCGCCACGTATGGACGCTCGACCGCCAAGACGTGGAGCTCGCGGAAAACGTCATGGAAACCCGGGAAATCCTTTTATGGGATCTCGCCGGCCAACCAGGCTACCGCCTCATCCATCAGTTGCATCTCGATGAGGTGGACATCGCGCTCGTCGTCTTTGATTCCCGCAGTGAAACAGATCTCCTTGCGGGTGTCTACCACTGGAGCCGCGCCCTCCGGCAAGCAGACCAGCGGCGGCTGGGCTTCGCTGCTCCGATCACCAAGGTCTTGGTCGCCGCCCGCGCGGACCGGGACGGCATTGGCGTCAGCCAGGGGCGTATCAGCTCGCTTCTCCAGGAGCTTGGGTTTGCCGCCTATTTCGAGGTCAGCGCCAAGGAAGGCTGGCAGGTCGCGGAGCTGGCGCGAGCGATCCGCGAAGCCATCGATTGGGAAAAGCTGCCCAAGATCAGCTCGACGGAGCTTTTTCGGAAAATCCGCTCCTTCCTCCTGGCGGAAAAAGAGGCCGGACGCCTGCTATCCACGGCGGATGATCTCTATCGCAGCTTCGCCCGACCACAGGAGGTGGTCGCGGACGAGCCTGCGACCCTGCGCGCGCAGTTCGTGGCCTGCATGGGACGCTTGGAGAATCAGGGCCTTCTTCAGCGCCTGAGCTTCGGAGATCTCATTCTGCTCCAGCCGGAATTGCTCGACGCCTACGCTGCGATGCTGATCAGCGCAGCCAAAAGAGAGCCCGGTGACCTGGGCTCGATCTCCGAAGAGGCCGCTCGCAATGGGCTCTTCCCCATGCCCCAGGGAGAGCGCATCCATCACCACGAGGACGAGAAGCTGCTGTTGATCGCCACGGTGGAAGATCTGCTGCGGCATGACATCGCCTTGCGGGAGCAATCTCCGGATGGCGCGCTTCTGGTCTTCCCTTCCCAGCTCACACGAGAGTGCCGAGACCTGCCGGCGCCGCAGGGAAAGTGGGTTACTTTCAGCTTCGACGGTGCGGTGTCGAGCATCTACACGACGCTCGTGGTGCGACTCTCCCATAGCGAAACCTTCAAGCGAAAAGAGATGTGGAAGAACGCCGCCGAGTTTTCCGCCCTGTTCAGTGGCACCTTCGGCCTTCTCCTGAGCGGACAGGTCGAAGAGGGGCGTGGGGATTTGACCCTGTTCGCCAACTCCCAATCGAGCCAGGAGACGCGCCGGCAATTCGAAGATTATGTGTTCGTTCACCTGCAGCGCCGCAGTCTGCCAGGCAGTGTCAAACGACGGCGCCTCTTTGGATGTACAGCCTGTGGAACGCCGCTCGCGGAGGAGGCGGTCATCAAGTTACAAGAGCGTGGCAAAACAGAGATCCTCTGCTATGTCTGCGGAAAGCCCGTCTCCCTCCTCGACCATGCCCCGGGCTCTGCGGCGGAATCGTCGGGAGCCGTTACCGAGATGGATCGCGCAGCCGACCTCGAACGCGACCGCGCGGCAGCCGTTTCGGTGCTCCAAGGCAAAAGAGCAATTTCCGCATTCGACGTGTTTCTCTGCTACAACAGTGACGACAAGCTTGAGGTCAAAGGAATCGGTCAGGAGCTCAAGGTGAGAGGCATTCTCCCCTGGCTTGACGAGTGGGAGCTCCGTCCCGGGTTTCCCTGGCAGACAGTCATCGAAGAAGAGATCGATAAGATCAGGAGCGCCGCGGTCTTCGTGGGCGCCGGAGGCTTGGGCCCGTGGCAGGACGCTGAACTATTGGCCTTTCTTCGGCAATTCGTCAAAAGAAGGTGCCCCGTGATCCCGGTGATCCTAACGTCCTGTCAACAGGTTCCGAAGCTGCCAGCTTTTCTCGAAGGCATGACCTGGGTTGATCTGCATCAGGGTGGCGAGGAGCCCATGGATCGCCTCATCTGGGGGATCACGGGAAGTCGGAGGGTAGAATCGGAAACCCTCATGCCGTCCCCGCCGTAGTCCCGCGTAAGGAGGCCCTCATGGTGCCCAGCATTCGCAGGTCTCTCGTTTCTCTTGTTTTTCTCTCTCTGACCGCCTGCCACTCGATTCGGACGGCAGCTCCGGCAGCCACCGCTCCGGTCACCCCTGGTGACACGATCACGCAAATCCTCACCGCCGCCCGCGCGGCGCACACCGCCCCCGGCCTCGCCGCGGCCGTGGCGCATGCCGAGGGACCGGTCCTGAGCGGCGCCGTCGGCGTCCGCATCCTCGGGAAGCCGGAGGAAATCACGCCGGACGACCGGTTTCACATCGGCTCGGTGACCAAGTCGATGACGGCGACGGTGATCGCGACGCTGGTCGACGAAGGGAAGCTTTCGTGGACCGTGACAGTCGGCGAGGCTCTCCCGGAGTGCGCCGCCACCTTGCGGCCTGAGTATGCGGACGTGACTCTCGCCGACCTGCTGGCCCACGAGGGGGGCATCCCTGGCTTCGAGGACGACAAGGACTTCAAGGCGATCCCACCGTTCACCGGCACTCCCACCGAGCAACGCCTCGCCTTCTCCTGCTTCGTGCTGACGAAGCCGCCCGTGGTCAAGCCGAAGACGGAGTTCTCCTACTCGAACGCCGGCTTCTCCATCGCCGGGGTGATCGCCGAGAAGGCGTCCGGGACCTCCTGGGAGGATCTGATGCGGTCCCGCCTCTTCGTGCCTCTCGACATGAAGACCGCCGGCTTCGGCTGGCCGGCGCACGGTGGGGCAAAGCAGCCGTGGGGGCACATCGAAGACAACGGCAAGGTCGTGCCGCACGATCCGGACGGCGAATACCAGCTCCCGGTCTACATCGCGCCGGCCGGAGACGTCAATCTCTCCATGCCCGACCTCGCCCGCTTCCTCGTCGCGCACCTGCGGGCGCTCCACGGCGACGCCTCGCTCCTGAAGCCGGAGACCGCGCGCCTGATGCACACCCGGCGTATCAAGAGCGGCCTGGGCTGGGGCGTGCAGGAGCTGGTCGGCCTCAATCCGGTCAGCGTCTTTCAAGGGAGCGCGGAGACGTTCATCACCATCGTCGCCGTTGCGCACGATGCCGACGTGGTGGTGGCCGTCTCCGCGAATTCAGCCGACAAGGAGGCCGATGCCGCGACCAAGCAGGCTCTCAAGCAGCTTTTGACGCGGTTTGCCCGGAAGTGAGCCATTGGAATCCAGATCCCAGTCACTTGGAGCCAGCCCTCGTCACAGGGAATCGGCTCCCTGCTATTGAGAGTCAGCTCTGTGACTGTTACGAAGCCATGGAGCATGGAGCCTCTTTGAGAAATCCCATTCCTCTGTCCGTCCAGCAAGGCATAGCAGGCGATTGACGGCGTGCAGGTCCGACTCACGGACGCTGGGTGCTCTCTCAACGCGGCGACATTCCTGGAGGAGTGCCATCGATGAAAACTGTGAGTCTGCCAAGAGCTCTTGACCTGCCCCGAAGGGGGTGGACCGCCCTGCCGCCCTCTGTACGCATCGCTCTGACGCACTCCGCTCTCTTTCTCACCTGGTGCTGGTGGGTTCAGAGCTTCGCCAACCGACGGGCCTTATTGGTCGATGCAACCTGCTATCTGGTTGCCTACGGGCTCGTGCGCTGGGTCGCCAAGAAGCGCCGTCAACCGCGAGCGCGGCCGGCTCTCGTTGCCCTGACTGCATGGCTTCTCATTTCCCTCTTGGATCCGCTACGCGAACGAGCCCTCCCCCGTCAGCCAGAGCGTTTCGCCGCGTCGGTGACGCGGAGCGCGCTCGCCGATGAGCTCGGAGCCCCGTGGCCAAAGCAACGAATCGGTCTGGCGCTGTCGGGAGGTGGATTTCGAGCCGCCGTGTATCACGCCGGCGTCCTCCAGCAGTTGGAAGAGCTCGGAGTGCGCCCCACCAATCTGAGCGTCGTCTCGGGCGGCGCGATCATCGGCTCCTTCTACGCTGCAGGCGGACATCCTCGCGATTTCGCCGCCGCGGTCGCGGCGGGCAAGTTCAACCTGAGGCGCCGACTTGCCTTGATCCAGAACACGATCCGCCTGCCGTTTCCGTTCACTGTGCCTGTCCTGGGGAGGCTCGCACCGTTCTACGAATATTCGCGGCTCGACACGCAGGCCGAGATCATCCACAGCCTGCTTCTCGGCGACACCTCGACCAAACTCTGCCCGGCTTGCCCACGACTCCTCGTCAACGCCACCGACCTCCGCTACGCGACCTTGGTCGGGATGCTCGACGAGGGAATCGTCTTCCAACGCCCGCCAGGCTGGGAGGAGCTCTACCGCGACGGCACGACCCTCTCCTGGTCGAAGCCGGTCAGCCTCGCCGAGCGCGTGGCGATCTCGGGAGCGTTTCCGGGGGCCTTCCCCGCTCGGCGCGCCAGGATCTCGATTGCACAGGGCAGACCGGTCGAAGCCCAGGCGCCCAGGGTGGACAGGGAGTTGGTGCTGGCGGACGGTGGAGTCGCCGACAACTCCGGGATACGTCTGCTCGAGACGACGAGCGCCCTGGCGACGGTCCGACGGGGATCGGACCTCTCGCTCGACCCGGCGTACGGCGACGCCTGGAACATCGACGTGTTTCTTGCGTCGAATGCTGGCGCTCTCTTCGACGTGCCGGAGGAGCTCAGCTCACTCTCCGAGCTCACCCGAGCAGTTGACGTCATCGCACAGCTAAACCTCACACTAGCGATCACGGCCAGGACGATGAGCCCGGCTCTCGTCGAGAGCCGCGTTTCGAGAGCCGGGCTCTCGATCCCGCCACCACCGCCAGATCAGATCGACTCGAGTTGCACAGCCGCGAAGATCCAGATGCTGGGACGACAGCGGCTCGACGAAGGGGTCACCATCATCGGGCCACAGAACGGCCTCGAAGCCATCGACCGGCTGTTCACGTCGGCGCTCGACGGAACGGGGCGGACGCAAAAGCCGAATCCCCGATTCGTGCCCGCGTACTATCCCACTCCGATTCTGAGAGCGATCGCCGCTCTTCTTCCCGGTGCTGCAGCCGCAGAGGCGGGGCAAGTGGTCGAGAGGCTGGACAAGTCCCGCGAAGAGCTCCTCGCTGGCGACGATCCCGGGCGAACTATCCGGCAAGCCGCGATGGCGTCACGGGATTTGGACTCTTCGCCCAGGCCCTGCAGCGATCGAGGATCCGCCGAAGAGCGCCTCGCCTGCGCGACATCCCAACTGCGGGTGGCGGTCCGGCGAGAATTCGAACGGACAATCGCGATCTTCGCAAGCACCAGCACGCTGGACGACCAATTGGGAGACGAGCGTGTCGAAGCCCTATTCCGGCTCGGCCAGACCGAGGTTCTCATCGCCTGGCCGATACTTCGCCGGGCGCTCCTCCATGAGGACACGGCGGGCAGATTGCAGGGGGACATCGTCGTCCAGGGGCTGACGGTGCCCATCGTCCCCCTCTCCGGCCCTCCACCAAGGCCCCAGCCGCCCGGCGGCCGCGAGATGAGCCGGCCGAATAGACAAGATTAAGCATCGACTGTCCTCTCCTTCCTCAGCCAGAATTGTGGGCCGAGGCGAGGCCCACCTTTTCTCATATGATTCGGCCATGAGCCCGAAGACCTCGATCCTGAGCCTGTCCTGCCTCACCGCCCTGTTGATCTCAGCCCCTGCCTTGCCTCAGGCGGACGGAGACTGGCCCGCCTGGGGGCACGACGCCGGCGGCCAGCGTTTCTCCCCGCTGTCGACGATCGACCGGAGCAACGTCCACACCCTCAAGGTGGCCTGGACGTTCCACACCGGCGACGCCTACCAGCCGAAGCACTCCAAGCCGACCGCGTTCGAGGCGACGCCGCTCTATGTCGACGGCACGCTCTACCTCTCGACGCCGCTCGGCCGCATCCTGGCGCTCGATCCGGTGACGGGCCGGCAGCTCTGGGCCTATGACGCGAAGATCGACAAGGACGCGGGCTACGGCGACTACGCCAGCCGCGGCGTCTCCACCTGGAAGTCGCCCTCGGGGCAGCGCCGTATCTTCCTGGCGACGATCGACGCGCGCCTGATCGCGGTCGACGCCGCGACGGGCAAGCCGTGCGCCGATTTCGGGACGAAGGGCGTGATCGATCTCCGCCGAGGGCTGCGCATTCCGGCGCGGCCGGACGGCTATGCCGACTATGAGGAGACTTCGCCGCCGGCCATCGTCGGCAACACGGTCATCGTCGGCTCCGGCATCGCCGACAACTCCAGAACCGACTCCCCGAGCGGCGAGGTGCGTGGCTTCGACGCCGTCACGGGCAAGCTCAAATGGACCTGGCACCCGATCCCGCAAGACCCGAAGAGCCCGCACGCGGCGACCTGGAAGAACGGCAGTGCCAAGCGCACCGGTGCCGCCAACGCCTGGTCGGTCCTCGCCGCCGATCCCGAGCGCAATCTGGTCTTCGTCCCCACCGGCAGCCCCAGCCCCGACTACTACGGCGGCGAGCGCCTGGGCGACAACCGCGCCGCCAATTCGGTCACCGCGCTCCGCGCCGACACCGGCGAGATGGTGTGGTCCTTCCAGACGGTGCACCACGACCTCTGGGACTATGACGTCGCCTCGCCGCCGGTGCTCTTCGACGTGCATCGGGACGGCAAGACGATTCCCGCCGTCGGCGTCGGCTCCAAAACGGGCCATTTCTTCATCCTGGACCGCATGACGGGACAGCCCATTTTCGGCGTCGAGGAGCGGCCGGTGCCGAAGAGCGACGTCCCCGGCGAGACAGCGGCGGCGACGCAGCCGTTCCCCCTCGCGCCCAAGCCGCTCGCGCCGCAGGCCCTCAAGCTCGACGAGATCCAGGGCTCGGAGGCCGACCGCGCCTGGTGCCGTGAACGGATCGGCAAGCTACGCAACGAAGGCATCTTCACACCGCCCAGCCTGCGCGGCTCGCTCGTGATCCCGGGCAACATCGGCGGCATGGCCTGGGGCGGCGCGGCGTACGATCCCGGCAATCACCTGCTGCTGATCCCGGTGAACAATCTGGCCGCCGAGGTCCGCCTGATCCCGCGCGCCGATTTCGCGCGCGAGGAGGAGGCCAACGGCCGCGACCTCTCCGGCGGCTGGGAATTCGCCGGCCAGAGCGGCACCCCCTACGGCATGGCGCGCCGCATGCTCCGCGCCCCCGGCGGCTGGCCCTGCACGCCACCGCCCTGGGGCACCATGAACGCCGTCGACGCCGACACCGGCACAGTGAAATGGACCGTGCCGCTGGGTCAATTCCCCGCCAGGGGACCGGCCGGAGCGCCGCCCGCACAGTATGGCTCCATTGCCCTCGGCGGACCGATCGTCACCGCCGGCGGCCTCGTCTTCATGGCCGGCACGCTCGATTCCGCCCTCCGCGCCTTCGACGTCACCACCGGCAAGGAGCTGTGGAAAGCCGATCTGCCGACGAGCGCGCGCTCGGTGCCGATGACGTTCCGTGGACCGGATGGCAAGCAATACGTGATCATCTCCGCCGGCGGTCACGGATTGCCGGTGACGCCGCTGGGCGACTCGGTGATCGCGTTTACGCTCGGGACGCCGTAAAGGGCTGGTCGCTCCGGGTCGTTCCGATCAGTCAGGATGGGCCCCGGCCGGGAAGCGGAAGGCCTTGACAGCCTCCGCGGGTATGTCCTTGCAGTCGTGCTTGAGAACAAAGAACCGCGTCAACGGCTCGCCGTCGTACGACAGCCTGACCTTGTCCGGGCCGAGCTTCTTCTCCCAGTTGCTGAGGTCCCAGACCGCCCTCTGGGGGAACGTCTCCGGAGGGGCTTTCAGCACCTTGCCGTCCGGGCCGATCCAGACCAGATTGTTGAATCCCCAGTCGGGGATCTTGCCATCGGCGTATTGCAAGTCGACGTCATCCGGATCGGGCCAGCAGTCCGCGCTGGATGTGCAGACCAGGTCCAGAAGGACCGTCGTCCCTTCGCCGGCCGGTTGCTGGCAACCGCCGAGAACCTCGACAGCCCGGCATTCCGCGGCAACCAGCAGAGAGGCCGCGGCTCCAACCGTCAGAAAAACCTTTCGTCCCACTCTCATCGGGTCCCTCCGTCCACCGCATGGCTCATGCTGGGATTATCGCATTCGGGAGCATAACCGGAGGCGCCGCGGAGGATTATCGCACTCGGCCCGTCACGCCATCTCACCGCCCTGCGCCTCGAGCAGGATCGAGCCGAGATCCCGGAGGGCCGGGCTCAGGGAGTCCTGGAGGACGCAGCGGAGGCGGTCGCAGACCCTGGCGCGCAGGGAGTCTTCCTCGGTGTTGGCGAAGCGGAGGATGAAGCCGTCGGTGGCTGCGACGACGCCTCGCAGGGCGTTTGTCAGGCGCTCCAGGCCCGCCAGCTCTTCGGGTGTGATCGATGGGGAAGGTTGCACGGATCAGTCTCCTTGGGAATCGGCAAGACCTGCCTGCCGGAAGCCGATCAAAAAGATGTGGAAAAAACGGCGGAACGCCTGGAGGTCCTCGGGAGAGGCTGTCGAGAGGAGCGCGCGGAGGAGGCTTTCGTCTCCCGTCTCGTCCGTGCGCGCCGTGCCGAACACCAGCTCGTCGAGCGGCATCAGGAAGGCTCGGCTGAGCCGGATCAGCTCGTCCAGCCGCGGCTTGACCTTGCCGCGTTCGATCCGCGAGATCCGGGCCGGCTGGATCTCCGTCCGCCGGCTCAGCTCCGTCTGGAGCCAGCCGCTCTCGTCGCGGAGCCGCGCGACGCGCGGTCCGATCTGAAGAAGAAGCTCCTCGATCGCCCTCAGAGCTGTTTCGTCGAATTTGGTTCTGTTGTCGCTCACCAGGGAGAACGGTAGGCGACGCCTTCGCTGTAAGTCAAGGCTTTTTTCTAATTTGTCGATTCTGATTCGATCTCAGCCGGCGGCGGCGATTTCCTGCGTCGTCTCGGAAAGATTTGCCAAACCTCGAAAGACGTGCCTGAATATCGTGAGCACGGCACATCGTCCAGTCTTCCAGGAGGTGCCGCATTGTCAAAGAGACGACGATCCATGTCGAAACAGGCAGACTGGAGGCGCTCGCGCGGGCTCCCGGCCACTGGCGGCCGGCGTTGCTCCGCGGAGCTGGAGGCAGAGATGAGAAGACGACAACGACTCGTGGTGGTGCTCGTGCTCACGTTGGGGCTCGCCGCCTTGCCGGCCGCGGCGGCCGGCCCGAGGGACCGCAATCCATCCGCCTGGCAGGGCCTCGCCGGCCTCTGGGCCTGGATCACCGATTGGCTCCCGGTTCAGGAGGCGCCGGATCAGGGCTACGTCATCGATCCGAACGGCAGCACGGCGGCGCCGGCTCTTCCGAGCTCGGATCAGAGTTGGCTCATCGATCCGAACGGCTAGGCCGGTTTCCACCCGGAGGCGAATCCCCTGCCGCCTTCGGGTTTTCTTTCTTCCCGCTACCCAAGAGCACGGATCTGTGAAACGATTCCGCCATCGGTTTGAGCTTGAGGGAGGGGAGCACGAGATGAGCACAGTCCCGGAGAGCCATGTGACGGATGTCGAGATCGAGCGGATCGTCACCGGTACGGCCGCGCCGGACGAGCTCCGGCGCGCCGCGCGGCATCTTCTCCATTGCCCGAGCTGCCGCGAGCGCAAGCGCCCCTTCCTCGCCGCGCTGGGGGCGGTGCTCGATGACCGCGCACCGGCGCGGCCTCTACCCGAAGCCACCTATGACAAAGCGTTCGAAGCGGCGGAGGCCGCCGCCCGGCGCTGCGCCAGGCAAAGGGAGAGGGAGAGCCGGTGGCGCGAGCGGCTTCTCGCAGCCGCCCAGGGCGCGCCGCCTTTCCGGATGGAGGCGGACGGCGTGCCTCGGCTCTTCCGTGGCCTCGCCCGCCGGGCGCCGGGCCTGGCCGTCGTAGAGGCTCTCCTCGCCTTGAGCGAGCAAGAGCGCTACCGCGATCCGAAGGCGATGGAGAACCTGGCCTTCGTGGCGGTCGCCAGGGCCACGAGCCTCGGCTCCAGGTCGGTGGACCGGGGCCGCTACAGCGCCGTCCAGTGCAGCGATCTCCAGATCCGTGCCCTGGCCGAGCTGGCGAACGCCCAACGCCTGAACCACGAGATCGAAACAGCCGACGAGACGCTCGTCCAGGCCTGGGAGCAGTTTGAAGCACAGGACAGCAGCGAGCCGATGCTGGCCGTCCGCCTCATGGACGTCTGGGCCTCTCTCTTTCTCGACCAGCGGCGGCTTGCGCCGGCCTTTGACCTGCTCGACGAGGTCTACAGGCGTTACAGGGGGGTCGGCGAGACCCACCTTGCCGGCCGCGCGCTGATCAGCAAGGGCATGGGGGCCATTTACGAGGAGAGGCCCGAGGCCGCGGCGGCGCTGTTCCGCCAGGGGCTCGCGCTGATCGATCCGGAGCGGGACCCGCAGCTCGCGATCAACACCCAGCACAACTTGCTGGGCACCCTCATCGAGATAGGACAGTTCCGCGAGGCCCGCACCGTGCTGTTCCAGAGCGGCTTGCGCGAGGCGTTCGCCGCGGACCCGCTGAACGAGCTGAAGCTGCGCTGGCTCGAAGGCAGGATCTACTTCGGCCTGGGGAATCTTCCGCGGGCGGAGGCCCTCTTCCTCGACGTCCGCGACGACTTTGCCCGCCGCGGCCGGCACTACGTGGCCGCGATGGTCGACCTGGAGCTGACGGCGGTCTATCTGCGCCAGGGGAAAGACACGGAGGCCGCGGCGAAGGCGACGGCAGCCTTGGAGACGTTCGAGGCTCTCGGGGTCAGCTATGAGGCGAAACGGGCGGTGCGCCATCTTGAGGACGCCTGCCGCCGGCAGGTGGCGACCGCGGAGCTCGCCTTGCGCGTCGTCCGCCATCTCCAGCGGCTCGAAAGCAATCCCACCCTGCGATTCGAGCCCTGAATCTGAACGAAACGCCTACTCCTCCGCTTCGGCCTCCGGATCGCTCATCGCCTTGCCGAAGATGTCGCGGATCACGCGGCGCACGAGCTTTTCGGTGCTCAACCGTCGCCCAGCCCTCATAGATATCCCAGCGCCTCCAGCGCCTTTTTCGTCTCCGCGTCCACCGCGGCGGGCTTCGCCTGGAGCCCGGCCCTGGTGCGCAGCAGTTGCTGGCGGATCTGCGCGAGGAGCCAGCCGGTGCGGATCTCTTCGCGCTGGGCGAGGTTCTCCTGCTCGGCGGGATCGGTGCTGCGGCGGTAGAGCTCGGGGCCGCGACCGAGCTTGAAGCTCAAAGGGAGGATGAGCTTCCAGTCGCCCTGCGTGAGGCTCACTCCGTCCCGCCCTTCGTAGCTCAGATGGGAAAAGGCCCGGCGGTTGCGGAAGGGCGCACCGGCGACGGCGAAGAGGTCTTCTCCCGGCATGAGGTCCAGTGGTTGAAGACCGGCGGCGTGCAGGAGAGTGGGCAGCAGGTCCAGATGCTGGGCGAGGGTCTTGACCCGCTCTCCCCGGGACTGGCCGGGCCATTTGATGATCAGCGGGACGTGCAGCGACTCGTTGTAAAGGTTATTGCCGTGGCCCAGGAAGCCGTGATCGTCGAATTCCTCTCCGTGATCGGCGACGAAGATCACGAGGGCGGAATCTTCGAGCTTCCTGGCCCGTAATGCCTTGAGCAGCTCTCCGAAGCTGCGGTCGTTGGCGGCGACCTCGGCGTCGTAGAGGGCCGAGAGCTGCGCGATGCCGTGCGCCCGCGCCTCTCCCCGCGCGCCATAGACGCGCCGGATCTCTTCCACCGTGCCGGCGAGGGGCGCCACCCCGGGGGCGAAACGCTGGAGCATGTCGAACGGCGGCTGGTAGGGAGCGTGCGGATCGAGGGTGTGGATGTAAAGGAAGAAGGGAGATTTTTCCTGCTCTCCGCGATGGTCATCGAGCCAGCGCACGACCCGGCGGTTGACGGCCTCGGAGCTCGGGGCTTCGGGGAAGAGCTGAAAGTCGTCGAAGCCTTGCGCGAGGCCGGTCTCGGCGCTGATGTGGGGATTGGTGCTGAACGCGGCGGTGCGGTAGCTGGCGGCCTTGAGCAGCTCGGGCAGAGTGGTGGCGTCGTCGCTCAGCCGGTCCGCCGTCGTTTTCACGCCATGCAAGAGAGGATCGAAACCGGTGAGAATCGAGGTCACCGAGGGCCGCGTCCAGGAGGCCTGCGCCACCGCGTTCTCGAACAGGGTGGCGCCCTCGGCGAAGGCGTCGACGGCGGGCGAGGTGGGCTTGGCGGCGCCGTAGCAGCCGAGGCGGTCGGAGCGCAGGGTGTCGACGAGGTAGATGATGATGTTCGGCCGGCCGATGTTCGGATTGACGGACCAGGGACGCCGGCGGGCTGCCGCGCTCTCTTGTTCGACTCGGGCTCCGCGCACGAGCGGCGCCGCCACGAGCAGGCCGCCGCCGGTCTCAGGTGCCGGCCCGACGGCGCGGAGAGCGATGCGCAGCAGGCGGTCCTCGCCACCAGGAAGCTCCAGCCGCGCCGGCGATCCCGGCGCCAGCTCCCGCACCTCGGCAGTCCCGCCTTCCTCCTGAAGGGTCACCACCAGACGGCCACCGGCGGAGCCTTCGTTCACCACCCGGCGCACCGCGAGCTCCCCCGCCGCCGGCACCTCCACGAAATAGATGGCTTCCGTGCCGAAGGGGAGATGGAGAGCGCCCTTCTCGCTGCGCGGCGGCTCGGCGCCGTCCGCGCGGCCGGGCGCGAAGCGCAGCGCGTCCCACTGCACGGCAAGCTGCCGGCGGCCGGTGTCGGCGGTGGGCGCGGAGACCGTGCGGTAGCGGAAGGCGAAGCGGTTCTCCCCGGCCACCAGGAGCGCCGCGGGCACCGCGATCGTATAGTCGTGCATCCCCGGCGACAGCTCGACGGCGCTCCCCAGCCCCCGGCCGTTGACCTCCACGCGCATCGACTGCGGCGGTCCCCCGGTCATGAAGGGAGCGCAGCGGATGGCGAGCCGGAGATCGCGCGGCGCGGCGAGGAAGATCTCGATCTCGGAGGACTCCCCCTTGCTCCACACGAAGCTGCCGCCGTCCCGGCTGCGCTCGTTGCGGTACCAGCCGCTCGTCAACCGGCTGCGCCCCTCGGCGGACCCGAAGTCGAGGCTGCCGATCTCGCGGCGCACCTCGGCGACTGGAAACAGCGCCGCCAGATCGTGGAGAGTCTCCCGCGGCGCCTGCCGGCCCGGCGAGCAGGCCGCGAGGCAGAGGAGCGAAATCACCGAAGCGGCCAGGAGGATGCGGCGGCGGCGCAGCATGTAGGGGACAGGGCTTCGAGGGACTCCGACGCCTCCTTCACCGCACAGGACTGCGGAAGCGATGGAGGGGAACTCCGGTCCTGTTCACCCGGGGCCGAATGGAAGGCAGCAACGCATCCGGGTGTTCATCTCTCAGAATGCTCTCGACGCGCTCCCGCAACTCGCAGAAGTCGTCCTTCGAGAGCTGCAGATAGTCCCTCAGTCCAAGCTCCTCGTGCTGTAGCCGTGCATAGAGTTGCCGCACGCTTTTGATCTCCAACTCCGCGAGCTTGCGTAAGATGGTGCTGGGGATCTCGGTCTCTTTGAGTGCTGTATCTGTAGTCATCGCCACACCTCCATTACAGCATACTCCTGGCACCCTCCTACTTCAACCTGGCTCGCATCGGTCTTAGGATTCAACGGTATAGGCCTCTATAGCCTCTCGAAGCACATAGCGATAAGGCAGACTGCCGTGCCCGGGATCCGCACGTCCGTAGCCCCAGGTCACATCCCAACTGTTCTTGAAAATGAAGTAGCCATCGCTATGGTTCTCGTCATTGTCTCGATAGCCGACCAGGCAAATGGCATGGGCGCCGTCCGGCTCCAGAGAAAGAGGCAAGGAGATGATGCCTTCGCGGAATGCGTAGTCGTCTTCCCAGAAGTGATAGGTTCTCACTGACAATCCGACGCAGAATCCCAAGGCGAGAGTTTTCTTCAGAGCTTTTATGGAATTTTGGTTGATCTTCGTGTACTTGGAGATACGCTGTTGCCGGCCGTCCTTGAACAACTTCCGGATCGTCGCGGGAAGTGGACCCTGCGACTCATTGTTGGCTTTGGGCAGGCGATTGTAGGACCACTGGATTTCGGTGGATATACCTCCCGAAAGCTTTTCGCTGGCGACCCCGTTGAGCAGGACTTCCACCGCATGCTCGAGGAAGGTGCCTTCTTCGCTCGGTGCTCCATCGACGGTTTTGCAAGCCCAGTACAGATATTGCTCGGAGAGGTTCAGGTTTGTCTTGGCCTTCCCCTTCCTGATCAGCTCGGCTTCGAGACAGGCTGCGACTGTATGCGCCACACAAGTGCCACGCAGGCCCTGATCTTTCACCGGCGTGACATGGACAGTCAAATCCACCTTCGACGGAAGATCCAACGTGATGGCTGAGGCCGGAAAGCCTGGGGGTTGCCCCGAGGCCTTCTTGGCAATCGCAAGTCCTTTCTCCTCCAAGAGCTTCAAATTGATTCCGCGTTGCACGGGAAAGCGCCGCGACTTCATGATCAGGCCCTGGTTTTGCGGATTCGACTCCAGAGCCTTGATGAATTCCTCGATTCGCCGTTTTGAAACTTTCAGATATCGCGAAAAATTGGCAACTTCGGTCACATAATTGTTCTTGATGCGATGGTAAAGAGCTGCCGCGCTGCGAATGCCGGCCTTGTTGAGCTTGCCAGCGATATCGCTGGCGTCCTTCTGGAAGTGTTGCTCGATCTCTACGGTAAACCAGTCCTGGCTCCCAGGAGCAATTCTCAAATCTTGAACAGGAAGGGGATTTTCTAGATACAGATGCGCATCATACAGATTGTCGCCTGCCAGGGTCCCTTCAACGACAGCCTCTTGCTGATTGAGATATCCAAACAGCTTTTCTCCTGTTTCCTCCATGATCTTGGCCAGGATCGGCGCACGCCGCGGAAAGGGGATCAGCGTATAAGTGCCGGCGGGTGTTTCAAGCTTTGCCAGAGTCTGTTGTGCGCGGATAACACCGGAGATTTTTTGCCAAGCCATGAGGCTCCTCCTCGATCAGGTGCTTCCCTCTCTGTCGCCATTCCGGCGGAGTGACCGTAACAATGTTACTCGCCTTCTCAAGACAGCGTCAATCGTATGCGGAGTAGCGCATTCGTTGGCACACGACGGCGATCGTCCAGTCCTCCCTCGCATCAGGGCTACGGCTTCGCTTCCAGCCGCTGCACGTACCGGGACTCGTGATGAGGGATGCCGGTCCGCAGGCGGTAGATGGAGCCGGTGCGGTGCAGGCGGCGGAGGATGTCCGAGATCTGGCGCAGGGTGGGGTGGGAGCGCAGCCCGTCGCCGAATCGCCGGTCGACCTCGTCGAGGACGCCGTTCGGGCCGAAGGGCTCGTGCGCTCCGATGTCCTCCAGGACCGCGCGGACCATCTTGGTCAGCTTGGGCCTGGAAGCCGAGCCGTAATCCACCTTTTCTTCCGCGGCGCTCGCGCTCTCCGGTACCTCACGGCCGGTGATCTCCACCGCGGCAGAGGCTGCGGTGAGGAACCCTTCCAGCCGGCTGGTGATGAGGCCGAGCTCTTTCTCGTGCGTGGTCCGCAGATCACGGTAGAACGCCTCTTTCTCGGCATGCACTTTCATCCGCTCGCGATGAAACGCCGCCTGCTTCTTCAACGAGGCGACGACCTCCTCAATCGATAAAGACCCCTTCATTTTCTCGCTTTCTCCTCCTGGGCAACAGAATTAAGGCTCGGGAAGGCGGCCGGGGTCTTCTTCCTCGTCGCGGGCGATCCGGGGGAGGGCTTGATCGGGAGCCATGGCGTCGCGGAAGTCCGCCAGGGTGCGGGCGAGCGGCGGCGCGCCGATCTCGCGGAGGGCCTGCTCGACTTGCCCGGGATCTTCGAGCGGCAGGACGTAGGTGTTGCCCTGCGCGTCGGTCGCCATCTGGGTGCCGTAGCGCTGCCGCCGGCCGAGCTTGAGGAGCAGAGCGTCGTAGAGCACGGCGAACGCCTGGCCGCCGTGGACGGCGTCCTTGCGGGCGAGGGGGAGAGCGGTCAGGGAGAGGCGGAGGTTGTCGAAATGGTTGACCAGGGCGAGGGCCTGCCCGGCGGCCTCGGCGCCGAAGCGCGCGGCGTCGATCCAGCCGGCGCGGGCGATCAGATCGACGAGCCAGACTTCGTTCTGCTTGTCGACGTTCCAGCGGTTGAACGCCTGGTCCGCCTTCGTCCGCACGTCCTGGTCGCGGGCGTAGTGCTCGCCGATCTCCTGCGCGATGCGGCGCGTCCGCTCCGGCGGCAGCGGGCCGGCCGGACCGAGCGGCAGAGGATCGAGGCGCGCTTCGGGAGGAATCGCGTCCAGCCGCTCGTAGATCCGCTCGATCCCCCGGCTCCCCAGGTGGAGCCGGCCGTTTTCCACGCTCGCGCTCCAGACCTCCTTGGCCCCCTGCCAGCGCAGCTCCAGCGTGCCCGGCTCCGCGCGGATCAGCCCGCGGACGGTCAGCTCCTGGTTCTGCCAGAGCAGGATGCGGTCCTTCTCGACATTCACGCTCACCGAGCCGGAGCGGTCCCGCCAGCCGCCACGGAGGGGCTCGGGAATGTTCTCCGGCACCGCCGGAGAGGCGGCGGCGATGGAGGCCGCTGCGACGGCCCAGAGGAGACAGGCGAGGAGAGTGGCTCGGTGGCTCGGCATGGCGTGGGCATTCTACCCTCCGCCTCCTGTCGAGCCGTATTACCTCCAGCGTAATATTCAGGGCCTCTGCCGCGTTTTCTCCAGCATGCTCAAGGCCCGTGGTCTGCCCCTCCTCGCCGCTCCCCTCCTCCTCCTCTTCCCTCCTTTCTCTTCCCAGGCCGCCGCCCCGGAAGCGTCGCTGCGCTATCAGTCCCTGCCGCTCCCCGGTCCGCCGTCGGTGATCGTGCCGGCGGATGTGGACGGTGACGGCCGGCAGGATCTCGCGGTGGCGGTGGCGGTGACGCGGTGGGACCAGATCAGTGTCGAGGAGTCGATGAAGATGGACGACGTCGAGGGGCTGGTGGAGGTGCTGACGGTGATCCCGGCGCTCCTCGAGAAGCGCGAGCTGCGGGTCTTCCTCGGACGCCCGGGCGGTATCGGCGGGATGGGCGGGTATGCGCCGGAGCCGCTGGTGCTGGAGCTCGACGCGGCGGTCCTCTCGATCGAGGCCGGCCCGCCCGGCGCTCCGGTTCTGGCTCTCACCGACGGCGGACTCTCCGCTCTCCGTCTCCAGGCCGGCGCGCTCTCCTGGGAGCCGCTGTTCGAGGAGAAATCGCTCCTCTCCGGCACCGGCACCTTCGTGCCCAACCTCGGCATGGTGCACGACCTCGACGGCGACGGCCGCGCCGACGTCCTCTTCCCCACCCGTGACGGCGCTTCGGTCTATTTGAATGGACCGGACGGGCTGCGCCGGGCCTCCAAGGTGCGGTTTCCCCTGGACGATCTGCAGCCGGAAGGCGGCGGCCGGCTCTCCCGGCTCTATCCGCTGCCGGAGGTGCGCGAGGTGACCGGCGACAAGCTGCCGGACTTAATCCTCCAGGATCCGCGGCGGAGCTGGCGGGGCGTCCGCGTGCTGCGCAACCTGGGAGGCGGGCGCTTCGCGGAGGCGGTGAGCCCACTGCCGCCGCCACCTGAAAAGGCCAAGGAGACGCGCCGGCCCGGCCAGCCGCCGCCTCCGCCGAAGCCTGTCGTGGTCTGGTTCGGCGATCTGGACGGCGACGGCCGCGCCGAGTATGTGACGCAAGAGGCGCGGGCGCTGCCGGAGAACGCCGGGTTCCGCCAGGAGATGAAAAACGCCAAGCTGCCACATTTCCAGATCGGCCTGCACCGCGCCCGTCCCGACCTCACGATGGAGCCAACGCCCTACCGCCAATTCGAGGTGGAGGGCTACGCCTTCGACAGTGACGGGGGGGATGGAGGCGGCGGAGACGGCCACAGCGACGACTCCGGTTTCACCTTTCCCGGCGGGCTCGAAGACCTGAACGGCGACCACCGGCCGGACCTCGTGGCGCTGACTCTCGATTTTTCGCTTTTCCAGGCCCTCAAGGCCGTGACGGTGCAGCGCATCTCCGTCGCGCTCGATTTCCATGTCTGGTGCCAGAAAGCGGACGGCAGCTTCCAGCCGGTGCGCGGCCTCGATCTCTCGGGTGATCTCAATCTCAATTTCCGCGATCTGCGCATCGGCCAGCTCTCCCAGTTCGCCGGCGATTTCGACGGCGACGGCCGGCAGGATTTCCTCCAGCTCGGCCGCGGCAAAGCCGCCACCGTCCACCGCGGGCGCGGCGACTGCTCGTTTCCCGCGCGCCCCGATCTCACCATCCCGCTCCAGGAGCCGCCGCTGGATCTCGGGCTCGTCCAGGTGCGCGATCTCGACGGCGACAAGAAATCCGATCTGTTGGTGATTCAACCGCAGGCGCAACAGAAGAACGCGGATCCAAAGGATCGCGGCATCACGCCGCCGGTGCGCCTCGATCTCTATCTGAGCAATGTAAACGGGGGTGCGCGATGAAAGCTTTTCTGGGCCTCGCCGCCCTCCTCCTCCTCACCGCCGCCAAGCCGGCTCCCCCGCCGCCGCCCACCATCGGCGTCAAAGCCGCGAACCTCGCCGGCGGAGCGCGCCGGATCGACGCCGTCCTCCCCGCCCGTCTGGTCGCTACCGCCTATCCGCGCGGCGCGGACGGCAAGCGCCGTATCGTGGCCCTGCTCGACAATCACGAGCTCTATCTCATTGAAACCGTCGCCCCGAACCAGAAGCGCCTCCTCGCCGACCTTCCGGAAAAAGCCGCGACGCTCCTCGCCGCCGATCTCGACGGCGATGGCGCCGACGAGATCCTCCTCGGCGCGCCGGGCACCCTGTGGACCCTCGGCACACCCGAAGCGCCCGCGGCGCCGCGCCAGGTGCTCGACGGCGTCGACGCGCGGAATCTCCTGGGGCTCGACGAGAGCGGAGCCGAGATCGCCGCCGCCGAGGTGGGCCGGCTGCGCAGTTGGAAGCGCGAAGGCGGCAAGCTGGCCCCCGGCGCGAGCTTCGAGCTACCCGTCCGCGCCAAGCGGCAGCGCACCGCGATCCGCCTCGAAACGCCGGACGTCGAAAGGCTGCCCCAGGCTTCCGGCGCTCCTCTCTATCTCATCGGTCCGGAAGCGAACGGCAAGACCCGCCTGCTCACCCTCCTCCTCACCCGCGGCGCCGACGGCACCGCGCAACGCACCGAGGCCTGGTCGCGCTTCGCCGGTCCCGAGCAGGTCGACGAGCACTGGTTCCTCCGCGTCGACGGCCGCCCGCTGCTCCTCGTCACCACCACGAGCGCGGACAAAGTCAGCGTCTTCGAGAAGAAAAAGCTCCGCCTCTTCCCCTTCGCCGCCGACCGCACCCGCGCCGGCCAGGGCTCGATCCTCAGCTCGCCCACCGACACCCCGCGCTGGTTTCCGGTGGAGCCCAGCGTCGTCGATCTCGACCGTGACGGCCGCGAGGACCTCGTCGTCGCCCAGCAGGAAGGGCTGCGCGGCAAAAACCTGCTCATCGAAGCCTTCTTCGGCCAGGGACAGGGGCAGGGCCGTTTCGAGCTGCCGAGCCGCAAGACCGAAATCGACCTCCAGGCCCGCGCCTGGCACTACGGCGCCGATGTCACCGGCGACGGCCGGCCCGACCTGATCGCCATTGAGGAGAAGAAACTCCTCCTCTTCGCCGGCGCGGACAACCCGCGGCGCGGCCCCCTCGAAAGCCGGCCGCGGCTCACCCTCGACCTCCCCGCCACGGAATCCGTCACCGTCACCGCCAGCGCCGGCAGCGAGGGAGCCGCCGTCACCGCCCGGCGCTCGACTCCCCTGCAAGCGGTCGATCTGGACGGCGACGGAAAAGCCGAAATCGTGATCACCTTCCGGGACGATCAAGGGCGGGGACGGGTGACGGTGGTGGCGACACCGCATCCGTGATCACGATCCACCCCGGCGCGATCCGTCCCTGCTCCGAAGCCGTACCACCCACCCGGCGGAAGCCCTGGAAGACCGCCGGCAGGCCGTCGGCGTCGAAGAGGTCGGTGGTATTCCGCAGCTCGTAATGGACGTGGACGAGACCGGAGCCCATCCCGGAATGCCCCAGCTTGCCCAGGAGCTGCCCGCGCTCCACATGGTCGCCGACCTTCACCACGAGGCTGCCATGGCGGAAGTGAGCGAGCATGCTGACCTCGCCGTTCCCATGATCGATCATCACGTAATTCCCCGCCATCAGCGCCGGCTCCTTCTGCGCCGCCGCCAGATCGTAAGGAATGTCGTCCGGCCTCTCCCCCACCGCGGCCACGACCGTGCCCGGAGCCGGAGCCACGACCGCCGCGCCCAATCCCACCCAGCTCTCCTGCTTGCCCGGATCGCCATGAAACGCCTCCCCCTGCTCGTCCACCACCACCAGATCCAAAGCGTACCGCTGGCTGTTGCGCCGCATCTTCATGACGTCCCGGTTGAGCGAATTCCTGCGGCCGCACCTCGGCGAAAGCCTTCTCCCGGAGACCGCCCGGCCCCGAGAAGCGAAGCTCGAACCGCAAGAGCGTGATCGGCACCGCCGTGTCGAGCTCGAAGAACGGATTGAACACCGTCAAAGCCTTCCCCGGCTCCAGATGATGAGGCCCCAGCACCTCCACCGCCGGCCGCGAGCCGTTGCTGTCCAGCTTCTCCCAAACCAGGAGACGCCCATCCTTGTCGAAAGCCCGCACGCGGATGTCTACAAGATCGAGAGGCGCCTTGGCGACGTCGAGAAGCTCCAGCTCGAAGCTCAGGAATTGCCGGTCGCCGGTGCGCTCCATGTAGACCGGGTCCGGACGGACCTGGATGGTGACAGAGGGGGGCTGGGCGGCGGCCGGTGCGGTGAGCAGCGGCAGAAGGGCGATCAGGGGGAGGAGGGTGGTTCGGAGGGAAGAAGTCCTAGCTAGTCTCAACACGCTGGGGGCTGGGGTTTGTTAGCGCAGTGGCCAGCTCGGCGGCGACGGGAAGCGGCTCTTGGAGCTAGAATGGCACCATGACGACGCTCCGACTGAATGGCCGCATCACCGAAGAGGGCGGGCTCGAAATCGACCTCCCTCCCGGGCTCCCGCCAGGGGAGGCTCGGATTACGATCGAGATCCCGATAGAACCGCCATGGAGCTCTGACGACCTGGACCAGGCGTTGAAGGTGAGCCCGATGAGCGGAGCGGAGATCGTAAAAGCCGGCCTCACGGGAGGATGGTCGGGGATCTCGGATGGTGCGGATTGGGTGGAAGAGAAGAGGCGGCAGCGCCACGCGGTTGCCGGCTCGCCTTACGGGAAGCGCTAACGGCGGTGCGGCGCTACTGGCCGAAGCTCTGCTCAATAGAAAGGATGCCGAAGAAGCACCTTCAGACTATCCAGCCATGCGTGAGACACGCAGACGTCTTCGCCTTCTCGGCCACGAAGAATCGGTGCCAATTGGATATCCCTTGAAGTAAGAAGTTTTCCACCATCCAACTTTTCTCGGCAGACCGCAGCGATTAACTCTTCGCCATGAAGAGCGAGCCAGCGAGTGTCCCAGACTCGTGCTGTATAGTCATCTGAAGCGGTTACCAATCGTCGAAGGTCTCTGCTGAAGCGTACTTCCTCCACTCTGTCGTTGTGCCGCAGCCGCGCAAGGATCTGCCCCGTGTCCGTATCCCAGATTACCGAATCATTGGATTCATTTGCCCTACCCAATAATCGCTTTCCGTCGACACACGCGCACTTCGTCACCCGCTGAGACGCTCCCCACTCGGTCGGAATCGGGACTGAAAAATACTTCCTGTGGCCCTGGAGGGCTCTCCATACGGGCAATGATCCGGCCAGTCTCCGCCTCCCAGACAGTTATTGCGCCTCGAGAAGTGGCGCTCACTACTCGGCCTCCATCTGCACTCACACTCAAAGCCGCAGAACGCACCTCGGAATTATTTTTCATCAAGCTAATGGTATCCCCTGTCAAACCATTCAAAACACGCACGGCGTCCTTTTCAGCGCTCGCCACTCTCACAGCACCATCTGCGTTAACCGCCAAGGAAAGAGCCCTACCGCCAGGCCTTCTCATAGAGATAATTTTGCTCGTCCACAGGTCCCACCTCCACGCATCACCACTCTCTGCAACACCGAATAACCGCTGACCATCTGGACTAAATAGAACCGAGAGCGCCGAGCTCGATCTCTTTCCCTGAGCAAGAAGCTTTCCTGTTGCCGCATCCCATAGATTGATGCGAGTGAGGAGGACCTGCTTGTGATTCAAGGACTCGAAGCTAAGGTAGAAGGCCAATTCAGGACGTTGTTACTGTCCCTTTAATGCTTTCCAACGGAATAGGGATAGAGTCGGCAGCGGGCGCGGTGGCTGTAGGTCGAGGGGTTTGATGTTTCCGGCGGCTTTCGCCATTTGCCCGGATAGGTGCCATGCGATTCCCCTGTGGTTCAATGTCACCTTGCAACGGACCGATGTCCACTGACATTGACTCAATGTCCACTGACATCGGTCGAATGGCCACGGACATCGGTTCAATGTCACCGTGCAATGGACCGATGTCGGCTGACATCGATTCAATGTCGGCTTGCATCGGACCGATGTCAGCTTGCACTGCTTCAGTGTTCATTCCTGCGACCGCTGCAGGCGCTCTCTGGCAGCCATGTCACATTTCGAGACCCTATCCCGTCTCACCATTGGAGACTAGACTAAGACTGAGGAGCGAAAATCTATGAACCGAACCTTCGCTATTATTCTCGCCTTCCTGGCTGCAGCCGCCCTGTTCGCGGGGCTTGTGCATGCCGTGCTGGTGGCCGCGCACCTTTCCGAGCCAGCCGCCACCACGGTGTACGGCCTGACCCCTCGTCGGCTCTGGGCCACCACGATCGCTGTAGTGGCACTGGTCGGCGTGGTCATCGGTGGGCTGGCTCTGGCCCGCCCCGCCAGTCGTTTCGGCACGGCCTCCGGGCGACTCGGAGCCATCGTGGCCCTGGTGGCGGGGCTAATCGCAGTTGTCAATGGCTGGCTGAATTTGGCTACCGCCAACGGCGGTCCCGGCACCGGCAACGGAGTCATCGGTGGGGCGGCGGCGTTCGTGCTGGGGCTGATCGCCATGGCCCTGGGTGGTCTGGCTCTGGCCCGCTGCCGCCGCACCTCCTTAAAGCCGGGATGAGCGACGTGAGCTCCACGAGCGAAATGTCGAATCCGGCCGCGAGCTTCGAGCCGTACCGCCGGCGCCTGCTCGGTCTTGCATACCGGATGCTCGGGTCGATGGCGGACGCCGAGGACGCGGTGCAGGAGACATACTTGCGCTGGCATGCGACCGACCGCGACAGAGTGTCGGACCCGAGGGCATTTCTCATGACCACGACGACGCGGATTTGTCTCGACATGCTGACCTCGGCACGCGCACGGCGCGAGGAGTACGTCGGTCCCTGGCTGCCGGAGCCGGTTGTTGACACGGCAGCGCTCGCGCCCGACAGCCGCACGGAATTGGCTGAGGATCTGTCCATCGCGCTGCTCTTGATCCTCGACCAGCTGTCGCCGCTCGAGCGCGCAGCCTTCCTGCTGCACGACGTGTTCGATTTCTCGTTCAGCGAAGTGGCCCAGGCACTGGAGCGGAACGAGGCGGCGTGCCGGCAGCTCGCCGCTCGCGCAAGGGCGCACGTGCGCGCAGCGCGACCACGCGGCGCGACCGCACCGCCGGCGCTTTCGGGCGAGATCGATGCGAAACATGCGCAGCTCCTGTCCGCATTCGTGACGGCAACCCAGTCTGGCGATCTCAAGACATTGACGCAGTTGCTCGCGAGCGATGTGCGCGTCGTGACGGACGGCGGCGGCAAGGTGGCGGCGGCGCTGAACGCGCTCGAAGGCGCCGATCGCGTGGCGCGGTTCCTGGTTGAAGCCGCGCGCAAACGCGCAGGTGCGTGGTGGCGCGAGGATTTCACGCTGCGCTTTGCGATCATCAACGGCCTGCCTGGTGTCATCGTGGACGGACCCGAGGGACCGGTGCAGACTGCGGCCTTCGAAATCGAAGGCGACGTGATTCGAGCGCTGTACGTGGTGCGCAATTCGGACAAGTTGCGGCATTTGGCGGAGGGGGCCGCTTGAGTCGTAAACAATCGCGCTGGAAGCCGGGCATGTGCTACGCCGTTCCGCTTTCGGATGGATCCTATGGCATTGCCCAAGCTGGCGCGGCAATGATGACGAACGCAATCTATGTCGCACTCTTCGCAGACCACTATCGCGAGTTACCGAACCAGCCGCTTCATCTCACGTTCGCTTCGGCGGTGGCCCTTGCCACGACTCGGCGACAAGCTCTGAATGGAGGGGAGTGGCTCTCGCTCTGGCACGAATCCGAAGTCTTTCCAAAAGCTGCATTTTCAAACGAGCGTTTCTCAAGCAATGGCTATGTCGGCGCAATGGTCTATGACGCAGGAATCCTGGTAGATTTTCTTTCGGCCTATCACGGGTTGCTCCCTTGGAATGTGATGAATGACCCAGACTACTATGACAGGATACTTATCGCGTCAGTCGAGCGGCCAAAGTCCGCAATCATCCTCAATACAGAAGAATGCGCAAAGTATCGCCGCGAGGCACTTGGTGTCGACGTCTAACCGGCGTTCAAGCGGACTCACACCGGCTTGGACAGACCTGTGGGCTTCCCAAGCATCCGGCGCGCCGGTGCGGGCGGCTCCCGAATAGGTTCCCCCCGATTCCAGAAGGATCGAGCTTCGAGGAATCTCCACCGACATCCAACGCGGTCGGCTCTTCGTTGACGACGAGCAGTGCCTCGCCGCCGAGCGGACGGACCAGCGTACCTGGGGGTCCGAGGATCTCGGTGTCGTAGCCACGCACAGGGGGCATCGAGGGGGTAGAATATCGAACGAGAGGACAGTTGAAAAGCCCATCCTTGCCGCCATGGGGGATTCTATGAAGCTCGGCTGGCACCTGTTCGCACCGAGGAGATCTCGGCCAACCCCTCTTCTTCGGCGGGCCCGTGGCTTCGTGGCCGGGGCCGGCGGTATGCTCCTCCCGGTGCTTCTCGCCTCGGGTTGCCGCCCCGCGGAGCCGGCTCCCGATCCCCTCAAACTCCAGGCGCCCGCGGCTCCGGTCCGGACCTCGCCGCTCGGCCCTCCGCCGCAGCGGACGATCTATCGGGTCGGTGGCGAGGTGACGCGTCCGGTCCAAATCGAGAAGTGTGAGCCCAAGCTCCCGGAGTACCTCAAGAAGAGACGAATCACTCACTGTTGACCCAGGGCATCGGCCTGCGGCCAGCGTCCTTCATGGCCGCCGGCAAGAATGCCTATCACCGGTCATATGCAGACCCCAACTCTCAGCAAACGCCCTCCCAGGGCACTGGCGGCGAATCCATATGACCAGCAAGACTCGCGCTTGACTTTCATAAGCGAGTGGCGTAAGTTGAGCATCTCAGGAGGTTTAGAGGTACTGCCCGGCGCCTGCTGCCAAGGCGTGGAGATGTGGAAGGTGTAGATGAGGCGGGCCGGCGGGGTCGAATACTAGGTTCGCCGCGCGGAGCTCCTTGTGAGAGGAATAGGGGCCCTTGTGTTAGGCGATCTTCCGAACGAGTCGTGGGGAGGTACATTGGCAGCCGGCGCGAAGGGTTGCAGCCCCCTTTCGCCTGCTCAAACACAGAAAGGAGTTGGTGATGAAAAAATGGTATTTGATAGGCATCATTTCGGTTCTGCTGGCAGTCGCATTTGCGACCCTTTCGACAGAGGGAGCACAGGGAAGTTTCCACATCCAAAGCGGAATAGCCCCAGTGGGAAATTCGCCAACTAACCTAAAGCGAATCACAGTCAAATTTCCCGTTCCTTTTTCCTCGCCACCGGTGGTAACCGCCAATACTCTTCAGGGAACAGATTTTCCAGGTGACATTCCCGACACCTTTGCTGTTTCGGTGAAATCGGTAACCAACGCTAACGCCGTAATCCAGGTATTCCGGATAGATAGAAAGCCAACTGAATTCGGGTGGGCGCAGAATCTCCGTCTCGGTTGGATTGCTGTTAGCGATAACTGATTGTGGGCACGCTGGATGGTGGACCAGACTCGGCGGTTGTCAACGGCTTCCGGGTAGACCTGGGTGGTCGCCCACCCAGGCCCCCCACAGACCCGTACGTGCGGGACTACCGCATACGGTTCCTCAGGCCACGGTTTCGCTACGCGATCAAACCCATCCACCCCCACACACACAACCGTCGCGCATCCTCTGGTTCGGAAAACCCTTGACCGCTCTTCCCGTGCCAGTTGTGCTATCCGCTGAAGTTTCGTTGAGACTTTCTCAAGGTTCGGCGACCTTGCCATCTTTCCCTCCAACGATTCCGTGACCCGACACCCCCCTTCCCTCCACGGGGTCCCTCGGGACGGTTCCCCCGCTTCCTCGGTACTATCAGGGTGCTAAGACGCCCTGAGTCCATCCCGCCGCGCTTCGTTTCCTTCGCTTGGCGGTACCGCGATTGCGCCCGCGACTTCGCTCCCACAGGGTGCCGGCGCCCTTTACCTGTGGACCTGGACCAGTTGGTGACCCGGAGTCCAACCCGGGATTGGATCGCGGAGATCTCAGGGTTCTCCCAGGTTCCTGGGCAGACCCCCTTGTGTACATGCCCTGGGCTGCTACCCCGGAGGACCCTCGACGCCAGGCCACTACGGCGCCGAGGATGTTGCCTTCCGATCGCCCCACGACGTCGGCTCCTCGTTCTCGTAGTCTCTCGAGGCTGATTACCACGGCCTGCACACTCGCTGTCTACGCTTCGCAGCGCTGAGTTACCCCAACACCACGCAAGACTCACTTCCGGTGGGTGGCCAGCCCTTGCCGGGTAGGATTTGGACCTACTGGGTCTACTACGAAGAGTTTCAGGTTCTGTCTATTGCATTCTCCTTCCTCTCTTCCCAGGCTTGGCCTGGCGCGATCCGGGTAGGCCTGGGTGGTTGCCCACCCAGGCCCCCCACAGACCCGTACGTGCGGGACTACCGCATACGGTTCCTCAGGCCACGGTTTCGCTACGCGACTTTCAGACCTCGTGACAGATCCTCGGATTGGGCAGCGGGTAGCGCTCCAGAAGGAGGTTGAACCGCTCCCAGGTCAAGTTGGATGTTCGCGAGCGGCGACTAAGCCACTTGCGCCAGATCCTCTTGACCCAGTGATGCACACTGCTCAGGGACCTTGAGTTCCCGGTGATCCCGTAGTACCCATAGTGTCCCCGCAGCTTGCGGAGAAGCTGTGCGTGCTGCGAGGCCATGGGCACATGCCGATTCCCTTGACACCACAGGTTGAGCTTCCGCAAGAACCGGGTGCTCCGGTCGGAGGCCGTCTTGCGCTTCACCGCCCAATTTCCCCGACGAGACTTCTCCCAATAGTGGGTGAAGCCGAGAAAATCAAAGCTCCTCGGCTCCTCGTGCCGCTGCGTTCTGTCTGGCTCCGTCTTGCGGGGCCGTTCAAAACGCACCAGCCGAGTCTTGTCTGGGTGGAGGCGAAGGCCGTATCTGCCGAATCGCTTCGGCAGTACGTCCAGCACCCGCCGGGCATCCGCCTCCAGTTCGAAAACCAGGACGAAGTCGTCAGCGAAACGAATCAGGGACGCCTGCCCATTGAGCCGGGGCCTGACCGTTGCCTCAAACCATTCGTCGAGGACCTTGTGGAGGTAGATGTTCGACAGGAGCGGAGAGATGACTCCCCCTTGCGGTGTTCCTGTAGCTGGATGGCTGAGATTCCCCTCCTCCATCACTCCCGCGCTCAGCCACTTGTCAATGGCGCGGCGTAATACCCCGTCGCGCACCCTCTGGTCCAGGAAGTCTCTGAGATGACGAGGGTCCAGGTTGTCGTAAAAGCCCTCGATGTCTGCTTCCAGAACCCAGCCTCCTCCCATCGACATGAGACCTTGCCGCAGACTCCTGATCGCCTGATGCGCCGATCGTCCGGGCCGGAATCCATACGAACCGTCTAGAAATTCCTGCTCATAGACGGCTTCCAGCACAATCGTGACCGCCCTCTGAAGGACTTTGTCCTCGAAGGTCGGCACCCCGATCGGCCGCTTCTTCGTCGGATCGCTCCCTTTCGGAATGTAGACCCGGCGAACCGGCGGCGCTTTGTAGCGGCCCGACTTGAAGCGGTCCAGGAGGCTCTGGAGATTCTCTTCCAGGTTCTCCTCATAGGCCGCTGCCGTCTCACCGTCTACGCCTGGGGCGCCGTCTTTGCGCGTCAGGCGATAGGCTTCCCGCAGACAATCCATGTCGATGTGATGAGCCAGGCTCACCAAGACCCGCGTTCGATCTTCCCTTGCCAGTTGTGCTATTCGTTGAAGTCTCGTTGAGACGCTTTCCAGGTTCGGCGACCTTGCCATCTTTCCCTCCAACGATTCCGTGACCCGACACCCCC
>Ga0307506_10000118_pt1 | contig 29453 bp, 20 predicted proteins | sample 25_S_MG_FD_202175 | JGI IMG/M metagenome (GOLD analysis project Ga0307506, IMG submission 202175) | Soil microbial communities from Populus trichocarpa stands in riparian zone in the Pacific Northwest, United States - 25_S | ecosystem: Environmental > Terrestrial > Soil > Riparian zone > Trees... | reverse complement strand
AACGTTGGGAGCTGAGGGGTTGTGGCCGTTCGCAGCGCCCCCCTCCTGGCCTCCCCCCTGCTCCAACCCTCCCCCTCCCAGGGGGGAGGAAACCTCCGCCCGGCCAAAGTTAGCGCCTATGGGGGATGGGGGTGAGGGTCCAGGGCGTCTGAGGATCTCCATCAGAAAGCGCTCGTATCCGCCACGCTGGCGAAGCGCCCGCTGGGATTCCTGTAGGTGCGGATCGTTCCGGTCTGCGTATCGGTCACCGTCAAGGTGTATTCCACGTTCGACAGCGCGCCGTAGAACAGCCAGAATTTTCCATTGCTCGGCCGGCCGTCGAGCGCCTTGACCACCAGCTCGATGTTGGCGGCGTCGAAGAACCAGAACGCGCCGGTCTCACCATTGCCGCCGGTCAGCGGCGTGGCCTTGCCTTTCCCGGTGTGATTCTGGAAGTCCTTCCAGGCGACCTCGACGGCGAAACGGTTGTTGTTGAGGCAGAGCCGCTCCGCGCTCGCCTGGCAGGGGACGGCGGCGGCACGGTCCGTCCGTTCCGCGACGAGCGGCAGGGGAGAGGGCTTGGCGACCGTGCGCCGCGGAGCGGCGGCGCCGGCTCCCAGCGGTCCGAAGCCGTGGGTGTCGCCGACGCTGGAGAGCTGTCCGAGCGGATTGAAGTATTGCCGGACGAGGCCGGTCTGCGTGTCGGTCACCGTCAAGGTGTATTCGACGCTCGACAGGGCGCCGTAGAAGACCCAGGCGTGGCCGTTGGTCCCCTGGCCGTCGAGGACCTTGACGATCGTTTCGACGTTGGTGGGAGAGAAGAACCAGAACGTGCCGGTGTCGCCGGTCAGGGGGCCGGCGTGGCCAGCGCCTGCGTGTCCCGCGAAGTCGCGCCAGCGTGCCTCGACGCGGTAACGGCCGCCGAGACAGAGAGCCGTGTCGGAAGCCTGGCATGCCCCCGTACCAAAGAGGGGGAGAGACCACAGCTCGCGCCCCGCCGGGCCGTCGTCGGCGGAGAAGTAGAGCCGGTCTCCGGCGACGGTGAGGCCGGCGGGCGCCGAGGAGGCGGCGAAGGGAGCGATGTCCTGCGCCATGCGGGTGCCCGCGGCGGTGCCGTCGCTCTGCCAGAGCTCGATGCCGTGGACGCCGTCCGTCGCCGCGAAGAACATGCGGTCGCCCGCGGCCGTGAGCCCAGAAAGATTGGCGCCGCCGGCGCCCGGGTTGATGTCGCGCAGCAGCGCCGTGCCGGCCGGCGTGCCGTCGCTGGTCCACAGCTCCTCGCCGTGGACGCCGTCGTCGGCGATCAGCCAGAGCCTGCCGGCGCCGGCCATCAGGTAGTCTCGCGGCGGGAAGGTGCCGAGATAGACCTGAATCTCCTGGACCGGCACCGTGCCGCCCGGGGTGCCGTCGGTCCGCCAGAGGGTGGTCCGGGTGGGCCCCGAGGCGAGGAAGTAGGCGGCGCCCTGGAAGACGACGAGGTCGGAGGCGCCCTGTCCGAGCGGGCCATCGACGGGGAAGAGCGGCGTCGTGCCCGCCGCCGTGCCGTCCGTCGCCCAGACGGTGCCGGCGCGGAAGACGACGCGCGCGCCCAGGCGGGTGAAGTGGGGATCGTAGCCTTCCGAGGGGACGAAAAAGGTGGCGATCTTCTTCGTCCCCTCGCGGGTGCCGTCGCTGTGCCAGATGGCGCCTTCGTCGAACAGATCGCCCGTCGAGAAGAAGAGGTCGGAGCCGAGCCCGGCCATGCGCACGATCTGCGGGACTTCCAATGGGAGAACGAAGGCCAGCGCCGTCCCTGCCAGCGTTCCGTCACTGACCATCATCGGATGGAAGGGCGGATCGGCAAAGCTCCAGTCGGAGAAGTACAGCTTCCCCTGATACGCGGCCATCCCTCCCTGGAGGAAGGATTCCAGCGAGAGGGTACCGGCGGCCGTGCCATCCGTGCGCCAGAGGGCCTGCTGCTGGAACTGGTTCTGGCGCACGAAGAAGAGGAAGCCGCCGGCGGCGGTCGGCCGGAGGTCGGTGAAGGGACGGATATCGACCCCGAGAAGGGCGGTGCTCTCCGCACTGCCGCCGCTCCTCCAGAGCCGCGGGTTCTCGTTCTCCACGCCCTCCCAGGCCGCGAAGAGGAGATTGCCCCCGAAGGAGGTCAGCGCGAACGGGTCGGACGACGGACCGCGGGGCGCGACGACCGCAACCCGGCGCGCGCCGGCCGGCGGCACGCTCTCCCAGAGAGCCGCGCCGGAGCCGGTGTCGCCGAGGCCGAAGTAGACCTTGGCGCCGAGCGCGGCGGTGCCGCCGAAGAACGAGATCTCGGGAGCCGCGACGTCGGTCCGCCGCACCGTGCCCGCCGCCGTGCCGTCCGTGCGCCACAGCTCCTCGCCGTGGACCGGATCGGTGGCGGTGAAGAAGAGCCCCTGCGGAGTCACCGCCGGCGCGGCGCCGAAGGGATCGACCGCGCCGCACGTCCCGGGGCAGAGATCGGCCACGAGACGAGTCCCCGCGGCGGTGCCGTCGGTCACCCAGGGCTCGGCGCCGTGCGCGTCGTCGGAGCCATAGAAGAGGATGCGCCCGCCGATCTCGGTGAGCGGCGTGCTGTCGGTGAGGAAGGAGCACTCGTCCGTGCAGGGCTGGCCGGGGACGGAGGTCACGGATTCGGGAGTCCCCGCCGTGGACCAGATCTGCACGCCGTGGACGCCGTCCGACGCGAGGAAGACGATTCGGTTGCCGGCGATGTGGAGCTGCCGTAGCGGGATGTCGTCGAAGGAAAAGCCGGTGGCCCGCCGGGTGCCGGCGGGCGTGCCGTCGCTCGTCCAGATCTCCTTGCCGTAGACCTCGTCGTGCGCCACGAAGTAGACCTTGCCGCCGAGGACGTGCAGCCCCTCGCCCCAGAAAGCTGGAACGATGGGGGAGAAGGCGTGCAGAGACAGAGTGCCGGCGGGCGTGCCGTCGCTCGTCCACAGCGCCATGTCCTGCTCGGTGGAGAAGCCGAAGAACAGCCGATTGCCGGCGGCGGTGAGCAGTCTGGGGGTGCCGTGGCCACCCTGGCTGAAGATGCGCAGCCGGTGGGTGCCGGCGGGCGTGCCGTCGGTCGTCCACAGCGCGGCGTCGCTGTTGGCGTCATAGGCGGTGAAGTAGAGCCGCGGGCCGATGGCGATCACTTGGTCGATCGACAGCCTCGGCTCTTGCGGCGCCAGGCTCAGGCGCACCGTGCCCGCCTGGCTGCCGTCCGTCTTCCAGAGATCGCACCCCGAGCCGTCCTCGGCGCAGCCGGTCAGATAGACGGCGCCGTTGAAGAGGACGGGCCGGTCCAGGGAGGCCGTCAGGGAGAGAGGGAACGTCCCCGTCCGCGTGCCGTCGCTCCGCCAGAGCCGTGCCGGCGCGGCGAATCCCGCCCGCGCGGAGACCAGGACCAGATCGCGGAAGCTGCCCACGATGGTGGCCGCAGCGTTGCAGTCGCCCGGGCAGAAGTCGCGCACCATGTGCGTCGACTCCGGCGTCCCGCCGCTCACCCAGAGCTCCTTTTCCGAGCTGGACGACGCCGCGGTGACGAAGAAGAGCTGGCCGCCCACCGCCGTGAGCTGCCCGAAGCCGCTGCCGAAGCCGCCGATCGCCGTGTTGATGTCCTTGACCAGCGACGCAGTCTGCGCGCGGAGGGGGGTGGCGAGGAGGAGCAGGAGGAGGCAGAGGAGGCCCCTCACCCCCAACCCAGGGCGTTGCCCTGGGCTAAGATAACTCGGCCCTTCAGGCCGGAAAAATCGCATCAGAAAGCCTCCGTATCGCCGACGCTGGCGAAGCGACCCTCGATATTCGAGTAGCGGCGGGTGAGGCCGGTCGTCAACAGGAACGTCCCCGCCCGGGTGCCGTCGGATCGCCAGAGCTGCAGCCCGTCCGTGAAGGAGCGGGTCGTCCAGAAGAGAATGCCGCCGGCATGGCCGACGGGGAGCGGCTGCCAGGAGCATTCGCCCGGGCAGGCGTCCACCAGCAGCTCGGTGCCGAGACCCGTACCGAGCTCGGTGCTGTCCGTCACCCACATCTCCAGGCCGGAGCTGGCCTCGGAAGCGGTGAAGAAGACCTTGTCGCCCACGGCGTGCAGCCACCGCGGGGAGGAGTCGCCCAAGGCGGTCTCCTCCAGGGGATTGACGTCCTTGACCAGGGTCGCCGTCTGGGCGGCGAGCGGTGATGACGCGAGTGTGAGCAGAGCGAGAATCAGGGCGCAGTCGCGGCGAGCGGGCATTCTCAAGGATGTTTCTCCAGTGAGTGGTGAGCCCGGATCTTATCGTAGAGGAGGCGCCGCCGGCTCGCGCAGGGACCATCTGCGTGCTATTTTTGTCTTTGCTTTTCTAGGGAGGATAAGGGGGCCCCTTCGCATCCTCCCTAGAGGGGATACCAATGGCGGCTCCGAGTCTGTACCCTCTCCGCATCTATCCACGCAGCGCTCTGGCAAGGAGAACCTCTCCATGAAGACAAAGCTCGTCCACGCCCTACTTTTCGTCTGCCTGCTCGGCGGCTCGTCCGCTTCCCTGCTCGCCCGCGGCTTCTCGGGGAATTGCTCCGGGACCTATCTGATGGCCGAAGCGGGCGGCGCGACGTCCCTCTGGACGTTCGAGGCCGACGGGACCTTTTTCGCCACCAGCTCGCTTGAGGCGCTTCTCAACTTTTCCGACCAGCAGGGGAGCTGGGAGAAGCACGGCAACAACGGCCTCGAGGGAGCGGTCCTCGCCCTCGTGTTCGACGAGAACAACGAGCTCCTCAACGTCAGCCGCGTCGACGTCTCCCTGCACACGGTCGGCAACGGGTGCGACAACATCGCCGGCTCGCTGGAGGTGCGCGAGTTCACCGGCAGTGAGGATCCGCTCGATCCCGCCACCGACACCGGAGATCCCATCGCCACCGACACCGTCACCGGCCGCCGCGTGAAAGCGCGCGGGTAGGGGGCTTCGCAACGAGAAAAACGGCCCGCGCACGAGATGGCCGCCGTGCTGACGATCGCGGCCATCCTTTCGAAACGTTTTTCGTTGTCCACCTCGGTGTTGGAGACGTAGACCTTTCCATCCACCGGCGCGTCAGCTCCGGCGCCGCTCGCGCAGCAAACGGGCTTGCAAGCCTTTCAGCTCGGCGGCCCCCAGGCCAGCCAGGACGGCTTCCCGCTCCGCGTCGAGGTCGATCTCGAGAGCCTGGCAAAGCGAGCGGACCGCCTCGCGCAACCCTTCGTCGCGCCCTGCGCTCAACCCCTCGTCGCGACCTTGGCGCAACCCCTCGTTACGGCCTTCCCGCAACCCCTTCTCAAGCCCCTTGCGCATCCCCTTCTCGACGCCCAACCGTTCGGCCAGGCTGAGGGCGCCGCGGGCGTCCTGCTCGGCGATCTTGGCGCGGTCGTAGAGGTCGAGCTCGTCGGCATTGAATCCCGCCAGGCGGGCGACCTCCAGCGCTTCACGGTACGGCGTCTGCGACAGAGCCGGCGGCACCACTCCGAGCCTCTTGGCCTCGCGGAAGAAGTAGGCCCAGCGGTCGATGGTGCGGCTCACTCCTGAGCCAAACCCTTGGCGTCATCTTCCGCGCCGACGGGAACAAACTGCGCCTCACCGACGCCGCGACCGGCGTTCCCCTCCTCCGCAGGAAGGAGATCCAGAAGGCGCGGCGCCAAGCTGAAGAGAACGCCGCCGCCGCCGAGGAGAGAAGCCGAGCGGCTGGAGGAAGAACTCGAACGCCTGCGGCGCACACTCGGCGGAAGCTGAGACTCCAAGCGGCTCACACGGTCGCCGTGTGACGAAGCCGAGCTGCGCGCCTAGTGGAGCGCCCGGACACCCGCCGAGCCCATGGGGTGAGCCGCTGCGAGGGGTGTAGAATGATTGTGAGGTGAGCCATGGAAGCGACTCTCGACCAACTCGGCAGGATCGAGCTCCCCAAGGAGCTCCGTGACGATCTAGGGCTATCGGCCGGAACTGTGCTGACCATTGAAGAGAGGAGCGGCGGTATCCTCTTGAAGCCGGTCGGCAGCCGAGCAGGGCTGGTCCGCAAGGAGGGGGTCCTCGTCTTCGCCGGAGAAGCCGAAGAGGACGTTGCCCTGGCGGTGCAGCGAGACCGAGACGAGCGGTCACGCAAGGTGGCCGGCCTCGGATGAGGGTCTTTTTCGATACCTCCGTTCTGGTTGCCGCCCTCTTTGAAGGGCATGCTTTCCATCGCCAGGCTTTTCCCTGGCTGAAGCGTGCCCGCGAGCGCGAATTCTCTTTCCTCGTGGCGACCCATACGTTGGCCGAGCTATATTCGGCACTGACGAGCTTGCCGGTCAAGCCGAAGATCACTCCTGGTGCGGCTCAAGAGTTAATTCACGAGAATGTGGAGACCGTAGCGGAAATGGTTTCTCTGTCTCCATCTGATTATTCGCTAACGCTTCAGCGAGTTGCGGAGCTTGGACTGCCGGGTGGCGTTGTCTATGATGCCCTCTTCGCGCGAGCCGCCGAGAAGTCGGCAGCGGACTGGCTGCTCACGTTCAACGTCAAGGACTTTCGGCGCGTCTGGCCTTCTGGAGCTTCGGTTCTTTTTGTTCCCGAATAGCCCTGGGAATAGGTGCCACCCATGTTCCTCTTCTACCGCAAGGGCGAACCCAGGGGCGTGGTGGCGCCGGATGGCTTTGTCGTCAAAGGCGTGCCGAAGCTCCCCGGCGGCGTGCAGCGCCGCAAGTACATGCTCTGGCTCGCTTGCGGGCACGCTCGGCGGAAGTTGAGACTCCAAGTGACTCACACTGTCACCGTGCTTCGCGCGTCCTGGAGTCAAAGCCGTGCCCCCGCTCAGACGGGCAGTTGAGGCCGCAACTCCCCGCCCGACCACTTCAGCTCCGCCCGGCAACCTGTCGTTCTCCGCGCCACCACTTCAGCTCTGTTCCAGGTAGGGCAGAGCTGACAATCCGTGGCTCGGCGCCCACCTCGGCACCTTCTCGCCTGCCTTTCCCCCCGCAACAGCACACTACCTCCTGAAGGGCCCCAAACCCCCGCCACCACCGCCGGTGACAACGGCTTCATCCTCGCCGCTGCCCCCTCCGGACCTCATCATCCAGGACGAGCTCCACCTGATCGCGACCATCCCGACGCGCCGCTCGCGCAGCAGGCGGGACGATGGACGCGGCCGAGGCCGAGCCCTATCATGGGATCTGAGAGATATCAGCTCCCAGGGGAGAGGCACGTTCATGGCTCTGACCAATGCGCAGCGGCATACGCTCCAGTCCATCGGCACGGCGTTGCTTCCCGTCCTGTCCCCTCAGGAAGGGGACGATCCGCGCCTCTTCGCGCTGGACGCCGCCGCCTTGAAGGTGCCCGCGGCGATGGAGGAGACGATCGCGGCGCTCGGCGCCGATCAGCAGGCGGAGCTCGGCCGGCTTCTTGGGCTGCTCGGGACTCCTCTCCTGCCTCTCCTGCTGACCGGCCGGGCGCGGCGGTTCTCCGGGCTGTCCCAGGAGGAGGCCGAGCGCTTTCTGCTGGCGATGGCGGACAGCCGGCTGCCGCTCCTGCGCACCGGCTTTCAGGCCCTCAAGCGGCTCGCCACTTTCCTTTTCTATTCTCTCCTCGACGCCGGCGGCGAAAACCCGACATGGCCGGCGATCGGCTACACCTCTTCGGCGCGTCCTCCGGCAAGCCCGCCGGTTCTGCGGCTGACGGCGGTCCGCGCGCCGGCCACTTTCGACTGCGACGCCTGCGTGATCGGCTCGGGAGCGGGCGGGGCGGTGGTGGCCGCCGAGCTGGCGGCGGCGGGACGCCGGGTGATCGTGCTCGAGGCCGGCGCCGGCCTCCAGGCTCCCGACTTCGAGCAACGCGAGCTGCCGAGCTTCCAGAGCCTCTATCTCGACGCCGGCCTCACGGCCAGCCGCGACCTCGGGATGGCCATCCTCGCGGGTGGCGCCCTGGGCGGCGGCACGACGGTCAACTGGCAGACCTCGCTGCCTCTGCCGGACGAGGTGCGGGCCGAGTGGGCCGAGCTCTCCGGCTGCCGGCACTTCGTGGAGGAGAGCTTCGCGCAGTCGCTGGCGGCGGTGATGGCACGGCTCCATGCCGGGACCACCGAAAGCGTGATCAATCCCAACAACGCGACCCTGCGCGACGCGTGCGATGCTCTCGGCCACCCCTGGACGCTGCTCGCCCGCAACGCGCGGGGCTGCGCTCCGGAGCAGTGCGGCTACTGCGTCTTCGGCTGCCGGCTCGGCGCCAAGCAGTCCGCGGCCGTCACCTTCCTCGCCGATGCGCTCGCCGCCAACCAGGGGGACGGCGCGGCGCGGATCATCGCCCGCTGCCGCGCCGAACGGGTGCAATGGCAAAACGGCCGGGTGACCGGCGTCGACGCGGTCGCCACCGAGGCGGAGACCGGCACGCGGCATCCGGTGCGGATCGCGGCACCCCTCGTCGTGGTGGCCGCCGGCAGTCTCCACTCGCCGGCCCTCCTTCTGCGCTCCGGTCTCGACCTGCCGGCCTTGGGGCGTCATCTGTACCTCCATCCCGCCACCTCCGTGGCCGGCGTTTACGAACAGCCCATCGAGCCCTGGAAGGGTCCGCCGCAGACGGTGATGTGCGACAGCTTCAGCCATCTGTCCGGCCTCTACGGCTTCCGCCTGGAGGCGGTGCCCGCTCATCCCGGCCTGCTGGCGCTGGCCACGCCGTGGCACGGCGCGCGAGAGCACCGGCAGGAGATGCAGAAGAGCGCGCACAAGAGCGCCTGGGTGGTCCTGGTGCGCGACCGGAAGGGCGGCCGGGTCCGCGCCGGGCGTGACGGGCGGCCGATCGTCGAGTACCGGCCGGACCGCGAGGCCCACGCGCATCTGCGGCAGGGCGCGGCGGCGGCGGCGCGCCTGCATCTCGCCGCCGGCGCCCTGGAGCTGCTCGCCTTGCACAGCCGGCCCCACCAGCTCCGCCGCGGCGGCGGCCTCTCTCCGGCGGCGATCGACGCCTTCTGCGACCGCCTCGCCGCCAGCCCGCAGGACGGCAACCGCTCGCCCCTCTTCAGCGCCCATCAGTTGGGCACCTGCCGCATGGGCGGCGACCGGCGCCAGGCGGTGTGCGACGAGAACGGCCAGGTCTTCGGCGTGCGCGGCCTCTACATCGGCGACGCCAGCGCCTTCCCGGCCTCCTCCGGCGTCAATCCGATGATCACCATCATGGCCCTCGCCCATCACACGGCGCAGCGGATCAAGGCGTCTCTCTAGCTACTGGCTCTCGGCCTGCCTGCTCGCTTCCGCGCGCCTGGCACTGCGGGCGGCGAGGGCGGCGCTTTTGATCGCCCCGAAGGTTTCGTTGAGCTTCCCTTTCGTCTGGTCGTACCATCCGTCGAACGATCCCCGCCGCCTGGCCGCCAGGTCATCTCGCCTCGCGGTGCGCGCCGTCTGATCGATGGCGGTCCCCTCGAGCTCCGAGGCCATCCTGTCGAGCTGGCGCGTCGCCTTTCTGCTGGCTCTTTTCTGGCCTGAGACCATTCTCGCGACCACGCCCGTGACCTCCCTCGAAAACTCGCCATAAAGGCCCGCGTTGCCGGGATCCCCCTGGTCCGCGGAGCGGAACTCCTCGTGATCTCTCAAATCCGTGAAGCTCCGGGAACGTGCGCGCAGCGCGGCGATGGCGGGGCCGGCGTTGTCCAGCGCCTGCCCTCCGGCCTCTTGCAGACTCGCTGTGATCTGGTCCGCGATCTGGTCTCCCAGGCTGCCCACCGCATTGAAGACGTGCTCGCCCTGGGCGCTGCCGCCGACCAGCCCGGTCGCATCCACCAGGTTGGTCGGGCTGTTCGCGACGTAGCCATAGACGAGCCCTGGCCGCCGGAAAGGCATGGAGGAGAGATCGGCCTGGGCGAGCTTCCCGGAGTCCAGCATCCCGTCGAAGATCGGATCGGCGCTGGTCCATTGCCCCTGGCGGGCGTCGTAGTAGCGGAAGCCGAAGGAGGAGAGGCCGGTCTCCTCGTCCAGCTCCTTGCCGCTGAAGAGGTAGGGTGCCGGGTCGGTCTGCGAGCGCTCGTCGACCCAGACCTCGCCGGAGGGGAAGTACTCCAGGTGCTGCCAGGTCGCTCCCCGCTCGTCGCTGACGTACTCGGTGGAGCCCAGGTGATCGGGGTGATAGAAGTAGACTTTCGCCGCGTTGGGATTCGCGCCGGCGCCGACCTTGCTGACCAGCCGGACGCCGTCGGCGAAGACGTGCTTGCTCAGCTTGTTGCCGTTGGTGACCGAGAACCAGCGGTTGACGTAGATCGTCTCGCCGCCCTGGCCCGCCTTGTTGGTGCGGGTGCCGGCGCTGTCGTAGAGGAAGCGGTTGGTCTGGCCGTTGTCGGCCACGGCCTTGAGGCGGTTCTCCTCGTCCCAGGTGTCAGCGCGGCGGGTGCCGTTCGAGTCGCTGTCCCAGCCGAGCTGGTTGCCGCTCAGGTCGTAATGGAAGGTGCGGTCGCCGATGTGGGTGGCGGCATGGGGCTGCGGGCCGCCGTAGACATAGGCCTGGTTGTAGGAGGTCTTGGCTTCGCGCTTGCCCTTGACCTCGTGGAGTTGGTTCTTGGCGACGAGATCGCCGCCTTCGTCATAGGCCAGGGTGAGGGCGAAGCTGGTGACCTTGTTGTTGGCCGACCGTGAGCTGCCCGTGGCGCCGACGAGCTGGTAGAGGTCGTCGTAGAGAAAGGTTTCGTTGACCGGGCCGCCTTCCTGCGTGGCACGCCCCGGGGGAACGTCGTTCTGGAGGCTCAGCAGGGTGCCGGTCGAGTCGCGGTTGTAGCTGAGGCTCTGGAATTTGCGCCCGCCGGTCTCCCAGGCCTCGATGGCTTTGAGCTCGCGGGATTTCGCATCGTAGGTGGTGCGCGCCTCGACGCCGTTGCCGAAGACGGTGCGGACCTTCTGGCCGAATTCGTCGTAACCCTGGTGGCGCAGGTATTCGAAGCGGACGCCGGCCTGCACGCCGGCGGCGGTCTTCACCTTGCCGCCCGCGTCGTAGCCCCAGGTGACCTGCTCGCCGTCCGGATAGACCATGGAGAGGAGGCGCCCGAAGCTGTCGTAGCGGGACGTGGTGGTGTACGGCCCCTTCGGGCTGGTGCCGTTCAGGGAGGTGGCGGTGCGCACGCTCTGGGCGAGATTGCCCAGGCGGTCATAGGAGCGCTGCTCGACGCCGGACTCGTCGGTGACGGAGGTGATGCGGTCCGCGCTGTAGCCCGGCGCTCCCGGCCCGCCGTAGGTGAAGAGGACGTCCGGCATGCTCGGGTAATCGATGCGGTCGAGCCGGTGGAAGGTCCGCAGGTAGCGGATCTGCCGGCCTTGCGCGGCCAGGTTGGCGGTGACCTTGGCGCCCAGGTCTCCGGCCGGGGTGAAGCGCATCTCGGTGCGGCCGGAGTCGGGGCTGACGATGGCGACGCGGCGGCCCAGAGTGTCGTTTTCGATCTGGGTGACGTTGCCTTCCGGATCGGTCACCGCGGTGAGCTGCTGCAGGGCGTCGTAGGCGTAGCGGGTGATCAGCGTCCGCGCTGCGCCGGCGATCGTGTTGGTCTGCCGGATGCCGACGACGTTGCCTTGAACGTCGTCGTAGAACAGCGTCGACTTGCCGTTGGCGTCGGTGCGGGTGTGGGCCAGGCGCTCGACGCCGTCGAGGGTGGAGAAGCCGTAGGCCATGCGCGTCACGGCGCCGTGGGGGAAGCGCGCCTCGGTCACCCGGTCGAGCGCGTCGTAGGAGAATTGCGTCGGGTTGAGCGCCGGCGTGGCGACGAAGGCGTTGAGAGCGCCCGTGTCGAAGATGGGCTGCCCCTGCGCGGCGACGCGGCCGAGGAGGTCGAAGTCGACGTGCCCGCTGACCTGCATGCCGGTGCGGGTCCCGCCGCTGCCACTGCCGGAGCCGAGATCGAGATCGGCGTCTTCCTTGGTCTGCAAGGTGCGGCCGAGACCGTCGATGAAGACCGCGGTGTCGATGGTGTCGGAGCGGGTGACGTCCTTGTGATGGGACACGGCGCGGGCCGGACGGGCCGCCGGGGCGTACTCGAACGCCAGCGCCGGGCTCGCGTCGGTGTCGTCAGGGCCGGCGACGCGGACGAGGCGGCCGAAGGCGTCGTAGGCTCGGCGCATCGACTGGCCGTTCTTGTCGACCGTCTCGGCCAGCTTGCCGTAGAGCAGGTTCCAGGTGAACCGGCTGGTGTAGCCGAACGAATCGCTCACCTGGGCGGGGAAGGTCCGGAGGGTGGAATCGTAGGTGAACGTCGAGGTGAAGCCGCTGGGATCGGTGGCGGAGGCGAGGTTGCCGACGGCGTCGTAGGTGTAGGTCCGGACGGCGTTGTTGCTGCCGCTGTACGGCGACCCGGTGGCGGGATCCTTGCCGCCGATCAGCACCTGTTCCAGGCGGACGAGATCGCCGAGAGGGCTGTAGGTGGCGCTGCGCTCGCGCAGCCGGCGGCCGGCGCCGTCGCGCACCTCCAGGCGGGACGGCTGGTTGAAGTAGGTCTGCGGATCGGCCGCATAGGCGGCGGTGGCCGCGACGTCGTCGGCGTTGCCCTGTTCGCCGGAGTCGGTGAAGGCGATGACGTTGCCGAACGAGTCGTAGTCGTAGGCCCGGACGATGCTCTTGTGCGCGCTGCCGGTCCCTTCGAAGAAGAAAGTCTCTTCGCGCACCAGAGCGGGGAAGACGGCGCCGGGGCCGGCGGGGCGCGGCGCATAGGTGGAGACCTTGGTGCGGAAGACGCGGCCGGAGGCGTCGGCGATCTCTTCGCTGGTCTGCAGATGGCGCTGGTAGAAGTCCTGGTTCTGGAACCGGCGGTCGATCGTGGAGCCGTCGGGCCGCGTCGTCTTGACCCGGGCGTAGCCGTAGCTCTCCCGCTCGGCGCGGTCGTGGTAGGACTCGTCGAAGTAGTCGTAGCGGCTGGTGTAGCTGTTGCCGCGGCCGTCGTTCTCGGTGACCGCGGCGAGCACCCACTGGGTGTCCGGCATGTCGACCTTGCGCAGGTTGTCGGCGGAGAGGCCGACGCGGTTGCCCTGGCGGGCGTAGGTGAGCTGGAAGCTGCCGCCCAGCGGTCTTTGCACCGCGGTCAGCAGATTGGCCTTGCGGGCCAGGTTGGGCTTGACGTAGACCGTCGGGTCGTCTCTCTTCTTGAGCACGTGGTCCGGCAGGCCGTCGCCGTCCACGTCCTGGAAGGAGAGCTGGAGCCCGCCGCCGCTGCCGTCGACCTGGCCGGAGACCTCCACCTCGAGGCCGACGACGGGCGCCGGCGGGATGATCACGAAGCAGGTCGCGAAGCCCGCCGAAACATTGGCCGCGATGTTGCCGGAGTAGCTGACCGCGTCCAGGCAGCTCATGACGCCGGGGATGGCGTAGCCGCCGCCCAGCGCGGTCGACCAGTCGGGGATGGGCCAGTGCTGCTCGGGGTCCCAGCCGTCGCCGTGGTTGAGCTTGACGCGGAAGAAATTCTCGCCGTGCTCCTTGGCCACGTGGTCGGCGAGGCCGTCGCCGTTGACGTCGGCCAGTTGCACCAGCGTGCGGGCGAGCGTCGTGGAGCCGCCGGCGCCGAGCGGACCGAAGGAGGCGCCGGCGGTGAAGCCGGAGCTGCGGGTGAACGACAGCGCGTTCGGCGAGGCGACGTTGGTGAGCATCTGGCCGAGCGCGGTGCCGGCGCCGCTGATGACGTCGTTGCAGCCGCCGACGCCGTGCGTGAAGTCGGAGCCCTCCCAATTGGGCAGCGGCCAGATCTCCGGCGCGCCGAAGCGGTAGCCGAGGTTGAGCTGGACGAGGACGCCCGTGGCGCCTGAATTCATCGTGACGCGGTCCGGCAGGCCGTCGCCGTTGACGTCGATCAGGTCATACCGCGTCTGCGACAGCGAGACGGTCGAGCCGATGGTCGGCAGCGTGCTCGCGAGGGCCTTCACCTTGCCGCCGCCCGCCGCTTTGCTGAAGATGGTGCCGAGGCCGATGCTCAGGCTGGCATTGCCGTTTTCGGAGCGGCGGACGGCGGAGTCGAGGCCCGGGAAGGATTGCAGGCCGGCGAAGCCGCTGCGGCCGTCGGAGAAGCGCACGCCGCTGCCGGAGACCTGGTCGGGATAGCGGTCGCCGTTCATGTCGAGAACGTCGACCTCGGTCGTGCTGTCGCCGGAATTGATGGCGAGGCTCGAGAGATTGGCGCCGCCGGTGTAGCCGGTGGTCTTGCGCAGGACGCCGAGACCGCCGCCGGCGAAGAATCCGGTGGACGTGTCGAGGTCGGCCGCGGCGTTACCCCCCAGGCGCGACGGCTTGACCCCTTCCGCGGCCATGTAGAGGTCGAAGCCGCCCGCGGCCCAGGCCGGCTCCGACAGCCCGGTGGTGCCTTCCCAATGTGGCACGCCGAGCACGGCGTCCGGCTTGTCGTCGTCTTCATCTTCCGGCAGCTCCAGGCCGTCTTCACGGAAGGGCTTGTCGCCGTTCCACTCGCCGTAGGACCAGCCGTGCCAGCCGCCGGACAAAGCCTCGGTCGTCGCCTCGGCGATGCTGCGCACGTTGACCGGCACCGTGTCGCTGCCGGCCGTGACGGTCAGGTCGCCGTCCCCGAGCAGGGTGACCCAGAGCGGCTCGCCCGCCGCGGCATCGACCGTGAGATCGAAGCTGGCCGAGCCCGCCGGCAGGGAGCGCCGCTCGAACAGGCGGTGGAGGCCCTGGACGTAGAGGACGGCGGCGCTGATCGACGCCGGCCGCTCGAAGTGGAGGCTCCCACCGGTCTGGCCCCAATCCGCCGGCACGGTCCAGGACCGGGTGGGCTGGTCGGACGGCGCGAGCCGGGGAATGGCGTCATACACCTGTGCCTTCTGCGGCTGGCGGAGAGCCGCGGGCTGATCGCCGTCGAGAGTCACTTGCGGCGTCCAGCGCACGCGGTCCGGATCGACCGGAGTCGTGGACGTGACCTGGAAGGACAGGTGGTCGTTTTTGGCGACCGCGATGGCGGGGATCTCGTCGAAGCTGCCCGTTTCCGCGGCGGCGAACGTGCGGTGGTAGACGGGGAAGAATCCGTTCTTGAGGACGGCGACGGTGACGTCGTCCGTGGTGGCCTGTTTGACGAGCGCTCCCTGCACCTGGGCGGTGCCGTTGCCGGTGGCGAGCCAGCTTCCGCCCGGCGGGCCGGCGAGACGGAAGTCCTCGCCGCCGTCGAAGCGGTAGACGGGCGCGCCCCACGGCTCGAGGGCGGTGAGGTCCTGGCCGTCGTAGGTGGCGCGCGGTGTCCAGAGCAGAGCGTCGGCGCTGGTCTCGCGGATGGAATCGGTGAGGAAGTAGACGCGGTCGCCGGCGTCGACGTCGAGGGAGAGGCCGCCGCCGCAGGAATCGCCGGCCGCGGGCACGCAAGGTGCCACGTCACCGGCGGCGAAGGTGCGGCGCCAGATGCGGGTGTCGTTGTGGAAGATCTCGACGCGGACGCCGTCGCCGCCCGCCTGCTTCTTCCGGATGGCGCCGTCGAGCGTGACCGCGCCGGTGAACGGCAGGCGGAGGCGGGTGAGGGTGTCTGAAAGGTGGAGGCTCCCGAGCACCTGGCCCGCCTCCTCCGGCCGGCCCAGGGAGAGGCCGCCGGAGCCGAAGCCGCCCCAGCTCGCGGCGGGCAGGAAGGCGGTGCCGTTGTTGAGCCGGGTATGGAAGCCGCCGTCCGAGCCGACCAGGTCCGGGAGGCCGTCGCCGTTGACGTCGAGAAACATGCGGTCCTCGTTGGCATGGGTGTAGACGAAGCTGGCGCCGCCCGAGACCGGGACGGTCCCCGAGATGTCGGCGCGGAAACCTGCCGAGACGTCGAAGGTGAATTCCAGCGTGCGCCCGATGTCGCTGACCCCGGACATGGAGGCCGGCGCGAACGAGCCCTGCCGGTTCAAGTCCACGTTGCCCTGGTCGTCGATCCGGTCGGGCAGGCCGTCGCCGTTGACGTCCAGAAGGCTGGCGAGCTCCGTCGTCCCGCCGACCGAGGCCCCGGCCTGGACGCCGACGAGCGGCATGCAGATCGGCGGTCCCAGGCCGACGTAGGCATGGACGCCGCCCGCGACGTTGAAGCTCGCCGTGCAGTCCTTGGCGCCGCCGATGCCGCCCCAGCTCTCCGTGCCGCCGAAGGCCGCGTCGGCGTGCTGATAGTCGAAGCTGTGGCGGGCCAGCTCGGTGCTGCCGTCCTCGCCGGTCACCGCCACGGCGGCCAGCAGGCTCTTGCGGAAATCCCCTTCCCGGTATTCGAAGAGATAGCGGCGCACCAGGTCCTCGCCCGCCAGCACGTCCACCCGGGCGAGGCGGCGTCTCGTCTCCACCTTGAATCCGGAGCGGCCGGAGGAGAAGCGGTCGGGGCGCTGCTGCCCGTCGTCGAGAACGAGCTGCGCGTGATAGAAGCCGCCGCTCCCGTTCACGCCGGTCCAGGTGATCTCCCGCGGATAGATCTGGACCCACGGCTCACCAGCCGCTCCGCCACCCCCGGAGTCATGGCTGTAGGTGTAGTCGACCGTGTTGCCGTGCAGGTCGATCGTCTGTTCGAGAACCCATTGGAACGTATTTCCCGAGCCGGGATCGGCGAGACGCGCCTGGGCGGTGCGGCCGTAGATCGAGCGCACGCCGCGCTGGTCCGTCACCTCCCACCAATAGCTCGCCGGTCCGCCGCCGTGGCGCACGATGCGCTCGAAGCTCCCCTCGATCCGGCGGGTGAAGGCGCGCTCCGCCTGGCGCGGCGCCGGGTTGGCCGGATTCGCCACCGGCGCGAGCTGGCTGCCGTCGAGCGCATAGGTCTCGGTCTCGCGGGCGCCGTCGTAGCGCGGCACGCCGAACAGGGTCGCCACCTCGATGCTCGGCAGCCGCAGGTCCCATCCGACGCCGAGCCAGCCGTTGCCTCCGCCGCCGCTGCTGTAGGCAACGGCGAGCTCGGGCTGCAGGCCGCGGCGCCCCTTCGGCACCACCAGCGGATAGGAGAGCGCGGCGTCGCCGGTGGGGCCGCCCGTGGGCGCCGCGATCAGCTCGATCTCCGCCCCCGGGTCCGCCTTCGCCAGCTCTTGCAGCGAATTCGGATTGAAGCTCGCCCCGGCGGGCTCCTCCGGCAGCGTCAGCGTGGCGTTGATGAAGTCGGTGAAGTGATCGGTGGCGCTGACCACCTTGGCGGCTGCGACGGCGAGCCGTGGCACGGCCGTCCAGCGGCCGGACGAGGTGTCGAAGAAGTACGTCCGGACGTCGTCCGCAGTGAGCCCTTGGGGAATCAGCGCCGGGTCATAGGGGATGGTGAGGCGCAGCGGCTTGCGGAACTTCTGGCCGTGCGGGCCGAAGCGGAAGCCGCCCTGACCGGGGGTGACGTTGGTCATCCCGCTGTCGAGCGCCGGCAGATCGCCGAGGCGGAGGGCGCGCATCGTCACCTTGACGTTGCGGTCCACGGCGCCGGCGGGCAGCTCCAGGCTGGCGCCGCGCAGGCTGAGCGATTTGGCCTTGTCCGGCGCCACGTCGCGCTCGACCTCGGGCGAGCTCTCCGGATCGTCCGCATCCCCTGCGCCCTGTCCGAGGCGGAGCGTCCGCGTGAGGCGCGAGCCGTCCGGCCAGCGGAGGTCCAGGGAGATGTCCCAGGCGCCTTCCGTGGTGCCTTCCGCGCCCTGGGGGCGCGGAACCAGGACACCGAGCGCGCCGTCGGCCGCCACCGCCTCCGGCACCGCGGCGCCGTCGACGAAGAGCACCGGCGTGCCGCGCACGCCGGCCGGTCCGTCCACGAAGCCGCGGAGATAGGCGCCCTGCTCGGCCGCGTCCCCGGCGGGCGGATGGGTGAGGACGAGGCGCGGCCCCTGCCGCCGGGCGACCGGGCTGGCGAGCACGGCAATGCCGGTGATGCCGGTGATGTCGCCGCTCTTTCCTGCCGCGCCTTTCCAGGTGAGCTGGACGGCCGCCGCCGCGGGGAGATCCTCGCGCACGGTCAACACGTGCCGTCCGGCGCCGAGTGCGCTCAGGTCGAGCGGATCGAACAGCGGCGCCATCAGAGGAGCCACGCCGCCGGCGAGGCGGGCCTCGGCGGTGAGGACGCCGCGGGGACGCTCCGGGAGCGTGATTTCCAGGGCGAACGGCTGCGCGGGCTGCGCGAGAGGCACGTCCAGACGGCCGGCGCCGTTCCAGGGGCCGGCGGCTGCCGAGCGGCCCGTCTCCGCGACCAGGATCAGCCGCGGATTGCGGATCTCATAGGGGACCGTCTCCGCCGCGCTCTCCGCATCCGCGCTACGCAGACGCGCCTGCTCACTGATCAGGATTTCCGGGACGTTCTCGGCGCGGGCGGTGGAGAAGCGGATCTCGTTCATTCCGCTGCGCAGCCAGCTCGGATCGATCTCTTCCATCTGAAGCGCGGGCTGAAGCGCGGAGCCGGCCGCCGGCCGGGCGCCGAATCCCTGCGCCGGATGGCCGTTGATCGAACGCACCGCCGCCGACCAGTGCGCCAGGCCGGTGAGCTCGTACGACAGATAAGCGCGCGACACCGTGCCTGGATCGACGGCCAGGCGGACTCTCACCGTGCCCTCGCCGCCTGCCCCGACGGCCCCGATGCGCAGGGCGGCCGGCGATCCCAGGGCGATGCGCGAGCCGTCCGCGGCGCCTGTCTCGACGGCGCTCCACAGCTCGATCTCGGGCAGCACCGCTCCCGCGGTGGCCGGCTGCCAGTCCAGAAGCAGGGCGCGCGTCGAGACCGGCGGCGCCATCCGCACGCGGTGCCAGCCCGGGGAAAGAGCCGGCACCCCGGCGATCTCGGCGATCTCGACGGGCACACCTTCCTGCTCCGCGGACACCGTCAGCCGGCCGTCCACCGGACCGAACACGCCCACCGCCGCGAGATCCCGCGGCTTGTCCAGCAGGAGCCGGAGATGAGCTCCTCCCGCTGCCGCCTGGAAGCCGCGCGCCGTGTCGCCGTCGAACAGGCGCCATGGATCGCCCCTGCCCCCCTCCAGCACCTCGATCCGTGCCGGCAGCGTCCGCGCCAACGACGGGGGCTCGGAAGAGCCCGCGAGGAAACCACCGATCTGAGCCACTGCCAGACCGGCAAACGCAAGGATCAGGGCGATGAAACCCATTCGAGCAAGTCCCTTTTTAGGCACGGCGGTCTTCCCTCCTGGCGAACCTCGATGGATCGTTGGCTTCGAGCTCCGATCGGTTGTAGTCCAAGGTCCATGCCAGGAGAGGGCCGTGCCGGTCCGGTCTGTCCAAATCATTGACTTCTCTTGGTTTGCACCCCTTTTCCCCGGACCCTCTTGCGAAAGGGCGGCCAGGGAGAGAGGAGGCCTGACATGTCGGTGACACGTCGCCGCATGTGTCAGCGTGGAGGTCGAGAGGAGGCGAAGTTGGCCGCCGTGCGCCCATCACACCGCCGAGCCGCTCTACGCGTGCCCGGCCGCGGGAGCGGTGCTCAGCGCCACGGCGGGCACGAACCAGGCGCAGCTCGACCGCGAGCTGCGGCGGCGCAACAGGCGGAGCAGGAGGCGCGCGCCGCGGACCTCGCCAAGGGGGCGTTCCTCTCCCAGGTGAGCCACGAGATCCGCACTCCCATGAATGGCGTTCTGGGCATGACCGAGATCCTGCTCGCCGGCGAGCTCGCGTCCGGCGAGCGCGAGCAGGTCGAGGTGATCCGGACTTCCGCCGAGGCGCTCCTCGCCCTGGTCAACGACATCCTCGACCTCTCCCGGATCGAGGCCGGCCACCCGATGCTCCGCCCCCGGGACTTCTCGTTCCGCGAGCTGGCCGGGGACGTCTTGCGCCTCCTCGCGCCGCTGGCCGCGGAAAGGGCGGTCGATCTGCGCCTGGAGGTCGACCCGGCGTTGCCGGACGCGCTCTACGGCGACCCGGTGCGCCTGCGGCAGGTGCTGCTGAACCTGGTCGGCAATGGCATCCGGTTCACCCGCAAGGGCACGGTGAAAGTGACGGCCGAACGGTTGGAGAGGGTGGCTCCGGCGATCCGCTGCGAAGTCAGCGATACCGGAGTGGGGATCCGGCCGGAGGTGCAGAAGCGGCTCTTCCAGCCTTTCGCGCAGGGGGAGAGCTCCGCCTCGCACGGCTTCGGAGGGACAGGTCTTGGGCTGTTCATCGCCAAGAACATCATCGAGCTGATGGGTGGGGAGATCGGATTTCACAGCACGCGTGGCGTCGGCACGGCCTTCTGGTTCCGGGTGCCCCTGGTGCCGGCGCGCGGTGCCGTACCGCAGACTCCTGTGCCGGACGGTGGCGGTGGAGAAGCGCGGCGCCTGGCACGGCAGGGACGGCGGGTTCTGGTGGTGGACGACCGCTCCGCCAACCGCTCGGTCGCCCTGGCTCTGCTGCGGAGGCTCGGCTATGCCGCCGAAGCGGTGGAGAGCGGAGAAGAGGCCTTGACGTTCCTGGCGGAGAAGCCGTACGCCGCCGTTCTCCTGGACGTCGAGATGCCCGGCCTCGACGGCCTCGAGACCTGCCGCCTGCTGCGCCGGTGGGAGGCGGCCCGGGGAGGAGCTCCGCCGGCCCCGCGGATCCCCGTCATCGCCGTCTCCGCCCATACGGCGGAGGAGGAGAGGGTGGCATGCCTTCTGGCCGGCATGGACGGCTTCCTGCCCAAGCCCTTCCGCACCGGCGAGCTCGCCGCCGTGCTCGACCGCTGGACGGGCGACGAGGCGCCGGCGGCCGGGATGGAGCCCGCCGCCGAAACTCTCGTGGAGCGCCTCGCCGCGCTGCAGGCCCTGGGCGACAAAACGGGAGAGGCGGTGATGGCCGATGTCGTGGAGGCGTTTCTCCGGCAGGGAGAGGCCGATCTGATGGTCATGCGGAGCGCTCTTCCGCGGGGCGACGGCGAGACGCTGGCCGCCGCGGCCCACGGGCTCGCCGGCAGCGCCGCCCTCCTCGGCGCCGCGCGCCTGGCGCGCGGAGCCGGCGAGCTCGCCCGCCTGGCACGCCGGGGAGAGCTGGTCGACTGTCCGGCGCTCCTCAGCGAGGTGGAGGAGGAATATGGCTCGGTCGTCGGCAGGCTCCCGTCATGATCCGTCCCGGCGACCGCATCGGCCACATCCTCATTGAAGGGTCTTTCCGCGGCTCTCCTGCTGGTCAAGGCCGCCGACGGCGACACCTTGCCGGTCGGCAAGGTCCAGGATCCGGACCTCCTGGCGCTGATCCGGCGGCTCAAGGCCCTGGCGCCGGAAGCCCGTCCCACCGCCGCTGAGGCCGCCGGACGGCTCGCCTGGATCCGCGGCAAGCCGCGCCGGCGGCGCCGCCGGCTGCTGGCCGCCGCCCTGGTGGGGCTTCTGGTCCTGGGCGGCGTCAAATACACCTTCGATCTGCGCCGGGAGCGCCGGCTCGCCGTGGAGGCCCGCAACGCGGCGCAGCAGGAAGCCGTGCGGGCCGACGCCGTGGCGCGCTTCCTGGAAGATCTGTTCAAGGCTCGGCCTCGCCTACGCCGCCGAGGGAAAGCGCGCCGCCGCCGTGAGGCTCCTGGAGCGTGCCGTCGCCATCGACAGAAAGACGCTGGAGCCTGGGCACCCGCAGCTCGTGCGGGCGCTCGAAACTCTGGCCGTGGCCCGGCGCGAGCTCGGGCACGACAAACGCTGAAAAATCAGTTTTTTGTCGGACGGCGGCCTGTCCCTCCTCTCTAGAGAGGAGGCTGAGGCTCCCGGCATCCTCCCTAGAGAGGATACCCAGCCTGCCCCAAGGCATATATCGTTGTCGCTATGAAAACCGCCTATCTGCTGTCCCTTCTGCTCGCTCTCGGAACCAGCCTCGCCCGCGCGGAGTCACCTGGCCACGGTGACTTCGCCGGCACCTATTCCGCCTCTCTCCCCACCAGGGCGGAGATCCTCCAGCTCCACCGCGACGGCACCGCGATGATCACCCTGTCGGACCAAGTGACCTCGGGCGCCGGGGGCTTCACCTTCAGCGACAGCTTCGGCTCCTGGAAGGTCACCGGACCGCGGACGCTGTCGGCGCGCTTCCTGAACCTGAATTTCGACGTCACCGGGCCGCCCGCCTACTCCGGCATGGCCGTCGTGGACTACACGTTCCAATTCGCCACCAACTTCCGCACGTTCACGGCGAGCTGCAACGGCAAGATCTATCCCACCGGCCAGGATCCGTTCGCTACCGGCTCGACTCCCGTCACCACGTTCGATTGCAGCTATCTGAACGGCTATCTCTACAAGCGGATGCCGCTCTGAGCGCGCGTCCCGGAAAGGTCGAGCCGATCTACGATCTCCTCGTGACTCGGTCACGAGGAGATCGCGCCCGGTCCCTCACAGGACAGCCTGGGCGGACTGGGCGGCGTAGAGCGCCAGCTCCACGCGGCTCACCGATCCCATCTTCTCGTAGACCTTGTTCAGATGAGTGCGCACGGTCGTCACCGAGACGCCGAGCTTCCAGACGATTTCCTTGTTGCCGAAGCCCCTGCCGACCAGCTTCACGATGTCCATCTCGCGCGGTGTCAGCGCCTCGCCGGTGCTCGGCCGCGGGCTCTCCCGGCGGCGCTCGACGGTGTCTTCCTTCGGCAGACCCATGACGGCCTGCGTCACCGCCGGGCTGAGGTAGAAGCGCCCGTTCATCACCTCGCACACCGCGGTCTCGATCTCCTCCGGCGCGGAGCTCTTGCTGAGGTAGCCGGAGGCCCCGGCGTCGAAGGCCGCCCGCACCCAGCAAGGGTCGGCATGGATGCTCAGGATCAGGACCCGCGTCGTGGGGAGCAGCTCACGCAGCCGCCGGGCCGCCGCGAGGCCGTCGATCACGGGCATGGAGATGTCCGTGATGACGAGATCCGGCCGCCGGATCTCCGCCGCCTCCAGAAGCATGCGGCCGTCCGTCGCGGTTCCCACGATCTCGCAATTCTGGCTGAGGAGCTTTCTCATCCCCTCCAACATCATCGGATGGTCATCGGCGAGAAGCACTCTGGGACGTCGTTCGTTCATAACCCTCCCCCTTGACCATCATCGGCCAAGTCTGCGGCACAGATTTGGAGAGTACGTTAAATGGAGTAGGTTACGAAGCAGATTAAGGACGGAAGCGGGGGGGGAAAGTGGGGCGGGGCTTGGAGAGTCGCCCGGAGGCGCGGGCTCAGGGCCCGCGTTCCGCGTCTGGTGCTAAAATCCGCCGGCTCTCCCCAGACGGAGATGCAAGTGAACGCACAGAGCGAAGGAGAGCAACATGGCGAGCCCGCTGCCGCCGCTTCTGAAGAGCATCACCCTGCAGGGGTTTCTGTCGTACGGTCCGGAAGCCGTCACGATTCCCCTGACGGCGCTCAACGTGCTCATCGGGCCCAACGGTTCGGGGAAATCGAATCTCGTCGAGGCCCTCTCCGTGCTGCGGGCGGTGCCCAAGGATCTGCCTCTGCCGATTCGGCAGGGTGGAGGGGTCAAGGATTGGCTCTGGCGCGAGGGCGCAGCAGGCTCCGCTGAAGCGCGGGTGGAGATCCTGCTGGCCGAGGGACAGGTGGCCCAGAATGCTTCGGTTCGGTATCGACTTGTTTTTGGCGCTGAGGGTGGCTCCTTCAAGGTGATCGACGAGCGGTTGGAAAACGAAAGGAGAGATCCCGGTTATCCCAAGCCCTACTTCTACTTCGGTTACGAGAATGGGCGTCCGATGCTCAGCGTCCGGCAGGGGAGGCGCGAGCTTCAGCGTGCGGACATCGATCCGACGCAGTCGATCCTCTCCCAGCGGCGGGACCCGGAGGAGTATCCCGAGCTCACCCGGCTCGCGGATCTGCTGCGCCGGATCCTCATCTACAGAAGCTGGCAGTTTGGTCCGGATGCTTCGGTCAGGAGCAGTTGCCGTGCCGACGTGCGGACCGACACTCTCTCGGAGAGTCTCGACAACCTCCCTGCGCGAGTGGCTGTTCTCCTAGGCTCGCCGACGACCAAGCGGCGACTCCTCGAGCTGGTCGGAGAGCTCGCACCGGGGTTCGACGATCTCGTCGTCATACCGGAAGGTGGCTCGCTCCAGCTCTATCTCATCGAGGGGAATCGCTCCGTGCCGGCCCACCGCCTGTCGGATGGCACCCTGCGGTACCTCTGTCTGCTGGCGATCTTGCTCGACGCCAGTCCCGCGCCGCTCATTGTCATTGAAGAGCCAGAGCTGGGCCTCCATCCGGACGTGCTGCCCACGCTCCGCGATCTGATGGTCGCGGCGAGCGAAAGGACCCAGCTCATCGTCACCACGCACTCGACCCAACTGGTTGACGCCATGACCGACTACGCCGACTCGGTGCTGGTCTGCGACAAGAAGGATGGTCCCTCTGTGATTTCGCGGCTCAAGCAGGAGGAAGTCGATCGCTGGCGCGAGCATGGAAGCCTTGGGTCTCTCTGGATGAGCGGCCACTTCGGAGGCACGAGATGGTGAAGCTCTTCGTCGAGGGCGGCGGGGACAGCGATGCGCTCAAGACCGAGTGCCGCCGTGCGTTCTCCCTCCTGCTGGAGCGGGCGGGCCTCAAGGGGCGGATGCCACGCATCATTCCCTGCGGCGGACGGCAGAATGCGTTTGATCAGTTCTGCACGGCGCGAGAGGATTTGGCCTTCCTGTTGGTCGACTCCGAGGCTCCGGTGACACACGCCAATCCGTGGGAACACGTTGCCCAGCGCCAAGGCGACGGCTGGCCTCGGCCAGAGGGCGTGAGCGATGACCATCTCCATTTCATGGTGCAGTGCATGGAGGCGTGGCTCATGGCGGATCGGCCAGCGCTACAAGCTTTCTTTGGTCAGGGTTTCAATGAAAACGCACTGCCTTCCGCAACGGTCAAACCCGAGGAGGTTGGTAAGCACGATCTCGGCCGGAGGTTGGAGCAGGCGACACGAGACACGAAGACCAAAGGCGCCTACGACAAGGGCAAGCACTCGTTCAAGCTACTTGCGACGCTCGATCCGAAGCTTGTCCGGGAGGCCGGCCCCTGGGCCGCGCGGTTCTTCGCGACCCTCGACCGATTGATGAAGAAACAGAAAGGCGCTCCCTGAGGAGCGGCCGAAGAACCGGCAAGAGATAGAGTTGTCCCATGACAGGACCGGACCCGCGCAATCCGCACCCCATGGCAGGCTTCCCGCAGGTCTGCTACATCAGGAACACCGTCAAGAACCCGAACATCGTCGTCGGCGACTACACGTACTATGACGACCCCGAGGACCCGGAAGGCTTCGAGCGCAACGTCCTCTATCACTTCCCGTTCATCGGCGACAAGCTGTGTCGTGGCCGACATCCCGCCCTACACGATCGCCGGCGGCAATCCCGCGAAGCCGCTCAAGCAGCGCTTCCCGGACGAGACCGTCGCCGCGCTGCTGGAGATCGCCTGGTGGGATTGGGACGTCGAAAAGATCACCCGCCATCTCGACAAGATCGTCGCCGCCGATCTCGACGCTCTCCGCGCCGCCGTCTGACCGCGGGGGACGCGCGCAGGCGCTCCCGCAGCCGGACGGGGCTCACCCGCCGGTCGTCAGCCCGCCCATCTCCTGGAGAACGATGCCGGTGATGTACGAAGAATCGGCGTCGCTCGCCAGGAAGACGTACGCCGGAGCGATCTCCTCCGGCTGGGCGGCGCGCTGTATCGGCTGCTTGGCGCCGAATTTCTTGATGTCCTCCGGGCTCGACCCTTGATCGGCCGGGTTGAGCGGCGTCCACACCGGACCGGGCGCCACGACGTTGACGCGGATGCCTTGCGGAACGAGCTGCTGCGCCAGCGACTTGCTGAACGTGTGAATCGCGCCCTTCGTCGCGCCATAATCGACGAGAGACCCGTTGCCCATCACGCCCACCTCCGAGCCGGTGGCGATGATCGCGCTGCCCGCCTTCATGTGCCGGACGGCGGCCTTGGCGAGGTAGAAATAGGCGTCGATGTTGGTGCGGAACGTGCGCTGCCACTCCTCGTCCGTGATCTCCTCCAGGCTCTCCTTGCGGTTCTGCCAGGCGGCATTGGACACCAGGATGTCCAGGCCGCCGAGCTCGCGCACCGTCCGCTCGACCACGTCCCGGCAGAACCCCGGATCGGTGAGATCGCCCGGCAGATCCAGGCACCGCCGGCCCTCCTCCTCGATCGCCTTCCGCGTCACCTCCGCGTCCTCCTGCTCCGTGGGGAGATGGACGATCGCCACATCCGCCCCCTCGCGGGCATAGAGATAGGCCACTGCGCGGCCGATGCCGCTGTCGGCGCCGGTCACCAGCGCCACCTTCCCCTCCAGCTTGCCCGCCGCCTTGTACCGCGGAGCCCGCCACCGCGGCTGCAGCTCCATTTCCGCCTCGATCCCCGGCTTGTCCAGCTTCTGCGTCGGATACGGCGGCTTGGGCTCCGCCTGCACCTGGGGCTCTTCGATTTCTTGCGTCCGTGCCATGTTGAAACCCTCCGTCAGAGAACGCGTCCACAGGTGCGCTTTGCAAGAGTGGTTCCAACAAGGGGCGCTCCCGGAGGAGCGCCCGAAGAACCGGCAAGAGATCAAAGGCAGGGCGAGGATCAGACGATCTGGCGGGCGACGCGCGTGAAGAGGTGGGCGGGGAGTGAGATGCTCACCGTGCCGTCGTGGTCGTGGACCTCGATGTTGATCGAGCGCCCTTCCTTGACGATCTTCACCGTTTCGCCGTGGTCCTGGACGTCGACCAGCACGGCGTCCGGGCAGTCTTCGAAGGATTCCAGGGCGGCGGCGGCGACCGGAGCCCAGGGTCCCATCTCGTGGCGCGCCTTCCTGAGCCCGCCGTCATGGTCGAGCAGCGGCAGGAGGTCGATCCCGAGGTAGAGGAGCCCCGCGGGAACGGGCACGTAGACGTGGGTGCCGTCGGGCTTCGTCTCATTCACCTTCACCGTGACCACTCCCTGGGTCACCAGGCTGGCGGCGAGGAGGAGCGTGGCGCCGACGGGGATCGCCAGCAGGGCGACGGCAACGATCACAAGGACCTTCGCGGGGCGTGTCATGGCGTTCTCCTTAGCGCGTCTCGGAGGTGGAGTCGACCCAGATGCGGACGGTTTCGTCGTCGCCGGTGACGGTCACCAGCTCGCCTTCGCCGCGCCGCGCCAAGGCCTGGACGGCGGCGCCGACGTTCATCTCGTCACCCTTGCCGGAGAGCAGAGCGCTCACCACGTCGAGCGGGATCTTCATCTCCACGTTCTCGTTGTGGCCCTTGCGGTCCTGGGCAATGATGTGGAGATAGTCGCCCTTCTTGGCGATGCGGACTTTCGAGTCTTTCTCGTCGACCGTCACATAAGTGGCGTCGGGGCGGTTCTTCACGTCGTCCCAGAGCTTGCGCAGCTCGGCGACGTCCATGTCCTTGTCATGGATCCGGATCTTGCCCGAATTGCGGGCCTCGGACGGGATCAGCGACGCGGTCTTCTCGATCATCGACAGCGGGAGGTTGACGGTGACGTGGCTGTCCTCCTTGGCGTCGTGCACTTTGACATGGATCCAGAGGTCGGAGGCGGAAACGCGTGCGGCCGTGAGGGCGAACGCGAGCAGGGCAGTCGTCGTGAAGGCTTTCTTGGGGCTCATGGCTTCATCTCCTCGTTTGGGTGTCACCAGCGTGCTTCCTTTAACCAGACGAGGCAGGAGGGAGAAATGTTTCAGGGGGGATGGGGTATCATGGAGGAAAGCCGATGAGCACACTCTCGAAGGAGTCTCCCCAGCCCTCTGGAGGCAGCCGCGAGGCAGGCTGGCTCATGGCGGTGTTCCTGGCCGTCTACGGGATCTCGATGTTCTCGGGGCCGTCCCTCGCCTCCTGGCTCGGTGTTCCGCTGTTGACGATGGGCAGCGATCCGCCCTGGTACTTCATCCGCCGGGACTTCTTCGACGGCCTCTGCCTGCTCCTTGGGATGCTCGTGATGGTGGCCGTTGGAGCTGCGGCCTGGTGGCGCAACCGGTCTACCGTTTCTTCTTGGCTGTACATGATCGTCCTCTGGATGCTGCCTCACGGGATCCTGAGCGTCACGATCTATCTGCGGTGCGATCATTTTTTCGACTACAGCTCCGCTGTCTGTCCTTGGCCCACTTTCGAGGCCTACTCGGCGCTCAAGAATCAACTGCTCTTTGGGGTCCTGGGCGCGGCCGCTCTGCTGTTCGCTGTCCTGTCGTTGTGGAAAAGGCGACACCCGAACCTGGCATGAACAGACCGGACGGTCCTCAGGGCGATTCGGCCTTGAGCTTCTCGAGGGAGACATAGGCGCTGGTCATCCGCGGGTCCAGCTCCAGCGCGCGGCGATAGCAGGCGGCGGCCTCGCCGGGCCGGCCCAGGCCGGCACGGACCTCGCCGAAATGGAGCCAGGCCGCCGCCAGGTTCGGCCGGGCTTCCACGGCGCGCTGGAGATGCACCTCGGCCTCGCTCAGCCGGGCACGGGTGGCGAGCAGGAGGCCGAGGTTGAGCTCTGCCTCGGCCCGCTCCGCGGTGGGAGACGTGAGGAGCGACTGCAGGAGGAGAATCGCCTCGTCGATCTTCCCCTGGCCGGCGCGGGCGAGCGCGAGCCATTCGAGGGCCAGGGGATGGCCCGGGTGACTCTTCAGGATCTCGCCGAGCGTGCGCTCCGCCTCCGCGAAACGGCGCAGGCCGAGCTGCCCCTGCGCCAGATCCAGCCAGGGCTCGATCTCGGGCGGCTTGGCCATCGCCAGCGTCTTCTCCAGATAGGCCACCGCCTCCGGGGATCGGACCGCCCGCACCACGGTCGCGGCCCGGTAAACCTCGCCGAGAGCGCCGCTGGGGCCGTGGGAATCGAGCAGGCGGACCCCGGTCAGCTCCGGCTCGCCCTCCGCCAGGGGAGCCAGGAGCTCCGGTCCGCCGGGCCGCCGGCGGATGAGATGGTCCGTCATCACCGCGTGGATCACGTCCTGTGTCCGCCGCTTCGGCATGTGGCAGTAGACACAATCGCTCCGATCGGCCGCCTGCGCGCTGTGTGGACGATGGCAGGTCAGGCAGGCGGCGCGGAAGTGCGCGGCCCGGTCTTCCGCGGGGATACGGCGGTGCGGATCGTGACAGGTCAGGCAGGAGAGCGCGCCGCCGCTCGCCACGAAGCAGAGGCTCTGGCGCAGCCGGTAGGGATGATGATTGATCTCGAAGCGCTCGGCGGGGAGGCGGTTCGCCTCGTCGACGTCCACCTGCACGAGATAGTCCGCCAGCGGCTCGCCCGGCCGGAACGAGAAATCGCCGCGGCCGAAGCGGCGCAGCCCGGAGAGTGCGACCGCCGGCTGGAGATGGCAGCTCATGCACACCTCGTCGCGCCGCCCGGCCGCCTGCTTCCCGGGATTGAAAATGCTCGCACGGATCTCCTCCCGCACCCCGATCCCGCCCATCGCGAGCCAGACGTGGTCCGCGCCCGGGCCGTGGCAGCGCTGGCAGCCGATCCCTTCCGGCAAATGCGACGGAAAGACCTGCGGCGCTCCATAGGCGTCGGCGCCCACCGGGACGTCCGGATACGAGGTGTGGCAGAAGAGGCACTCCCGGCGCACCCGGCGGAGCACACCGTCGTGGTCCGCGCGGTCGAACCCCGGAGCCATGCCCCAGCTCTTCTCCTGGCTGTACCAGGCCAGCGGGAGCTGAAAGATCTCGCCGGCGGGCGTCTGGTAGAGATACGTCCGCGCATGATCGCCGGAGCCGAGGATCCAGTCCACC
>Ga0307506_10000117_pt1 | contig 29880 bp, 22 predicted proteins | sample 25_S_MG_FD_202175 | JGI IMG/M metagenome (GOLD analysis project Ga0307506, IMG submission 202175) | Soil microbial communities from Populus trichocarpa stands in riparian zone in the Pacific Northwest, United States - 25_S | ecosystem: Environmental > Terrestrial > Soil > Riparian zone > Trees... | reverse complement strand
CCATATGCGTTAACTTCTCGGGTGCCGAGCCTGTTCCTCCCCCCTGGGCGGGAGGTGGTTGGGAAAGGGGGGAGGTTAGGAGGGGGGCGCCGACTTCGGGCACAACGCTGAAGACCGAGGGTAGGAGGCCATTCGTCACGCCCCCCTCCTGGCCTCCCCCCTGCTCCAACCCTCCCCCTCCCAGGGGGGAGGAACCCTCCACCCTGCTCAAGTTAACGCGTATGGGGGATGGGGGTGAGGGTCCCTGAGCGCGGCGGAGCTCGCGCTTCAGTCTCCCCCCACCGCCCGCACCACCGCCGCCACCATCCCCGCATCCCCCGGCTCGGCCGCCTCGGCGGCCGGCTCGACGCCACGCCGTCGCAGCTCGGCGGTGGTCACGGAGCCGATGGAGGCGGCTTTCAGCTCGGGCCGGCGCCGGTCCCAGTCGCTGCCGAACAGCTCGACGAAGTGGCGCACGATGCGCGGGCTGGTGAAGGTCACCCAGCCGAGGGGAGCGGTGGAGAAGAGCTCCGCGGCCCGCTGCGGCGCGTCGGCCGGCAGCCCCTTGTCATAGGCCACGATCGCCACCGCCTCGGCACCGGCGCGGGCCAGCCCCTCGGCCAGCGTGGGCCGCGCATCGGCGGCCTGGGGGAGGAGGACGCGGCGGCTGCGGTCGACGAGAGGAGCCAGCTCGGCGAGGAGCCCTTCGGCGTCCGCGCGGCCGGCGGCGCCACCGGCTATCAAATGCGGCTCGATCTCCCAGGCGCGCAGAGCCTCGGCCGTCGCCGGTCCCACGACGGCGATGCGCAGTCGCCCCGGCACCGAGCCCCCGGTCAGCGGCAGGAACGCCTCCACCGCATTGGCCGACGTGAAGACCAGCCAGTCATAGAGCGCCAGCTCCGACGCCGCGCGCTCCAGGGGGCGCGGATCGGCCGGCGGGATGACCTCCAACAGCGGGAGAAGCTCGACACCGGCGCCCGCGGCGGCAAAGGCCTCGGCGAGCCCTCCCGCCTGGTGCTCGGCGCGAGTGACGACGACGCGGAGGCCGCGGAGCGGCGCGCTCATTGATTGGTCCCGCTGGGGGCCCGCCGGATCCGCTCCAGCACCTCGTCCGCCCCCGCCTCGCGCAGCCGGGCCACGCAGGCCGCCGCGACTTCGGCCGGATCGGCGCCCACCGCTTCGCCGCGGGCGCTGTGCCGTCCGTCCGGAGTCGAGAGGAGCGCGGTGAGGCGCAACGCTTCCTCGGCGCCCTCGGCGCCCTCCGGGCGCGCCCAGGCGGCGAGGGGGAGCGTGCAGTCGCCTCCGAAGGCGGCCACGACGCGGCGCTCGGCGGCGGCGGCGCGGGCGGTCGGCGCGTGGTCGAGGGCGGCGCAGAGGGCTTCGGCGGGGGAGCCGGCGCGCGTTTCGAGGGCGAGGATGCCTTGGCAGGGAGCGGGGAGGAAGAGGTGCGGATTCAGCGGATGGAGCGGCAGCCCTTCGAGGCCCAGGCGGAGCAGCCCGGCTCCGGCCAGGATGACGCCGCCGGCGCCGCTCTCTTTCCATTTGCGCAGCCGCGTGTCCACATTGCCGCGGATCGCCTCGACCCGCAGGTCCGGACGGCGGATCAGGATCTGCGCGCGCCGGCGGAGCGCTCCGGTGAGGAGCACCGCGCCCGCCGGCAGGCCGTCCAGATCTTGAGCGGCCTCGCTTACCACATCGCTCACCAGCACGTCCCGGGGATCGGCGCGCTCCGGATGCGCGGCCACCACCAGGCCGTCGGGGAGGCGGACCGGCAGGTCCTTCATGCTGTGGACCGCGAAGTCGAGCGAGCCGTCGAGCAGGCCGCGCTCCAGCTCCTGGGTGAACAGCCCCTTGCCGCCGACCTTGGCGAGATCGCCGGTCACCACGTCGCCGGTGGTGACGATCCCCACCAGCTCGACCGTCAGCCCGGGATGCCGGGCCTCCAGGGCGCGCGCGATCATCCCCGACTGCGCGAGGGCGAGCGGGCTGCGGCGCGTTCCCAGGCGGAGGAGAGAGAGATGGCTCGTCGTCACTGTGAGTTTTCGTCGTCCAGCCGGAAGAGCTGGCGCACCAGATCCAGGCGGGAGAGATCGCGCGTGCCGTCGCGGCCACGGAGCTGGGTGCTCGGGTGATGGAGGATCTTGCGCACCAGCGACCGGGTCAGCCGTTCCAGCTCGGCGTGCGACTCGGCGGGGAAGCGGGAGAGAGCCTCGGCCAGCTCACGCTGGCGGATCTTCTCCGCCTGCTTCTGGAGCTGCGCGATGATCGGCTCGGCTTCGAGCCCGCGGTACCAGCCGCGAAAATGGTGCAGCTCCTGCTCCAGGATCTCCTCGACCCGCGGCACCTCTTCCTTGCGCTTCTTCAGGTTTTTCTGGATCAGGAGGTCCAGCGAGTCGATCGTATGCAGGAACAGGTTCTCGATGCGGGCGGCCGAAGCTTCGACATTGCGCGGCACCCCCAGGTCCACCACCAGAAGAGGCTTGTTGCGGCGGCTCCGCATCGCCTCCTTGAGCTGCTTGCGGGTGAGCACCGGCTCCTCGGCGCCGGTCGTCGCGATCACCAGATCGGCGCCGCGCACCGACTCCATGCGCTCCTCGAACGAGACGATCTCGGCCTGCGGGATCTCCTCCTTGAACGTCTCCGCGCGCTCCCGGCTGCGGTTCGCCACCCGGATCTCGCGGGCGCCGCGCTCGACGAGCGGACGCGCCACCGAGCGGGCGATCTCCCCGGCGCCGATGAGCAGCACCCGGCACTCTTCGAGACCGCTGAAGATGTTCCGCGCCAGCTCCACGATGGCATAGCCGAGAGACACCGCGCCGGCGGTGATCGCCGTCTCCTGGCGAGCGCGCGCGCCGGCCGAGAGGGCGCTGCGCAGCAGGCGGCGCATCACCGGCCCGCTCGCTCCCACGTGCTCCGCCAGCGCCGCCGACTGCTTCACCTGCCCCAGGATCTCCGGTTCGCCGAGCACCATCGATTCGAGCCCGCTGGCCACCGCGAGGAGGTGGCGGGCCGCTTCGCCGTTGCGCTTCACATAGAGCCGGCCGGGGCGCTCCAGCTCCGGAGACTTCTTGAGGAAGATCAAGTCGAGAGCCGTGCGGTAGGCCTCGTCTTCGTCCCGCGGCTGGAGATAGACCTCCGTGCGGTTGCAGGTCGAGAGCAGGTACGCCTCGGCGATCCCGGGGCGGGCGATGAGGTGGAGAAGCGCATGCTCCGCCTCCTCCCCCGTGCACGACACCCGCTCGCGCAGCTCGATCGGCGCGCACCGGTAGTCGGTGCCCACCAGCAGCAGGGGAGGCTCGTGCTGCGTCATCAGAGAAACCCGTGGAAGTCCGTGAAGAAGAAGTTGACCGCGACCAGCGAGAAGAGGATCGCGCCCAGCCCGGCGAGACTGGCGAGAGCGGTCTGGCGCCCCTGCCAGCGTTGCAGCCGGCGGAGGAGGAGAGCGACGGCGTAGAGCACCCAGGTGGCGATCGTGATGAGGATCTTCGGATCGTGCAGCCAGGCGTCGTGGTACAGCCGCTCGGCCCAGAACGCCCCGGTCGCGACCGCTCCGGTCAGGGTCAGGAAGCCCACCCAGAGCGCGCCGATCATCATCCTCTCCAGCACCTCGAGAGGCGGCAGCTTGCCGTAGAACGTCGAGAAGCGCCCCGCCTTGAGATCGCGGTAGAGCTGCAGGAAGAGAAAGGCGTAGGCCGCCGCCACCACGAACGCCGCGTAGCCGAGAAGCGCGAGAGAGACGTGAGTGGCGAAGAACGGGTCGTGGAAGATGGCGCGGTCCGGCGGATTCGGCCGCGTCAGCACCGAGGACAGGAGCTGGAAGAAGAAGACCAGGGCGACCATCCAGAAACCCGTCGTCCTCTCCCGGCCATGCCATTCCACGAAGGCGTAGACCACGGCGACGGCGAAGGCGACGATGGACAGCGCCTGGGACACCGTGGCGGCCGGGAACTGCCCGTGATGGACCGCGAGGCCGGCCAGATAGAGGAGATGGAACAGCACCGTCCCGCGCAACACCGGCGTCGCCAGGCGCGCCGCCGTGGGGTGGCCGGCGAAGAAAACGAACCCATAGGCGATCACCGCTCCGAGATAGAGCAGTGGCAGGAGCAGGCTGGCGGTGTCCAGGAAGGTAATCAAGCGGCGTCCTCGCCCTGAATGCTAGCACCTCCTTGCCCGCTCCCCTATCCTCTGTTAGTGTCGCCGCCCCGTTTTATAGGGATCACTGTGGGGATCAAGGGAGCACGGCCATGGCCAATGTCATCATCGTCGGGATGCAGTGGGGGGATGAAGGGAAGGGCAAGATCGTCGATCTGCTCTGCCCGGCCTTCGACGGAGTGGTGCGCTACCAGGGAGGTCACAACGCGGGGCACACCGTCCGCTTCCGCGACCGCCACTTCTCGCTGCACCTGATCCCCTCCGGCATCCTCCATCCGGGCATGCTCTGCGTGCTGGGCAACGGCATGGTCATCGCGCCGGACGCCTTCCTCAAGGAGCTGGACCGCCTGCACGAGGCCGGCGTCGACTCGGCCGACCGCCTCTTCATCTCCAACCGCGCCCACGTCCTCCTGCCCTGCCACGCCCTCCTCGACCAGGCGCGCGAAGAGGCGCGCGGCGCGGGCAAGATCGGCACCACCTCGCGGGGCATCGGCCCGGCCTACGAGAGCAAAGTCTCACGTTGCGGCCTGCGCATGTGCGACCTCTTCGCCCCGGACCTCGACGAGCGCCTGCGCGCGCAGGTGGGGAAGATCCGCGGCGAGCTGGCGAGCCTGGGCGCCGAGCCCTGCCCGGAGCCCGAGGTCTACGCCGACCTCTGCCGCCAGTGGGGCGAGCGCCTCAAGCCCCGCCTGCGCGACACCGAGCAGCTCCTCAACCGCTGGATCGCCGAGGACAAGAACCTCCTCTTCGAAGGCGCCCAGGGCGCCCTGCTCGACATCGACCACGGCACCTATCCCTTCGTCACCAGCTCCAATTCGACCGCGGGAGGCGCCTGCACCGGCACCGGCGTGCCGCCCACCCGCATCGACGGCGCCGTCGGCGTCCTCAAGGCCTACACCACCCGCGTCGGCGGCGGGCCGTTCCCCAGCGAGCTCGCCGGCGACATCGCCGAGTTCCTGCGCAAAAGGGGCAACGAATACGGCACCACCACCGGCCGCCCGCGCCGCTGCGGCTGGCTGGACACCGTCGTCGCCCGCTACGCCCAGCTCCTGAACGGCGTCGATGCCATCGCCCTCACCAAGCTCGACGTCCTCGACGACTTCGACGAGATCCCCGTCTGCACCGGCTACCGCGTCAACGGCCAGATCCTGCGCGACCTGCCGCCCGACCAGCACAGCCTGGAGAACGCCGAGCCCGTCCTGCGCACCATGAAAGGCTGGAAGACCTCCACCGTCGGCATCCTCGACGAATCCGACCTGCCGCCGGCCGCCCGCGACTACATCGACTTCATCGAGCAGGAGATCGGCGCCCCCTGCTCCATGATCTCCACCGGCCCGCGCCGCGAGGAGACCCTGATCCATGAAGACGGCGTGCTGGACGGCCTGACCTCCGGCCGGATGGCGCAGATCCTGGCGCAGCGCTAGGGGAGGCGGTGGGCCGAGTCTTTCACCCTTCAAGAACGAGACGAGCTTCACCGATGGAAAAATGAAAGATTGATCCTGGCGATGGTCAATCTCGACCGCGGTTGGTTTTGTTGCTGTTGCGCCTGGCAACTGTCTTCCCCCTGGTTTGCAGCGCTACCGAGAGGTTGTGCAGCATTCCCGAAGTCTATGGCAGCATTCCCGAAGCTTCGGACCCCGATTCCGAAGGCTTGGAAATGCTGCAATCCACCGGGCCTGTTCCTCGCGAAAGCTTTGCGATCAGACGCTCCGGAACCGTAGCTCCGGATTCCCGCGCGCCTGCCTCAGGTAGGCGATCATCTCCTCGACCAGCTCGGCGGTGAGCGCTTCGCGGCGCGCGGCTTCCGTCGAGGAAGCCGGAGCGGATGTCGAGGAGCGCCGCCTCGGCTTCGGCGAAGTGGCCGGCGGCCAGGGAGGCTCGGTCTCCTGATGGAGAGGATGAGGCTGCGGGATCCCCAGAGCGGTGAGCTCCTCGCCCGGACGGACGAGGCGCACTGCCGCCGGCGACTACATCGACTTCATCGAGCAGGAGATCGGCGCCCCCTGCTGGAGACCCTGCTAGGGGAGGGAAAGAAAGTGGGCCGTCAGGGACTCGAACCCTGGACCCGCGGATTAAAAGTCCGCTGCTCTACCAACTGAGCTAACAGCCCCCGAGCGCGGAGTATAACGGAAGGCGCCGGAACGCGCATCGAAAATGCCGCGGGGCGGTCTACTTCGCCGCCCCGCCTCCCACCTGAACCTTCTGCGTCAGGTACGAAACCAGCGTCGTGATGTCGTCACGCACACCGATGGCGACGCGGTGCTCGCCGGGGGGGAGCTGGAGCTTCACCTCGTAGAGGTAGCTCTGCATCATCGTGGCCTGGCTGTTCTGCATCGGAATGTGGAGCGGGACCTCCATCTGGCGCACGGCGGAGTTGCCGCCGCCGGCGCTCTGGGTGGCCACGAAGATACGCAGCTTGCCGTCGTAGCTCTCCCCGTGCAGGGTCAGGCCGATGTTGTTCAAAGGGATGAGGACGCGGATGGGAATGATCGAAGACGTGGAGCCGGCGCTGCCGGGAGCTGTCTCACCGAGCTGGAGAGTGACGCCGAGGGGGTTGTCGCCGGTGCCGAGGAAGAGGGCGGCGAGGGTGCGATCGACGACCCGCTCGAGGGGCGGCTTGTCGCGGTAGACCTGGCGGTGGCGGACGCGGACGCCGGGGCTCTGCACCTTGATCACGATGTTGTGGGCGCGGCCGTCGCCGGAGTGCGGCGGGGTGTAGCCCAGGGAGTAGTAGTGGGCGAAATCGTCCTTGATGTGGGCGATGTCCCGGGCGAGATCGTTGGCGTCGAAGATCGCCCGTCCGCCGGTGCCGCTGGCGAGGGCGTTCAAGGAGCCGCGGCGGTTTTCCTTCTCGACGCTGGCGACCGAGGCGGCCTGGAGGAGGCGGTCCTCCGGACCCATGTCCGCCGCGGCGGAGGCGCCGGCTTCGAGGCCGGTGGCCTGGAGGGTGTAAAGGGTCACCCGCTGGGCGCTGGCGTGGGCCGCGAGGTCGTTCCACTGCTTCGCGGTGCCGTAGGACTGGGCGTCCAGCATCGCCTGCGAGGCGCGGTAGGTCCGCACCCCGAGAGTCTGGGCGTCGGCCGAGGGGACTCCCGAGGCCGTGCCGCCGCCGCCGCAGATCTCGGCGAGGGCCTGGAACAGCTCTTCTCCGGGCGTCACCGAGAGGCCGTCGCTGACGTGCAGCAGCGCCTTGCGGCCGGGCAGGCCCGAGAGCGAATTGACCAGGACGGTAAGGCCGGTGATCGAGCGCAGGATCTCCTGGCGGGCTTCTCCGGCGTAGGCTTTCACCGGCTCCGCGATCTCCGGCGGGCACAGGGTGTCGGCCTCCGACGGGGCTTCGGCCTCGTCGGTCGACCCTCCACGCAGCTCGGCGCGCCCGCTCAAGGTATCTTCCCGCGCTCCCTGCTTGGCCGAGGCCAGGGCGGCGCGCTCCTGGATGTCCAGCACGTGCTGGAGCGCGCCGCGCCGCGCCCGGGTTTCGGCGCCGCCATCCGCCGCGATTCTCTCCATGGCATCGACGGCGCGGCCCAGGGCCTCGCGGTCGGCGGTGAAGGGGAGGCGCACGTGCAGCCCCGGATCGTAGGTGGCGATCATGACCTCGTCTCCGGCGGTGAGACGGGTGAGGAAATCGCGGAGCTGCCGGAGGACGCGGGTGCGGTGGGCCGCGGCGACATGGGTGTTGTCGATGAAGACGACGAGATGGAGCCGGTCGTCCGCCACGGCTGCCACGTCGGCCGGAGCCGCGGCCGGCGTGGCTCCGGCCGGCTCGGTGGCGGCCGGCGCCGCCGGCGCGGCCTCGGTCCGGTCCACCGCCTCGAAGTTGACGATCTGCATCGGCTTGCCATCTTCCAGCAGCGTGAAATCGCCGCGCTGCAAGCCGTTCACGGGACGCCCATCGGCATCCGTGGCGTAGACCTCGACGTTGACGACGTTGACCTCCACCTGCTCGCCGAAGCTCTTCTCGGCGGGGGCCGTCTGGGCCGACAGGGACGCGGCAGGCGGGGTGAGGAGACAGACGGTGGCGAGAGCGGCGAGCGGAGCGGTGTGCTTGATCCTCATCAATCCTCCAGTTAAAGACCGGCGCCGACCTGGAGCATGCGGGCCAGGTAGGACGTCGTGGTGGTCGCTTCGTCGCGGACGGTGACGGCGAGCCTCTGCTCGCCTCCGCGGAGCGTCATCTTCATCTCATAGACATAGTACTGCCCGAGCGCGACGAGAGCCTTGAGCCGCGGGATGCGGATCGGCACCTCGACCTGGCGGATGGGGGTTCTCTCGCCGTCGGCGCCGCTGACGATCACCAGCACGCGGAGCTTGCCGTCGAAGCTGTCCTCCCGCGTCTGCAGGCCCAGACGGGAGAGGGGGATGCTGAGCCGTACGGGCAGCGCCCAGAGCCCCCGGCCGGCGGGAGCGGCGGCGCCGACTTCCAGCTTGATCCCGAGGGGGTTGTCCTCGTTGCCCAGGACGAGGCTGGAATAGGTGTGGTCGACCACCCGCTCCAGGGGAGACAGATCGCGGTAGACCTTGCGGTGGCGGACGCGCGCTCCCGCGCGGTCGACTTTGATCCTGATCGTGTGATCGCGCCCGTCATTCTGATGAGCCGGCTGATGAGCCGGGGCGTAGCCGAGCGAATAGTAGTGGCCGAAGTCGTCCTCGATGCGCGCGACGTCCGGCGCGAGATCGTTGGCGTCCAGGATCGCCCGGCCGCCGGTGCCGTCGGCGAGCGCGACGAGAGAGCCGCGGCGGTTTTCGCGCTGGATTCTGTCGATCTCCGGAGCCTGGAAGAAACGCTCCCTGCCGTCGAATTCGGCGCTCGCGGCGGAGCTCCCTTCCAGGCCGGAGGCCTGGAGCGTGTAGAAGGTCACCCGCTGCGCGCTGGCGCGGGCCGCGAGATCGCTCCACGCCTTCGCGGTGCTGTAGGTCTGCGCGTCGAGAGAGGCCTGGGAGCCGTGGTATTCGAGGAGGCCCTGCGCATCGGCGCACAGCGCGTTGAGGCCGCGGAACAGATCCTCTCCCGGGGTCACCGAGATTCCGTCACTGATGTGCAGCAGCGCCTTGCGGCCGGACAGCCCGGAGAGAGAGCTCGCCAGCGCGTTGAGCCCGCCGATCGAGCCCAGGACTCGCTGGAGCGCTTCCCAGGCGTAGGCTTTGACCGGATCGGCGATGTCCAGCGGGCAGGGGCCGGCGCCTTCCGATCCGTTCCGGTTTCCCCCTCCCGCCTGATCCCCCGACTCCTCCCTCCTGCCCCCTCCGCCATCACCTTTCGACTCCATCGACATCTGGACAAAGGCCAGCTCGCGAATTTGCAGGACCTGCTGCCAAGCGAAGCGGCGCGCCCGGGTATCGCTGCCGCTGTCGGCGGCGACCTTCTGCACGGCGTCCAGCGCCGCGGCGAGGGCGGTGCGGTCGGCGGTGAAGGGGAGACGCACGTGCAGCCCGGGATCGAACGTCGCGAGCAGCACGAGGTCGCCGGGGGCGAGGCGCCGGGTCAGGAGGTCGCGGAGCTGCCGCAGGACGCGGGAGCGGTGGCTGGCCGTGACCTGGGTGTTGTCGATGAAGACGGCGAGATAGAGTGGATCGGCCGCGGCGCCCTCCTCGGCCGGCGAGGCTTCAGGCGCCGTCCCCGCCGCCGCCTCCGGCGCGGCGAGAGGGACGGCGGGCGGGTCGACCGCCGCGAAGTTGGTGATCCGCATCGGCTTGCCGTCCTCGCTCAGCGTGAAGTCGCCGCGCTCCAGGCCGGTCACCGGCCGGCCGTCCTCGCCGGTGACATACACCTCGACGTTGACGACGTCGACGTCGATCTGCTCGCCGAAGGCCGAGTCCGCGGGGGCCGGCTGGGCGGAGAGGACCGCGGCCCAGGCGGCCAGCGCCAGGGCCGCGACCGCCGGCTTGCTCCCCCTCACCGCGACTCCACCGCGCCGACATGGAGCGTGCGGGAGAGATAGGAGGTCGTGGTGGTCATCTCGTCCCGGACGGCGACGGCCAGGCTCTGGTCTCCCGGCTTCATGCTCAGCGTCAGATCGTAGGCGTAAAACTGGCCGAGCGCGGTGAGCGCCTGGCCGTGCGGGATGTGGAGAGGGATCTCGACCTGCCGCAGGGGCGTGCGGTCGCCTTTCGCGTCGCGGACCGCGACGAGCAGGCGGAGCTTGCCCTCGTACAGATCCTTTCCGGTCTGCAGGCCGAGCTTGAAGAGAGGGATGCGCAGCCGCACCGGCACCGTCCAGGTGCCGCCGGTGGTATTCGAGGCATTGGCGGTGATCTCCCCGATCTCCATGCGGATGTCGAGCGGATTGTCCTCGTAACCGTAGAAGAGGCTGGAGAGGGTGCGGTCCACCACCCGTTCGAGAGCCGGCTTGTCGCGGTAGCTCTGGCGGTAGCGCAGCGTAACGCCGGGCCGTTTGACCTTCAGGGAGAGGCGGTGCTCGCGGCCGTCCCCGAAATGGGACGGGTTGAAGCCGAGCGAGTAATAGCTGCCGAGGTCCTCCTGGACGCGGGCGAGGTCCGCCCGGATGTCGTTGGCCCAGAAGACCGCGCGTCCGCCGGTCTCGCTGGCGAGGACCGACAGAGTCTGCTGGCGGTTGATGGATTCGATGGCGGTGACCGAAGCCTCGGTGAGCAACTGGTCTTCGGGTCCCATGTCCGCGGCCATACCGGCGGTGCCGGCGCCGCTCGCCTGGAAGGTGTACAGCGTCACCCTCTGCGCGTTGGCGTGCGCGGCGAGAGCGGTCCATTCCTTCACCGTGGTGTAATCCTGGGCATCGAGAGAGGCCTGGGTGCCGAAGTACCTTCCTGAAAGGATGCCGCCGTTGTCGCCGCAGAGATGGACCAGGATCTCGAAAATCTCTTCGCCGGGCGTGGCTGGAATGCCGTCGCTGACGTGCAGGACGACCTTGCGGCCGGGCAGCCCGGCGAGTGAATTCACCAGGAGGGTCAGGCCGTCGACGCTGCTGAGGACCTGCTGGCGGAGGGCGGCGGCGTAGCTCTTGGCGGACTGGGGGACCGACTGCGGGCAGCCGGCGACGCCGCCGGGGCCGCCGTCACTGTCTCCGATGACCTCCTGGTCGTGCGCTCTGCGGAGCTGCGGGTCGTTTTTGTCCTTGGCCATGGATTCGCTCTCCTGCTCGGAGAGCAGCTCCGCGAGGAGGTGGTGGCGCGCCCGCTCGAGCTCGCCGCCCTTGGCGGTGAGGTGCGCCAACTGGTCCAGCGCCCAGGCGAGGGATTCGCGGTCCTTGGTGAACGGCAAGCGGATTTTGAGGCCGAGATCGTAGCTGGCGACCATCACTTGATCATTGGGCGCGAGCTTGCCGGTGAGAAACTCGCGGAGCTGTCCCAGCACCCGGGCGCGGCTGGCGGGCTCGATGAAGGCGTCGTCGATGTAGAGGACCCAGGAGGCGGGCTCCGCGAAGCCTTCGCCGGCGTCCGCCGGGGCGCTCTCCGCCTGTTGATCCGGGACCAGGATCGGTGCCGGTTCCCCGGGTGACGCGACCGCCGTAGCGTGGTGGACGACGGCGTCGAAGTTGGCGATCTGCACGGTCTTGCCGTCCTCGCGGAGCTCGAAATCGCGGCGCTCGAGCCCGGTCACGGGCCGGCCGTTCTTGTCGCTCACCGAGACCTCGACGTTGACCGTGTTGACCTCGATGCGCTCGGTGAGATCCTGGCCGATGGCGAGCTGCGCGCGCGCGGGAGCTCCGGCGAGCGCGAGGATCAGAACAGCGAAAGTGGTGCGGAGCTTCTTCATCCCGGCTCCTTCTCTGGAAAGTGGCTGCTTGAAGGGCCTTAGCAAAGGATGGGCCACCCCTCGTCCCCAGGGAGAGCTCGCGGCGACCGTCCTCAAGGAGAGACACCGCTGTTCTCCGGCAGCCGGCGGCCGAGCGCGGCGGCCACCGCGAGGGCGAGAAGAGAGAGGAGCAGGCTCCCTTCGGGTCCGAAGCCGCCCCCGGTGAGGAGCGCGGGGCCGTCCACGGACAGCGCGAGCAGATGAGGGAAGCGGACGCCGCTGACCGGCAGGGAAACCAGGCAAGAGACCGCGAAGTTCCAGACACCGTGGGCCAGCGTCGCGCTCCACAGGCTGCCGCTCCGCTCCACCAGGAAGGTCAGGATGACGCCGACCAGAAACGTATTGAGCAGAGCGGCCGCGGAGAAATCGGGGTTCAACCCGTGCAGAGCCGCGAAGAGGAGAGCCGAGACCAGCACCGAGACGCTCCGGCGCCAGCGTTGGCGGAGCGCATGGTAGATATAGCCGCGGATCAGCCACTCCTCGACACCCCCCTGCACCAGGAAGCCGGCGAGCAGCAGCGCCAGATGCAGAGCGCCGGCCAGCCCCTCCGTCTCGCCGCTCCAGCCGGCGGCGCGGACCGCCGTGCCCGGCCAGAGCGCGATGGCGAAGAGCCAGGCGGCGAGGACGCCGAGCACCGCGAGCGGCACGGCGGCGGCCTGGCGCAACGCCTGCCGCGGCCCGCCGGCCGGCTGACGGGCGCCGATGCTCGCCAGGCCGCGCCGGTCGAGGAGGCGCAGGAAGACCACGGTCACCAGCACCAGGGGCGGCGCCGTGAGGGCGAAGACGAGGAGCATCCATTCACCGCCGTCGGGGATCGGATCGAGCCCGGCCAGGTAGCGGCCGGCCGCGATCGCGATCTGCGCCACGGTCTGGATCAGCAGAAACGCGATCAGGAAGAGAAACGAACGAACCGCCGGGTGCCAGCGCGGAGGCGGGGGAGAAACGGGGTCGATCAAGCGGGGCTCCGATCGAGATGGCACGACTGTTGCTTTTATCCCTGGGCAAGGCCGCAAGGTCGCGAGTGAAGTGACAAAAGAGAGAGACAAACCAAAGACTTTCGACAAGAGGAGAACAGTCATGAACATCATCATCATGCTTATCGTGGGTGGTCTCATCGGTTGGATCGCCAGTATGGTCATGCGGACCAATGCCCAGCAGGGCGTCATTCTCAATATCGTCGTCGGCATCGTCGGCGCGCTGTTGGCAGGCGTTCTCCTGGCTCCGCTGTTCGGCACCGGATCGATCACTCAGGGTGACTTCAGCCTTTCCGGTCTGTTGATCTCCCTGGTGGGAGCGATCGTGCTGCTGGCGATCGTCAACCTGTTCCGCCGCGGCGCCGTACGCTGAATCAACCGCGCTGAACCGATCAGTTTTTCCGCGGGCTGTTTCAAGAGGGTCTCGGGGAGTCATCCCCGGGACCCTTTTCGTTTTTGCAAGACCCACCGCCTCGGGTCATCCCCTCGCTCCCCATCCTTTCACATCCTCGGCTCTCTGTGACAAGAACGGCTTGCAGTTCGTACACTGGTCGATGGCCAACTTTTCGGCGGGACGGCTCCTGGACGGGATGGACGGCCTGCTGGCCGCGGCGCTTTACGGCGCGGTCTTCGGCAGTTGGCAGCCGACATCGCCGACCCCGCCCATGCTCCCCGAAGCCATCAGCGGCGGGGCAGTCCTTTTGGTCCTTGCTTTCAGGGCGCCGCCGGCGGCGGGCCGAGATCGATCACCAGGTAGTCCGGATCATTGAACAGGATCAGCGCCCCCGGCGTCGCCGCGAGCTGCTCGGCGAGGCGTTGGTAGAGCGGCCACTTCCAGATCGTGACCCAGCGCGCCCCGAAGAGCTCGCGGATGGCGCGCGCCGGCGAAGGGTGGCGCCCTTCGACGATGCGGGCGTAGGTGGCGAAAAGGTCCGGGTTCTTCACGTAGAAGAAGGTCGGATCGAGGACCACCATCGACTGGAGCTGCGGCGCGAAGTAGAAGAGGGGAGCCGAGTCCGCCCACTGCGCGGTGAATACGCGCTCGCCCGGCTTGCCGCGCTCGGCGAGCCACTGCGCCATGGCGAGCGGCGGCGAGGCCATCCCGAACCCCTGGATGCGGACGACGCTCCAGGTCCTGAAGCTGCCCAGCACGATGCCGAGCCCGGCGAGGAACACGCCGGCTCTGCGGAACAATGGCGGCAGGCCGAGAGCCGTCCGCTCGCGCAGGATCAGCGCCAGGGCGAGCAGCGCCAGCGGCGCGCCGAGCTCGAAGAAGCGGCGCATGAAGAACGTGCCGGCGAACAGGAAGGCGAACGACGCGGCGGTGGCCGTCACCGTCGCCCGCGTGCGCAGCCGCGGATTGCCGAGCAGCAGGAAGACGATCAGCAGCGGCGCGATGAACGCCGGCCACTGGTCGACGAGGATGCGCAGCTCGGGAGGCGTCAGCTCGGTGCCGATCTGGGTCCGCAACGCCGCGTTGCCGGCGGCGGTGGACTGGAACGGCACGATGAAGTTCTGAATCCAGAACAGCCGGAAATTCTCCGGGATGTTGGGATGGATGAGCTGTCCCGCCAGCCAGCCGCCCGCCGCCGCGGCCATCGGCTGCCAGACGAAGCGCCGCTCGGACGGCACCCGCGAGAGAAACCCCGCGACCGCCCACAATCCGGCGAAGACGATCGCGATCCAGCCGCCCGTGTGCGCCAGGCCGAACAGAGCGCAGACCGGGACGAGCACCTTCCACGAGACTTCGAGGGCGAGCAGCCCGATCACCAGCAGCGAGAAGCCGATCAGCCAGATGTGCGGCCGGCACATGTCGGCGCGCAGGAAGAACATGGGACCCAGCCCGGCGAGCGCGAAGAGGTAGAACGGCGCGCGCGGCACCGCGAGCTTCCAGAGGATGAAGCCGAACGCGGCGACGAGGAAGATCTGGCCGAGCAGCACGCCGGCGATCCCCGCCGTCTCCAGAGGAAGGCCGGCGAACGGCATCAGGAGGAGATGGAAGAGCGGCTCCTTGTCGGCGAAATGGTCGGCGAGGATCGAGAACGGCGTCCAGTGGAACGCGTCGATCCGGAAGTCCGACCGCATCAGGCGGGCGAGCCCGAGGTGGTAGTACTCGTCATACGACCACGGCCGCGGCGCCGAGACGCGGGCCGCCATGAAGAAGAGCAGCACCGCCACCCCGGCGAAGAAGAGGCCGATCGCGAGCTGCCGCGGCGAAGGAGCGGCAAGAGGAACCGGAGCGGGGGTGGCGCGCTCGGCGGCGGGGGAGCGGGGCTGTGGAGATCGCTTGTGCTTGGCCATAGAGCCCGCAGACTCTAGCATTGCGGATCATGGAACCGATGCGCCGCTCCCTTGTCCTCGCCTCCCTCCTGCTCCTCACCGCCGCCGTCGCCCGGACGATGAGCCCGCCCGCGCCCGCCGGTCCCCGGGGGCCGCGGATCATTGTCCTCGGCACGGTCCAGGACGGCGGCATGCCGCAGACCGGCTGCGACTGCGCCCACTGCGCGGCGGCGCGCAAGAACCCGGCGCTCGCCCGCCACGTCGCGAGCCTCGCGATCCACATCCCCGCCACCGGCCACGTCTATCTCGTCGACGCCACGCCCGACATCTCGGCGCAGATCGAGAGAATCCACGCCTTCCGCCGGCACCCCGCAGGCAAGACCGACCGCGCCCCGGTCGACGGCGTCCTCCTCACCCACGCCCACATCGGCCACTACCTCGGCCTGGCGCAGCTCGGCTTCGAGAGCCTGAGCACGAAAGACATCCCGGTCTGGGCCTCTCCCCGCATGGCCGGGTACCTGCGCACGAACGGCCCCTGGAGCCAGCTCGTCCGCCTGCAGAACATCGCCCTGCGCGAGTTTCAGCCCGGCGCCGCCTTCCCGCTCGAAGCCGGAATCCAGGTCACCCCGATCCAGGTTCCCCACCGCGACGAATACTCCGACACCATGGCCTTCCTGATCCGTGGGCCGCGCAAGACCCTCCTCTACGTCCCCGACACCGACACCTGGCGCACCTGGCCCCGGCCGCTCACCGAGATCCTGGAGAAAGAGAACGTCGACGTCGCGCTCCTCGACGCCACCTTCTATTCGCCGGACGAGCTGCCGGACCGGGACGTGACCAAGATCAAGCACCCGCTCATGACCGACACGATGGACCTCCTGGGACCGCTCGTCAAAGCCGGCAAGCTCCGGGTGCTCTTCACCCACATGAACCACTCGAACCCGGCGCTCGACGCGGACGGAGCGGCCCGCAAGACGATCGAGGCGAAGGGGTTCCGGGTGGTGGAGGAGGGAGAGGAGATCGGGCTGTAGATGTCGTCGTCCGCGTGCAGAACGGCGACGGAGGGATCACGCCTCCGCGAGGAGGCCAAGCTGCTTCATCCGCAGGAGCAGGCCCGAGCGCGAGACTTCCAGGCGCAGTGCCGTGGCGGTGAGATCGCCGTGGCACCGCGCTCGTTCTTCCAGGATCTCCGCCCGGCTGAGGTCGGACGCCTTGCGGAGGCCGGGGATCTTTTCGATCAGGACATAGAGCGACGGCCGGGAGATGCCGAGCTGCTCGGCGGCGGGCTTGACCTCCCAGGCGTTGTTGCGCAGAACGGCGAGGATCTCCTCGACCGGGACCTGCGAGGGGACGCGGTAGGACTTCGCGGGGCTCCGCTTGCGGACCGGGAGGGGAAATCGCGTGGTGGGCAGGTTGCCTGGAACGAGCGCGGGAACGGGAATGGGCGCCGCGTCCGCCTCCCGCAGCAGGCGCTCGACCTGGGGCCCGATCCGGACGGTCTCCGAGCGCCGGCTGTCGATGACGATCTGGCGGACGGCGTTGCGGAGCTGGCGCACGTTGCCCGGCCAGTCGTGGCGGGCCAGGCGGGCCACGACCGAGGCGGGCAGCCAGGGGGGCGTGGCTCCCTCGGGCGGCTGCAGGCGGCGCTCCTCGCCGATCGTGCTCAGCTCCTGGCGCAGGAAATGGACGAGCAGGCGGCCGAAGTCGTCGCGCCGCTCGCGCAGAGGCGGGATCACGATCTCGTAGCCGGCGAGGCGGTGGAGGAGCGGAGCGCGGAAACGCCCGTCTTCGATCGCCTTCTCGAGGTCGGAGTCGGTGGCGGCCAGCAGGCGGACGTCCACCTTCTGCGCCGCCGGGCTGCCGATCCGCTGCACCTCGCCGGTTTCGAGCACCCGCAACAGCATCGCCTGCACCTCGGCCGGCGTCTCGCCGATCTCGTCGAGGAACAGAGTGCCGCCGTCCGCGCGCTGGAAATAGCCGGGCTGGTCCTGCACGGAGCCCGTGAAGGCGCCGCGCACGGCGCCGAAGAGCTCGGCGGGGGCGAGGCTCGGAGGGATGGCCCCCATGTTGACGCAGAGGCAGGGCGGCCCGTGGCGCCGGCTGGCTGCGTGGATGGCGCGGGCCACCAGCTCCTTGCCGGTGCCGGTCTCGCCGCGGATCAGCACCGGCACGTCGAGGTCGGCGACGCGGCGGATCTCGTTGCGCAGCCGCAGGACTCCCTCGCTCTCGCCGATCAGGTCGGCATGGCAGGGGGCCTGGCCGGGGATCTCGGGCACTTCGTGGAGCAGGAGCACGACGCGGTCGGCAAGCTCCAGGACCACGCCGCGCCGCACCTCGCCGGCGGTGAAGTCGCGCTGCTCGGGGATCGGGACGCCGTCCGCGGCGATGCGGGTCTTGCTCTCGGCGCTCAGCAGACGGATGGCGCCGGTCTCCGGGTCTCGCCGCAGGCGCCATGGAGTGCGGCTCAGGTACGGGTTTCCCAGCGGGAGCGGCAGGCCCTGGACGGGTGCCGCGAAGTCCGGCTCCGTCCGTGAGATCAGGACCTCGCTCCCCCGTGCGAGCTCGGGCAGCCGGGCGCATTCGCCGACGCGGGACAGGTCGGGGTGGTACAGGATGGTGAGCGCGGGCAGGCGGGCTCGCGAGCGGTGCCGGCGCTCCCGGGGCAGCGGCAGGCCCGGAGAGATCTGGGCCGTCGATTCGTGTGTCTCCATGGACATTATTTTTCAAGATATTCTAACAAAAAAGCCGCCCCGGCGGCGGACCGCCGGGGCGGGGGGTAACGTCCAGAGAGCTAGTTGAGCGGGCAGCTCAGGTTGTTGTCGGTGTCGAGCGCCGAGGCGAGCCCCAGGATCGTGCTGCGGTTGCGGCTCGCGAGGGCGCTGTTGACGTCATTGACCACCGCCGCCGCCGTGCGCGGGAAGCCGATATTGGGGTGCGTCGCATTGAGCAGCGAGGCGGTGGCGGCGCGGAGCAGGTTGCCGCCCGCGCCGTCGAGGTCGGAGCCGCCCTGGAAGGCGAGCGCGTCGAGGAGGGCGGCCTGGCTCAGGCTCGGGTAACCGGAGGCGGCGCTGAAGGCGCTCTGCGCGGACTGGGAGGTCCTGTAGCCGGTCGGCGTCCAGGAGCCGGCGTGGTTCTTCCAATATCCGGGTGAGCATCCCTGGTTTCCGGCCGGCGGGGGCGGCGGCGGTGGGGTGACGCCGTAGTAGTGGCTGGGATCGGAAGAGGTGACGGCGGGTCCGCTGGGCGGGTTGGCGGTGACGGTGCCGATGTTTTCGTACTGTCCGGCGGTGGCGGTGCCGCTGCCGGAGCAGTGCATGACCTCGCCGGCCGCCAGGGAGGTCTTCGGGCAGGAGACGGCGACGCCGCGGTTGTCGGTGACGTGGACGCCGCTGAGGGCGGTCTGGCCGGTGTTGGTCACCGCGTAGTCCCAGAGGACCACGGCGCCGACGTTGATTTGGGGTCCAGGAGCGCTGTCGGCGTCGTCGCCGTTGGTGTACTTCTTGATTTTGATGGAAGCCGTGGGCGGCGGTGGCGGTGGCGTCCCGTCGCCCAGGTAGTGGCTGACGTCGTGGGCCGAGACCTTCACGCCGCAGGAGGTGGAGCCGGTGGCGGTGCCGGTGTTCTCGTACTGGCCGGCGACGGCGGTGCCGGTCCCGGTGCAGGTCATCGCTTCACCCGGGTGCAGGGAGATCTTCGGGCAACTGACCGCGACCCCCTTGTCGTCGGCCACCTTGACGTCGGCGAGGTTGACGTCGCCGGTGTTGGTCACCAGGTAGGTCCAGGTGACGGACGAGCCCACCGCCAGCTTCGGTCCGGGCGCCGCGGTGGCGCGTTGGCCGTTCGTGCGCTTCTCGATCGCGATCGCCGGGTTCTGGTCGCCGAAGTAATGGCTGGCATCGTCCGCCTCGACCAGGGTGCCGTCCGGGGCCTTGCCGGTGGCGGTTCCCACGTTGGTGTACTGGCAGGCGATGGCGGTGCCATGGGCGGTGCAGGTCATCGAGCTGCCGGCATTGAGAGCCGTGCCGGGGCAGGTCACCTGCTCGCCCCGGTCGTCGGTGACCTTGACGTCGGTCAGCTTGACGTTGCCGGTGTTCTCCACGACGTACTCCCAGAGGACGGGGGCACCGACGCGGATCGACGGGCCGGGCGCGTCATTGGCGTCGGCGCCGTTGGTGAGCTTGCGCAGACGGAGGCCGGGGCCTCCCGGCGGCGGTGGTGGAGGGGGCTCCTGATTGGGCAGGCAATACGCCTGGACGCCGAGGCTCAGACCGCTCGCGGCGCCGTACTGGACGGCGATGAAGACTTCCTTGTCCGTCTGCAGGTCCAGCCAGCCGAACGCCTGGCGCACGCCGAGCTCGGCGAGCGTGAGGCTCTGAGAGGAGAGGAGGCTCGCCTGAGAGCTCCCCCGCTGCACGCCCGATTCGTCGAAGATCTTCGTGTCCGCCTTGGCGAGGTAGGCGCCCGGGCTCGGGGACTTGGCGGGCTGGCCCAGCTTCCCGGTCCACACCATGACCCGCGTGCCGCCATCGAACGGCGTGCCGGCGAGGAAGCGCAGAGCGTGGCGCTTGCAGACGCCCGGACAGCCGATCAGCGGATCGAGGTTCACCAGATCGTTGGCATAGGTGACGTGGCGCGCCCGGTCGAGGAAGAAGTAGTCTCCCCACAGCGCGGCCGGGCGTGTCGGCGATTGGGTGATGATGCGCACGAAGCCGGTGAAGCGGCCGGCGACCGGCGTCGAATAATAGAGATTGTCCTTCGGGGATTTCTGGCCGGAGAGGGCCGCCTTGAGATGAGCGGTCTCGGCGCCGGTCATGGAGTGTCCGGGCATCTGCCCGGCCACCCAGGTGCGCAAGTTGAACGTGCGCACCTCATGGGGCGCCAGCGTGAGTGGCGTCTTGGAGATGGAGATGCCCCAGTTGGAGTAAATGTTGACGAGAATGTCGACCGGCTCGTCCAGAGCGTTGGCGACGGCGAGCATCGTCGTGGTGCCGTCCGGCTTTGCTTCGACTTCGAAATAGGGAAGCAGGACTTCGGAGGAAGGCTGCGGTTGCGCCGCGGCCCTCCCGCAGACGACCCCGAGGCCGATCACCGCGGCAAGAAGGATCGCAAAAGCTTTCCTTGAAGATCTCATGGTTCTTTCCTTTCTGGCATCCCCAAGGGGAGCGAGCTCGTGTTTCCGCTTTTCCGTGACATTTCTCCTCTTGAGCACGCTGCGTGCCACCGGCGGAGAGAGACGGAAACCGAAGAAAAGAAAGAGTTTGTGGGGAAAGGAGGGGGTCCGGGTGACCCCCCTGTCAAGGGTGTGTCAGAGGTGTCAGCGGTCTGTCGGCACGTGTCAGGACGCCCACCGCGGTGCCGCTGTGGTCACCACCTGGAAGCGGGAACCTGGTGGCCGCCGAGGGGCCGGTTTTGTGATATCCTCCGGCGCCCAATCACAGGGTGCGGTCCGCACTCTGCCTTTTCCCCTGAGAAATGGAGTATTGCTTGCAGCAGACACGAGAAGACGTCCGCAATCTGGCCATCATCGCCCACGTCGACCACGGCAAGACCACGCTGGTGGACGCCATGCTCTGGCAGAGCGGCATCTTCCGGGAGAACGAGCACGTCGCCGAGCGGGTGATGGACTCGATCGACCTCGAGCGGGAGAAGGGCATCACCATCATGGCCAAGAACACGGCCATCTATTACAAGGGCACCCACATCAACATCGTGGACACCCCCGGCCACGCCGACTTCGGCGGCGAGGTGGAGCGCACTCTGAAAATGGTCGACGGCGTCCTTCTGCTGGTCGATGCCAGCGAAGGGCCGCTGCCGCAGACGCGCTTCGTGCTACGCAAGGCGCTCGAAGCCGGCCTGAGCCCCATCGTCGCCATCAACAAGATCGACCGCCCGGACGCCCGCATCGCCGAGGTGCTCGACGAGGTCTACGACCTGTTCATCGACCTCGACGCCACCGAGGACCAGCTCGACTTCCCGATCCTCTTCTGCAACGCCCGCGCGGGACGCTGCCGGCGCACCGCGGACGGGCCGGACGAGACCTTGGAGCCGCTCTTCGACGAGATCGTGCGCTCCGTCGCGCCGCCGGTCTACGACCCCGAGATGCCGCTCCAGATGCTCTTCAACACCCTGGACTACGACGACTACGTCGGGCGCCTGGCCATCGGCCGCATCTTCAACGGCAACCTGAAAAAGGGCCAGGAAGCCGCGCTCTGCCGCCGTGACGGCACGGTCGACAACGTCAAGGTCACCCTCCTCTACGGCTACGAAGGCCTCCGCCGCGTCGAGATCGCCGAAGCCAGCGCGGGCGACATCGTGGCCATCGCGGGCATCGCCGAGGTCAACATCGGCGAGACCCTGTCCGAGCGCGAAAATCCCCAGGCCCTGCCGCCCATCCAGGTGGACGAGCCGACCATCACGATGATGCTCTCCATCAACGACTCGCCCTTCGCCGGCCGTTCGGGCAAGCACGTCACCTCGCGCAAGCTCAAGGAGCGCCTGGAGAAGGAAAAGCTCATCAACGTCTCCATCCGCGTCGAGCCCACCGACTCGCCCGAGATCTTCAAGGTCTCCGGCCGCGGCGAGCTCCAGCTCGCCATCCTCATCGAGATGATGCGCCGCGGCGACTACGAGCTCTGCGTCGGCAAGCCCGAGGTCATCACCCGGGAAATCGACGGCAAGCTCAACGAGCCCATGGAGATGCTGATCATCGACTGCCCCGAGGACTTCATCGGCGTCGTCACCCAGGAGCTCGGCGTCCGCCGCGGCCGCATGATGAAGATGATCAACCACGGCTCCGGCCGCGTCCGCATGGAGTTCCGGGTCCCCGCCCGAGGCCTCATCGGCTTCCGCAGCGAGTTCCTCACCAACACCCGCGGCACCGGCATCATGAACCACCTCTTCGACGGCTGGGACGTCTGGCAAGGAGACATCTCCCACCGCTCCAACGGCGCCCTCGTCGCCGACCGCAACGGCCGCGCCACCTCCTACGCCATCGAAGGCCTCCAGCCGCGCGGCGAGCTCTTCGTCTCGCCCACCGACGAGGTCTACGAAGGCATGGTCGTGGGAGAGAACGCCCGCGCCAACGACCTCGACGTCAACATCACCCGCGAGAAAAAGCTCACCAACATGCGAGCCTCCGGCTCCGACGACACCATCCACCTCGTCCCCCCGCGCATCATGAACCTCGAGCAGGCGCTGGAGTTCATTCGCGAGGACGAGCTGGTCGAGGTGACCCCGGAGGCGATCCGCATCCGCAAGCGGATCTTGCAGGCGAACCGGCGGAAGTAGGGGACGGGAGGGGGGCCTGTTAGAATGAAGGGCGGAGGTAACGACCGATGACGAGGGTGGCCATCTTGCCTGTGCCGACCGAGAGAGGCGATGTTTCCTATCGCGCTGTTGCTGGAGACAAGCACTCCCAGGGAAGTACCGCCGGCGAGGCCTTGGACGCTTTGACTCCACAGCTCTCGATCGACGAGGCCGGCACACTGATCATCGTTCAAAGCCTCCGTCCTGACCGTCTCTTCAATGCGGAGCAACAGCAGAGACTGGCCCAGTTGATGGACCAGTGGCGGGCGGCCCGGGACAGGGGAGGGGCCTTGCTCCCGACTGAGCAGGCCGAGCTCGATGCGCTTGTCGAAGCTGAGCTGCGCGCTGCGGGAGCCCGCGCGGCTGCGCTCGGTGCCGACTTGGGCCAATGAATCCGCGCTACGCGCAGGTTGCCCTAAGGGCTGAACATCGCTGCGAGTACTGCCACGCACCTGAGGCAGTCTTCAATTTTCCCTTCGAAGTAGAGCATATTTTTCCCGTCGTACTCGGAGGGTCAGACGAAGCGAGCAATCTGGCGCTCTCTTGCCGCTCCTGTAATCTCCGCAAAGCGACGCATCTCAGGGGAATCGACCCTGAGAGCCAAGAGTCGGTGCTCCTTTTTCATCCCCGTCGAGATGGTTGGGTAGAGCATTTCCGAGCCGAGCCCCAAACCGGCGAGATCCAGGGTCTCACCCCGGTTGGCAGGGCAACCATAGTCCGCTTGGATGTGAACAGCGAAAGCCAGAAGGCAGCTCGGCGACAGTGGCTGCGTCTTGGCCTGTTTCCTTAGGATTCGGAAGCAGATCTTGCAGGCGTTGGGTTCATTGCCAGAGCTTCTTCCGGACCCCAAAGGCCGCCCAGCTCGTGGTCACGAGCCACGCCCCGGCGACTCGCCCACCGACGAGGTCTACGAGGCATGGTCGTCGGCGAGAACGCCCGCGCCAACGACCTCGACGTCAACATCACCCGCGAGAAGAAGCTCACCAACATGCGCGCCTCCGGCTCCGACGACACCATCCACCTCGTCCCCCCGCGCATCATGAACCTCGAGCAAGCCCTCGAGTTCATCCGCGAGGACGAGCTCGTCGAGGTGACCCCGGAGGCGATCCGCATCCGCAAGCGGATCTTGCAGGCGAACCGGCGGAAGTAGCTCGACCCACCCCGCCCGGCAACTGGGCGGGGGCGCTGTGGCCTTGTCGCGATCGAGGCCGACCACGAAACCGGTGCCCCGCACGGGCGTGCCGCCACGCGTGCCGGAGATCCTCACCACGGCGGAAACAGCCGCGTCGATCTTCTGCGCGGAGGTGGCAGCCGGGAGCAGCAGAAGCAGCGCGAGGGCGGTGCGGGTCAGCATATCCTTCACGGACGGTTGGTGCCGTTCCAGGATATCCCAAGTCAGGAGAGGCGGCTCCCGTAAACCTGCGGATTTGACGATTCCTGCGGGACCTCGTATCGTGTCCGCTGGATCGGAGACCGGACGTATGTACAAGATCACATTGGAGATCGAGCGCCTTCCCGAGGGCCCGTACCTGGGGACGAGCCCTGAGCTTCCCGGGCTCGTCGTCCAGGGGGACAGCGTCGAGTAGGTCCTCAGCCTCGCCCCCGATGTCGCCCACGACCTGATTGCGGTGATGGTGGAAACGGAGCAACGCCTGCCCCCGGGTGTCGAGACGGTCACGGCCCCGAGTCGGATCTCGGTCCTGGTACCCGCTTGACCTATCGAGAGCTGACCCGCAGGCTCCGCCAACTTGGGTGCGAGCTGAGGCGGCAGAGCAAGGGGAGCCACGAGATCTGGTTCAACCCGGCTCTCAAACGCTCGACAGTCATCCCTCGGCATTCAGGTGGGAAATCCCGGGAGGATCTGTTCGGCGGGCCAATGGGGGTGCCCTTGCAGGGACTATGCACCAGGTACATAATGTTCCTGCTACATAGTTCTTGCACTTGAGGCCACCTCCGCCGTGAAGCTCACTTTCCTCGACCGCCACGAAGAGACCGCCCGTTTCCGGCGTCTCCTTGCCCGGCCGGAGGGCGCGCTCGGCGTCGTCTACGGTCGACGTCGATGCGGCAAGTCGCGGCTGTTGCGGGAGATCCTGCCTGTCGGACGATCGGTCTACTATGTCGGCGACGACCGCGAGGGCAGCCTCCAGCGCGCCAGCCTGGCCACCGAGATCGGCCGTCTGCTGCCCGGCTTCGAGCGCGTCACCTATCCCGGCTGGGATGATCTCCTGGCCCGCTGGTGGCAGGAGGCAAGGCCCGGGACGGTGCTGGCGTTGGATGAATTCCCGTCCCTGGTCGCGGTCGCTCCGGAGCTGCCGAGCCTGCTCCAGAAGTTTCTGGACCGCGAGACGGATCGCGGTGTCCATCTCCTCCTGACCGGCTCCTCCCAACGCATGATGCAAGGGCTCGTTCTCGACCGCTCGGCTCCGCTCTTCGGCCGCGCCAGCGAGATCCTCAAAATCTCGCCTCTGCCGGTCGGCTGGATTGAAGAGGCTCTGGACCTGAAGTCTCCTGAACGCGCCGTCGAGGCCTATGCGGTCTGGGGTGGGACACCTCGCTACTGGGAGCTGGCGGGAGACCATCCGGATCTGCCGGCCGCGATCCGCTCCCTCGTTCTCAGCCCTCTGGGCGTCCTCTTCGAGGAGCCGTCGCGCCTGCTGCTCGACGACATGCGGGACACCACGCAGGCGGCGTCGATCCTGAGTCTGATCGGTCAGGGGTGCCACCGGATCTCCGAGATCGCGGCGCGGCTGGGGAAGCCGGTGACGGCACTGTCCCGGCCTCTCCAGCGCTTGCAGGACATGGATCTGGTCACCCGCGAGCAGCCGTTCGGGGAAGATCCGCGGGGCAGCAAGCGGACGCTCTACAAGATCTCCGATCCCTTTTTGCGCTTCTGGTTTCGCTACGTCGAGATCAACCGTTCCCGCCTCGGTGCCGGCCAGTCGGCGGTGGTGGAGGAGGAGATCGGTCAACGGCTGGGCCATCACGTCGGCGAGATCTGGGAAGAGCTGGCGCGCGCCGGCGTGCCGCTGCTGCATCCGGGCGGCAAAACCTGGGGTCCGGCCGGCCGTTGGTGGGGACCGGGGCTCGACCGCCGGCCGCTCGAGGTCGATCTGGTGGCTCTCGGCAACGATGGCCGTAGCGTCCTCGTCGGCGAGGTGAAATGGGCGGCGCCGCGCGACGTTGAGCGCCTGTCGGCGGAGCTCGAAGCGAAGGCGCAGCGGCTGCCGATGGCCGTCGGGCGCGAGGTCGTGACGGCGTTATGGCTCAAGGGACCGGTCGAGGGGCCGGCTGCCGATCGCGTCGTGACGCCGCGGCAGGTGCTCGACGTTTTGCGGTAGGCCGATGCCCGCTTGGCGGTGACCCCATGGCCCGGCATGTGCGACATGCGCTAGGATTCTCCGCGTCATGGCACACTTGGTCCTCCACGACGTCGATCCGAAAGTCATCGAGGAATTGCTCCGCCGGGCCGATCCGCGCGGCCGGACGATCGAGGACGAGGCCAAAGCGGTCCTCGAGGAAGCCCTCGGCCTGTCCAGCGCCCGCAGCCTGCAAGCCGCGCAGCGCATCCGGGCCGAGCTGACCGGCCCGGCCGGCCTCTTCAGCGACAGCGCGGACGTCCTGCGCGAGGAGCGCGACCGGTGATCAGGCGCTACGTCGTCGACGCCGGCGTGGCGGCCAAGTGGTACTTCCCCGAGCCGCTCTCCGAGCGCGCCGATCTCCTCCTGGAGCGGCGCACCGAGATCCTCGCGCCGGACATCCTCCTCGTCGAGGTCGCCCAACTCGCCTGGAAGCGCGCCCGGCGCGGCGAGATCGGCGAGGCGGTCGCGGACCGCATCGTCGCCGAGCTGCGCCAGGTCCCCTTCGCCTTCAAGCCCACCGCCGAGCTGGTCACCGCCGCGCTCCCTTTCGCCCTGCACCGCGGCTTCACCCTCACCGACGCCTTCTACATCGCCCTCGCCGTCCAGTCCGGCTGCCCCATCGTCACCGCCGACCGGCGGCTCCATGACGCCCTGCACGCCGGCGACCTCGCCGCGCACGTCCTCTGGCTCGGCGATCTGATCTGATTACTCGTTGCGCAGCGCCACGATGGGATCCACCCGCGTGGCGCGGCGGGCGGGCAGCCAGGCGGCCAGGAGCGCCACCGCCAGCAGCGTCAGCGGGATGAGAACGAGGGTGGCGGGGTCCGCCGTGCTGATGCCGTAGAGGGAGCTCCGCAGCACGCGTCCCGCCAGGAGCGACGCCGGCAGGCCGACGGCGATCCCCAGCGCCGCGAGCGCCAATCCCCGGCGCAGGATCAGCAGCAGGACGCGTTGCCGCTCGGCCCCGAGAGCCATGCGGATGCCGATCTCGTGCGTCCGTTCGGTGACCATATACCCCAGCACGCCGTAGAGCCCGACCCCGGCGAGGACGAGCGCCAGCAGAGAGAAGAGCGCGAGCAGGGTGAGATTGAACCGCCGGTCCGCCACCGCGGCGTCGAGCCGCTCGCGCAGGGTGGCCACGTTGTAGACCGGGATGTTGCGGTCGATCCCGAGCACCGCGCTGCGCACGCCGCGCACCAGGCCGGCGGGAGCGGCCTTGGCGCGCACCACCAGGAAAGAGGAGGAGCGTGGGCTCTGGAGGAACGGGCTGTACATCTGCACCCGCGCCGAGCGGTCGTCGAGCCCGTCGTGCTTGATGTCCGCGGCGATGCCGACGACCGTCACCGCGATGGGCCCGCGATGAAAGATCCGTCCCAGCGGATCCTCGTCGCCCCAGAAGATGCGGGCCATTTTTTCGCTGATCACGGCGACCGGCTGCGCCCCCGCGGTGTCCCGCTCCGTGAACCCCCGCCCGCGCACCAGCCGGATGCCCAGGGCGCGGAAGTAGCCGGGGCCGACCGTGGTGACCGCCACCTCGGGCTGCTGCTCGGGATCGATCAACGGCCGCCCCTCCGCGCGCAGCCCGCGCAAGATCATCGAGACGCCGGTCAGCGGCACCGAATCGCCGTAGGAGGCGGCCTCGACACCGGGCAGCGCGCCGAGGCGGCCGGCCAGCTCCTGGAAGATGGCGCTACGCGAGGCCGGGCTCGGATAACGCTGTGCGTCGAGGTCGATGCCGAGAGTGAGGACGCGCTCCGCGTCGAATCCCGGATCGACTGCTTGCAGACGGACGAAGCTGTGCAGCAGGAGGCCCGCGGCGACCAGGAGGACGACCGCGAGCGCCATCTCGGCGACCACCAGCGCGCTCCGCGCGCCGGCCGAGCCGCTGCGCGCTCCCTCCTTGAGCGGATTCTGGAGATCCGCCCGCGCCGCCGCGAGGGCCGGCGCGAGCCCGAAGAGGACCGCCGAGCCGACCGCGAGGAGCAGCGTGAAGGCGAGAACGGTGCCGTCGATGCCGACCGGCGTCTGGCGGAACAGGTCGGCGGCCAGGCCGGCCGGCATCATCGCCACCAGCGGACGCAACGCCGCGAACGCCAGCAGGAGACCGCAGAGGCCGCCGAGAAGCCCGAGCAGCAGGCTTTCGGCGAGCAGCAGGCGGATGATCTGGTCGCGGCCGGCGCCGAGCGCGGCGCGGATGGCGATCTCCTGCCGCCGCGCCGTGGCGCGCGCGAGGAGCAGGTTGGCGACATTGGCGCAGGCGATGAGCAGCACCAGGCCGACGGCGCCGAGCATCAGCAGCAGCGCCGGTCCGATGTCGCCCACGATCCACTCGCGGAGCGACGTCACCTTGAGCAGCGGCTGGGGCAGGCGCGGACCGCGTCCCGGCGAACGGGCTCCCGGCGGACCGCCGCGGCGGATCGAGATCTGCATCCCGCCGCCGCCCCTCGGCCCGCCGGGTCCGCCCAACCCGCCGGTCCCGCCGGTCCCGCCGGGGCCTCCTGGGCCGGGAGGGTTGCTCTCGGCGGCCTGTTCCGCTGCCGCGACCGAGCGGTCCTGGATCGTCTTGAGCTCGGCCCGCGCCTGGGCGAGCGTGACGCCGGGCTTCAGGCGGCCGATCACCTGGACGATCGTCATCTGCTGCCGGCCGCGCTCGAGCGGCTCGTCGAGCACGAGAGGGAGCAGCAGGTCGACATCGGCGCCGCGCGGGAACAGGAAGCCCGGCGGGAGCACGCCGACCACGGTATGGACGCCGTCGTCGAGGCGGAGGCTCTGCTCCTTGAGCGGCGTGCCCACCCCGAACAGGCGTTGCCACAGGCGGTGGGTGAGGATCACCGGACGGCCGCCGTCCAGCTTCCCCTCGTCCGCCAGGAAGCTCCTTCCCAGAGCCGGCCGGACGCCGAGGGTGTCGAGGAAGCTGGGTGCAATCCGGGCTCCTTGCAGCCGTTCCGGCGGCTCGCCTCCGTCCCGCCCCTGGTACAGGAGCCAGACCGGGCTGTCCCAGGCGGTGACCGCGGCGAGGAGCCGGGAATTGTCCCGCCATTCGAGATAGTCGGCCCCGGGCACCATCTCGAAGTGGAGGTCGGGGATCTCGCCGGTGATCCAGAGGAGCCGTTCCGGATCGCGGAAGGGGAGAGGGCGGAGAAGGACGGCGTGGACGACGCTGAAAATGGCGGAATTGGCGCCGATCCCCAGGGCCAGGGTGATGACCGCCACCATCGTGAACGCCGGCCGGGCTCGCAAGGCCCGGAAGGCAGTCCGCAGGTCCGCAATGAGAGATCCCATCGTGTCGTCTCCTCCCAGGCATCTTAAACGGACGAGACGGCGCGAAGCTCCGATCTGATCGAGAGAAGGCGTCAGGAGGCTTGCCGGAACCGCCGGTGGAGGCCGTAGAACAGCGCGGCGATCACCACGAAGATGAAGACGCTGGCCTCCGGCCCCATCGGCCCGCCGGTCAGCCAGTCGGGTCCATGGAAGGCGGAAGCGAGCAGATGGCCGACCATCGGCTTCCCCGCGTTGCCGGTGTTCGGGCCGCCGTAGAGGAACATCGAGCCGAAGTTGTACGTGAAGTGCCAGCCGATCGCGAACCAGACGCTGCCCGTGCGGCGGATGGAGTCGCAGAAGAAGAGGCCGATCAGCCCCACGCTGGCGAAATCCATCCACGTCTCCATCGGCTTCTGGAAATAGTGGATGGCGCCGAAGAGGAAAGAGAGGAGCAGAGCCGCCGGCCAGAAGCCCATCCCGCGCGTCAAAGCCGCCAGCGGATAGCCGCGGAAGTAGATCTCTTCGTAGAAGCCGATGCCGAGGAGAGCCAGCGCCCAGAGGACGCCGTAGCGCAGCGCCTCGGCGCCGTGCACGGCCAGCCCCGAGACCGTGTAACCGCCGGCCAGCGCCATCATCCCGATGACCGCCGAAATCGACAGGATCCCCCACAACATGCCTCCCCAGAACAGGCGGCCGAAAGCTGAGCGCAGGGGAATGCCATACGCCGCGAGAGGCCGCTTCTCGACGCGGCCCAGGATCGCCGTCCCCACGAGAGCGAAGACGAGCTGAATCGCCT
>Ga0307506_10000116_pt1 | contig 30030 bp, 33 predicted proteins | sample 25_S_MG_FD_202175 | JGI IMG/M metagenome (GOLD analysis project Ga0307506, IMG submission 202175) | Soil microbial communities from Populus trichocarpa stands in riparian zone in the Pacific Northwest, United States - 25_S | ecosystem: Environmental > Terrestrial > Soil > Riparian zone > Trees... | reverse complement strand
GGTGAGGCCGCCGTTCGGATTGACATCCCGCGCCGGGCCAGATACAAGAGCTGACACCATGACCGAGCCAGCTCCTGCCACCCCACCCGCCACGCCCGCGATCAGCTCGCCGGTCGAATCGACCTTCCCGACCCTGACGCCGGCGCAGATCGCGCGCGTCGCGGCGCACGGGACCGTCCGCACGCTCCAGGCGGGCGAGGTGCTCATCGAAGCAGGCCAGGAGGTCTTGCCGTTCTTCGTCGTCACGGCGGGGCATGTCGAGATCGTCCGGCCCGCGAGCGGAGTCGGCGGTGTCGGCGGCATCGACGGCACCGAGACGCTGGTCACCGTGCATGGACCCGGCCAGTTCACCGGCGAGATCAACATGCTCTCCGGCCGCCGCTCGCTCGTCCGCGCGCGCGCCGCCGAGCCGGCCGAGGCGATCGAGCTCGACCGCGAGAGCCTGCTGGCGCTGGTGCAGAACGACGCCGAGCTGGGCGAGATCGTCATGCGCGCCTTCATCCTCCGCCGCATCGAGCTCATCGCGCACGGCATCGGCGACGCCGTGCTCATCGGCTCCATGCACTGTGCCGGGACCCTGCGCGCCCGCGAGTTCCTCACCCGCAACGGCCATCCGTACACTTACATCGACCTCGATCACGACAGCGGCGTCCAGGAGATGCTCGACCAGTTTCACGTCGGTGCCGAGGACATCCCCGTCCTCATCTGCCGCGGCGAGGTGGTGCTGCGCAACCCGACGGACCGGCAGATCGCCGACTGCCTCGGCTTCAACGCCGCGATCGACCAGAGCCAGCTCCGCGATCTGGTCGTCATCGGTGCCGGACCCTCGGGGCTCGCCGCCGCGGTCTACGGCGCGTCGGAAGGGCTCGACGTGCTGATCCTGGAGTCGCACGTGCCCGGCGGCCAGGCGGGCTCGAGCTCGCGGATCGAGAACTATCTCGGCTTTCCCATGGGGATCTCGGGGCAGGAGCTGACCGCGCGCGCCTTCACGCAGGCGCAGAAGTTCGGCGCCCAGCTCATGGTCGCGAAAGGCGCCAAAAAGCTCGCCTGCGCCCGCAAGCCCTACGCGCTCGAAATCGACGACGGCCCGCGCGTGCCGGCGCGCACGGTGATCATCGCGACCGGCGCCGAATATCGCAAGCCGGCCCTGCGGAACCTGACGCAGCTCGAAGGCGCCGGTGTGTACTATGGCGCCACCTTCATGGAGGCGCAGCTCTGCGGCGGCGAAGAGGTGATCGTCGTCGGCGGCGGGAACTCAGCCGGCCAGGCCGCGGTCTTCCTGGCGCAGACCGCCCGGCGCGTCCACATGCTGGTGCGCTCGGGAGGCCTGGCGGAGACCATGTCGCGATACCTGATCCGGCGCATCGAGGACAGCCCGGTGATCGATCTGCGGATCCGCACGGAGATCACGGCTCTCGAAGGGACCGGCCATCTCGAGCGCGTGACCTGGATCGACCATCAGACCGGCACGGCCTCCATCCACGACATCCGCCACGTCTTCATCATGGCAGGCGCCGATCCCAGCACGCAGTGGCTCGCGGGCTGTCTCGCGCTCGACGCGAAAGGTTTCATCAAGACCGGACCGGATCTCTCGCCGGACGATCTGGCCGCCGCGGAGTGGCCGCTCGCCCGGCCGCCCCATCTTCTCGAAACCAGTCTGCCCGGCGTCTTCGCGGTCGGCGACGTGCGCTCCGGCAGCATCAAGCGCGTGGCCTCGGCGGTCGGTGAAGGATCGATCGCGGTGTCCTTCGTCCACCGCGTCCTCAATGAATAAGCTCCACGAATGAAAGGCGATCCATATCATGGCTGAAGAAATCTGCTCCCATCTCAGCGCCATCGAGACCGTCAAGCACGCCAAGCACCGGGTGTGCGAAGAGTGCGTCAAGATCCATTCGCAATGGGTCCACCTGCGGACCTGTCAGGAATGCGGCGTCACGCTCTGCTGCGACAGCTCCCCCAACCGCCACGCTTCCCGGCACGCGCACACCAGCGGCCATCCCGTCGTCGCCTCCGCGGAGCCCGGCGAGCGTTGGCTCTACTGCTTTCCGGACGACGGATTCTTGGAGTATTGAGCCAGCTCCCGCGTCAGCTCGCCCGCCGGGATCTCACGGCATCCGCTGGTGTTCTGGCCTGACCACAGCGGCGAGAAATCACCGCTCCCCTGCTCTTCCGCTTTGGCGCGCAGCGGACCGATCGCCGCGGTGGCCAGCGGGAAGGCAGGGGGAGCCGCGCTGATCGGCCCCAGCTCCCGGATGATGCGGTTGACGATGCCTCGCGCCGGCCGGCCGGTGAAGAGATTCGTCACCGCGGTGTGGCGCGAGGTTTCGGCTTTCAACGCCGCGCGGTGCACCGCGCTCGTCGTGGCCTCGGGACAGAGCAGATAGGCCGTTCCCACTTGCACGCCGGCCGCGCCGAGCGCCAGCGCGGCGGCGACTCCGGCCGCGTCCGCGATGCCACCGGCGGCGACGACCGGCAGCTTGACAGCCTGCACGATCTGCGGCAACAGCGCCAGCGTGCCGGCCTGCGTCGTCAGGTCGTCCGAGAGGAAAATCCCGCGATGCCCGCCCGCCTCGAGCCCCTGCGCGATGATCACATCGGCGCCATGCGCTTCGAGCCAGAGCGCCTCCTCCACCGTCGTCGCCGAGGAAAGGATCTTCGATCCCCAGCTCCGCACCCGGGTGACCAGATCGGCCGGCGGCAGGCCGAAGTGAAAGCTCACCACGGCCGGCGCGAAGGCTTCCAGCACATCGGCGGCCTCGGCGCTGAACGGCGCCCGTCCCACGCCCGACGGGATGGCACCTGCGTCGGCCCCGAGCTCCCGGTAGTACGGCGCGAGCGTCTCTCTCCAGGCCGTCTCGCGCTCGGCGCTGAAAAGGGGCGCCGCATGGCAGAAGAAATTGGCGTTGAACGGCCTGGACGTCTGCGCCTCGATCGCCGAAAGCTCGTCGCGCAGGGCGTCCAGGCTCAGCATCGCGCACGGAAGAGAGCCCAGGCCGCCCGCGTTGGAAACGGCGACCGCCAGGCGGCTGCCCTGCACCCCCGCCATCGGGGCTTGAATGATCGGCAGCTCGATGCCCAGAATCTCGGTGAGATCGACTCTCTTCGCGGTCATGACGCCTCCCCCTTGTCAGGGGATGATATCGAAAATGTGGATCGACTGGTCTTTCGCCTGGCAACCAGCCGTGTCGCTGGCGTCGGAGACCACGGCGATCCGGGACGAGGAGAGGAAGGTGACCCCTTCGATGTTGCAATAGATGATGTTGTTTTGATTATCCCGCGGGATCCCGCACCCGCCGCCGTCGCACACATCGCCGCCCCGAGGAGGCTCGCCATCCAAAGCTTCGTTCCAAATCGCATCGCTCATCTCCTTGCAGGTGCCTCCGCGCACTCCTCCCCCGAGCGGCGCTGCCGCGTGCCTCCGCGGCATCCGGCGCCGGCTGAAGAGGAGGGGTGCTTCCTGGGTTCCTGCTGGCCGCAAGGGCAAGATTGCAGCGGCTGTGCCAGGGGGAGAAGAACGGGCGTACAGAGGGAGAACGGCTCGGGGAGGGGGTTGGGGTCACGCAGATCTGCTAGAGGGGGCTCGCGGAATCGCGGGAGGGCAAGGTTCTCGACCGGACTGCGGACTCTGAGGCCTCGCGCATCTCGCGGGTGATCCGGACCGTCTCCACACTCACGGCCGTCACCCGGAGCAAGAGGTCGATGACCTTCTCCTTGTAGTCGGCGAACCGGTAGGTGTCGAAGTGGGCGCGGATGGTGGGGTCCTTCGGTTTCTTCTCTTTGTACTGGTCGAGGATCCACTCGAGAGCGGAGCGATTGCCGAGCCGGTACTCCCAAGCCTCGGGAGGCACACCGGCGAGCGTCGTCTCGCTGTCGAGCATGATGCGGCCGGCTTCCTTGTCGGCCTTGAGCATCGCCTTGGGTGCGAGGCCGGCCTTGCGTGAGCTCTTGTCCCGCACGTCGGCACGCTGGAGCGGCCAAGGCTCGACGGTCTCGTATCCGATGTGCAGGTCCATCAGAGCTTTGCCCCAGTCCGCCCACTGCCAGAGGTCGGTGTAGAAGGGGATGCGCGGGAGCTCTCGCTTGAGATTCTGAGCGTATTTCTCACGATACACGGGATCGTGCAGCACGCCGTAGACGTAGTGGAAGATGGCTTCTTTGGTGATGGGACGGCTCTTTCTGCCGCGGCCTGGCTGGTAGTGCTTCTTGAATTGGTCGAGTGCCCAGTCGGTGATGTTGTCGGAGCTCTGCTGATCTTCAAACCTCTGCTCCGGTAAGCAGACGGTTCCCGCAGCAGCGCCTACAAAATGGAGATCAGGAAGCCGATCCACGGCACAAGTCAGCCAAGGTTTCTGAGCCGTTGGGTCGGTCAAAACGATGCAGCGGTTGTCTACCAAATATTCAATTGGAAAAATCGAGTCTTGCTGGTAGATCCTGTGCGTCAACGCACGGTCATAGTAGGTGAGCATGCTTACGAAAGGCCTGTATTGCGCCTTTCGAACACGCGCCGGCAGAAACCGCAGCTTAGTCCCCCTTCGGAGGTGTGTTTCAAGCTCCGAAGTCCACTTGATGTCTCGGCTTACCCAGCCAGCGGTTTTTTCTGGAGAACCGCCCTTGGCCCACCGTAAGCGCTCAGCTTCGTATCGCTCAGTGAAATAGACAATCTTCTTCTTCAGCTCAACCGGGTCAAAGCCATAAACCCACTCGTCTCGATTCGTCACAATGCCCAACGAAAACTGTTTGAAGATTGCTTTCTCTTGAGAAGGCTTCTTCGCCGTCTTTGATTGCTTGGTGGCAATCGGTAGTAGCGTATCGAAGTCGTTGCTCGTCTGATTGATCCAGTTGCCTCTCGAATCCGGGCACACTTCCTCAAACGGCAGCGTTCCCATCCTGGCGTTGCCGAGAAACGCCAGCTTCTCCTCGGCAGTCTCCAGCTCCGGCCGACGCGTGTAGAAAATGCGGCACCCCTGCCTCTTCTCGCGCTTGACCAGGAAGCTGATCGCCACGCCCGTCTGAATGCCGAAGACATTGTTCTTCGTGCCCGAGAGCTTCGGGTTGGCGCGAACATCGCCGCCGAGGTCCAAGATTCGGATCTCGCTGAACTCCTCCGCGACCACCTTGCGGAAGCCATCAAAGGTGCGGCTGTCGATGAAACTGCGGTTGGTGACGAAGGCCAGTACTCCGTTGGCGGCCAAGCGGTCGCTTGCCCAGCGGAAAAACCGCGCGTACATGTCGTAGAGCTTGGTCTTCTGTGCCGTGCTCTCGGCGATGTAAGTGACCTTGACTCGCTGATCGATCTCCGGATACTCGCGGTTCTTGTTGTTCTCGTTCTCGTTGAGCTGATTCGCGTTGTAGGGCGGATTGCCGAGGATTACGCTGATCGTGCGGCTGTTCTGGCGCCGGATGCGTACGACGTTCTCCTCCGTCACACTGCCGAACAGCTTCCCCTGCGTACCGAACGCGGCGGTGTGCAGGCCCACATTGTCCAGCGTGTCCACGAAGCAGAGATTGGGGAACTCTTCGTACTCGCCGGTGATCGCCGCGTACGTCGCCTCGATGTTGAGGTTCGCCACGTAGTACGGGAGGATCGCCACCTCGTTGGCGTGCAGCTCCTCGCGGTACTTGTGCTTGAGCTTCGCCGGCTGGCCGCGGAAGTGCTCCAGAAGCTCGCAGACGAACGTGCCGGTGCCCGTGGCCGGATCGAGGATCTCGACGTCCTTGTCGATCAGGTTGCGGCCGAAGTGCTTCTCGCACAGCCAGTCCGCGCTCTCGATGATGAAGCGGACGATCTCGTTCGGGGTGTAGACCACGCCGAGCCGGTCCGCCGCCTTCGGGTTGTAGACCTTGTAGAAGCCTTCGTAGATGACCTTGAGAAACTTCTGCTTCTCATGGTGCGTGGCGATCTGCGTGGCGGCGCCGCGGATGGCGACGTAGTAGGGCTCGAGCCCCTTGAGCGTCTGAAACTTGGTGTTGCCGGTGAAGAAGGTCGCCTCGAGCTTGTAGAGCTCACGCGCCACGTTGTTGTCCTGGTGGAAGGGGGTCCCCGGAAACACCGAGACGAAGATCTCCTCGGTGAGGATGTGCTGAATCAGCATCTCGCGCACGTCCGCGGCGGTGAGGCTGGGATTGATGGTCTCCTGGGCGTGCAGGAGGAAGGCTGCCGCCGCCTGCCGAAGCTCCGGCTTGGTCCGGTGGGCCTTGTCGATCATCACGCGCAGCGCTTCGAGCACGTCGGGGAGGTCCGCCTTGAACTGCTCCACCGCCTTCCGGAACTGAGTGACCTCGGGCCGTGCGTAGCCAAAGAAGAGGCGGAGGAGCTTTTCGAGCCTCTCCACGTCGTCCACCGGGCACCGCATCACCTCGGTCCTCGCCTGCATCAAGACCGCCTGCCGGGAGTCCTCGAAGATGATGTTGTCCTGCGGATATCCGCGCCGCAGCTTTACAGAGATCTCCGCGTCGAGGTCATCCTTCTCGTCCTTCGCCTCCCAGTAGCCGAAGGGCACACGCAGCGCGTGCAGCAGCGCACCGTCCACGAGGCGCCGCTCTTTCGCCGGGGTGATGATCTCGTATTCCGGGACGAAGACCAGGTCATGCTGCCGCGCCCAGCCCTTGAGTAGATCTTTGAACGCCTCGCGGACGACAGACTCGCGGTGGGTTCCCGACACCTTGCGGAGATCCTGGAGCTGATTGAGGTACTGCTGAATCAGGAGCTGGCTCAAGCGGTTACGCCTCCAAGAGAGATGCGCAGCAACGCCTGAACTGTATCATCGGTGGTGAGCGAGCCGTTGAGGGTTCCGGCGAAGCCGGCTTCAGAGCGCCCGCCCACCGCGCTCCGCGATCAACCGCATCGCCGGGCGGCTCACCCAGTCCTGGTCGTGGAACCGCTCGCCCCAGGCCAGCGGCGTGACGTCGCGGTACTCGTGCAGCGATTCGTCGGCGACGAAGCGCAGCCGCTTGCGGAGGGATTTCGTCTCCGCTTCCGCTTCACCTCCGCACGAGAGCCCGGGGCTTGAGCCCCGGGCCTATCTCCCTCTACTTCTTCTTGTCCTTCGGCTTGTCCGCTGCGCCCTTCACGGCGGCCTTCTTGGGCTTCTTGGTCTCTTTCTTCTGTGCGTTGTTCCCCTTGGCCATGATTCCCTCCCGGCGTTTGCCGTCAATGGGGCGATTCTATCAGGCCTTGCCCAAACCCGTCGTAGGTCGACCGCGGCCTGGAGATCCGGGACGCGGATGTAGAGCACGCGCCTTCCGCCCTGGCATGAATGCCAGGGCTACAAAGGCAGCGCCGGGCAAGCCGGCTTCAAGCAAAACACTCTTCAGCGGATCACCCCGCAGACATCCCGAACATGGCCGCGCAGCCAGCGATGCGCTGGATCGGTGCTCAGCCGCGGGTGCCAGAGCAAGGAAACCGTGATCTCCGGCATGGAGACCGGAAGGGGAAAACTGTGCATTCCGGCGCGCAGGTTTCCGGTCTGTCGCTCGGGAACGCTGGCGATCAGGTCGGAGGCCCGCGCCAGAGCCAGCGCGGCCGAAAAGCCACCGACGGTCGTGACGATCTCCCGCTCCAGCCCGAACGGCTCCAGGGCTTCATCGATCGGCCCCTTGTCGAGACCTCGCCGTGAGATGAAGATGTGCCTGCCGGCCGCATAACGGATGGGCGTGATCTCGCCTTCGGTCAGCGGGTGCCCCGGGCGCACGACGCCGATGAAACGGTCCCGGAACAAGGCCTGCGCACGCACCTCCGGACCCGTCGTCTTCCCCACCACGCCGGTTTCCAGATCGACGGTCCCGTCGCGCAGCGGTGTGCTGTCTTTGTCCGGCTTCTGCAAGAAACGCAGCCGCACGCCGGGCGCCTCCTCGCCGACACGGGCAAGGAGGTCCGGTCCGAAGGTTTCCACAAAGCCGTCGCTGGTCCGCAGGGTGAACGTGCGGACGAGCTTTTTGAGGTCGAGCTTCTCGGCCGGGCGTAGAACGGCGACTCCGTCCTGCACGAGTTGGCTGACACGCTCGCGGAGCTCGAGCGCGCGGGGCGTGGGAACGAGACCGCGCCCGGCCCGGACCAACAGCGGATCGCCCGTCGCCTCGCGCAAGCGCGCCAGCGCCCGGCTCATCGCCGACGGGCTCAGCCGCAACCGCCGGGCCGCCCGCGCAACGCTGCCTTCCGCGAGCAGCACGTCCAGGGTGACCAGCAAGTTGAGATCGGGCGTCGACATGCATCGACCGTAGCACGGCTCAATCGTGATGTGGCGTCAAGCGCACGGATACAGTGCAAATGGCGCGCCTTCCGCCATGGCAGACACAGGACTACAGTCCTGACATGGTCAAATCTTCGATCCGGTGGGCGCTCGCCTGTCTTTCGCTCTCCATGTTGCTGTCCTCGCTCGGCACCAGCATCGCCAATGTCGGCTTGCCGACGCTGGCGCTGGCGTTCAACGCCTCGTTCCAGGCGGTCCAGTGGATCGTCCTCGCGTATCTCCTCGCCGTCACCGCCCTGATCGTCAGCGTCGGACGCCTCGGTGACATGATCGGCCGCCGCCGGCTGCTCCTGGCCGGGATTTTCCTGTTCACCGTGGCTTCGGTCCTGTGCGGCGTCGCGCCCACGCTCTGGCTGCTGATTGCCGCCCGGGCGGCGCAGGGCCTCGGAGCGGCCATCATGATGGCGCTCACCATCGCCTTTGTCGGAGAGACGGTTCCGAAGGCCAGGACCGGCAGCGCCATGGGGCTGCTCGGAGCGATGTCCGCGATCGGCACCGCTCTCGGTCCATCGCTCGGCGGCGCTCTGATCGCCGGGGCCGGTTGGCGGGCCATCTTCCTCGTCAACGTGCCACTCGGTCTCCTGACGTTCCTTCTCGCGTATCGCCACCTGCCCGTTGATCCCCAGGGTCCGATCGATCTCCGGGAGCCGAAGACGGATCGCGCCGGCTTCGACCCTGTGGGCACGCTGCTGCTGGCTCTGACGCTCGCGGCGTATGCGCTCGCCATGACGATCGGGCGCGGCAGCTTCGGTCCGCTCAATCTGGCTCTGCTGTTGGCTGCCGGCCTCGGAACCGGCCTCTTCGTGCTCGCCGAGGCGAGAGCGGCTTCGCCTTTGATCCGCCTGGCGACGTTCCGCGATCCGGTGCTGAGCGCGAGCCTCGCCATGAGCGCGCTCGTCTCGACGGTGGTGATGGCGACGCTGGTGGTCGGGCCGTTCTATCTCTCTCGTGCGCTGGGGCTCGACGCGGCTCACGTCGGGCTCGTCTTGTCGGCCGGTCCGCTGGTCGCCGCGCTGACCGGTGTGCCGGCCGGCCGCATCGCGGACCGCTTCGGCGCCGAGCGGATGACCATCGTCGGGCTCCTCGGAATGGCGGCCGGTTGCTTCCTCCTCTCCATGGCGCCGGCGACGCTCGGCATCCCCGGCTACGTCGCCCCCATCGCCGTCGTCACCGTCGGCTATGCGCTGTTCCAGACAGCGAACAACACCGCCGTCATGACAGAGATCCGTCCGGAGCAGCGAGGCGTCATCTCCGGCTTGCTCAACTTGTCGCGCAATCTCGGGCTCATCACCGGTGCCTCCGTCATGGGCGCCGTGTTCGCAGCCGCCTCAGCGACCACCGACATCACCACGGCGCATCCCGACGCCGTCGCCACCGGCATGCGGATCACCTTCGCGGTCGCTGCGATGCTGATCGTCGTCGCGCTCGCCATCGCGGTTGGCAGCCGTGCGCTCGCAACGCGCTCCTCGCTTCATGGAGGCATGCCGGGGCTTTCGTAGGTGGAACACCCCTACGAAGGCCAAGAGAGGGCCGGGCAGCCGGAGCGATTCTTTGTGTTCCTCTTCCTCTTGGAACACAAGCGCCGTTGTGTCTCTGATCTCCCCTGTCTAACGCCCTGGAGGCTCCCGTTTTCGTGCTGCCCACAGCTCGCGAAGCTTCTGCACGACTTCAGATGATTGCGTAAGTCTCTATTTTTATTGGGAAAACAAGGCAAGATGAGCGCGAACGGGAACGAGCGCTCGGAGGGCGAGCGGGAACGTTCGCCGAGGGCGCGGGAAGGCTATAGGAACAAGAACGAAGGCCTTAGGGACAAGAACGAACGCTACAGAGACAAGAACGAACGCGGTAGGGACACAAACGAAGGCTACAGCAACACAAACGAACCTTCGTCGAGCGCTCGGGAAGGTTCGCACCGGCGGTGCGAAGCTTCGTTGCCGGCTCGGGAAGGTTCGTTTTCCGGTTGCGAAGCTTCCCGGAGGCGCAACGAAGGTTCCCGCGGCGCTGCTGAAGGTTCGTTTGCGTTGCTGTAGCGTTCGTTTGTGTTGCTGTAGTGTTCCTCAGGGCTCGGCGGGCCTTCGGTTGTGTTCCTCGGAGGATCTCACGGCCCCCTTTTCAGGCGGCTCTCAGCCCCTTCTCCCGCATTTTCCTGAGCAGCATCTCCTGGAACTCCTGATCGTCGCCGAGCTCCGCCATGAGACTGGCGGACTTCATGTGTTGAATGGATTCCTCGATCGAGGTCCGTTCGACGGGCAGGGGCTCCGAGCAGATCTCCTGGATCAGGCGCGACAGCGTCTCCTCCCCGGGCTGCTCTCCGGCGACGGCTCCCGGACGGCGTGCCTGGGAGAGCAGGACGTCGCGGCAGCTCTGGTGGAAGATCGGGTCGCCGGCGAAGGCGTGGCCATTGCGCACCTTCAGGATCCTCGAGATCAGGATGGCCGGACGGACGCTGGCGCTGCTGGTCTTGAGCCCCGCATCGCGGAAGGCCTGGACCAGGGCGACGACCCTCTCGACCTCGACCAGGGGCAGTCCGGAGCGCGCCTGCGTGATGGCAGCCTCGGTCGCCTGGTCGAATCCGTCCACGAGGATGGTCACCATGCGGTCCAGGAGGGCATCCTGGACGCCGTGGACTCCCGCATAGTCGGCGGGATTGCTGGTGAAGATGATGCGGAAATCGGGATGCACGGAGATGGTCGAGCCGCGCAGAGGCAGCACCCGCTCTTCCATGACGGAAAGCAGCACGTTGTTGGCCTCCGGCCGTGAGCGCGTGAACTCGTCATACACGACGGTCAAGCCTTTCTCGCAGGCGTCGGTGAGCGCCCTTCCCACCCAGAGAGGCTTCGACTCCTCCTCCACCTTGAGCACGGTATGAACGTACTCGTCGCGCACATAGCTCCGCTTGAAACCGCTCTCTTTTCCCACCAGGTCCGAGGTCCCCATCTGATCATCGCCATGGATCAGAACCACCGGACGGCCGATCAGCTTGGCGACGTGAAGGGCGACGGTGGTCTTGCCGCCTCCCGCGGGACCCGAGAGATGCACGTGCAAGCCGTCCTGGAGATAGGCCAGGGTGCGGGCGACCAGGTCTTTCACGAAGGGCGTCTCCACGAACTCCGTGTCCTGGGCCGCGCCGGCCTTGACGGGAGACGCTTTTGCCGGAGCCGCCTGTGTCGGAGCCGCCTGTGTCGTGGCGGGGGTGGATGGCCGGCTCTCCGTCTCCGCGGCACCGGGAGAATAGGTGAAGTTTTTCTGGCAGTGGGAGCAGGTGTAGAGGCGGGTCCGCCCCGCTTCCACCAGGATTTTCTTTTGACACCAGGGACAGGTCTCCGCGAGCTGCTCCATCAGTTGCCTCCCTTCTCCGCGGCCATCGCCGGGACCGCCGGGGCCGCCGGGGTCGCCGGGGTCGCCGCGGAGGGCGTGAGAGGAAGCGCGGCCGTCACTTCCGTGCCCCAGCCGGGAACGCTGTGGAACAGGCAGTCGCCGTCCATGGCCCTGGCGTAGTCCTGCATGGTCGTCATGCCCAGCCCGGAAGCGACGCTCTCCGCATCGAAACCCTTGCCGTCATCCTGCACCGTGAAATGCCACCACCCTTCCAGGGCCGGCCCCAGCCGTACGGTGACCTTGCCGGCCTTGGCATGCTGGAACACGTTGCTCAGGGCTTCTTCGGCGATGCGGTACATGGCCAGTCCCACCGCCTCCGGAAACATTCCGGGGTCAGCCGTCTCCTGCCTCAGGAGCTCTTCATCGAGCAAGATTTCGATGGCCGGAACGACTTCGAATTGCTCACCGAGAGCCCGGAAGGTCTCCACGAGCCCGTGGCTGAGAGTGGATGGATAGAGCCGGTGGCTGAGAGCATTGATCTCTTTTTCGCCCATCTCCTTCAAGCTCTCGATCACTCCCCGCAGAGCCCGGCTCGTTTCCGGTGAGGGCTCGACGGCGACGAGGAGCTCGCGCAGACGGCCCGCCGTGGCGAGAAGCTTCCCCTGCACGCCGTCGCGCAGTTGGCCGGCGACTTCCCGGCGGACGCGCTCATGCACCGCGATGAGCCGTTGCCGGGAGCGCTGCAGCTCGTCCGCCTTGGCGTGAGCGACCCCCTGCTGGATCTTCGCCAGCTCCGCCGCCTTGCGCGCGATCGCATAGCGCATGGAGCGCGCCAGCAGCTTGCTGTCCACCTGTCCCTTGATCAGGTAGTCCTGCGCGCCTTCCTTCAGCGCCTGATCCCCCATCTCCTCGTCCCGGAAGCCGGTCAGGACCACGATGGGCACGTCGGGTGCCTGCGCCCGCACCAGAAAAAGCGTGTCGAGGCCGTGACTGTCCGGCAGCCCCAGATCCAGCAGCACCACGTGGCAGGTGTCCTCCCACAGGAATTCCAGAGCCTCACTGAGCCGGCGGACGTGGATCATCTGAAACTTGCCGGGGAGAGCCTCCTCCATGCCCTCGTACAGCAGGCGGGCATCCCCCAGATTGTCTTCGACCAGCAATACCTTGATGGACTCGATTGACATGCGCTTCCCCTATTCCGGCGGCAGTTTGACAATGGTGAACCAGAAGGCCTCGATGGCTCTCACCACCGTACTGAACTGATCCAGATCGACCGGTTTCGTGATGTAACAATTGGCGTGAAGATCATATGTTCTGGCGATGTCCTGCTCGGCGCTCGAGGTCGTCAGGATGATGACAGGGATGCGCCGCAAGTGCTCATCCACCTTGATCTCCGCGAGCACCTCCCGGCCGTCTTTCTTGGGCAGGTTGAGATCCAGCAAAATGAGGTCCGGGCGGGGCGCGCCGGCGTAAGGGCCTTCGCGGCGCAAAAATGCCATGGCCTCCTCCCCGTCGACCACCACGCTCATCCTGTTGAGCAGCTTGGACTCCTTCAAGGTCTCCAGCGTCAGGCGGACGTCGCCGGGGTTGTCTTCCACCAGGAGAATTTCAACCGGCCTGCCCGACTCTGCCCGGGTCACGGATCACTCCCTTCGATGGCGATCGTGAAGAAAAACGTGGAGCCCTTGCCGAGCTCCGACTCCACCCAGATGCGTCCCCCGTGACGCTCCGCGACCTTCTTGCAGATCGCCAGGCCGATGCCCGTGCCGGGGTATTCCTCCCGGGTGTGCAGACGCTGGAAGATGGCGAAGATGCGGTCGAGATATTTGGGATCGATGCCGATGCCGTCGTCATGGGCGCCGAAGACCCATTCGCTTTCCCGCGGCTCCGCCGAGACGTGAACATGCGGCGGCTTGTCACCGTGGAATTTGATCGCATTACCGATCAGATTCTGAAACACCTGGGCGATCTGCGTTTTGTCGGCCCTGAGGGTGGGCAGCGGATCGTGGGTCACCACCGCGCCGCTCGCTTCGATCGTCGCCCTCAGATTGGTGAGCGCCTGGCCGAGGGCTGCGGCGCAATCGGCGGGCTCGAATTTCTTGCCGCGCGTCCCCACGCGGGAAAACTCCAGCAGATCGGTGATCAGCTTCTGCATCCGGTTGGCGCCGTCCACGGCGTAGGCGATGAACTCGTCGGCGTCGGAGTCCAGCTTGCCTTTGTAACGCCGGGACAGGAGCTGGGTATAGCTGGCCACCATGCGCAGTGGCTCCTGCAGGTCATGGGAAGCGACGTAGGCGAACTGTTCGAGCTCTTCGTTGGAGCGCGCCAGATCGTCCATCGCCAGCTTCAGCTTCTTCTCCGCCTCGTAGCGTTCCGTGATGTCGCGGGCGATGCCCAGAACGCCCAGGACATTGCCTTCGGCATCGTACATCGGCGTCTTGATGGTCTCGCAGAAAGCGCGATGGCCATCCGAGGCGAAGGTGAGCCATTCTTCGTTGACCGTGGGCCCGCCGGCTGCCATGGCCTTGCGGTCGTTCCCGCGGACGAAGTCGGCCATCTCCTTGTCAAAGTAGTCGTAGTCTGTCCTGCCGATGATGTCTGCTTCCTTGGCTCCCAAAAGCCGCTCGACCCCCGGGTTGCACCAGAAGAACACGCCGTCCACGCTCTTCAGCCACATCAGGTCGGGAATGGTTTCCACCAGAGTCTTCAGGCGGGCTTCCTTCATCGCCAGCTCCGTCATCGCCTCCCGCAGAGTCTCCTCCGATTCTTTGCGCCAGGTTATGTTTTCATGGGTCACGACGATGCGGCTGGCACCGTCGTCCAGAAAGCGCGTGACCCGGGCGTTGAACCAGCGTTTTTCCTGGGGAGAGTGACAGGGGTACTCGACGACGACCTCCTGCTTCTCGCCATCCCGGACGGCGCGAATGCCGGCGGCCATCACCGCGGACTCTTCAGCGTAGAGGCCGGTGGCCGTATCGCACACCGTGAGGTAATTGGCGCCTTCCGACACGTTGCCCGCCACCGGTGGATTGGCGGCGGCGAACTCGCGCCAGGAGCGGTTGGTCGCGATGATCGTCCCCGTCGCGTCCAGAATCGCGACATGCGCCGAGAACGAGTCCGTGACCAATTTTGAAAAGCGGTCTATTGGGTACGGCTGTTCCAGCTCTGCGAGTCTCGGGCGCAGGGAGGCTACTTTCTGCTGCGCCTCGGACGATGAGTCTTTCATCGGGCCGTCCCTTCCCACGAGATTCCTGATCCGCGACTTCGCCACTCTACATCACATGCAGGAATACTCAAAATTTGGTACACTCGAAGTCGTTTCGGTGCGGAGGGCGGCACGAGCTCCCGGATCAGGGAGCCGGCGCCCGGGAGAGAGCTCCCATCCGGTTGTCGCGGCACGGCAAAATCGCTATGGCAGGATATTCGCAAGAAGTGTCATAACATCTCATAACATCGAAACAAAATCATGGCAGCACGAAGGAGGAGGTCTCGTATGGGACGTAAAGGGTCGTCTGAGCAGGGCTCGCGTGACGTGGATCTCGGCGGCATGTTCCGCAGCTTGGGAGGGTTCCTGGATCTTCTCTCCGAGCTCGGCGAGAAGGGGGAGGATGGAAGCTTCACCAAGTCCGGAGAGATCGGTGATGACAAGAAGGGGGTCAAGGCGGTCTACGGCTTCTCGGTCCGCGTCGGCGGCGGCGGCAAGCCGCTGGTCGAGCAGTTTGGCAATGTGAACGTGAAGGAGGACGGCCAGGGCGCCGTCGTCGAGGAGACGCGCGAGCCGATGGTCGACGTCTTCGACGAAGGCGATCACCTGCTCCTGATCGCCGAGCTGCCCGGCGTCGAAGCGAAGGACATCCTGTACGAGATCGAGGACGACGTGCTGAGCCTGAGCGCCGTCCGCGGCGATCGCAAGTACCGCAAGGAGATCCTTCTCTCCGCGCCTGTGCTGGTGAAAAAGGCATCCCCCTCCTTCAACAACGGCGTCTATGAGCTGAAGCTGCCGAAGGCAGCCTAGACGGCGGAAGAAAATCGCCCGTGGAAACGATCGACGGCGGTGGCCAGGTCCTGTATCTCTACGGCGTCGTCCGTCGAGGGCAGGGCTTTCCGGCCGATGCGGCGCTCCGGGCGGTCGCCTGCCTGGGTGTCGCCGCGCTCGTCGAGCCGGTGTGCGCCGAGGAGTTTTCCGCCGCCACGCTGGATGAGAAAATGACCTCGATCGAGTGGGTGGCCCGCCTGGCGCAGAAGCACGAGGCGGTGCTGGAGGGCGTCACACGCCTCGGGGCCGTGGTGCCCGCGCGCCTGTGCACCCTGTTCAGCAGCGAGGAGGCCCTGCGGACGACCCTTGCCGAGAACGAAGCGGGGTTCCTGACCATGCTCGAATGGGTCGAGGGACGGGAGGAGTGGGGGCTCAAGATGCTCTGCGCGGAAGACCGGCTGCGCGGCCTCGCCGGGTCGAGCGACCAGGAAGCACGGAAGCTCGTGGCGGCGATCGCGGAGGCGAGCCCCGGGCATGCCTTCGTCCTGGGCAAGAAACGGGAGGCCCGCCTGGCCGAGCTCACCGCGGCAGGGATCGAGGACGCCGTCGATGCGGCGATCGAGGCGCTGGAGCCGGCGGCGGCCGAGCTGCGCTCCCTCCCCGCCTCCGCAGCGGCGGAGACCGGGGGCGGGCGGCTCGTCCTCAATCTCGCCGCGCTCGTCGACAAGACGGCGCGCGAGGCCTTCCACTCCACGGTCTCCGAGCTCGCGGCGAGCCTCCCGGGAGAAGCCTTCACGTTCGAGATGAGCGGCCCCTGGCCGCCCTACAACTTCTGCACCGCGGGGGAAGAGGCCTAGGCATGCGTCCGTCTCCCTTGCCGTCCGCGGCACCGGGCTCGATCCGCCTCTATGCCGTCATTCCGGCGGCGGAGGTCTCCCTGGTGCGGGCGCGGCACGGGTTGTCCCATCTCGCGGTCGGCCGCATCGCCGCGATCTTCGGGCCGCCACTGATCCGCATCGAGCCGACGCGTGCCGCCCTCTGGCACGACCGCGTCGTGGGATCGGCGCTGGCCGTCTGCTCCGCGGTCGTCCCGTTCCGGCTGGGGACGGATTTCGCTTCCGCGGCCGAGCTGCGCAAGATGATGCGCCTCAACGCCCGCCGGCTCGCGGAGCAGCTCGCACGCCTCCGCGGGCGGGTGGAGATGGGATTGAAGGTGAGACTTCCGCCTCCCCGCGCCGGCACGGCTCTCTGGCTGCCCGACGGGCTCGACCGCGTGCGCGCCCTCGCGCCGGAGACGGCAGACCGCTGCGAACGGCTCCGCGACGGCAACGTCTTCGAGGGCTGCTATCTCATCTCGCGGGGGGCCGTCGACGACTTCTGGCGGGCCGTCGAAACGATGCGCCGCGATGCACCCGGGCAGCCGGTCCTCGGGAGCGGCCCCTGGGCGCCTTACAGCTTTTGTGACTCGCCGCTTCAACCGTCCCCCAAGAGCCGTCCGAGCCCCCTCCAGAAGACCACCGCACCCGTTTGACAGAAATGTAGAATGTAACCTTTGGTCGAACATACTGTTCTCACGCGGTGAGCGCAGCTCAGGATTGGCTCTTGCGCCACCATCATTGTGTTTATGCTAAAAAGTTGTAGTATGAATCTCCACATCGGATGATTTTGGCTCGGGGCACTCCCGCGCTTTTTGAAAGGACCCCATGATGACCGATCTCCCGACAACCGTGATGGTTGTGCATCACGAGCTGCGTTTCTGCCGCCTGCTGACGGAGGTCCTGTCCGAGGAGGGATACCGGGTGATCCCGGCGAGCAGCGGTCCGAGCGCGCTGGCGATGGCGGCGGCCGAAGCACCGGACCTCATTCTCCTCGACAGCGTGATGCCCTCGCTCGACGGCGTGGCGATCCTTCGCCAACTGCGGCAGCAGGGGCACGAGGGCACCGTGATCATGCTCACCGCGCAGGGAACGCTGCAGAACGCGCGCGAGGCCATGCTGCTCGACGCGTACGACTACATCACGAAGCCGTTCACCATGGATTTTCTGAAATCCGTGTTGCGCGAAGGATTGGAGCGCCGCGTTCCAGCGTGGAGGGAAAATGTGTGCGTGCATTGATCTACGTGCCCATCATCCACTCTCAGGTGGATCTGGGGAGCATGGGCCCGGAGCTCCGGCGGCGCTTCGAGGAGGCCTTCGGCACCGCGGAGTGGGAGCGGCGGTTCGCCTCGGTCGACGCCATGTGGGAGGGGCTCCGCGACAAGCTGTTCGCCTTGCCGCTCGTCTGGGCGAAGACCCGCGTCTATCAGGACGGCCTGCCGCTCTGTGGCCGGGAGCACGAGATCGTGCGTGATCTGGCGCTCCAGGGGAGCCGCAACTACCAGTTGCTCACCGAGCTGGTCCGGCGCGGCGCGACGCTGATGGGCACGGAAAGCCCGGAGCTCATGGTGGCTGAATACCGGCGCGTCCAGAGCCTCGTCCAGGCGGCGGAGCGGGAGGCGCCCGACACGGTGGTCGAAAAGCTCAAGAGCGAGGGCGAAGAGCTCCTCCGCCGGCGTGACACCTTCATCGCGAATCGCATCGAGACGACTCTGGAGGAGGGCGAGACAGGGCTCCTCTTCCTGGGCCTGCTGCACCGTGTCGACGAGCTTCTCGACGGCAAGTTCGACGTCCGACACCTGATCCACAGCCTGCCGTTCGGGGCCAACCCGTGGCGCAAGCTCAAGGAGCGCAAGCAATGACAGTGACAGAGCCGAGAAAGCGTGAATCCCCGAGCCGGCCCGAGGCCCCCAAGGCCGCACCGGAAACCGTGTCCCTGCGGGTCGCCGAGGCGCTCGGCAAGGACGTGGGCCGTGGCATCGCCCGCCTCGATCCGAAGGACCTCGCGCAATTGGGCGCGGAGGTGGGAGACATCCTGTCGATCGCCGGCGAGCGGACCACCGTCGCCAAGGCCATGCCCGCCTACAGCGAGAACCGCGGCAAGGGTGGGCTCCAGATCGACGGCGTCACACGCGGCAACGCCAAGGCCGGCCTCGACCAGCGGGTGAAGGTGTCGCGCATCGCCGCGGCGCCGGCGACGAAGATCGTGCTGCGCGCCGTGGGCACGGTGCCCGCCCTCCAGAAGAGCGGCGATTCGCGCTACGTGACCCGGCTCCTGGAAGGGCTGCCGCTGCTCGAGGGGGACCGCGTGCGGGCCACCCTCTTCGCCTCGCGCTACCAGGATTTCGAGGTCGTCTCGACGCAGCCGAAGGGCTGCGTGGTGGTCCATCCGCAGACCCAGCTCGTCGTCGAAGCCGAGGCGAAGAAAGGGGCGGCGGCGGCCTCCTCGGGGATCTCCTACGAGGAGATCGGCGGCCTGCGCAAGGAGATCCGCCGCGTGCGCGAGATGATCGAGCTGCCGCTGCGCTACCCGCAGCTCTTCGAGAAGCTCGGTATCGACGCCCCCAAGGGCGTGTTGCTGCACGGGCCGCCAGGCACCGGCAAGACGCTCCTCGCCCGGGCCGTGGCGCACGAGACCGAAGCGGCGTTCATCGCGGTGAGCGGCCCGGAGGTGATCCACAAGTTCTACGGCGAGAGCGAGGCCAAGCTGCGCGGGATTTTCGAGCAGGCCCGCAAGAGCGCGCCCTGCATCATCTTCCTCGACGAGCTCGACGCCATCGCCCCGAAGCGCGAGAACGTGCAGGGCGAGGTCGAGAAGCGCGTCGTCGCCCAGCTCCTCGCGCTGATGGACGGCCTGGAGTCGCGCGGGCAGATCATCGTCATCGGCGCCACCAACCTGCCGAACCTGCTCGACCCGGCGCTGCGCCGGCCGGGCCGCTTCGACCGCGAGATCGAGATCGGCATCCCCGACGCGATCTCCCGGAAGGAGATCCTGGAGATCCATACGCGCGGCATGCCGCTCGCCGAGGACGTCGACGTCACGAAGCTCGCCGCCATCACGCACGGCTTCGTCGGCGCCGATCTCGAAGCGCTCTGCCGGGAAGCGGCGATGACGACACTGCGCGGCGTCATGCCCGAGATCGACCTGGCGAGCGAGGAGCTGTCGTATGACGTGCTCCTCTCGCTGACCGTGTCGATGGACGACTTCCTCTCCGCCCTGACGGAGGTCGAGCCGTCGGCGATCCGCGAGGTGTTCGTCGAGGTGCCCGACGTCAAGTGGGAGGAGGTCGGCGGGCTCACGGACATCAAGCGCGAGCTGCAGGACGCGGTCGAATGGCCGCTCAAGCACGCCGAGCTTCTGCGCCACGCCGGCCTGCGCCCCACCAAGGGGATCCTGCTCCACGGCACCCCCGGGACCGGCAAGACGTTGCTCGCCAAGGCGGCCGCCTCGCAGAGCGGGCTCAACTTCATCTCGGTCAAGGGGCCCGCCCTGCTCTCCATGTTCGTCGGCGAGAGCGAAAAAGGGATCCGCGAGGTGTTCAAGAAAGCGCGCCAGGCGGCTCCCTGCATTCTCTTCTTCGACGAGATCGACGCGCTGGCCCCCGTGCGCAGCGAGAGCGCCGACTCGGGCGTGGCGCGGCGCGTGATCAGCCAGCTCCTCACCGAGATGGACGGCATCGAAGAGCTCAAGAACGTCCTCGTCGTCGCCGCCACCAACCGCAAGGACATGCTCGACCCGGCGCTGCTGCGTCCGGGGCGCTTCGATCTCCTGCTCGAGATGCCGCTGCCCGGCGCGGCCGACCGTGAAGAAATCTTCCGCATCCACCTCCACGACAAACCAACCGGCGATGACGTCGACATCGCCGAGCTCGCCGGGCGCACCGACGGCTTCTCCGGCGCGCAGATCGAGCAGGTCTGCCATCGCGCCGCCTTGCTGGGAGTGCGCGAATTCATCGACCAGAGCGCCGAACGCACGATGGACATCGCGCATTTCAAGGTGACGCGCGACAAGCTGCTGGCCGCCATCGAAGAGCCGGACGGCGTACGCTAGGCGCCGACAGGGAGCGGGAACGGGCAATGTTCTGGATGAGCTATCACGATGAGGCCGAGCGCGCCCAGGCGCTGGCCTCGCTGGCCCGCGGCTGTCAGGAGCGCGATACCCATCTCGCTTTTCTGAGCTCGCCGGCGGACTGTGAAGAGGCGCGCCGCGCGGTGTGCCAGATCGACTCCGCCCTGCTGCCCCTCCTGAGCTTCCGGCCCGTCGACTTTCCCCTCGTCGAGCGCGACAGCGATCACCCCTGGACCAGCACGATCGAGGTCATCCGGGCGGCGCTGCTCGAAACCTCCGCCGTCGGCAGGCCCGTCGTGGCCTGGATCGAATCACCCATGCCGCTCAAAGCGGTCCCGAAGGCGAAAGTCCTGCGCGCCTACGACGAGATGTTGACCGCGCTGGCCCTGGGAGGGGCCGTGACGAGGGTGCTCAGCGCTTTCCGGCTCGCCGACGTCTCGCCGCGCGCCTTCCGCTCGATCCTGGAGAGCTCGAGCGCCCTGATCAGCGCCAGGATGATCCTTCCATGTTGCCCTCCGTGGTTGATCTCCCAGACGGGAGGCGATCACCAGCCCGCGGCCGGCCTTCTTGCATCCCACCCGATGGACCCGATCTTCACGCCGATGTTCCAGGCCGAGCGATTGGTCGCCCTCGGGCAGATCGGGGCCGGCTTCGCCCACGAGCTCGGCAATCCGCTCTCGATCATCAGCTCGAGCCTCCAATATCTCCACCAGCGCCTGGCGGCGACCAACGACCCCGCCAGCGACTTCACCATGACCGCTCTGCACAATGTCGAGCGGATGCGTGAGCTGCTCGGCAGCATGCTCAATTTCGCCGGGGTCAAGAAGCCGCGTTACGAGCACGTCGATCTCAAGGAGGCGATCTCCGAGGTTCTCCGCTTCACCTCGCCGGAATGCGCGCAGCGCGGCATCTCCGTCGAGGTCTCCTTCGATCCTTTTTTGCCGCGGGCGTGGGTCGATGCCGGCGGCGTCAAGCAGATCGTCCTCAACCTGGTGAAGAACGCGCTCGACGCGATCACCCAGAGCGATGAGCACGCCAGCGGCAGATTTCTCCGCCTGCGCACCCGCATGGGATCGGAGGCGACGGCGGTCATCGAGGTCGAGAACAGCGGCGCCGCCATCCCCGCCGACATCCTGCCTCATCTCTACCGGCCCTTCTTCACCACCAAGGATGGGGGTACCGGGCTCGGGCTCTACCTGTCGCGGCAGATCGCCGAGGACCATGGCGGCCGGCTCGACGTCGAGAACGTGCCCCACGGGGTGCGCTTCACGCTGGCCTTGCCGTTCGAGCAGAGAGAGGAATAGGGACGTGGCGCACATTCTCATCGTCGAGGACGAACGCGGGCTGTCCGACCTGATCGCCACTCTGTTGCGCGAGCGCGGTCACAATGCCCAGTGCGTCTACTCCGGGGAGGCGGCTCTGCAAGCGGCGGGTGAATCCCAGCCCGATCTGGTCCTCCTCGATCTCCACCTCGACGGCATCGACGGCTTCGAGACGCTCAGCGGCATGCGCAACCGGGCGCCGGGCGCGCCGATCGTGATGATGACCGCCTTCAGCAACGTGCAAGCCGCCGTCAAGGCGATGCGGCTCGGCGCCACGGATTTCATCAGCAAGCCGTTCAACAATCAGGCGCTGGTCGCCAATATCGAGACACTCCTCGCCATGCAGCGCGAGACGCACGGCGAGGCGCCCGCTCTCGTCGGCGAGAGCCCCGCCTTCCGCCGGGCGATCGGCCTCGCCCTCAAGTTCGCCGTGCCTGACATCAACGTGCTGCTGATCGGCGAGACAGGAACCGGCAAGGAGCTCTTCGCGCGGACCATTCACGCCGCCAGCAAACGCCGGGACAACCCGTTCGTCGCCGTCGACTGCTCGATGCTCGCCGAGAACCTGATCGAGAGCGAGCTGTTCGGCCATGAAAAGGGAGCTTTCACCGGCGCGACGAGCTCACGGATCGGCCGTCTCGAGCTGGCCCAGGGAGGCACCCTTTTTCTCGACGAGATCGGCAACCTGCCGGTGGAGCTCCAGGCGAAGCTCCTGCGCGTGCTCCAGGAAAGGTGCCTGGAGCGCGTGGGCGGCCGCAAGTCCATTCATCTCGACGTGCGCATCGTGTCGGCGACCAACGTGAATCTCAAGGATGCGATCCGGGCCGGCACCTTCCGGCAGGATCTCTACTACCGCCTGCAGGGGATGACGATCAATCTGCCGCCGTTGCGCGAGCGGACAGGGGACATCAGCCGCATCGCGGAGCACCTGCTCGGATTTTATGCGCAGAGCTTCGGATCGAGCGTCCACGCCTTTTCCAAAAGCACCCTGGACCTGCTCGAAGGGTACTCCTGGCCCGGCAACGTCCGCGAGCTCGAGAACGTGGTGAAATCCGGGATCGTCATGGCGACAGACACCATGCTTCCCGAAGACCTGCCCGTGGAGATCAGCGGCAACGCCGGCTCCGAGGCGATGACGACCGAAATATCAGAAACAGGATGCGGAGACAGACGGCTGCGCTTCGAGATCGAGCTGGAGATCGGAGCTGCGGACATCGATTTGAAAGCTCTGGGGACACAGGCGGCCGAGCTGGCCGAGAAATCACTCCTCCAGGCGATGGTCCGGCGCGGACGAATGAGCGGTGCCCAGATGGCCAAAACACTGGGAGTCGATCCCAAAACCCTGCGGACCAAGCTGCGCAGATATGGGCTCGATCCGCGGCTCGTCGCGGAAGAGGAACCGGCGCCAGCGGTCGTCGTTTGAAGCCAATTCCCGCGCCCGCACCGGAAAGCGGCGTGAACACCACGATGGAACAGCAACCGGCAGGCCGCATCTTGGTAGTCGACGACCAGCCGAACATGTGCTGGGTCCTCTCGAAGCTTCTCTCCGAGCGTGGGCACGAGGTGCGGACCGCGCACGACGCCTCGGGAGCGCTGGCGGCGCTGGTGGATTTCGATTGCCAGGTCGCCGTCGTGGACTACCGCCTCCCCGACCTGGGAGGGATCGCGCTCATCAACAAGATGCGGGAACGCCTGCCCGGGCTGCGCGCGATCCTCATGACCTCCTATGGCAGCGCCTCCCTGCGGCAGCGCGCGATGGACGAGAAATTGTTCGCCTATCTGGACAAACCGTTCAACAACGACATCATGATTTGTACGATCGAGGACGGAGCGCGGTGGCAGGAAACAGGCAATGATTCCCTGGTGCCGGGAACCGGCGCCCGGACACGCTTTCCCGGCCGCGCGCTGCCCGATTGAGCCATTTTACAATTATATCTCTATGTGCTTCACAATAAATAACTTGCAGGGTCTTGAAAAAACCGTGATTTGCGCAATGAATTGGCATCCGCCTTGCTCTATTGAAAGACATCTCTATCGAAAGGAGGTGAAAGATCATGGCAAAAGTTATGAAGTCGACAGACTCATCGAGCTTGGCGGAGGTGGTTGACCGGATCCTCGACAAAGGCATCGTCATCGATGTTTGGGCGAAGGTTTCGCTGGTTGGCATCGAGCTTCTCTCGATCGAAGCGCGGATCGTCATCGCGTCGGTCGAAACGTACCTGAAGTATGCGGAAGCGATCGGTTTGACCGCGACCGCAGCCGCTCCGACCGCGTAGGTCGTATACGGATTCATGATTCCTCTCCCCGGGACGCGGGCGAGCCATGTCGCCCCCGGGGATTTGGTCCGATTGATCAAGCCAGAGGAGAGAGGAGACAACTTCATGATCACTCATTTCAGGGGCTTTACCTCCGACACGATGCGCGCCTTCGGAGAAGAGCTCTCGGCCGAGCGTGTACGACGCCGGGAGCTCGTCGAGCAGACCCGCTCCTACACGGTCGCCTTGCTGGAGTCCGCCCGCCGGCTGCGCCACGAGGCCGAAACGGAGCGCCGCCAGGTCGCGGCACAGGATGCGGATACCCGCAGGCTGTTCACCAGCGAGCTGCGCTCCGAGGTGCATGCGCTGCGCACTCGCTTCGAGCTCGCGCGCCGTGACGTGGCCGCGGACTTTCTGCAGATGGTCACTGAGCTCCGCGCCGCGCGCGAGACTTTCCGCGGCCGGCCCGAGCGCCTCGCCAAGCCCGCCCCGCGGCACAACGCGCGCGCCGCGGCCAAGCCGGTCGAGAGCAAGCCGGTCGAGGCCAAGGCTGTCAAGACCAAGCCCGTCGTCACCAGGACCAAGCCTGTCGAGACCAAGCCTGTCGAGACCAAGATGGCCGTGGCGAAGCCTGTCCAAACCAAGGCGGCGAAGACGGCAAAGGCGGCCAGGCCTGCCACCCGGGCCAAGGCGGCGGAGCGCTCCAAGCCGGCGGGTCACGAGAGGAAGCCCGCTCAAGCGAAGAAGAATCATGGATAAGCTCGATCAGAAGGAGAAGCGATGAACGGCATTGAAAGCGACACCGCTTTCCTGGAAGCTCCCGTGGCCGCCAGCCTCGCCGTCGAGGCGAGCGACCATTTCGTGCTCGCCCCGCAGGTCATGCGGATGGCGGAGCGGGCGCTGTCCTATCTCAAGGCGGGTTATCCCGTCCACTTCTCCGGGCCCGCGGGAACCGGCAAGACGACGCTCGCCTTGCACGTCGCGGCGTTGCGCGGCCGTCCTGTCACCCTGATGCACGGCGACGACGAGTTCGGCTCCAGCGACCTCGTCGGCGGCGATTACGGATACCGCAAGAGCAAGCTGATCGACAACTTCATCCATTCGGTCGTCAAGACCGAGGAGACCATGAGCACCCTGTGGGCTGACAACCGGCTCACCACCGCCTGCAAGAACGGCGACACTCTGATCTATGACGAGTTCACCCGTTCCCGGCCGGAGGCCAACAACGCCCTCCTCTCGGTTCTCGAGGAGAGGCTGCTCACGTTGCCGAAACGGCGTCCGCAGGGCGACGGCTTCCTCGAGGTGCATCCCAGCTTCCGCGCCATCTTCACCTCCAATCCGGAGGAGTACGCCGGGGTCCACCGCACTCAGGACGCTCTGATGGACCGCCTCATCACCATCCGGGTCGACTATTACGATCGCGAGGCGGAGGTGGAGATCACGCGCGCCAAATCCGGTCTCCCGCTCGACCAGGCCGAGATCATCACGGACATCGTGCGCGAGCTGCGCGCCGGCGGCCTGACCAAGCAGGGCCCGAGCCTGCGCGCCTCGATCATGATCGCCCGCGTCACGGCGCAGCAGGGCTCCCAGGCGCGCCAGGGCGATCCGCTCTTCTCCGAAATCTGCCGCGACGTCCTGTCAGGCCTCTCGGCGAAGGTCGTCCACGAGGGTCACCAGCAGCTTCAGATGACGGTCGATCAAGTGGTCGCCAAGCATCTCGCGAAAGACCGGGGCTAGGTCATGGGCATGCAGCCACGCAGGGTCCGCGAGATCAAGACCCACGCCTCGATTTTCAAGAGCGGGACTCATTCCGACGAACGGCACGTGCATCAATTCCAGCTCGCCTCACTGGAGCTCGAGCGCACGCGGCGGAGCCGCGAGAAACAGGCGGCCCTGCGCCGGCTCCTGGAAATCGAAGTGCGGCTTGATAAAATCAAAGGGCTCATCCAGCAGCATCAAGCGGTCCTCGGCTTGAGCCAGGACGGAACAAATCGGGAACGGCCACAGGCAGCGGAGAGAGAAAATCCGGCGCCTATCAAACGCCGCATCCTTCATTATTAAGGGAGATCTTATGTCAATCAGAGTGAACTGCCTCGCCTGCGGGCATCCGATGGAGCTCAGCGACTCTTACGAAGACTATGAAGGCGAGGTCCGCTGCTGGGGCTGCCGCGCGATGATCGAGATCACCTTGCAAGAGGGGATGCTGCGAAAGATGCGTCTGGTCAGCGGAGAGCCGGTGCCGGAGCTGATTCATTCCGAGCTCCCGGTCGTCCTGGTGCCGGTGCCGGTGGTCCGAGCTTCTTAGTGACTGAACCTGAACAAGGAGGTGAACGATGCCGGTCTTAGGATGTTACATCTACGGGCTCATCCGCGGTGAGGAGCCGAGGGATTTCGGCCGTATCGGCCTCGAGCACGAAGGCAGGCCGGGGTTGGTGCGCACCGTGTGCGCCGGCCCCGTCTCCGCCGTGGTGAGCGATTATCCCGCCAGCCAGAAGGTCATCCCGCTGCGCAAGAACCTCGATCCTCACAACAAGGTGATTCGCGAGGTCATGATCGCCACGACGATCATCCCCATGGCCTTCGGCCATGTCGCCAAGAGCGAGGACAAGGTGATCCGCATGCTGCGCCAGAACCGCGAGGACGTCCTCGCCGAGCTCGACCGCGTGGATGGCAAGGTCGAGATGAGCCTCAAGGTGAAGTGGGACGTCGACAACATCTTCGAGTACTTCGTCGCCGACGACCAGGAGCTCGCGGAGTATCGCGATCAGATCTTCGGCCGTTCCCATGCCCCTTCGCAAGCTGAGATGATCGAGCTCGGGCGCATGTTCGAAAAACGTCTCGAAGCGCAGCGCGAGGAGCAGACCGAGCGTGTCGTCGAAGCATTCCGCACCTGCTTCAGCGAATTCGCAGCCACGCCGCCGAAAGACGAGAAGGGCGTGATGGACATCGCCTTCCTCGTGGAGCGCGAACGCCTCAAGGAGTTCGAGGAACGCGTCAACCAGGTGGCTGGGGTGTTCCCGGCGCAATACCTGTTCGACTACGGCGGACCCTGGGCGCCCTTCAACTTCACCGAGCTCGACCTGCACCACGCCGCCTGAGCCGGAATGGGATGGATATGGGACTGTTGACCTGGCCCTTTCACGGGCTGATCCGCATCTTCGAGGAAGTCGCCGAACGGGCGGAGAACGAGATGTACAACGAGGAGGCGGTGATGGCCGAGCTCACGGAGCTCTACAGGAAATTGGAATCCGGCGACCTGAGCGAGGAAGCGTTCGGCCTGCAGGAAGTGGGCCTCGTGGAGAGGCTCGAAGAGATCCAGGAACGGAACCGGAGGCGCCAACGTGGAGGTCGCTAGCCCCTCGCCTCCCCTGCGCCAGATCAAGCGCAGCACGATCCGCGGCTCTCTCATGGCGCGCGAGCGCCGCGTGAGCCTCTGCGAGACTCTGGACCGCGTCCTCAACAAGGGCGCGGTCATCGCCGGCGACATCATCATTTCCGTCGCCGACGTCGAGCTGCTCTACATCGGCCTCAACGTCATGGTCACCTCGGTCGAGACCATGCGCCTGTGGTCCAACGAAGGGCCGGCGGTGAAGCGATGAAGTACGGTGAGGTGCGCGGCAGACCGGAGGACTTCGAGTCTTTCTCCCAGATCGCGGAAGCTCCGCAGGCCAGGTTGCCGCAACGGATCAACCTCGATCCGGACCAGGTCGAACGCGGGCTCGTCCAACTGGTCCTCTCCGTCATCGAGCTCATCCGCCAGCTCATGGAAAAACAGGCGCTGCGCCGGATCGAGGGCGGCAGTCTCTCCTCGCCTCAGATCGAGCAGCTCGGAACCACTCTGATGCGTCTGGAGGAAAAGATGTCCGAGCTCAAAGAGCACTTCCAGATCGACAATCTCAATATCGACCTAGGTCCCCTTGGTGACCTGCTCGACGAAGGAGCAAGCAAGCTATGACCCAACCCACCCAGAGGCTCGCCCACTCGACACAGACCAGCAACCTCGCGGACATCCTGGAGCGCGTCCTCGACAAGGGGATCGTCATCGCGGGAGATATCAAGATCAAGCTCGTGGACATCGAGCTGCTGACCATCCAGGTCCGCCTCCTCATCGCGTCGGTGGACAAGGCGCGGGAGATGGGTATGGACTGGTGGCTGCGCAACCCTGACTTCAACTCCAAGGCCAGCCAGGACCAGGGGGCCGAGATCGACCAGCTCAAACAGCGGATCGCCGAGCTCGAAGCAAGCCGGCCCCTTGCCGCCGTTTGATCAGCAGCCATCGAGCCCTGCCCCTCTCCTTCCTTCTCAAAATCACATCATTCCTGAGCTCTCCTGTCCGGCGACGACCTGTCGCTGATGCGAGAGCATACGCCTCTATTGTTACAATTCAGATAACAGGCAATGATTCCCTACGCCGGGCGCCCGAACCCGGACATGATTTACCGATTCCGCCCCGTCTGTTCAATAAAATCTACAAGCCATTTTACAAGTAGACAAAAACAAAGCGCTTACAGGTTTATAAATCTTTTGTCATTTCTTCGCTCTCCTGGCACCGCCCTTGCTATATCAATAAACCAGGTCGCGAGAATGCGGCCAACTAACGGAGGGTAAAACCATGGCAAAAGTAATGAAGTCCACCGACTCTTCCAGCCTCGCCGAAGTGGTTGACCGGATCCTTGACAAGGGTATCGTCATCGACGTCTGGGCGAAGGTTTCACTGGTTGGCATCGAGCTTCTTTCCATCGAAGCCCGTGTCGTCATCGCGTCGGTCGAAACGTACCTGAAGTATGCGGAAGCGATCGGCCTGACCGCCACCGCTGCCGCTCCGACCGCGTAAGCAGCCAGCGGATACACAAGCTCCTTTCCCCGAGCAGCGGCGAGCACGTCCGCTCTCGGGGATTTGGTTCCTCATGGATCTATCGTAAAGAAAGAGAGAGGAAAACGTCATGCAAGCTCATTTCAGCGGTTTTACTTCCGACACGATGCGGGCCTTCGGAGAGGCGCTCGCGGCCGAGCGCCAACAGCGCCGGGAGCTCCTCGATCAGACCCGTTCCTATACGTCCGGCCTGCTGGAATCCGCCCGCCGGCTGCGCCAGGAGACGGAAACGGAACGCCGCCAGTCCGCCGCCCAGGAAGCCGATTCCCGCCGGCTGTTCACCAGCGAGCTGCGCTCAGAGGTCCACGCGCTGCGCACCCGCTTCGAGCTCGCACGCCGCGACGTGGCCGCGGACTTCCAGCAGATGGCCAGCGAGCTGCGCGCCGCCCGTGAGACGTTCCGCAACCGCCCCGGCCACGGCGAGCCCGCCCCGCGGCGCAGCAAGCTCGATCGCTCGAAGAAGTCGTAACAAGAGTCGATGAGAAGGAGAAGGTGATGAACGGCAATGAAAGCAACGTCGCTGTCCTGGAAGCTCCCATCGCCGCCCCCAGCCTGGCGGTCGAGGCGAGCGACCATTTCGTGCTCGCCCCACAAGTGCAGCAGATGGCGAATCGGGCGCTGTCCTATCTGAAGGCGGGCTACCCTGTCCACTTCTCCGGTCCCGCTGGAACCGGCAAGACGACACTCGCCATGCACGTCGCGGCGTTGCGCGGCCGTCCTGTCACCTTGATGCACGGCGACGACGAATTCGGCTCCAGCGATCTCGTCGGCGGCGATTACGGATACCGCAAGAGCAAGCTGATCGACAACTTCATTCATTCCGTGGTCAAGACCGAAGAGACCATGAGCACCCTGTGGGCCGACAACCGGCTCACCACCGCGTGCAAGAACGGCGACACTCTGATCTATGACGAGTTCACCCGTTCGCGGCCGGAAGCCAACAACGCCCTTCTCTCGGTTCTCGAGGAGAGGCTGCTCACGTTGCCGAAACGCCGTCCGCAAGGCGACGGGTTCCTCGAGGTGCATCCCAGCTTCCGCGCCATCTTCACCTCCAATCCGGAGGAGTACGCCGGAGTGCACAGGACCCAGGACG
>Ga0307506_10000115_pt1 | contig 30221 bp, 22 predicted proteins | sample 25_S_MG_FD_202175 | JGI IMG/M metagenome (GOLD analysis project Ga0307506, IMG submission 202175) | Soil microbial communities from Populus trichocarpa stands in riparian zone in the Pacific Northwest, United States - 25_S | ecosystem: Environmental > Terrestrial > Soil > Riparian zone > Trees... | reverse complement strand
ACCTCCCCCCTTTCCCAACCGCCTCCCGCCCAGGGGGGAGGAAAGTCCACGGCACCGCCAAAGTTAGCGCCTATGCCCCTACGCCCCCCCTACGCCACCTCCCCCTCCTCTTTCACCAGCGCCTCGAACCGTCCCTTGTTCGTCGCCTTCATGAACGCTTCGTGCGGCGTGATCCGCTTGGCTTCCACCAGGGCCATCAGGGCGTCGTCCATGAGCTGCATGCCCATGTTCTTGCCGCTCTGGATGATCGTCTGGATCATCGGCGTGTTGCCTTCGCGGACGACGTTCGGCAGGCCGCCGGTCTTGAGGAGGATCTCGTTGACCGCGCAGCGCCCCTGGCCGTCGGCGGTGCGCAGGAGGAGCTGCGAGACGATGCCGGCGATCGACTCGGCGAGCGTGGTGCGGATCTGCGCCTGCTCGTCGGCGGGGAAGGCGTCGATCAGGCGGTCGATGGTGTTGGCGGCGCCGTTCGTGTGCAGGGTGCCGAAGACCAGGGCGCCCATCTCGGCCGCCGTCACCGCCAGCGCGATCGTCTCCAGGTCGCGCATCTCGCCGACCAGGATCACGTCGGCGTCCTGGCGGATCGCGGCGCGCAGGGCGGATCCGAAGCTCTCCGTGTCGGCCCCCACCTCGCGCTGCGAGAAGATCGACTTCTTGTTCTTGTGCACGAACTCGACCGGGTCCTCGATGGTGACGATGTGCTTGGAGTACGTGGTGTTGATCAGGTCGATGATCGCGGCGAGCGTCGTCGACTTGCCCGAGCCGGTGGGGCCGGTGACCAGCACCAGGCCCTGTTGCAGATGGGCCAGCCCGGCGATCGCCTTGGGGAGATTCAGCTTGTCGAGCGAGACGATCTCCTCCGGGATGATGCGGAACACCGCGCCGGCGCCGTTCTCCTGGCGCAGGAAGTTGGCGCGGAAGCGGGCGACGCCCTCCATGCCGTAGGCGAAGTCGAGATCGCCCGAGGCCTGATACTCCTCCCAGTCCTTCTCGTCGGCGATCTCGTGCAGCAGCCCGGAGAGCTCCTCGTGGCTGAGCACGGGCCACCCCTCGACCGGCTCCAGGGAGCCATGGCGGCGGATGCGCGGCTCGAGGCCGGCGGCGAGGTGGAGGTCCGAGCCCTTGTGGTCGCGCAGGTAGTGGAAGAGCTCGTGCAGCCGGGGCGCCATTCTGATCTCCTTGGGATCTCCTAAGCCGCGAACTTCGTCGGATCGTCCGCCTGGCGCATCGCCTCTTCGCGGGTGATCACCTTGTTCTTCACCAGATCGGCGAGGGACGCATCGAGGAGGCACATCCCCTGGCCGACGCCGGTCTGCAGGACGGAGCGGATCTGGAACGTCTTGTTGTCGCGGATCAGATTGCCCACCGCCTTGTTGCACACCAGGATTTCCAGCGCGGCGACGCGGCCGGTCTCGTCCGCCCGCGGCACCAGGCGCTGCGAGATCACCGCGCGCAGCGACTCGGAGACCATGGTCTTGATCTGCTCCTGCTGCGACGGCGGGAAGACGCCGAGGATGCGGTTGATGGTGCGGATGGAGTTGCTGGTGTGCAGAGTCGCCAGCACCAGGTGGCCCGTCTCGGCGGCGGTCAGGGCGAGCGAGATCGTCTCCAGGTCGCGCAGCTCGCCGAGGGCGATGATGTCCGGGTCCTCGCGCAGAGCGGCGCGCAGGGCGCGGGCGAAGGTGCCGGTGTGGCGGCCGACCTGGCGCTGGTTGACCACGCACCCCTGCGAGCGGTGGATGTGCTCGATCGGGTCCTCGACGGTGATGATGTGGTCGTGCCGCGACTTGTTGATGATGTTGATCATCGCCGCGAGCGTCGACGACTTGCCGCAGCCGGCGGGGCCGGTGATGAGCACCATCCCCTGGTGGAAGTTGGCGAAGCGGGCGAGCGACTCGGGCAGGCCGAGCGATTCCAGGGTCGGCGGCTCCGGCGGGATGGCGCGGAACACCGCGTCGAGCCCGCGCTGCTGGCGGTAGGCGTTGCTGCGGAACCGGCCGCGGCCGGGCAGGGTGTAGGAGAAGTCCACCTGGCCATGCTTCTCGACGGCGGCCTGCTGCTCCGGCGTCAGGATCTCGTGGATGATCGCGGTGGCGAGCGCGGGCTCCAGAGGCTCGGTCTCGATCTCCTGGAGGCGGCCGTTGATCCGCATCTTGAGCGCCGCGGCGCTGTGGACGTGGACGTCGCTGGCGTGGCGCTCCATCGCGTACTCGAGGAGCGCGTCGAGGCGGCGCTCGGCGCTGCGCCAGGCGAGCGGCTGGGGGGCGGAGCGCTTGGCGACGTACTCCTGCTGCACCGTCAGGATCTGCTGGACGTGCCGCGCCGTGAGGATTCCCCGCTCGATCAGGAGGTCGGGCAGGCGGCGCGCGGCGCCTTCCCGTACCTGCTGGGCCGCGGCGTCGGTGAGCTGCTCCTGCGTGACCAGCTTGTAGTGCAGGGCGAGTCGCCCGAACAGGACGTCGTCTTCGGCGAGAGACATGATGCCGACGAGGGTAGTGGAGCCGCCGTCCACGCGTCAACGGCTGTAGAATGTGACGACCGTTTTGTCGTATTCCCATGAGGAGACCGTGCGATGGTTGACCGCTTTGATGCGAGGCCTGTTCGGAGATCGGAGGAAAAGGGGGCCGGCTGGGGGTTGGCCGCCGCTCTCATCCTCCTGGCCCTGCTGCTTTTCGTGGTGAACGCGCGCCGCCAGCCGCCCGCGCCCGCAGGCGGGGATGGCGATCCCGCGAATGCCGCGAGCAACACCTTCCCCGGCACCCGCGCCCGCGACACGCTGCGCGAGCTGCTCGGCGACGGCGCGCCGCATCCGCTCGGCTCGCCGGCCCACGACGCGGTCCGCGACCGGGTGATGGCGCGCCTGCGCAGCTACGGCTACGAGCCCACGGTGGAGAAGGGCAACTCGTGCGGCCCGCACTCGGGCACTTGCGGCGACATCCAGAACGTCATGGCGCGCCTGCCCGGCGGTCAACCGGGCAAACCGTCGACCGGAACGGTGCTCCTCATGGCCCACTACGACTCCGTGCCGACCGGGCCGGGCGCCGCCGACGACCTCACCGGGACGGCGGCCGTCCTCGAGGTCGCCCGCCTCCTCAAGAGCGGGCCGGCGCCCCGGAACGACGTCCTCTTCATGCTCACCGACGGCGAAGAGCTCGGCCTCCTGGGGGCGGCCTGGTTCGTCGACAACAGCCCCTCCGCGAAGGACGTGAAAGCCGTGGTCAACCTGGAGGCGCGGGGGACGTCGGGTCCCAGCCTCCTGTTCGAGACGGTGGGGGACAACTGGACCATCCCGCTCTACGCGCAGCGCGCCTCCCACCCGATCACCAGCTCGGTCTTCGCCACCATCTACGGCCTCATGCCCAACGACACCGACCTCACCGTCTTCAAGAAGAAGCAGGATTCGCTGGTGGGCGTCAACTTCGCGTTCATCAACGATCCGCTCCGCTACCACTCCGAGGGCGACAGCTTCGAGAACGTCTCGCCCGCCTCCATCCAGCACCACGGCGACAACGCCCTGGCGGCGGTGCGCGGCCTGATGGACGTCGATCTGGCGAGCCAGCCTCACGGCAAGAGGGCCTTCTTCGACGTCCTCGGTTTCTTCGTGATGAGCTGGCCGCTGTCGTGGAGCCTGGGGCTCGCGCTCCTCGCTCTCGTGCTGGTGCTCGCCGCCGCAGTGCTCGCCGTCCGCCGCGGGACGGCGACGGCCGGTGGGGTGGCCCTGGGGTTCCTGGCCTTCCTGCTCACTCTGGTGCTCTCCGGGATCGCCACCTTCGTCCTCCTGAAGCTCGTCCGCGGCCGGTTCTTCGTGCCGGATCCATTCACACTGGTCGCCGCGTACTGGCTGCTCTCCCTGGCCGTGGCGGGCTTCGTCGCCGCGGGGCTGGGGCGGCGCTCGCGGGCGACCGGTCTGTGGGCCGGCGCCTGGCTCGGCTGGGCGCTCCTCGGGATCCTTCTGGTGGTGGCCCTGCCCACTCCCGGGATCAGCTATCTCTTCGTCGTGCCGGCGCTGGTGGCGGCGGTCACCAGCCTGGTGTCCTTCGGCTCCCGCGGCGTCGACGGCACGGGCGGGACGGTGGCCGTCCTGCTGACGGCGGCCGTCGCGGCCGTGCTCTGGTTCCCCATCGTGCTGCCGCTGTACGACGGCCTGGGGCGTGGAGCGCTGCTGCCGATCGCGGTCCTCGTGGCGATCTTCTTCACCGCGATCACGCCGCTCTTCGTCACCGCGCCGGTCTGGTTGCGCCGCGGCGTCCCCATCCTGGCTCTCGTCGTGGCCGTGATCCTGCTGGCCGTCCAGGTGGCCACGGCACCGCCGCCGAGGAAAGCGGCCGAGCTGGGAGGGGCGCCATCGGCCCTGATCGGTTGAGCTGAGCCAAAGGCTGGCGTAAAGCGCGGCTCGCCACCGCCGCCGCCTTCCAGGAAGGCGACACGACCGTGGCGAGCCGCAAAGTCAGGATCTGAAAAAGGCTGACGGAAGGGAGGCGGGGGTTACTTCGCGGGAACGGCCGCGATGCTCGTGACCTTGATGGCGCTACCCGTGGCCTCACCGCTCACCTTGACCTCGTGGCCCAGGTGCTGCTTGGCGAGGTCCTGGTTGTCGAGGGTGTAGATCTTCTTGTCGCCCTCATTGTAGAAGACCAGCTTGCTGCCCTCTTTCATGCACTTCTCGGCACAGGCCTTGTGACCGGCATTGGCGCCCTTGGCGCCGCAGTGCTCGTCGGTGACCCAGCCCGTCCAGTCACCGGCATGAGCGAGAGCGGGAGCGAGGAAGCTGACGAAGAGCAGAGCGAGGAGTACGACGGATGTCTTTTTCATGTGTTTGGTCTCCATTGTGGTTCGATGAATCTCCGCAAACGACTTCATACTACTCCTTCAGGGAATACGCAACCGGGGGGCCGCCGGATCACCCCGGACCATCCCGACCCGGGCTCTCCTTCTCCAGAGAGCCGCGAGAGGGCGAAACGTTACATGCGGCATAATCCCCGGCCATGCCGACCTATCGCCTGACTCTCGAATATGAAGGCACCCGCTACCACGGGTGGCAGGAACAGAAGAACGCCCGCTCGGTGGCGGGGGAGCTGCGCAAGGCGGTGGAGGAGGCCGGCGCGGCGGTGAAGGACCTCGGCGGATCGGGGAGGACGGATGCCGGCGTGCACGCGCTGGCCCAGGTGGCCCACCTGCGCCTCGCCAAGGCGGTGGACGCCGAAACGTTCCGGCTGGCGATCAACGACGTGCTGCCGCCGGACATTCAGGTCCTGGGAATGGCGCCGGTGTCCGACAAGTTCCACGCCCGCCATTCGGCGGGCTCGCGCTCGTATCTCTACCAGATCTCCCGCCGCCGCACCGCCCTCGCCAAGCGCTGGGTCTGGTGGGTGAAACGCCCGCTGGACGAGCGGCGGATGGGCCAGGCGGCGTCCCTCCTCCCCGGCCGCCACGACTTCCGGCTCTTCTGCGAGAAGCCGAACGAGCAGCCGAGCACCCTGGTGGTCGTGGAGAGCATCGAGCTGGACACCCCCGGCGCTCTCATCCTCATCCGCCTCACCGCCTCTCACTTCCTCTGGAAGATGGTCCGCCGCGTCGTCGGCACCCTGGTGAAAGTGGGAGCCGGCGAGCTCGACGTCGCCGGCTTTGAAAGCCTGCTCGCCGGCAAGGCCCCGCGCTCCGGCCAGGGTCTGCCCGCCGAATGGACGGCGCCGCCTTCAGGGCTCTTTCTGGAGCGCGTCCTCTATCCCGGCGATCCACCGCTGCCGCCGCTGGTGCCGGCGGTGCCGGTGCCGGCGGAGTAGGCGCGAGGGAGCGGGAGCCGGCGCGGCGCAGGGCTTGCCGGTCGTGGTGCCCCAGAGAGCGAAGTGGACGCGGATCTCGTCGTCGCCGTCCGCGATTCCGGGCGGGAGGCCGAAGTCGCTCTGCCGCAGGGTGAAGTCGCCGCTGAGGGTGACCTGTCCGCCGGCGGCCGGCTTGATTTCGGTGACCACGGCGCTCACCGGGCGGGCGATCCCGTGCAGTGTGAGCGTCCCCTCGGCGATGGGGTTCGCCGCGGCCGGCTGGGTGACCGAGGAGGCCTCCCAGTGGATGCCGGGATGGTGCTCCGCGTCCAGGCCGTCCGGGCCGAGCAGGCGCCGCCGCAGCTCCGCGCTGGCCGCGGGGTCGAACGGGCCGGCGACTCCGGCGAGCTCGCGGTCCTCCGCGGCGTCGACGCGCAGCGAGGCCGTCGCGAGGTCGATCGCGGCCTGGAAGCCCGTGGCCGTCGGCCGCTGGAGATCGAGGCAGAGGGAGACCGTCCACTCCGTGGGAGCAAAGGTGTGCTCGGTGCTCACGATGCTGAACATGTCCAGCTTGTGGGTGACGGTCACCAGATGCGAGCGCGCCGGATCGATCCGCAGCTCCGTCACCTCAGCCGGCGCCGCCGGCAGCCGTTGCGGAGATGCGAGGAGGAGCCCGAACGCGGCGACGGGCAGAAGCGATTTCATCGGCATGGCCCGATCACGCTAGCACGGCCGGCCCGTCTCCGGAATACAATGGGGCGCGACTTTTCTCTGGACCCTTTTGTGGAAAGGACTCCAACTGTGCGGACAGCCACGATCACGACCACCATTCTGCTGACCGGTCTGCTCAGCGGTCTCTTCAGCGCCACCGCAGGGCAGGCCCAACTCTGGAAAGGGCCGGCCGCCCTGGAGATCCAGGCCAAGGAACAGAAAGGAGGCTCGGTGGCGGGGGGGCAGGTAAAGCTCGTCTGCCGCAGCATCGATCCGCCGGACGGGCCGCCGCCGATGACTCTGGACGCCAAGGGGAGGGTGGTGGTGAGCGGCCTCGCGGAGGGCAAGTGGCACATCGAGGTGAGCCGCGAGAGCTACATGACCTACCAGGCGGACATCGACGTGCGCAGCGACCGCAAGCCGAAGGTCATCACCACCTTGCAGCTCAACGTCCCGCGGGCGGTCCACATGATGGACGTCTGGTTCACGCGCGCCAAGCCGGTCCCGGTGGCGGCGCCGGCGATGAGCGAGCCGGCCGTTCCCGTCGAGCCCGTCGTTCCCGCGGCGCCGGCTCCGCGGCCTGCGCCGGTTCCGCGGACCGCGCCCGTCGAGCCCGAGAGGAAGCCGGTCGAGCCGGCACCCGCTCCAGTGGTGCCTGCCCCGGTCGCTCCTCCTCCCGCGCCCTCCCGTCCGGTCCCCGTGCCCGCCCCGGCGCCGCCCGTCCCGACAGCTCCGACCGTCCCGACCGTGGAGCCGCCCGTGCCCGCGCCGCCGCCTCCCTCCGCCTCGACCGTGCGCCGCCGCTCCTTCGACGACCGCACCTGCTTCGAGTGCAAGCCGGGAGAGGCCGCGCTGTCCCTGGAGGCCATGGCGTCAGATCCGACGGTACGTGTGCTCCGCGTCACCCTGCCGGAGGGAACGCGCTACACCGGCTACCGCTACGAGATCCAGGACGGCAGCGAAGAGCTGGACTGCCTGGCGGGGAAGGACTGTCCGGGAGGCGGGCGCTGGCCGCTCGATCCCGTCGTGACCAAGAGCGCGGGCGGCACCACGGTGGCCGCCACCTTCGAGGGCGGACCGGCGACGCCGCGCGAGCGGCGCGCCGTGCTGACGGTGTATTACGCGGCGGCCAAGAAATAAATCTCGAAGAGGCCGCAGGATGGCCGCATGAAAAGCGCACCTCGCGGGTTTCATGCTCAGGAACAGAAAAGGAGACACTTGATGAGCAAGAGCTTGAAAGTCCTCGCCGCCGTCGCCGTGCTGGCCCTGCTGGCCTTCCCCCTGGCCGCGCAGACCGCCGCCTATGACTTCGACGCCCAGAAGCCCGGCCCCGCCGCGGGCTCGGCGGACTACATCCTCACCCATCCGAAGCTGCTGTCCAGGTACCTCGGCCTGTCCGCCGCGCAGGACACCCAGCTCAAGGCCTTCTGGAAGACCATGGAGGACTCCGTCGCCGCTCTCCGCACCGCGCGCGGCCCGCTCTGCACCCAGCTCCGCACCGACCTGGGCGCCGCAACGCAGAACGCCTCCGCGGTCGGCACGGACGCCATCAACCTCTTCAACAACAAGAAGCAGGTCGGCACCGCCCGCACCACCTTCGACACCGCCTTCGCCGCGATCCTGACCCCGGCGCAGCTCACCAAGTACAACACCCTCAAGCAGATCGCGCACCTCGACAACGGCATCGGCGCCGACCTGATCGGCGAGTGCCCGCGGGCGGCTTCCTAGCCTGAAAAGCACGACGGGGCGCCCGCCCGCTTCCCGCGGGCGGTTGCCGTTAAGGCTCCGTTAAGGCAGGATCTCGACCGGCAGAACCGGTCTCACGGCTTCTCGCCCTTCCTTCAGGGCCGCGGGCACCGGATGCTTGTCAGCTTGCACGGCTCCAGATACCGGAGCAACGCCTTCCTGCAGGTTGGCAATGCTACGTTGCAAGCCGGCATCGGTTTGATGTCAACTGACATCCATTGGATGTAAGCCGACGTTGCTCCGTGGTCAAGTGACATTGCTCTGATGTCGAGCGACGTTGCTCCGCGGCAAGCTGACATCGGTCCGCTGCCAGGTGACACTGACTCGCTGCAAGCTGGCCGCGGTTCGCGGTCAACTGACATCGTTTCAATGCCGGTTGACAGCGCTCCGCTGCCAACCGACATCGTGCCAATGTCATCCGACATCCTGTCGATGTCAGTTGACATGATCCCGCTGCCAATTGACATCCACCCGCTGTCAGTTGACGGCGACCGGCTGTCAGGTGGGATCGGTCCCTTGCAGGCTGACAACGAACCGTTGTCAGTTGACATTGCTCCGCTGCAACTTGACTGGAGGCGCTGTTCGTGGACATCCGTCCAGCGCAAACCGGCGCCAATCGCTGCAAGCCGGCTTCGCTCGGATGCCGTCGGCGCGAGCTTATTGCAAGCTGACATCGGCCCGTTCTTTCAAGATTGGAGCTGGTGTCAGCCGGCAGGGATTCATGGCCGATTTCTCCAGAAGGAAACGCTTGGACGCCGTTTCAACGATCGCCGAAGACCTCGGGAAGCGTCCGCGCGGTCAGTAGTCTGCTCGAGCTGACGCTTCAGGAGGCGCGCTTCGCCCTGCTGGCGTCCCTCTTCGAGCCACTGTTGAGTCCATTCCTGTACGGTCTCACGCAACATCGGTCTCACCTCCTCCAGATCTTGGATGGCTGGGATTCTGGCGCCCGGGAAACGGGCGGGCAGCAGGGAATAGCGCAGGAATGAAGTGAACGCCCGGCGCAGCTCCGCTCCGCTCGACGTTCCGCAGCTCCGGTATCTGCTCGGCGATGCACAGCGCGAGCCGCTGCCGGAGGCGGAGCCCGACAACCTCGTCAGCCTTCTCTTCGCCACGTAGAGCGGTGCCTCACCTCCCTGCCAGGAGATGCGCCAGATCAGATCGTCCTCGCGCCGTTCCAGCCGGTCGCTGATCTGCACCTCGCCGCACTTCTCGAGGGAGCCGAGATCGAGCTGCGCGATCCAGTCCTCGCGGAATCTTGCCGTAACCTCGCCCGGCAAAGCGCATCCGCACACGCTGTAAGATAGAGCCTGATTCTCTGGAGGGCTCCTGATGCGCCGACCGAACTTCCTGCCCGCCTTCATTCTCCTGCTGTGCGCAGCACCGGCTCTGGGACAGACCCCGTACCGCGTGGCGGATATCAATCCGGACTTCAAGTCGGGAGGCTCCCAGCCGGAGTACCTGACCACGCTCGGCGATGTCTCGATCTTCATCGCGGAGGATGGCGTCACCGGGCGCGAGATGTGGCGGAGCGACGGCACCGCGACGGGCACCTACCCGTTGGTGGATGCCTGCGAAGGGATCTGCAATGGCAATCCTGGGATCCTCGGCGTCGCGGGGGGGCGGGCGTTTCTGATCCTCTCCGAGATCGAATACGGTCAGGGATCGCTGTGGGTCACCGACGGCACGCGCCTCGGCACCTTCCGCCTCACCGAGGGTGTGCATGTGCTGCTGACTTGGCCTCCGAGATGGGTGCAGGCACTGCATCTGTTCTTTTTCCTCGCGGACGACGGAGCCCACGGCTCGGAGCTCTGGCGGTCCAATGGCACGGCGGCGGGGACGTTCCAGGTGGCGGACATCCGTCCGGGGGCCGAGGGCTCGAATCCTCGCTGGCTGACCTCGTTCGCCGGGAAGCTCTTTTTTGCCGCCGATGACGGCCTTCAGGGGCGGTCCTTGTGGCGCAGCGATGGCACGCGCGCCGGAACGCGTCTGATCAAAGATGTCTTGCCGGGCAGCGCAAGCCAGGCCGGCCCTTCCTTCATCGCGCCGGTGGGGGGGCGCCTGTTGTTCTTCGTGTCCGGTGTCGACCGATACTCTTTGTGGAAGAGCAATGGCACGCCCGGCGGGACGGTGCGCGTGACCGACCTCCTGTCTCGCTCGGCGATCCCCCACCTGGACGACTTGACCATCGTCGGGAATCGAGTGTTTTTCGTGGCGGAGATCGGGAAGAGCGGACAGGAGCTGTGGACGAGCGATGGCACGGCGGCCGGCACTCGCGCGCTGACCCATTTCTCCAACCCTGCGGCCTTCATCTCCCCCCTCAATACAGCCACGCTCTATCTTCCGTGGGTCTCTCTCGGCTCCCGGCTGGTGTTCCCGGTGGATGACGGGCTCCACGGGCAGGAGATGTGGGTGAGCGACGGCACGGTGGCGGGAACGCGGCTGCTCCGCGATACCTGCGCGGGAAAATGCTCGGGAGGCGGATTCGTGCCGTATCCGTTCCGCGGCCGCCTGTTCTACCCGGCGTATGACGGGGCTCACGGATCGGAGCTGTGGGCGACGGATGGGACCGCCGCCGGGACCTCCATGGTCCGCGATCTCTGCCCGGGGAGCTGTGGCAGTCAGCTTTTAGGCCTGATCTCCCGGGGAGATCGCCTTCTTTTTGTCGGGGACGACGGGATCTCCGGTAAACAGGTCTGGCGTAGCGATGGGACCGCGGCGGGAACGGTCCGCGTGAGCGATCTCCCGAACGTGCCGAACGGGTGGCGCAGCTTCGGCGAAAGCGCGGTGCCGGCGGGGGTGCTGTTCACCTTTGACGATCCGGTGACCGGCCACGAGCTGTGGCGCACCGATGGTACGCCGGCCGGAACCAACCTGGTGCGGGACATCAACGATGCCAATTATGCGGGCTCCTTTCCGGCGATCCTGCCGTCTGCCCTCGGCGACCAGATCCTCTTTTTCGCCGGTGACGGCCTGCGGAGAGGTCTCTGGAAGAGTGATGGCACGGCGGGAGGGACTTCTTTCCTGAGCGATCTGTCCCTGTCCGCGGAGAGCCTGGGCTCCGCGAAGGCCGGAGGTCTCTTGTTTCTGGTTCTCAGAAACCCCGTCTCGGCGGACGACACGGCCCTGTGGCGGATGGATGGAACGGCCGCGGGAACGGTGCGCCTGACTCCGCCCGAGCTTCGAGTCAGCGGAGAAATCCGCGCCGTGGGGGCGACGGTCTACTTCACGGCGAGCGATGAGAACGGGAGAGACCTCTGGAAGAGCGACGGCACGGCCGTTGGAACTGTGCGGGTGCGGAACCTCGGCCCCGGGGAATACACCGGCGATCCGCGTAATCTGGCCACGTTGCACGGACGTCTTTTCCTGACTTTGAGTGACGGTGAGACGGGCGGTCGGATGCTGTGGAGCAGTGACGGCACGCCGCAAGGAACCTTGCCGGTCAAGCTGATCCGGACGGACAGCCAAGAGGACAGGATCGGTTTCGTCGAGCACGCCGGACGCCTCTGGTTTTCCGGTAACGACGAAGCGCACGGCCGTGAGCTTTGGTCGAGCGATGGGACGTCTGCCGGGACGGCCTTGGCTCTCGACCTGGTGCCCGGCAGGGACAGCTTCGGTCCCTCGGGCCTGATCTCGGCGGGAGGCCGGCTGTTTCTTTTCGGCTCCGGGGGCCTCTTCGTGAGCGACGGCACGGCGGCGGGCACGCAGTGGATCGCCGGGGTGCAGGGAATCCCCGGGGACGCCACCGAATTTCACGGCGACCTCTACTTCACCGGGCTGGACAACACCCTCTGGCGAAGCGATGGCACGGCGGCGGGGACCCGCCAGGTCGGCCAGGCCCTGAACAGCTCTCCGTCGCTGTCAGCTCTCGGCGACCGGCTCTACTGGATCGATCGCGATGCGCGCCTCTGGAAATCGGACGGTACCGAGGCCGGGTCCGCGCCGGTCCATGAGCCGCTCGATCTCAAAGCGCAAGGCCCTCTCGTGCGAGCCGGACAGCGGCTGTTTTTCCAGGGCTATGACCCGGCGGCCGGCTTCGAGCTGTGGGCGATCGGCCCGCCTTGAGGCTGCCTGAAAATCACCCGCCTCCTCCCCGAACGCTCCCAAGAATGCTAGACTGAGCGTAATCGCTCAGATGCTGGTTTTCTCGATCGGGGAGGGTGTCCGTTGGCCGCCGTGAAGCGTTCCGTTGTCCGCAAGGTGTTTCTCAGCTCCGCAGCCCGGGACCTCGGGCGGCACCGGGAGGCTGTCTATCGGGCCATCTGCGGCCTGGACGGTTTCCAGTGTGTCCGCAGGGAGACTTTCGGCGCCTGGGAGCGGGAGGCGGATCCGTTCTGCGGTGCCCGTGTGGCGGAGTGCGATGTCTTCGTCGGGCTGGTCGGCTACCTCTATGGCGGCTTCTTGCCCGAGGGGATGTCCTCGTTCACCGAGGGAGAGTACGAAGCGGCGGTGACGGCGAAGATTCCGCGTCTCCTTTTCATGGCTTCGGAGAGCTTCCCCCTGGCGCCCGCCCTGCGCGAGACGGACGACCTCTGGCAGCGCCAGCAGCTCTTCCGGGAACGGGTCAAGCGGGATCGGCTCGTTGCCTTCTTCGAGTCTTCCAGCTTTCTGGTGACCCAGGCCGTCGCGGCGTTGCGCAGGGCGGCGCTCCCATCCAGCCGGAAGATCGCAGCGCTCCACAGCCACGAAAGGACGGGGAGCGCGGTCGTGGAAGACTTGATCGCCAAGGCGCTGGGGCCGCCGGGAGAGGACGTCGTGACGGCGGGCCAGGTGGTTGCCGACGGCGGCAACGCGGGTGTCACTCCCGTCTGCCGGCAGGTCATGGTCGGAGCGCTCCTCAATACGATGCGGTCGGCCCAGGTGAAGGCGCGGCAACGCGTCTCGGCGGGGAGGCTCGTGGCGGAGCTGGGAGATCCGCGGCCGGAGGTCATGACCGTGGACGGCATGGAATTCTGCCTGATTCCCGCGGGCCCCTTCCAGATGGGGCGAGAGGAGCACGAAACGCAGTGGAAGAGCGAGACGCCGGCGCATGCGGTGGATCTTCCTTATGAGTACCTCCTCGGCCGCTTTCCCGTCACGGTGAGCCAGTTCCGGCAGTACCTGCGGGAGAGCCGGAGAAAGCCGGCGGCCGCGGACCGTTCGGGGAGCATCGACAATTGGCCGGTCAGCTCGGTGACCTGGCACGAGGCGCAGGATTTCTCCGCGTGGCTGACCGAGAGGTGGCACGCGACAGGTGCCCTGGCGGCGAGCTGGAGAGCGACTCTGCCGTCCGAGGCGGAGTGGGAAAAGGCGGCGCGGGGCGGGACGTTCATCCTGGCGGAGCCGCAGATCGGCCGGGTGGCAAGCCTGTCTCCCAAGGGGCGGCTCCTTCCCAACCTCTCTCCGGGCCGGGCCTACCCTTGGGGAGGCCCGGCCGATCCGGAACGGATGAGCTACAGGGAGACCGGGATCGGCGAGCCGAGCGCGGTGGGCTGCTTCCCGGAGGGAACCGGACCGTATGGTTGCGAGGAGATGTGCGGGAATGTCTGGAGCTGGACCAGGAGCCTCGTGGCCAGCTATCCCTACCCTGCGCCGGGCCAGAGCCGCGAGCACAGGGAGGATCCGGCTGCCGCCGGTCCCCGTGTGCTGCGGGGCGGCGCGTACGGCAACGACCTCGCGTACGTGGGCTGTGCCGTCCGGCTGTGGAGCGGTCCGGCACACCGGATCGGAAACATCGGCTTCCGGGTCGCCCTTCTCCCGTTCACCTCCACCTTTTCCTGACCGCCGCGCTCAGGGCGTCTCGCCCAGCCCGAGCGGGGGCAGCGCGAAGGTGAACGTGGTGCCGACTCCCGGGGCGGTCTCGAACCAGAGGCGGCCCCGGTGGCTCTCGACGATCGCCTTGGAGATGGCCAGGCCGAGGCCGGTGCCCCCCTTGTGGCGGGCCGCCGAGGTTTCGGCCTGGGCGAACCTCTCGAAGACGTGAGGCTGGAACTCCTGCGGAATCCCTTTCCCGTGATCGGTGACCGAGATGCAGAGCTCCTCGTCGAGGCGTTGCACGCGGATCTCGACCGAGCTCCCGCGGGGCGAGTTCTTGGCGGCGTTGGAGAGGAGGTTGGCGAGCACCTGCTGGATCCGGTCGGCGTCCACCCAGACGGTCGCCTCCGGCGCCGCAGCGACGATGCGGAGCTCGGCGTGGTAGAGGCTGGCGTAGGCCCGGTTGCTGTCGACGGCCTGCTCGACCAGGGCCATGAGATCCACGCGGGCGGGGATGAGGGCCATGGTTCCCGACTCGATCTTTTCGATGTCCAGGATGTCGTTGACCAGCCGGACGAGGCGGTCGCTGTTGCGCTCCGCCACCTCGGCGAGGGCGCGGGCTTTCTCCGGCAGCTCTCCGGCGACGCCGCCGACGAGAAGGCCGAGGGAGCCCCGGATCGAGGTGAGCGGCGTCCGCAGCTCGTGGCTCACCACGGAGACGAAATCGTCCTTCAGCCGCTCGATCTTCTTGCGCTCGTTGATGTCGCGGGCGGCGGCGTAGATCAGCTTCTTCTCCGGGACGGAGGCGGCGTGCCAGGAGAGCCAGAGGTAATCTCCGTTCTGGGTTCGGTAGCGGTTCTCGAAGTCGATCGTGGCGCCGCCCTGGGTGAGCTTCTGCGCCTCGCGCCGGGTGCTCTCCTGGTCGTCGGGATGGACGAAGTCGATGTACGGCCGGGCCATCAGCTCCTCGGCGGTCCAGCCGAGAGCTCTCTCCCAGCCGGGATTGAGCTGCGTGAAATAGCCGTCGAAGCCGGCGATGCAGAGCATGTCCAGGCCGAGCTCGAAAAGCTGGTCGCGCTCCTGCTCGGCGTGCGTGCGCTGCCGGATCTCCTCTTCGATGGTCACTTCCTGCTCGGCGAGGACCCGGGAAAGGTCGGCGTAGGTGGCTCCCAGGCGCTTGAGGAGGCGGTGCGTCGAGCCGACGATGACGGCGACCTCCCGCGGCGCTCCGGCGGGGACGGGGGCGAGAGACGGCGGCGCGACGCCGAGCTCGATGTGGTCGAGCCGCGCCGACAGCTCTTCGAGGGGACGGGTGACGCGGCGCGCCAGGTAGCTGGTGAGGAGGACGGTGAAGATGAATGCCGCCAGCATCAGGCCCAGGGTGATCGAGGCCTGAGGGACGGCGCTGCGATAGATCTCGCGGACCGGCTGCTGGACGGCGACGGTCCAATCGGTGCCCGGGACACGCGCTTGGCCGACGAGAGCGGGCAGCGCCGGCCGGCCGGCGAGATGAGCTCCCTGGTTTCCGATCGTCACCGGAGCCAGGGGCTCGGAGGCGCTGTCCGGCCCGTTCCAGAGCAACTGGCTCCGGCCGTCGACGATGAAAATCTCCACGGCGGGGAGGCTCTGGAAGATGGCCCCGACCTGGCCGAGGCGCGCCAGATCGAGCGACCCCTCGACGATGCCGCCGAAGGCGCCGTCCCGGGTCTTCCAGGGCGCGGCGATGGCGACGATGGGATCCTGGCCGAAGACGCGGCCCATGAAGACGTCGGAGAAGTACGGCCGGCCGGTGAAGCGCGGCTGGCGGAAGTACTCCCGGTCCGCGACGCTCATCGGTTTCGCCGCCTGGAGAGAGCCGCCGCCCAGCGCGAGCTGCCGTTCGCTGGCGATGAGGTTCCCCTCGGCGTCGGTGACGATGAGGGTGAGGATCGCGGGGGTGCGGCGGTGGAATTCCCGCAAGCGGAGCTCGAGACGGGCGAGACGAGCGTGATCGGCCCCGCCGATCTCTTCCACGGTGGCGGCCAGCGCGAGGATGAGGCGGCGGTGCTCGTCCACGTAGGCGCCGGTCAGCCCCGCGATGGCTTCCGCCGACTCGGCCAGGTTGATCTTGCGATTCTTGATCGCGTCAAAGGAGAAGAGGAGGAAGCACGCGGAGCCCAGGAAGGAGATGGACAGCCCCAGCGCCAGCATGAAAGGGATGAAGAGCTGGCGGCGCAGCGTACGGCGCGAGCCCCCGCTGCCCATGTCCCGGTCGCTCATCGGCGATCCTACGTGCGCAACGCCCGCTCGATCAGATTCGCCGTGATCTTCTGAATGAAGGCGCTCGGGCCGCGCGGATGGGTCTGGCCGAGGCGTGGGTGAATGTAGCCGGGCGGCGCGGAGAGGCCGTCGGCCCACCAGATGGTGGCGCCGTTGAAGACGAAGTTGTCTCTCGGGCCGGGATAGCAGGTCGCGGTGTAGATGCCGGCGGTGCGCCCGCGCTTGGCCTTGCCGCTCGCCACCACTTCGAGCCCCGGGATCTTGGCCGGCATGCCGTGCCACTCCCAGCCCACCAGGCCGGGCACCCGGTCGCCTTTTTTCATCCCGGTCCCGGCGAAGACCCAGTGCCCGGGGTTGGTGCAGATCCAGTCGCCGGCGCCGGTCAGCGGGAAGTTGGTGCGGGCGCCCACCAGCAGCGACTCGTCGGGAGCGTCCTTCTGGAACTGGGCGAGCTCCGGGAAATCGGCGAGGACGCGGGGGTCGATGGGGCCGAACTGGGCGATGCGCCGTAGCGCGCGGCGCGGCGCTCCGGCGGCGTCGGGATGGAGGTCGATCATCCCGTAGCACGTGTTGGCGGAGAGGAAGGCGAGGTTGAGCCCGGCGTCGCGCGCCGCCGCCACGTTGTCGTGCATGCGCAGGGTCCAGTACTCGTCGTGCCCGACCGACAGGAAGAGGCGGGCGCGCAGCAGCCCCTCGGGATCGGTCTCCGTGTCGAGGTTCGAGATGTAGGAGACGTCGTAGCCTTCCTTCTCGAGCCAGAAGAGGGCCGGAAATTCCCACAGCAGGAGCTCGCCCGAGCCCTGCGAGAGCGGGTTGTCGACGAGCTGGCAGTAGCGCCCGTAGGGACGGTTCCAGCTCACCCGGACGCGCGGCCCCCAGTACCAGACCTTGTGGCCGTCGTCGTAGAGAGAGAAGTTGTCCGGCCAGCGGTTGTAGGCCGCCCAGGTGTTGTCGCTGCATTGGAAGAGGACGTCGCACGGCCGGTCGTCGCGGACGATGAAGACGACGTAGCTCTGCAGCCCTTCGCGCTCGGCGGTGAGCTTGCCCAGGTAGACGCCGCTCGGCCAGTGGCTGGGGATGGTGATCTCGGCCGCCGGCTCCCACCGGCAGTCGCGCTCGCGCTCCGGCCCGACCGGCGGATCGGGCTGGACCTGTCCCTGGAACGGCCCGAGCTGCTCCAGGAACCGGCCGCCCTGGCCGCCGTAGTACCCCATGCGGTAGATGTCGATCACGAAGGGGGAGGGCGGGTTGGTGCTCACCGCGATCACCAGCCGCTCGCCGGCGCGGACGCTGGTCCGCGAGCAGTAGCCCTCGATCCAGGGGCAGCGGTAGCGCGTCACGGGGTCGATCCGCGTGTTCGTGAGCATCCAGTCGGTGGTGCCGGGAAGATCGTTCTCGGCCTGCACGACGTCGCTCCGCGTGCGGAGAGAAGGATGGCTGCGGGCTTCGCAGGCGACCGCGCCCATGGCGGATGCCAGGCCGGCCGCAGCCATGCCCTTGAGTAGTTGACGCCTGTCCAGGCGCAGAGATCCCGCCGAATCGTCGCTCATCTAGGTTGTCTTCCGAGTTGCGGCCCTATCTTGGCAGAGTGTCCCGGCAATTCCAAGGGGGCAGGCGGCCCGGGCGGCCCGGCCTGGTGTAGACTCGGCCCATTCCAGAGGAGCCAGATCCAGAGATCCCATGGTCGCGGTGCCGGATGTCCGACTCGATCCACTCGATCCGCTCGATCTTTCGGTCGTGATCCCCGTCTACAACAGCGCGGAGATCCTGCCGGCGCTCGTCGAGCGTCTGGTCCCCGTCCTGGCGGCGGCGGTGCCGGCGTTCGAGATCCTGCTGGTCAACGACGGCAGCCGCGACGAGAGCTGGGCGGTGATCGCCGACATCGCCCGCCGCCACCCGCGGGTGCGCGGCCTCGACCTGATGCGCAACTACGGGCAGCACAACGCCCTGCTGTGCGGCATCCGCGCCGCCGCCGGCGCGCTCGTCGTCACCATGGACGACGACCTGCAGAACCCGCCGGAGGAGATCCCGAAGCTGCTGGCGGCCCTGGCGCCGCACGTGGACGTGGTCTACGGCACGCCGGAGCGGGAGCGGCACGGACCGCTCCGCGATCTCGCCTCGCGCCTCACCAAAGGGGTGCTCAAGGGCTCGATGGGGGCGGGCGCGGCGACGGCGCCGGACGTCAGCGCGTTCCGGCTGCTGCGCACCGACCTGCGCCGCGCCTTCGCGCAGTACGAGAACCCGTACGTGTCCATCGACGTGCTGCTCACCTGGGCGACCAGCCGCTTCGCGGCGGTCTCCGTGCGCCATGAGGCGCGCCGGTCCGGGCGCTCGAACTACACTCTCCGCATGCTGATCCGCCACACCTTCAACATGGTCACCGGCTTCAGCGTCCGGCCGCTCAAGCTGGCCAGCCTGATCGGCTTCGGGGCGACGCTGTTCGGCCTCGGCGTGCTGGCCTGGGTGGTGGGGAGGTATCTGCTCCAGGGCACGACGGTGCCTGGTTTTCCCTTCCTCGCGTCGGTGATCGCCATCTTCTCCGGCGCCCAGCTCTTCACCCTGGGGATCATCGGGGAGTACCTCGCCCGCATGCACTTCCGCATGATGGCGCGGCCGGTCTACACGGTGCGCGAGAGCACGCCCCCGGTCTCTCCTCCCTGAGCCTGGGGACTTCATGATGATCGCCCGTTGCGAGGTCCTGGCCTGGGACTCGGAATTTTTTGGCTGCCGTATCGGCCGTTTGGGGGAAAACCGTCTCGACCACGCCCTGCTCGCCGAGGTCGACGCCTGGTGCCGCGCGGAGGCGATCGACGGCCTCTATTTCCTGGCCGATTCCGGAGATCCGGCCACGGCGGCTCTCGCCGAGGCGGCGGGCTTCCGGCTGGTGGACCTGCGGGTGACGCTGGAGGGGCCCCTCACCCCCGGCCCCTCTCCCCTCCCCTCCCTTCCCCCGGGAGAGGGGGGAGCGGCAGGAATACGTCAGAGCCGTATCGCCGACATTCCGGCGTTGCGGCGGATCGCGGCGGCGAGCCATCACGATTCGCGCTTCTATGCCGACCCTCACTTCGACCGCGGGCGCTGCGACGAGCTCTACGCCACCTGGATCGAGAAGAGCTGCCGCGGCGAGGCGGCGGATTTCGTCCTGGTGGCGGAGCACGCAGGGGAGCCGGCGGGGTATATCTCCTGCCGGAGAGAGGGGCTCGGCGAGATCGGCCTCATCGGCCTCATCGCGGTGGGCTCCGCGGTCCGGGGGCGCGGCTTGGGCGGCGCGCTGGTGGGCGCGGCTCTGCGCCGGCTGGCGGAGCGCGGCGCCTCCCGTGCCCGTGTCGTCACCCAGGGGCGCAACGCGCGGGCGCAACGTCTCTATCAGGCCCACGGCCTGCTCACTCAATCCATCGGGCTCTGGTTCCATCGCTGGGCGGACCGGAGCCGGGAGATTTCATGACCTCGTACGACATCCCCTTCAACCGGCCGGCGCTCGTGGGAAAGGAAACGCGGTACATGGCCGAGGCCGTGGCGAGCGGCAAGATTTCCGGCGACGGCGATTTCTCCCGCCGTTGCCACGCCCTGCTCCAGGAGGAGCTCCGGGCCGCCCGGGTGCTTCTCACCACCAACTGCACCCACGCCCTGGACATGACCGGCCTGCTCCTGGACCTGCAACCGGGCGACGAGGTCATCCTGCCCTCCTTCACCTTCGTCTCCACCGCCAACGCCTACGCCCTGCGCGGCGCGCGGCCGGTGTTCGCCGACAGCCGGCCGGACACCTTGAACATGGACGAGGCGCGGCTCGAGAGCCTGGTCACGCCGCGCACCCGGGCCATCGTGCCGGTCCATTATGCCGGTGTCGGCTGCGAGATGGACGCCATTCTCGACATCGCCCGCCGCCATCGGCTGGAGGTGATCGAGGACAACGCCCACGGGCTCTTCGGCACCTGGAAAGGCCGTCTCCTCGGCAGCTTCGGATCGATGTCCACCCTGAGCTTCCACGAGACCAAGAACTTCACCTGCGGCGAGGGCGGCGCCCTGGTGATCAACGACCCGCGCTTCGCCGAGCGCGCCGAGATCGTGCGCGAGAAGGGGACCAACCGCGCCAGGTTCTTCCGCGGCGAGGTGGACCGCTACAGTTGGGTCGACTACGGCTCCAGCTATCTGCCGGCCGATCTGCTCGCCGCCTTTCTCTATGCGCAGCTCGAGGAGCGCGCGCGGGTGCAGGCGCGCCGCCTGGCGATCTGGGAGCGCTACCGCGACCATCTGGCGGACTGGGCGGAGGCGCGCGGGGTGCGCCTGCCGGTGGTGCCGCCGCATTGCGTCCATCCGGCCCACATCTTCTATCTGCTGCTCCCGTCTCTCGACCGGCAACAGGCGTTCATCGGCCACCTGAAGGCGCGCGGCATCCTCGCCGTCTCCCACTACGTCCCGCTCCATCTCTCGGAGCTCGGCCGGCGGCTGGGCGGCGAGCAGAGCTGTCCGGTGGCGGCGGACGCGGCGGACCGGCTGGTGCGCCTGCCGCTTTACTACGACCTCGCGGAGAGCGATCAGATGCGGGTCATCGCAGCGGTGCGCGCTTTTGATGCGTTCTAGATCCCTGATCTTTCCCCTGGTCCTGGCCGCCGTTCTCACCGGCGTGGTGTTCCTGGTCCAGGGGCGGATCGACCTCAACCTGGCGGACGAGGGCTTCCTGTGGGAAGGGGTGATCCTCACCGCGCACGGCAAGGTACCGCTGCGCGATTTCTATTCCTATGACCCGGGGAGGTATCTGTGGGCGGCGGCATGGTCGAAGCTGCTGGGGGAAGGAATTCTGGCGCTGCGCCTGTCGACGGCGATCTTCCAGGCCGCGGGGCTGCTCTGCGGGCTGCTCGCCGCCCGCCGGGTCCTGCCGCGGGCCTGGCAGCTCACCTTGGGGGGGATTCTCCTGGTGGTCTGGATGGAGCCGCGCCACAAGCTGTTCGAGCCCGCCCTGGCGATGGCCGCCGTCTATGTCGCCGTCCTGCTGATCGAGAGCCCGACGCCGCGCCGCCACCTCCTCGCCGGCGTCATGGTGGGCTTCGCCGGCGTGATGGGGAAGAACCACGGCGGCTATCTGCTCCTCGCCTACGCGATTCTCATCGCCTGGCTCCACCTGCGGCGGATCGCGCCGGCGGAGCCCGCCCGCCTCGCCCGCCTCTCTCGTCTCTCTTGCGACACTGGGCTGTGGATCGGCGGCATCGTCCTCGGGGCGCTGCCGCTCCTGGCGATGATGGCCTGCGTGCCCGGTTTCTTCTCCGCCTATGCCGATTCCGTCCTCTTCTTCGTCCACCAGGGACGCACGAACTTCCCGCTGCCGGTGCCCTGGCCCTGGCTGGGTTGGCCGGGCAGCTACGCCGGGCTGGGCTGGGCGGCCGTTCTCCACAAGCTGGCCCTCGGCGCCGGATTCCTCCTTCTGCCGCTCACGGTGGCCGTGGCGCTCTCCTTCCTGGCCGTCACGACGCGGGAGACCGTCCACCGGCGGGCTCTCCTCCTCGCCGGCGGGACCGTCGGCGCCTTCTATCTCCACCATGCCTTCTCGCGGTCCGACGCCTTTCACCTCTGCCAGAGCATCCACCCGGTGCTGCTGGCCCTCCTCGGGCTGCCGGCCGCCCTGGAGGCGGCCCGGCCTGATCTCCGGCGGATCGCCGCCGCCGTTCTCGCGCTGCTCCTGGTCTTTCTCAGTCTCTTCGCGGCGGTGCCCCAGGCGCCGCTCTACCTCGCGCTGACGGCGCAGGGCGCGGGAGATCACTTCGTGCCTTTCCGCGTCACGGGAGACGCCCTCCGGGTGCGGCAGAGGACGGCGAACATCCTCGGCGAGCTGCAAGCGAAGATCGGCTCCCAAGTCCCGGCGGGAGAACCGGTGCTGGCAATTCCTCAATTGCCCGGGCTCTACCCCATCCTCGGCCGCGAGTCGCCGGTCTCCGACTTCTACCCGATCTGGCCGGCGCAGGGAGAGAAAGACGAGACCATGCTGCGCGAGATCCGGGAGAAGGGGGTCCGCTGGGTGATCTACTCCAACTATACGGAGAACGAGCGTCCGGATCTCCAGTTCCCGAGCACCCACCCGCGCGTCTGGAGCTACCTCCAGGCGAGCTTCGAACGGGTCGACGATCCTCTCCTGCCGCGCCGTATCTGGTTGCTGCGCCGCAAGGAGGGCGATTTTTAGATTTTTTGAGGAAGTTTTGGCGGGAATTTGAGGATCTTTCGGTGGCGGAGGACTACTCTCCGGCTGTGGTTCTGATTTCTTGAAGTCTTTGCAGGATCTGTCCGGAGGGAGCACCACCGCAGTCGCTGTTTTTGTCGTTTGCAGTTTTCTTTTCAGCTCCGGTATGAGGATGGAAGTTGATGGCCCGGGGTATCCGGGCTTTTTCTTTTTGGCCTGGACCCGCGTTATTCAGCGCAGGCGAAACTTCGGGGCCGCCGCATTCTCCTCATCGATCACCGTCCAGAAGTAGTCCACTCCCGGCCGCAGCTTTTTCCGCTCGGCTTCCGGGAAGGCGACCCGGCCGCCGGCGGTGGGCGGGCTGGTCCAGGAATATTTCATCGAGGAGTCGTACACAGTGACGCGCTGTGGCTCGCCCTCCGGAGACGCGGGGAAGAGGAGCTCCGTGGGTGCGGTCTTGAGCAGGCCCGAAGGCTGCCAGGTCTCGGAGGGCTCGGCGGCGCCGCGCAGGGAGGGGGCCTTGGGAGCCTGAGCCGGGGGAGCTTGAGCCGTCCGGGTATGATTCCAGAGGCCGAGGCCCACCGTGGCAGTGACGAGCGCCGCGGCCCATCCGATGGCGGAGAGACCGGCGCGGCCGGGGCGGGAGGCCGGCGGCCGACTGGGGGGCTGGGCGACCACGGCGAGCCGGTTGATGGGCCGGTTGATGGGGATGACCGGCGCGAGGGGGGCGGGCGTGGCCCGCGGTGCCGGTGTCTTGCTGAAGCGCTTCCAGGCGGCCGCCAGGCGGTCCTCGGCCACCGGCTCCGGCGCGTCGAAGGCCTCCTGGCGCAGCATCTCCTCGGTACACAGCGCGCAGGCGGCGGCATGGGCGAGCCAGCGTTCCGCCTCGGAGGTCCGCGGTCCGCGGCGCGCTCGATAGAGCTGCTCCGGCGTCGGATGAGGCCCCGGCGGTCGGCTGGCAGGGACGTTTTCGGTCATTCCTTTCGCTCCTCTGGGGATCATTCGCTGAGCAGGCTCTTCAGGCGTCTCCGGGCGTTCCAGATCTGCACCTTGACCGTCGGCGTGGCGAGCGACAGCCGGTGGGCGATCTCCCGGTAGGATAACCCCTGCTGAACATGGAGTAAAAGGCATGCCCGCATGCGCGTCGGCAGCTTGGCGAGGGCCGCGGCGGCGCGCGCCAGGCCCTGGCGGTCCGCCGCCTGCTCCGCGGCCGAGGGGCTTTCATCGGGAGTCGTCTCGTCCACCGGCTCCCCTTCGGTCCGCCGTCCCCGCCGCCGCAGCTCGTCGCGGGCGACGTTGCGGGCGATGGTATAGACCCAGGCGTCGAAGCTTCCCTCGCCCCGGTACTTGCCTCTGGACTTATAGACGATCCAGAGCGCGGTCTGACTCAGATCCTCCGCATCTGCTTTCTGAAACCCGCTGGCGCGGAAGTAGCTCCGCAAGCGCGGGAACATCTCGTTGAAGGTGCCGTGGAAGTCTTCATCCTCATCGACGACAGCCAGATCTCGTGTCGGCATTGTTTCCCGATCCCTGCGCCAGGGTTAGAACGGCTCAGCGTGCTCTCTTCCATATGAGGCGCGGCGGGAAAACATTTCGTTACCGCCAATCGCCGCTCAGCGTGAAGGCGGCCCAGTGCACGGGATGCGCGGCGGCGCCACCGGCATGGAGCAGCGCCCGTTGCGCCTCCTGGAGGGCGAGGTCCTTGGGCCGGCCGGCGCGCAGGAGGGCATAGAAGCGTTGCATCAGCTCCGCGGTGGTGGAGTCGGAGACGGACCACAGCGAGGAGAGGACGGAGCGCGCGCCGGCGTACTGAAAGGCCCGGGTGAGGCCGATGAGCCCTTCGCCGCCGGCGTCGCGCCCGAGGCCGGTCTCGCAGGCGGAGAGGGTGACGAGCTCGGCGTCGAGGCGCAGCCGCTCGAAGATCTCCCAGGCCTGGAGCAGGCCGTTCTCTCCGGGATTCGCCGGCCGGGAAGCCGCCTGGGGCGCCGCGAGCGCCAGGGCGGAGTCGAGGGGGTAGCGGCGGTCGAGGAGCGCATGGCAGGCGAAGTGGAGATAGCGCGGGCGCACCGGGAGCTCGCGGAGGCGCTGCTCGCTGGCCGCGGCGCCGGTGTAGACGTAGGCGTCGCGCCCCCAGAGGGAGGCGAGGGCGCGGACCTCCTCGCGCGCCCCGGGGAGCGGCTGCAGGCCTTTGCGGTAGCGGCGCGCCGGCGTCTCCTTGGGATCGTCGCGGAGGCCGGGCGCCGGCGCCGGGACCTGCGGGTCGGCGAAAGCGACCAGGGCTCCCGGGCCGGCCGGAGAGGCGCTCCGGCCGTGCCTCCCATGACGGATCTCGGCGTAGAGCGTCGCCGAGAGCACGCTGTGCCAGGGTTTCTCCTCGGCGAGGAAGACCGGGGGCGTGCCGTGCGCGAGAGCCGCGAAGGGGAGGATGTGCAGGGGGCCGTCCGGCGACAGCAGCACGCGGTCGGCGCGGGCGACGTCGGCGGCGGCCGGTGCGACGAGCAGGTTGTAGAGGCGGTTCCCCGCCACCAAGAGAGCCGGCTCCGGAGCCGTCCCCGCCGCTCCGGCCGCTCTGACCTCATCGCGCCCGCGCAGGATCAGGCTGCGGAAGACCGCGACCGCATCGCCGAGGTCGCGGCGGCCGATGGGCAGCGAGTGGACCCTGAGGGACCGTGCGGAAACGACGAAGAGGTACGTCTTCTCGTCGTCGACGCTGTAGGAGAGCCAGACCGTCCCCGGGTCGAGGACGGTGCGGATGCCCGCGAGGTCGAGCGGCTGCGGCGAACGCAGCGAGGCGTAGCGCGGCGAGGCCTGGGCGATGCGGGCCGCGAGGGCGGCGCGCTCGCCGCGCAGCCGCGCCAATGTGGCGAGGAGGGCGTCGAGCTCGGCGGCGAGCCGCGGATCGAGGCCGGCGAGGGATTGCTGGGCCTTCTCGTACTCGCGGTCGAGCCGTTGCTGCCGCTCCAGGAGGGCGGCGGGGACGTCGGCCGCGAAAGCCAGGTTGCGTTCCGCCAGGAGGGCAAGGAGCGCACGGGCGCGGGAACGTTCGAGGGTGTGCAGGGCCGCCGCCGGCTCACCGCGCGCCAGTTGGAGCTCGATGAGGTGGCGGTAGATCTTGCCGAAGCGGGCCTGGAAGCTCGACCGCGCCTCGTCCAGGCCGCTCAGCCGGCCGATCTGCGCCTCCAGGGCGTCGACGGCCTCGGCGCAGATCTTCTCCGCCTGCCGCAGCCGCCCCCGGCGCTGGAGGACGAGGCCGAGGAGATCGAGAGCCTCCCCCTCCAGGCCGCTGCGCGGCGAGAGGTGCCGGCGGATGGCGAGCGCCTGCCGGGCCAGGGGCTCCGCGCGGCTCGGCGCGCCCTGGTCCAGCGCCAGCCCGGCGAGAAACAGCAGGTACTCCGCCTCGTAGAGCGACCCTGGAGCGAGCCGGTGCTGGAGGTCGAGAGCCTGCTGGCCGAGGTCGACGGCGCGGCTCAGGTCTCCCCGCTGCATGGCGAGCGCGCCGAGCATCGCCAGGCTGAGGGCGACCGCGGAGCCGTTCGGAGACTGGCGCGACCGGATCGTGAAGGCCCGCAGCGCGAAGGACTCCGCGTCTTCGAGGCGGCCGCGGTCGCGGGCGATCCAGGACAGATTGCTGAAGCTGGTGGCCTCTTCCTCGGAGCCGGGGAAGAGGCTCTGGCAGACGGCCAGGGCGCGGTGAAAGAAGGTGTCGGCCTCGGCGAGGTCTCCGCGGTCGCCGGCGTTGATCCCCAGGTTGTTGAGGATCTTCGCCACCTCGAGGCTGTCCGGCGCGCTTCTCTGGAAGCGGGCGAGCGCGATCCGCTGGTATTCCTCCGAGCGCGTGAAGTCGCCGCGGTCGGAGGCGATCGCACCGAGATTGACGGCGATTCGGGCCAGGTCTTCACTCTCGGGGTCCAGCCGCTGCATGATCTGCTCCGCCCGGACCAGAAGACGCTCCGCCGCGTCGAGGTCGCCGGTCTCCCGCGTGACGAGCCCCAGGTTGTTGAGCACCTGGGCCTCCTCCAGGCTGTCCGGGAGGAGGGGGCGGATGAGGGCGAGGGCCTGGAGGCAGAAGGCCTTCGCGCCGTCATAGTCGCTCCGCATCCACGCGTCGACCCCGAGGTTGTTGAGGGTCGACGCCGTGTCGAGGCTCCGGGGAGCGAGACGCTGCTGGAGGCGGAGAGCGTTGTGAAAGGCCGTCTCCGAAGGGCCGATCGCGCCGCGGACCCGCCGCAGGCGGCCGATCGCATACCACGAGGCGGCTTCGGCGAGGCTGCCGGGCGCGGCTCCCTGCCGCAGCCGCAGGGCCTCCGCCAGCGCCTTCTCGGCACGGGGAAAATCGTTCACGGTGAGGGCGGCCTTGCCCTGCTCCTGGAGAGCGAGGGCGGCGAAGAGCTCCCACCGCCGGGCGCGCGCCGCCTCGGCCGCCTCTCCATAGGCCGTCAGCGCCTCAGGCCAGCGGCGAGCCCGCGCCAGGCGCCGCGCCCGGGCGAACGCCGCGCATCCCAGGCTGTCGGTGCCGTCGCGGGGAAGAGCTTCGACCTGCCACTCGCCGGCCGCCACCTCCAGCGCGAAGCTGCGCTTCCCCCGGCTGACGCGGAGAGCGACGGGGCCGCGCGGCGCCTGCTCCATCTCGACCGCGGTCAGGTCGGCGCACGAGCGCAACGGTCCGCCCGCCGCTCCGCGCCGCCAGGAGAGCAGCACGTCGCCGGCGCGCAGGCCGGCGCGGGCACCGGCTCCGCGCGGCCCGACGGGCTCGACGGTGATTCCCGGCGCGCCCGCCGCTCTGTCAGAAGAAGATGGACCGCCGGGAGAGCAGGCGAGCACCCCGAGAGCGCCGGCCAGGAGCAGTCTCGGCGCCCTCAACGCAGGCTGAAGCTCCGGGGAGATGCGTTGTGCTCGCCGGCCACGGCCAGGAAATAGGGCTCGCCCCGCCGCAGCTTCCGCCGTTCCGCTTCCGGGAAGGCGACGTGGCCGCCGGCCGTGGGCGGGCTCGTCCAGGAGTAGCTCCGGGAGATGTTGAAGACGGTGAGGCGCCGCGGCACGCCGTCGGATGGGGGCGGAAATCTGAGCTCCGTGGGCGGAGCGCCCAGAAGCCCGGCCGGCTGCCAGGCTCCGGCCGCGGCGCCGTCCTGTGTGCTCAGCGCGGCGCGCGGAGCCCGCGTCTGGCTCCAGGCGCCGAGCCCCACGACGGCGGCGGCGAAGGCGGCGGCCACGAGCCAGCGCTGGACGGCCGGACGGCGGAGGGGAGGGGGGAATGGAGGGGGCGCGGCGAGCGGGGCGGCCGGGCGGCTCCGGCTGATCGGGAGGACCGGCGCCAGCGGCCCGCGCGGTCCGCGGCCGAAGCGTTCCCAGGCCGTGTCGAGGTCGTCGGAGCCTATCGTCTGCGGTGCGTCGAAGGCTTCCTGGCGCAGCAGCTCCTCCGTACAGACGGCGCAGGCGGCGGCGTGAGCGAGCCAGCGCTCCGCTTCCGAGGTCCTCGGCCCATGGCGCGCGCGATAGAGCTGCTCCGGCGCCGGATGCGGCCCCGGCGGGCGGATGGGCAGGACGGTGTCGGTCATTCTGATCTCTCCTCTTCTCCTTCCCGCTGCTCATTCCCGCAGCAGGCTCTTCAGGCGCCGCCGGGCATTCCAGATCTGCACCTTGACGGTGGGCATGGCGAGAGAGAGCCGGCCGGCGATCTCTCCATAGGATAACCCCTGTTGGGCATGGAGCAGGAGACAGGCCCGCATGCGCGTCGGCAGCCTGGCCAGCGCCGCCGCGGTCCGCGCCAGCTCCTGGCGGTCCGCCGCCCGCGCCTCGGCCGCCGGTACCTTGTCGAACGCCGTGTCAGCCGCCGTTGCGGCGGTCGCCTCGTCGAGCGGGCATTCCTCCATCCGCCGGCGGCGCCGCCACTCGTCACGGGCCACGTTGCGGGCGATGGTGTAGACCCAGGCGTCGAAGCTCCCCTCGCCCCGGTACTGGCCTCTGGACTTGTAGACGATCCAGAGAGCGGTTTGACTTAGATCCTCCGCGTCGGCCTTCTGGAACCCGCCGGCGCGAAAGAAGCCCCGCAAACGCGGAAACATCTCCTCAAAGGTGTCGCGAAAATCTTCCCGGTCCTCATGGACGATGACCAGCTCTCGTGTCGACATGTCATGGCTCTCCCCTCCCTGAAGCGGAAGAGAGTGGGAAAAAGGGACAAGCCTGGCTCTGCTAGCATCGGCGGCATGATCTCCGGTCTTCTCTCCGTCTCCCTTCTCGCCGCCTCTCTGCTCGCCGCTCCGGGCTCCTCCCCGCGGACGCTGCGGGTCGACTACTACCACACCGGCAACGCGTCCCAGGAGCACTTCAGCCTGGACCGCATCGTCCTCGAGCCCGGCGCCTGGCCGGGCAATCCGGCGCGGCCGGTGGATGACACCAACCTCGGCAAGTACCTCTTCGAGGTCCTCGACCGGCAGACCAACCGCGTTCTCTATTCACGCGGCTTCTCCTCGATCTACGGCGAGTGGGAGACGACCGGGGAGGCGGCGGAGATCTGGCGCACCTTCAGCGAGTCGCTCCGCTTCCCGGTGCCCGCGGCGCCCGTGCAGATCGTGCTCAAGAAGCGCGATGCAAAGAACGCCTTCCGCGAGGTCTGGTCGCTGCTGGTCGATCCCGCCGGCATGTTCATCGACACCTCCGTCCCGCCGTCGCCGGGGCCGCTCCTCGAGATCGAGAAGCACGGCCCGCCGTCCGCGAAGGTCGACCTTCTGATCCTGGGCGACGGCTACACGGCGGCCGAGCGGGGCAAGTTCGAGAAAGACGCGCACCGGCTCGCCGACATCCTCTTCGCCACCTCGCCGTTCAAGGAGAGGAGGAGCGACTTCAACGTCTGGGGCCTCTGCCCGCCGGCAACGGAATCCGGGGTCTCGCGTCCCTCGACCGGCCTCCACCGCCGTTCCCCCGTGGGCGCCACCTATGACACCTTCGGCTCCGAGCGCTACGTGCTGAGCTTCGAGAACCGCGCTCTGCGCGACGTCGCCGCCTTCGCTCCCTACGACGTCGTCGAGGTCCTGACCAACAGCAAGACCTACGGCGGCGGCGGCATCTTCGGCCTCTACGCGACGGTGGCGGCGGACAGCCTCTGGTCGCCCTACGTCTTCATCCACGAATTCGGCCACCACTTCGCGGGCCTGGCGGACGAGTACTACACCTCCGACACCGCCTACGTGCCGAGCGCGGAGCGAGTGGAGCCCTGGGAGCCGAACGTCACGGCGACCGCCGATCCGGCCGCCCTCAAGTGGAAAGCCCTGGTGCAACCGGGCACGCCCCTCCCGACCCCCTGGCCGAAGGAAGAATTCGAGAAGCAGTCGGCGGCCATCCAGAAGCGGCGGCGGGAGATCCGGGCACAGAAGCGGCCGGAGGAGGAGATGGACGCTCTCTTCCTGGAAGAAAGGAAAGCGGAGACCTCGCTCCTGGGCTCCGCGCCGCACGCCGGCGAGGTCGGCGCCTTCGAGGGAGCCAACTACGAGGCGCACGGCTATTTCAGGCCGCAGACCGACTGCATCATGTTCACCCGCGACCAGGTCCCGTTCTGCCAGGTGTGCCAGGGAGCGATCGAACGGGTGATCGACCTGTATGCCGGGCGCTGAGCGGACCCTCACCCCCATCCCCTCTCCCACCCGCACTCACACCCGCCCGGGAGAGGGGCGCCGCCACCCAAAAGCTTGAAAACTGAGAGGGAACAGGGTCTTTCCCCCTCTCCCGGGCGGCGGGAGTGCGGGTGGGAGAGGGGGCCAGGGGGCATAGGCGCTAACTTTGGCGGTGCCGTGGACTTTCCTCCCCCCTGGGCGGGAGGCGGTTGGGAAAGGGGGGAGGTTAGGAGGGGG